>Ga0206864_1019_pt1 | contig 61467 bp, 45 predicted proteins | sample Alteio_BWOrgCont_42_FD_152632 | JGI IMG/M metagenome (GOLD analysis project Ga0206864, IMG submission 152632) | Enriched cells from forest soil in Barre Woods Harvard Forest LTER site, Petersham, Massachusetts, United States -... | ecosystem: Environmental > Terrestrial > Soil > Temperate forest >...
TAAAATCGCCGGGGAAATTTGATTCGGAATATGCGATGGGTTCGGCCATTCATGAGATGGGGACGGCGCGCATGGGCCGCGATCCCAAAACATCGGTATTAAATGGATGGAACCAGGTTTGGGATGCCAAAAACGTTTTCGTTACCGATGGCGCCGCAATGGCGTCGACCGCCTGTCAGAATCCGTCGTTAACCTATATGGCGCTAACCGCCCGCGCCGCCGACTATGCAGTAAATGAATTAAAAAAGCAAAACCTGTAAAATGAGAATCAAGAGTCAAGAACCAAGAATCAAGAAAAATACTGATAAGGTGCAAAATTTATTTAAAAGAAGCAAAATTGGATGGTTTGAGGTTTTATTTAGCTGTAAACTGGCCGGCATTTCCTTTCTTATCTTGATTCCTGGTTCTTGTATCTTGACCCTTGATTCGCGTGATTATGAAATTTAACTATAGCCGGATAATTTTTTTGGCGCTTTTATTGCCGGCAGGGGTTTTTGCGCAAACGGCGCAACTAACCGTGAAGGTTATCGCGCGGCAAAAGATCCCCAAAACGGATTCGCTGGTGATCATGGGCAACCAGCCCGCATTTGGCAACTGGTTTGATTTCAGCAAGGGAAAAATGACGAAGGAAAATGATTCGACCTGGGTGCTGACAAAAAGCTTCGCGGTAAATACGTCTATTGAATTCCAGGTGACACATGGGTCGTATTACAAAAATGCTTTGTACACCAATGGTAAATTCCAGGCGCCAAAGGTTCCCTTTGTTCTTAAAAAAGACACCACGATCGTTATTCATCCGTCGAACTGGAACGACCTGTTCAACAGGAGCATCACGGGGGTAGTTAAGTATTATCACAATTTTGAGGATCACGACCTGAAATACACACGCGACGTGAAGGTTTGGCTGCCTCCCTCCTACTTTAAATCGCCCAATAAACGATACCCCGTTTTGTATGCGCATGACGGGCAGAATGTTTTTTCGCTAAACTCGGTGTACAACGGCGAGTGGCGGATGGACGAAACCGCCGACAGCCTGATGCGGCTTGGGAAAATTGAAGAATTTATCATCGTTGCCATCGACAATACCAAAGACCGCTGGGTAGAATATTCCGGCACCCCCGAGGGAATGAACTATATTAATTTCATCGTACATAATTTAAAGCCATTTATCGATACACACTTTCGCACCAAAGCCGACAGGGCCAATACCGCGGCGATCGGTTCGTCAATGGGCGGGCTGATTTCGTTTTATATGGTTTGGCTGCATCCTGAAGTGTTTTCAAAAGCGGCCTGCCTATCCAGCGGCTTTGCTTATGATGACGGCCATATAGTTGAAAAAGTAGCATCATCGACCAAAAAGATACCGGGAACCAGGCTTTATTTAGATTGCGGCGACCACGACATCGACAAAGTATTTCTCCCGGACAATAACCAAATGGATTCGATATTAACCAGGCAGCATCCCGAGGTAAAACTGCTGTACAAAGTGTTTAAAGGCGATGCCCACAACGAATATTTCTGGGCCAAAAGGTTGGATATACCGCTGATTTACCTGTTCGGAAAGGAAAAAGGAAACTGATATGGCTATTACCTGCAAGGCGGCCGTTACCGACGGCAAGGGCAATTTTAAAATTGAAACCATTGTTGTGCAAAGCCCTAAAGACGATGAAGTTTTAATAAAAGTTAAAGCCGCCGGCCTTTGCCATACGGATCATGATTCGTTAAGATGGGGCAAGCCGCTGATAATTGGCCATGAAGGCGCAGGCATTGTGGCTGAGGTTGGGAAAAAGGTAACAGGCCTCTCCCCCGGCGATAAAGTGATACTGAACTGGGCAATGCATTGCGGCAAATGTTTTCAATGCCTTGAAGGCAATGAGCATTTGTGCGAAGTAGCATCGCCCGTTGCGGCCGGCGGCAATGGCTATACGCCGGGACATGCCGACCCGATGGGAACCACCATGGACGGCCAACCTATTTTGCGCTCGTTTAATATCGGCACGCTTGCTGAATATACCCTGGTTAAGGCAGGCGCGGTTGTTAAAAACAATTCAGAAAAGATGTCATTCCCGGCGGCGAGCATTATCAGCTGCGGGGTAATGACCGGCTACGGATCGGTCATCAACGCTGCCAAAGTTAAAGCCGGATCATCGGTTGTGGTGCTTGGCACCGGTGGTGTGGGCCTGAACGTGATACAGGGGGCTAAGATTGCCAACGCCGGTTCCATTATCGCGGTGGATATTAACCCGGTGCGGTTATGGATGGCAAAAAAGTTTGGGGCCACGCACACCCTACTTGCCGATAAAAATGATACCGGGCTTTTACAGGCAGCCCTTGAAGTAAAAGAACTGACCGGCGGCCGTGGCGCCGACTATGCTTTTGAATGCACGGCCATCCCGGAATTGGGCGCCGCCCCCCTGGCCATGGTTCGCAACGCCGGAACAGCGGTACAAGTTAGCGGAATTGAGCAGGATATTACCATCGATATGCGGCTTTTTGAGTGGGACAAGATTTACATCAACCCGCTTTACGGCAAATGCCGACCCGAAATAGATTTTCCTGAAATAATCAAACACTATGAGAATGGCTCGTTGCTGCTTGAACAAATGATCACCAATACATATACTTTACACAACCTGGATAAAGCCTTTGATGACATGCTGAAAGGCAAAAACGCGAAGGGCGTTATCGTTTTCGATTAATTACATCATGCCCAGATTTAAAACATTAGAAATTTCAAACCCTGATTATGAAACTAACAATTTACGATTTTTAACCTTAAAAACACCCAACCTGAAAGGCCGTGGGGACATTTGTGTTTATGTGCCGCCAGGGCTCTCTTCACTTGATACCTTGCCGATCGTGATACTTTTACATGGCGTTTATGGAAGCGCCTGGAGCTGGCCCTTTAGCGCCGGCGTGCACCTGACTGTGGATGCACTGATCCAAAAGGGGGAGTTGCCCCCAATGATCCTCGCCATGCCTTCGGACGGTTTGTGGGGCGACGGCTCGGGTTTTCTGCCTCATGGAGGTTACAATTTTGAAAGATGGATTGCCGAAGACGTACCCGATGCACTTTACGAGGGGATTAAAGGCGCAAAGAAAGAGTCGCCGTTGTTCATAGCCGGTCTATCCATGGGCGGGTTTGGGGCGTTGAGGATCGGGGCTAAATATGCACCCAAATTCAGGGCGATTGCCGGCCATTCATCGATAACCAGTTTGCCGCAGATCAAGTTTTTTGTAGAGGAATCGCTAAAAAACTATGCGCAGAACGTGGTCGCGGATGAAGACGTATTCGAGACATTTTTGTATCACCGGAATGATCTTCCGCCTATTCGTTTTGATTGCGGCACAAGCGATCTTCTGATCAACTATAACCGTGCATTGCATAAAAAAATGGAGAACGCCGGGATGCTGCATCATTATGAGGAGCACCCCGGCGGCCACGACTGGCCGTACTGGTCTCGGCATATTGTGGAGACGCTTAAATTCTTTGCTGCTAATTTATAGCGAATTGGGCTGAAAGCGAAAAGCACAAAGACTAAAGCTGCGACGTTTAAGTTCTTTTGCTGCTAATTTATAAACGTCCAAACTGCATTTTCTTCATTTTGAATGAGCACTATTCCTGGTACTGATGGTATGTTTTGCCCGCCCAAGTGGCATAAACATCATCATTCCCGTGATGAGCAATAAAATAGAAAAAAGAATCAACGTCTTCCAATATCCAGTTAAGCCCTTTTGTTTTTTATTAGTCGCCATTGTTGTGGTGATTATTGTTTATGAAAAATAGCGAGGTATATTTTATTAACTATACGTTACAAAAATATCGAACGCAACAGCCATCATTCAATTAATTTCTGAAAGGAGGGTCCTTGCATGGAAATACTGAAAATCGCCGACACTGTAACAATTAGGTTACACAGCAATATAAATCGTTGTTTGCTGCGAATAAATGCGGCCGGCAAATGAATTTACCTATTGGGAAAAACTATTTCACACTTTCATGCGTTATGTCCTATATAAATGCATCTCGCATTTATAATTGTGATAAGGTTTAGGTTGAAAGCCCCCAAGCAGCGAGTGTAAGGGGGCTTTTATTTTGTTAACCTTAGATGGCAAAATGAAAGCAATAATTCATTGGTTTGCCGCAAACAAAATCCATCAATTTTTATTAAACAACGAAAGTGCTTTTAGGAATTTAGCGCATATTTGCATGCGCAAATTCTGTTTGCGGGGTGCGATGAAAAGTTAAAAAGGAGGCAAAAATGGCCTTTGACCATGCTTGAACTGAAAAAAGAACTACACCGCTTATGCGTTGAATATGCGGAAAAAAGGGCTGCTGCTGCACGGCTGGCGGTACAGGAAGCACAGCAAGCTGCAAATGACGACACTAAAAGCAGTGCCGGCGACAAGTACGAAACAACCCGTGAAATGATGCAGCAGGAAGCGGAAATGAACCAGGCCCAATTAAACGAAGCCAACAAACTTAAACTCGCGTTAAGTAACATCAGCACGGGAACGGTTGACAAAAAGGCGGGTAACGGCAGTATGGTGATAACGGATAAGGCCAATTTCTACATATCGATCAGCGCCGGAGCTTTGAAAGTAAATGATATGGATTTTTTCGCTATTTCACCTGTTTCACCGATCGGATTAAAGCTGACCGGATTAACCGCGGGAAGTGAATTCAACTTAAACGACAAATTTTATATTGTAAAAAATGTGTTTTAATCTATTTTTTTTTAAACAAATAGCAGTAATTTGTATTTTGTAACAGTTATCATCAAATATCTGTTATATTTGACGATAACAAAGAAGACAGGCAAAACGGGTTTGTCCTTATAAATTTAACTTAATGAACATATTTGCAGGAAGTCTTCCCTACTCATTGGGGGAAGCTGATTTAAAAGCGCTTTTTGAAGCGTACGGAGAAGTAAGTTCCGTAAAATTAATTAACGACAGAGAAACTGGAAGAAGCAAAGGATTCGGCTTTGTGGAAATGCCCGACGATGAAAGCGCTCAAAATGCGATCACTGCTCTAAACGGATCGAATGTTAAAGGAAGGACAATCGCTGTAAGCCAGGCTGAAGAGAAAAAATCAAGCGGCGGCGGCGGCCGTAGCGGCGGTGGCGGTTATGGTGGCGGCAATCGCGGTGGCGGCGGCGGTTACGGCGGAAGCCGTGGCGGCAGCGGCGGTGGTGGTGGTGGTTATGGTGGCAGCCGCGGCGGTGGCGGCGGTAGTCGTTACTAAAAAAGATATTTTATATAATCAACAAGCCTTATCAATGTGGTAGGGCTTGTTGGTTATTTGTTTTAATGGCGGCTGCTATCTCAATGCAGTTTTTTTGACCCATTTAATTCTGTGGTCAATTCTGCCTTTATTTATTAGCTTTTTGACCCTTCTTAGCGGCTGAATCAGGTTTAACAGGCCTGCCGTTCCCGGTTGAATCTTTGGCAGCAGACTCGTTATTGGATGCGTTTTCAGCGTTTTTTGCGTTGTTAATCTTTATCGGCGAGCCATCCCTGATCTCGTCGGTGGCCACCTTCACCACCTGGTCACCCTCTTTTAAGTCGCCAAATACTTCCGTCATATCTTTTGTTTGAAGCCCTTTTTGCACATCCACCCATTTAGCATGGCTATTTTCAACCTTGATAACGAATACCTTTTCGGTTGATATGTCCAAAGCGGTTTTAGGTATCAGAAAGGCGCTGTCCCTATCGGGTATGGGTATGTTAACGTCGGCATACATATTTGGCAACAGCTTATTGTCATCATTATAAACATCCATTTCCAACCGCTCCGCCCTTAATTTATCGTCGATCGATCCCGCTAAGCGGTCGACTTTTGCTGTAAATTTTCGTCCCTCCAACTCGCGCACTGTAAAGCTTACCACATCTTTACCATTTAAACCTGCAGTAAAGTTCTCCGGAACAGATATCACAAGGCGCAGGTGCTTATGATCTTCCAACACCAATAGCGGCTGGTTAGTACCACTGCCCGGCCCGACATAAGCGCCAAGGTTTATGTTGCGGACTGTTATTACCCCATCAAAGGGCGCGCGTATTTGCAAATATTGAAGATTCGCTTCCACCACCTCGTATTGAGAGCGCGCAGCCTCGACGTTGGCCGAGTCAGATTGCATTTTTGCCCTTGCCTGCTCAATGTCGTTAGGCGATACCGTCCCGGGTGTCTTACTGGTATTATACAACCGGTCGTAAGTCGCTTTGCTTGCAAAATATACCGCCTTGTTTTGCTGTATTCTCGACTTTGCCTCCGCAAGCTGCGAGTTAATTTCGGGCGCCTCCAATACAACGAGCAACTGGCCCTTGTGCACCTGTGAGCCTATATCAACCAACAAGGTTTTTACATAGCTGCTTATTTTGGCGTAAATGTCAGTTTCGAGGTAAGGCGTAAGCTCACCGGGGATTGTAATGTTTGATGTCAGCTTGCCCTTCTTAACGGTTACCAGCTGAACGGCGGGCGTATCGATGGCATTTTCCTGCTGCACGGTTTGTTGCTGGTCGTCCTTTTCTTGTTTGCCCGGGCCGCAAGCGCTAAATAACGCTAAACCGGTAAATACGCATGCGAGGGTGATAACTGAACTATTTCTTCTTGTGATCTTCATGTTTTTCGTTATGATGCAATGGAACAAAAAATTTGCTTGCCTTATCTTCGGGATCAAGAGATGGGGATTGTGTGGATGCTTTGCCCTGCACCCAGGCGAACACCAATGGCAGCATAAACAACGCCGCAAAAGTTGATGCAAATAAACCGCCAATTACCGCCCGGCCCAGTGGCGAGGTCTGGTCTCCGCCTTCCCCCAAACCTGACGCCATCGGGATCATGCCCACGATCATGGCCAGGCTTGTCATCAATATGGGGCGCAATCTCAATGCGACTGCTTCCCGTGCAGATTTTAATGCATCGCCGTTATGCATGCGCAACTCTTCGGCATTGGTGATCAACAGCACGGAGTTGGAAATAGACACCCCTACGGACATGATCATGCCCATATAGGATTGCAGGTTCAAAGTGGCGCCGGTAATCTTTACCAGCAGCAAGGACCCGAACAACACGGCAGGTACGGTGCTTAATACAACAAGGGCCACCTTAAACGACTGGAAGTTGGCGGTAAGCATGAGGTAAATTACCAAAATAGCTACCAATAGCCCGGTTTGCAAACTGTCGAGGGTATCGGTAAGGGTTAGCGGCATACCCCGGAGATCGATCGTTAATCCACGCGGCAGTTTGCCCAGGGATGCAATGGCCTTCTGAACATCGTGGGTTGCGGTACCCAAATCCATTTTATGCAGATTTGCCGTAACCGAAAGCGTTGGAACCGAGCCAATGTCGTCATTTTCACCATAACTTGTATCCGGTTTTATGGAGGCAACGTCGCCCAGCACCGGGCGCTGTTCATTCGGCTTCACCGGTATCTCCTTCATATTATCCACGCTTGCCATCTGGTATTCGGGCACTTCAACCTGGACCAGGTAGCTCAGGCCTACTTTATTATCGATCCAAAGATTTTTCTGGGTAAGGCGCGATGATGAAGTGGCGGCGGTGAGCGTACGTGAAACATCACCAATACTTACCCCCAGTTCAGCCGCACGTACGCGGTCAATATCTACATCAATGGAAGGATATTTATACGATTGCGCGATCTGAATGTCCCGCAGGTACGGAATTTTATGCAGCGCGTTCATCATCTTGAACCCATAGATCACATTAAGTTTCTTATTCTTTCCGGTTAAAGCTACCTCGATCGGCGTGGGTGATCCCTGTGCGAGGATCTTATTTGTAAGTTCTATCGGTTCAAAGGACATCTTTACGTCAGGTTGTCCCTTTCTCATGGTATCCCGGAAACGTTCTTCGAGGTCTTCAAGGTCCACGTGATAGCCCTCGCGCAATTGTACCTGCATAACTGCCTCTTGGGGGCCTGCCATAAACATATAGATGGGGTTGGTGGAAAATGACGCCGGATGCGTTGACACCACCGATGAAGTGATTTCAATATTTTCCTTGCCAACGAGTTTTTCGAGCATATGCAAGGCATTAATAGTAATTACTTCCGTGCGCTCCAGCCGTGTGCCATCGGGAGCGCGCAAACGCACCTGGAAGGTTCCGGAGTTTACCTTAGGCAACACATCGTGCCCGATGAGCCCAAACATCAAAAAAGCCAGGCCAAATGCAACAACAAGGTAAATGCAGACATAGAGCTTTCGGCGTGGCATCATATGGTCGATCCTGGCCAAAAACCACAACCTGAACTTATCAAACCTCGAAGCATCTTCGCCTTTCTTTCCTTCGGTGGCCTGCCTAACGGCCTTTTCTTTTTGGTCCCACTCATCCCCCTCGTCGTCCATTGCATAACCGTCTTTATGGGTTTTATCCTCGTGTTCGTTGATGAGCAGCCAGTTGGACATAACCGGCACAAAGGTTTGCGCAAGCAGATAAGAAATGATCATGGCAAAGCCGATCGCCAGCGCAAGCGGCAGGAATAGGCCGCCGGGGATACCTGTCATGGTAAAAGCCGGCGCGAATACCGCGAGTATACAGAACAGGATCAACAATTTTGGGAAAGCTATTTCCTTACAGGCATCCCAGATTGCCAGTGCTTTGGGTTTCCCCATGTCGAAATGCTGGTGTATATTTTCAATCGTCACTGTAGATTCGTCCACCAAAATACCAATGGCAAGCGACAAACCGCTCAAGGTCATGATATTGATGGTTTGATGAAAAAGGCTCAGAAAAAACACACTGGAAATAACACAGGTTGGGATGGTAAGGATCACGATCAAGGCTCCCCTCCTGTCGCCCAAAAACAAAAGCACCATTAAACCGGTGAGCACCGCGCCTATTGCCCCTTCTTCGGCAAGGCTTTTTACGGCGTTAATTACATATACCGACTGGTCGAATACAAATGAAAGTTTAACATCAGCCGGCACAAGAGCCTGGAAGCGCGGGAGTGCTTTTTTGAGTCCCTGCACTACGTCCCATGTAGAAGCGGATGCCGATTTGGTGATGGGCAGGTAAACCGAGCGTTTCCCATTTATTAAGGTGTACCCCTGCGTTACGTCGGCGCCATCTTCAATGGTGGCTACATCGCGCATGAAAACCGTTTGCACGCCATTTTGATAAAGCGGGATGTCTCCAAAATCGCTTATATTTTTTATCGTGGCATTACTGGGTGCTATATAGTTATAGTCGCTGATGCGTACGTTTCCCGCAGGCGTGTTTTGGTTATTGTCGGCTAAAGCCTGTACCAGCTGGTCGGGAGTTAAATTGTGCTGACGCAACAACTGGGGGTCGGCCCTGATGACGACGGTACGCTGGTTACCGCCAAACGGGGCCGGCGCAACCAGCCCCGGCACGGTAGTAAAAGACGCCCGGACGTATACCGATGCCAAATCGAGGAGTTCGTTATTGCTCCGGGTGGCGCTGCTTAATACCAACTGCCCCACTGGCAGGGTAGAAGCGTCAAACCGCATAATAAATGGCGGCTGCGATCCATTAGGAAATCCAGATTGCGCCCTGTTGGTGTACGCCGTCAGCTCGGCCTGCGCCTGGGCCATATTGGTACCTTCGTAAAAAGTAATTTTGATGAGCGTTAAGCCCTGTATGTTTTTGGTCTCGATCGACTTCACACCGGATACGAACAGGATAAGGTTCACGTACGGCTTCCCGAAATATGCTTCCATCTGGTCGGGTGTAAAACCGCCGTATGGATGCGATACATAGATCACGGGCAGGTCGAGATCGGGAAAGATGTCGATCTTGATTGTCCTTACTGCATTTATGCCGAAGAAAAATAAACCGGCCACAATCACCAGTATAGTAATCGGTCGTTGCAGCGCACCTTTTATCAGGCCCATTATTGAATTTGTTAAAAGTTATTAATAAAAATACCGAAATCCCCGGTGGCAGCCGCTTTATACAATAGCGCCTGCCAAACATTGTTCCTGGCAACGTAGTTATCAACCTCGGCCCGGTTCAGTTCATAGAGCGCCTGGGTAAAGTCGACAATGTTTGCCAGCCCATTTTTATACTGGGCAGATTTTTGGATAAACACATCATTTGCAGCCTTAACTTCAGTCGGCACCTGGCGAAAGTTTTTAAGGGCATTGCTGATCCGGGTTTCGGCTAATATCTGCTGGTCCTGTAGCTGTTGGCTCACCAGGTCGTATTCGTCCTTTGCCTCGGCAGAAGTAAATTTTTGGGCCTTCACCTGGTAATGCACCCTGATTGGATTGGTTATATTCCAGGTAATGCCTACGCCAAGCAAATAGTTATAAACTGTTGGTTTTACGCCGGAAAAGTAATCGTCAGTGTAATCGTTGGAATTGGTTTCGAAGCCGCTGTTAAACCCGCTTCCCCTACCCTGGAAAACGCCGAACAAGGTAACCGTGGGGTAACTGAACGTGCTTAGGTATTTGGCCTGTTCGTCGCTTTGTTTGATACGATTTTCGTAAAAGCGCAGCGTAGGATGATCCTGCAGGCTCATATTGGATTGCGGGTCGGCATTGGCGGGCGGCTTTGTGTTAAATATACTATCGAGTACAAAATCTTTGGGAGCGATGGTGAGGTATTGCGCAAGTATGTTGGCTTGTTCGGCCTCGGTTTCCTGTGCATTTGTTAATGCGATCCGCGCATTGGCAACCTCGGCATTAGCCTGCGACGAATCGACGCCGGGGTTAAGCCCGTTTACTACGCGGGCATAAACCACCTTTTGCACATCCAGCGTCCGATTCAAATTATCCTGTTGCGCTTTGCTCAACTGCTGCGCTGCCAGTAAGCTCAGGTAAGCTCCCGCAACCCGTACCTCATGCTGAAACTGTTCCTGTGCCAGGTCGGCTTCGTTCAGGTTTACAGTTCGCTGCTGCACCTTTACTTTTTCAGTGGCCCTTCCAAACGCGAAAACGTTCCAGTTCACGTTGGTGAGGTAGAGAGAGCCAAATGCCGCCGACCAATTTGTATTGCCGGTTAGCGGGCCTGAGGATGCAGTTGCAAAGCCGCCGAGTCCATAGAGCGGCCCGATCTGCGAGTTTACGGTACCATAATCCTGTTGGCCCGACAAGGTCACGTCAGGAAGGTACTCTGTTTTGGTCTCTGTTAAATATGCTTTCGACGAATTAAGCTGGTTTATGCGTGCTTTGATGGTACCGTAATTGGCAAGCGCCATTTGTTCAGCTTCCTTTAGCGTTAAAACGTTTTGGCTGTGAGCTTTAAAAACCAACAAAACACCGAGAAGACAGATGATGATATGTTTCAGTGCAATGTTTTGCATAAGTGTAGATTTGACACCGCAAAATTAGAATTATAAAATGTATGAAAAAAATGAATTAAATTTGTTACAATCATTAAGAAAAGTAATATAACGGAGGAAAAATTGTTTTACTGATAATGCGAGTCGAGTGAGATATGAGATGTGAGATGTGAGATGTGAGATATGAGATTTCGGTCAGTTGGGAGGCAAGAGGCAAGAACCAAGGGCCAAGAATCAAGACCTTAGTAGAGTGGCAGTTGCAGTTGCAGTAACAGTTATGATTAAGAAGAAAGGGTCATGAGCCGTAGGGAAGATGTGAAAGGCGGAAGGTAAAGAATCAATAGTCGCTAATTTTTTGACCCGTGATCGCATTAATGATTAATTTATAGATTTTATAAAAATGAATATTGCACTTCACCATTTCAAATTAGTTGATACTATTTCAAAGGAAGGCACACTAACCAAAGCTGCCGAAACCCTGCACCTGACCCAATCGGCCCTGAGCCACCAATTAAAGGAACTGGAGCGGGAGCTGGATGTGGAAATATTTAACCGCAAGGGCAAAAGACTTCATCTTTCGGAACAAGGCTACCGTTTTTTGCGCAGTTCGGAAAAGATCCTGGCCGAATTGAGGTCGCTGGAAGAAGATATTAACAATTATAAAAACGGGAAAACCAGTAAGCTGAGCATTAGCATGCAGTGTTACACGGCTTATCATTGGCTTCCGGGAATCATTAAGTATTATAAAAGACGCTGGCCGGATATTAATATCCAAATTCTTTCCGATGCCACGCGCCGACCTTTAGAGTACCTGATGAACGGCGACTTAGACATTGGCATCATCCGCACACAGATGGTGAACACCAAAATACGGTATGAACCTATTTTTGAAGACAGCCTTGTCGCCATTATCAACAAAGATCACCCCCTGGCAAAGAAAAGTGTTATTGAAATAGCAGATTTCAGGGACGAGGAATTGATCCTGCCCTTATATGACCCATCCTACCAGGACACGCCGGTGATCGAATCGCTGATACAGGCGCAGCAGGTAAAGCCCAAAACGCTGCACCGGATACATTATACCGATGCTTCGATAGAAATGGTGAGCGCGGGATTGGGAATTACGGTTATGGCCGACTGGATTGTTGAACCTTACCTGAAAGACCGGAACATTGTAACGCGGCCCCTTCATCACAGCGTTGGTAAACGTTCGTGGTATGCAGCAACCTGCAAGCAAACGCCTGCGATTCAAAACTTTTTAGAGTGCCTGAAAATGTATTTTTCGGGTGCGGATATGACTGTGGAAGAAAATGAAGGCGAATCGATCCTGATTCAGCACACCTTAGGGAAAGCTTCGTCGCCTATATCGACTCCGAAATACGGAAGAATGGCAGCGAATTATAGCGCTGTAGGCGATACGAGGAATTATCAGTATTAGTAAGGAAGTCGGGAAGTCCGAAAGTCCGGAAGACGCTGCGATTGAGGGCTCTTTAGTCGGAAGGTCCGAAAGACCGGAAAACGCTGCGACTGACGTTTCGGCTAAAATACCTTTAGCAAATCAATTTAATTTTAACCAGTAGAGTAGAGGGAGAAGGTTATGCGCCTTCTCCGTCCCTCATCAAACCGTACGTGCAGTTTTCCCGCATACGGCTTTCCTAATGAACTTCGTCATCAGCATTCACAGTTGAACTTTCAGCAAGCGTATTTTGTCGGGTCGATCAGTCCTTTTTTAAGTACCAATAACTCGAAGGCTTTTTGTCTGTAAAGCCTACTCTTCCTTTGGCTCTTGCGGTTGAAATAGCGGTTAAGCTTTTGTTGAAGGTAATTGCGTAGTCGTCTTTTACTCATCTTCACATAGCTAATCCCCTTTATTGTAAAGTAGTTTAACCATCCCCTGACTTTCGCGTTTATTCCTTCAACTATTTCTTTTACCGGGCTATGTCCATGCTTTTGCAGATATTCACTTAGTCCATCCCTTATTTTCTGTTCTGCTTTCTTGCTTGGACATATATTCCAGTATTTGCTATTCCTGCCCCGGATGTCCTTGTCGTAACGGATCGTATGTCCCAGGAAGTTGAACGCCTCCTGTTCCGATTGGATTCGTTTGGTCTTGGTCTCATTTAAGGTCAAGCCCATCCTGTCCAGTATGGTTTTTAACTTGTTAAGTGCTTCTTCTGTTATCCGCTTTCCCATTAGTACAAAGTCATCCGCGTACCTGACGATCGATATACACAGCCTCCCGAATATGCTCCCCGGCTTACTTACTATCCGGTCCAGCAGGTGCAGGTATATGTTTGCCAATAGTGGCGATATTACTCCGCCTTGTGGGGTGCCGACTTCATGCTTCTTTCCGCCTTTGAATTGCCCATCCTCGAATACCGGCGTTTTCAGCCACAGGCTGATCAGCCTTAGTACCCTTGGATCGCTGATGCGTTCTTTCAACGCTTTCAGTAACTTGTCGTGCGGTATCGTGTCGAAGTACTTACTTAGGTCTGCATCCAATACTTCCGTCTTTCCCGACTGCAGGTGACCCTTGATGGCCCCCATTGCATCTTTTGAACTTCTATCCGGTCTGAACCCATACGAGCTTTCTTCAAAGTCCGCTTCAAATATAGGTTCCAGTACCAGCTTACATACTGTCTGCGCTATTCTGTCTTTTACCGTTGGTATGCCCAGCGGGCGTTCCCCGCCATTCGCTTTCGGGATCATTACCCGTTTTACTGCGCTTGGGCGGTAGGTTTGAGTTCGCAGTTCTTCTGCAAGGGCTTGCAGATATTCCGCCACCCCTATGCGTTCTACGTCTGCTACGCTCATCCCGTCTATTCCCGGTGCCCCGTCGTTCGCTTTGACCTGTTTCCACGCCGCTCTTAGCATATACGGTATAATCAGTTTGTCATACAGTACATAAAACTTGTAGCCCCGCTCCTGCTTGGCTTTCTGATATAGTTTCCCCCGGAGTTTTTCCACTCTTTCCGCCTCCGGTATCTCGCGCCGCCGTCTTTTGAACAACTCGCCTTGTTTCCCTTCCGCTTCGACTTTTTCCTGATTTGTTACCATCAATTCTGTCCGTTTCTTTCTCTTGAAAACTTATTCACAGTAATGCCCCTTCGCTCCGCCCGCTTTTACCTTTTCGGGCATTCACTACTACGGGCATATCCGACTCCCTCAGCAATCCCGAGACTTCGGCATCCTGTTAGGGTCTCCCACGTTCATGCGTTACCTTCGTTCAGCACGCAACACCATCTTACTCCGGGTATCTGGCAGTGGGTAATTCGCCGTTTCCCAGCTCTGCCATGGCAGGTTTCAGCATCTCTGGAAGCTTGACCGATACCACTTGCGTAACGAAGCCTTACTGGTGCAGCTTACTGAACCGTCCGCGCGGGCTTCACATCATTCGTTTCCTCCTGCTGCGCCGCACTTCCTTCAACCTGAACGGCTAATTTGGTTGTATGGCTCTTTCATCCATTAGGTATTTATTTATATATTTAACGCACGCCTCGTGGCGCACCAGAGGCCACAGAGAATGCACAGAGAACACAGCGGCCAAAATGGACAAACTATTAAGACTCTGCGTCCTCCGTGCCTCCTCCGTGTTCTCCGTGGTAAAACTTTTAGACTTTAGTTATACAGAAGAGATCAAATGATCTCTTCGAAACGAAATTGGTTTCCTAACGATAAAAGGACCATGCGGTATAAATTATTGGTTGCGATTTTTGCTGTTTTACAGCTACGTATTTCAAGTAGTGTACAAACGGCTAACAAACCGTTTCCACAACACATTAAATATGTTCCCGGGGCCATACGTCCCGGCGTGCCACAAATCAAGTTAGATAGTGAAGTAAAGGATTTTTACGGCCAATGGAAAAAGCGTTTCATTAAAAACGTGCCCGGCAAACCGGAAAACTTTGTTTGGTTTGATGAGAAGGGCCAGAAACAATGCGTTTCGGAAGGGCAGGGCTATGGCATGGTGATCGTGGCTTTAATGTCCGGTTATGATCCGGAAGCAAAAAACGTTTACGACCGGCTTTTCAGGTATTACCTGGCGCACCCATCGGGGCGCGGCAAGTATTTGATGGGCTGGGCGCAAAACAACCAGGGAAAGGATGTGGACAATACCTCCGCAACCGACGGCGATATGGACATCGCATATTCCTTACTGCTGGCCCATGAGCAATGGGGGGACAAGGCCGGAATCGATTACCTCGGGGCGGCAAAAAACATGATCGATGCAATTATGGAATACGAAATCGATCATCAAACCTGGTCGGTTCTGTTAAGCGATGCAGTTGAACAGGACAGCAAAGATTATTTCGACATGCGTTCGTCGGATTTCATGCCGTCGTATTTCAAAGCCTTCGCCGGCGTTACCAACGACAGCCGCTGGACGAAAGTAACGGATTCAAATTACCGGCTTTTTTTGGCGATGGAAGATAAATACAGCCCGGAAGCGGGGCTCGTCCCGGATTTTATTGTGGGGATAAATAAACAGCCAAAGCCTGCACCGCCTCATTTTCTTGAATCGCGCTATGACGGTTGCTATAACTACAATGCTTGCCGCGTTCCATGGCGGATAGCCACCGACTACCTGTTGACCGGCGATAAAAGGGCTAAGGCCATTGCTGACCGGATAAACCGCTGGATAAGGCAAACCACCAACAACGATACCTACAACCTGTCTGCGGGTTATACGCTTGCCGGGAATGATATTAAGGGCCGGTATTTTGAAGCGCTCAGCTTCAGTGCCCCTTTTGCCGTTTCGGCAATGGTTGATCAGAAAAACCAGGTATGGCTAACACATCTGTGGGCTTACCTGGCCGGGTTTAAACTGAAAGATTTCGACTACTACGATAATACAATCAAGTTGCTGGATATGATCATTCTTTCGGGGAATTACCGGGGAGCGGAAAATCAATGACTTGTATTTACTTTTGTTAAGCGGGAAAAATTGCGGGCGTTTGCGACGCTGTTTATCGTCCCCTCAATATAAAAATTGCATTGCATAAAAGGGTAGCCGCTGACGCGGCACTATTTTTTCTTCTTTCTTTTCTAGCCCCTAACGGGGCAGATCAGCAAGTTTATATTTCTACTGGCTGGTTTTAAGCTGAAGGATTTTGACTATCACGATAATACGATCAAGTTGCTGGATATGATTATTATTTCCGGGGAACTACTGGGAGGTTGGAAATCAATGACTTGTATTTACTTTTGTTAAGCGGGGAAAACTGCGGGCGTTTGCAACGCTATTTGTCGTCCCCTCAATATAAAAATTGAATTGCGTAAAAGGGTGGCCGCTAACGCGGCATTATTTTTTCTTCTTTCTTTCTATAAACGTTTAGCCCCTAACAGGGCCAATATCGGTAGCAACCAAAGGGAAGATATTTTCGTGCCGAACGTACAAAGTATATCGCCGCAAGCTAATTCTAAAATTTGATGATAACAATGCATCTCGCGACGTTTGGCCATTGAAAAGACCTGGACATTTTTCTCTAATTGTCCTGCCCCGTTAGGGGCTAAATATCGGTAGCCCCCAAAAGAAAAGAGGGGGGGTGTGCCGTAGGTACAAAATATATATCCGCTTGCCAATCACGCCATACAATGCACGTAACGCCTCGACCAATAATATCCTAACGAGCCCGGGGGACACAAATATTAGCGGTACCTAAGCCTGCTGATCGATTGAGAGCAGATTTCCCGCCGGGTCTTTGAACCAGGCCACCTGAGTTCCGCCGCGAGCAGTCCAGATATTGTTTTCATCCTGTTCTAAAAAGTCATATTTTTCAAAGACTATCCCTCGTCCCTTTAGGAAATTAAACGTTTCCAGGATATCCTGAACAGTCCAGCCCAAAATGGTGTGCCGTTGCGGCTGCAGATGATCGGCAGATACAAAGCTTACCCGCAACGATACCTGGTTCATTTCAAATTCATTCCCGTAATTGTCTTCGCTTAATAATTTGAAGCCCAGTGTTTCGCCGTAAAATTTTTTTGCGGTATCGGCATCGGCGGCGGGTACAAAAGCCTTAACTCTTTTATCTGTGAGCATGATATTTGTTTTTATTCAAATGTACAACCACCGGGACGCCGAAAATTGTAAAAAACGACTATATTTAAAATAAAAATCCACTTTATGAAAACGGATTTCAGCCCCTTTTGCTCAACACTTTATTTTTCAAAAGGAACCGCCTCTGTTTTCTATTCGGCCGATATTACGCCGCTGCATTCGCACAATACCTTGCAACTGGTTTTCGATATAAACGGGGGTTTTTTATTCAGAACGGCTGACACCGGCTGGAGGGAGTACAAAAGCCTTATTATCAGGGAGAACGTTACGCATCAGCTGAACACCAACGGTAGTTTGCAGCTCATCGTTTACCTGGCTGCTTCCGGAAAGCTCGCAGAACAGATTTCCCGCCAATACCTGCCGGAAGCAGCGTTTTGTGATCCGGGGGTTGAATTGTCGCCATTTGAGGAGGTTCTTTTTCAAAGGAACTTAGTTGACCCTAAGCCAGGATCAATCGACCTGCTGGTTGAATTACTGCTAAATAAGCTCACAAACGTGAGGGATACGGGTATGACCGATGAAAGGATAGCTTCTGTTTTGCGCCAGATCAAACAAACCGATTGCAGGTTATTGTCGATCGGCTACCTGGCAGACAAAGCCTGCATTTCGGCATCGCGGCTTCGGACGCTGTTCAAACAGCAGGTAGGCATTCCGATTCATCAATACATCATCCGGCAGCGTATCTTTTCGGCTATCACAGCTATCATAAATGGGTCGACCATACAGGAAGCGGCATTTGACACTGGTTTTAACGATAGCAGCCATTTTAATAAGTTGATGATAAAAGTGTGCGGGATCAATCCCTCAGATTTTGTAAGAGAAAATCAAAACGGGTTTAACATCCGGGGCGACCGGTCATTTGCCCTGGAAACACGTTCTCCGGTTGCCGTTTAATTTTTGTCAATCATCCGGGCCGCCGCATCGCGGCCGCTCATCAAAGCTGCTTCAACCGTCCCCATCACAGCGCCGGCATACAAATATTCGCCGGCAAAATAAAGTGTATCCTCAACAGGATGGCTTAATATTTTCCTTTCGGCGGCGGCATTAACCGTGTCGTATGCGTAGGAACCTAACGTGAAGGGGTCGTTTGTCCAGTTGACAATATGATAAGCGATTAGCCTGGCTTTGAGTTCATCGATGCTGCGGTTGAAAATATGGCTGACCGATTTTAGCGATTGTTGTAGTAACTCTTCGTCGGTCAAATTCTTTTTTGCGTTTGCTGCAAGACCACCCAGCCAACCCGTTAGTACCGGGACTTTCTTCGGCGTCTGTGTCCACCAGGTTGGGATCTCTTCATCGGACAGAACGAAACCCATATTTTTCAGGCTTTTACCCACCCATTCCTCTGTTTGGCGGTCTTCCCAAAATAGCTCATCAAATTCGAGCAGAATTTTGATGATACCGCCGTAACCCATTTTGTTGATCGCCTCCATTTGTCCGGGAATCGGCGGCCTGAAACTGATGGCAGCCTGCGCCGGCATTGTTGCTTTCAAAACGCCTAAGGGCAGGGCAAGCAAAAGTTTTTCGGCTTTGTAAGCATATCCATCGACAGTGACCACCTTTATGTGTCCCGCACGCCAGTGAATTTCATTTACCACTGAATTTAAAACAATGTGCCCACCGGCCTTTTTGATCTCAGCTTCGAGGTAGCCAATCATGGGGCCATAGCCGCCTTTTATCCGGTGCTGCGCGCCTTCATCCTCGTTCAGCCATTCATCCCGCAAGGCGAAGGTGCTGGCAAGGTCCGGGTCGGCGGTATCATAACCTGAAGCAAACCTGTGGACGGAAGTTTTTAACTCGTGATATTCCTCACCGGGGAACTCAGCTTCCAAAAATTGATTGATGCTGACATCCTTTTTTATCTTTTTGAGCTTCTTAGCCAACAAATCCCAGCCTTCATCGAAAAGGCCTTCCTGAACAAACCTTCCCTCTTTGTAATGCCACATTTGGCCACCGGAAGGCGCCAGCTCAATGCCTGCTTCTTTTAGTAAACCTAAAGTGACCGGTAAATCCCCATGGACAAACTCAGCGCCCAATTCCGCTTCTTTAAAAAACAATTCGTGATTTAACGTATGGATGCGCCCGCCGCAACGGTTGCGCGCTTCCAAAACAATTACATTTTTACCGGCTTTGACGAGGCTATGCGCTGCCATCAAACCGGCTGCTCCAGCACCTATAATTAAAATATCGCAATTGTTCATAAAGATTAACAAAGAAGAAGAGAAAATGCATCGGTGTACAAGAAGGCCTTATATAGTTGGCTATCGGAGGCTCCTATGGAGCCCAAAATATCATTATTGATATGCTATAAACAGGCGACCCCTAACGGGGTTCGATGGGTCTGAAATTCAACTACCTGCTCCAGAAACCTCCTGTTTATAGAAAAAATTAAAGCTTTACGGGCTCCATCGGTGCCTCCTCTATCGGACTATTTTGGACTAATTATACACCATTGTTTAATTCATTTACCCTGCGCAAAATAGGAAGGTATTTTGGATTGTCAAACCTAACCGGTAAATTGATTATTTATTTGATGAAAGCCATCGATGACTAAAAAACTCTTTACCAAACCGGAACTGACACCTCAACTTGTTTATATATCATGTTGCTTAATTGGCGTTGTGATTTGCTACGTTTTGTACAGGCAGATACCGAGCTATCCCTTTTATTGGGCCATTGTGTCGGTGGTGCTGGCATTGTCGCCTGACAATAGTACCCGGCAGGCATTCAACCGCATAAAAGCAAATGTGCTGGGCTGCGCTGTTGGTATATGCCTGTATCCATTGCATTTACCTGAACTACTCATTTTATGCGCCGGTGTATTAGCTATAGTCGTTACCGGTCTTGTTTTCAAAATAGCCGACACGTTACGAAGCGCCCTTGCTGCTTTTATTATTATAACTGTGCAGGTGGAAACAGGAAAACACTGGTACATAGCGCTCGAACGCGTGGTTTGCGTGGTTGCAGGGTGCCTGGTGGCCCTGGCATTAACCGCATTGTTCAATTATCTGCTCATCAACCCGCACAGAAAATCAAATTCACCGGCATAGTAAAAGGCGAAAGGTAAGATATATGTGAGATATGAGATATGTACGGATGTGCGGATGGAAGAGGCTTCATAGTTCATCCCGCACATGCGGGATAGTTCATAGCCGGAGGTGTGAGATATGAGATGTGAGGCAAAACAAAAACGTAAAATATTGATAATCAATACATCTACTTCAATTTGTGTGAAAGATTTATTATACTAACCGGCGCCCTGGCTCTTTGGTTCAACAGGCTGGGTCCAGGCCGGTACTCCTTTTACTTTGAGCGTCCGTTTATAAAGCCTGCCGCCGCAGATAACGAACAGTTGATCGTAATTCTTTCCGCCAAAACATAACCCTGTAACCGGCCCATAGGGCAATTGCAGTATGGCACGCACGCGGCCATTTTGGTCGCAAACCTGCACACCGAGGTTAGTCGCGGCATAGAGGTTCCCGTGGTCGTCCATGGCGAGGTCGGCCGTATAGCTGTAGCTATAATTATCTGTTTGATGGAGCCAGCACCAGCGTTCTTTATCTGATAGTGAGCCATCGTTCCGGATGACGTAACTATAAATCCAATTGGTATTGTCTTCAGCCACGAGCAGCAGGCGTCTGTCAGGAGAAAGGGTAATTGCTGATGCAAAACGCAAACCTTTGTCGACAACGACAGGCTTTTGGCCGGGTTTAATCAATAAAACTTGTCCGTCCTCATCGGGGCCCGATGCGGGCCGGGTTACATACGTATTGCCATTATCAGCTGTCACCAAATTTTTACCGCTTATTTTTTCTGAACCGAGTTGCTTGCCGGTCGTAGTAATTTTTACCAATCCGCTTTCGCTGATCGATTCGATGTCGCCCGTAGCGTCACATGCTATGCTACCCAGGCGCATTTTTGTTACCGATTTTTCCCCGCCATCGGCACCGATCAGTTTTATCCCACCCGTGCTATCCTGTACCACCACGCCGCCATCAGGCGCCGGCGCCATGGCCGAGGCCTTCAACTCTGAGTTGACGGGTTCCCAACTGCTGCTATCGGGTAAAATAGTCTTAAGCATATCGTTATTGCTTTTGCCGCCAACCACCTTTTGCGGCCAACCTTTCCACAGCCAGCGCATCACGTCGGGGAAAATGGCCGTAGCCTGCACGCCATCGTGACCACCGTGGCCCCAATCGTGCTGAACCTCGTAACCGGCAAAGCTCAGCGCCGCTTCCATATTCAGGTTGGACATGTACCAGCTCCCAAATAATGGGTTCCACGCATCATTCGATCCATCCTGTAAAAATATGCGGATAGGTTTCGGTTCCGTTTTTCGCACCAGGCCGGGATATTGGTCGCCGCCGCGCATACTTACGTACGTCCCGATAGAACTGTACACCCTGCTAAAAACATCAGGTCGTTGCCATGCGGCTGTAAAAGCACAAATCGCGCCGCTGCTGGCGCCGGCTATGGCATGATCATTTGCATCTTTTGAAAAATAAATCGCCCGGCCATCCTTGGTCTTTTTGGTTTCTACCTCGGGAAGCAATTCGGTCAACAAAAAATTGACAAAATTATTGTTCATGCTGTCAAACTCGTGGCTGCGATCGTAACGCACTGCGCCTTTGTCATTTTTCATCAGCGTCCCTGAACTGACAAAAACACCGATGGTAACCGGCATTTCGCCCTTATGGATCAAATAGTCAAAAACGGTGGGCGCTCCGAACTGTATACCGTCCATGTCGACATAAAGACAGGCCGGCCTGGCAGGATCATATTCCGCAGGCACATAAACCCAGATGGTCCGTTTGGTATCGGGATAGATCTTTGAATTGTTAAAGTCAAACTGGAAGACTTCACCCTTTGGTACATCCGAATGTGGTTGTTGGGCGGGATCAACCGGGTAGGTCATCCCGGGGATATCCTGTGCTTTTACTAAATTGAATAAAAGACAAACCAACAGCAGAAAGGAGAACAGACGTTCCATAAATTGATTGATAAAATAAGATCAAATGTGTCAGAACCTACAGCAATGCTAAGTGGTATTATAAACAGCGGGAATAGTTAAGGGCCTTTTCAGGAGCGGGCAGGTAAAAGCCGTTTAAAAATTGGTTGGTAAACCTTCTCCAATTGATATGCCGCTATTAGTACCACTGTTATGTACAAAAAGACTTTAACAAGGTAAAACCATAAATTGTCTGTAATAAAAATTGATTGTCCAAAAAGCATCAGTATCGGATAATGAATTATATAGATTCCATAAGAAATACTGCCCAGCCAGGCGCCAATTTTCCTAATCCCGTTTTCAGGAATTTTTATGAATAACGTTAAACCTGCTAATACATAAAACAATATTCCCATATAAAAATCAGGGTCCTCCGGTTCTTTTTTATGGATGAAAATTACATATAGCGGTATGACTTGAACCACCACCAAAAATATTTTGATATGAGAAAATTTAAGGCCCGAAAATAATACGACAATTAAAAAAGCAAGGGGCAATAAAAGCAAGTCGTCAAAAGCTTGTATTTTCAGGTTCCAATATATGGTAAGATGAGGGGGAAAATTGGGTATATGTAACGGTATGATATAATCCCGCTCACCAATAATTATCCCAACGGCCAGCATAAAAAAAATTATGGGAATGAGTCTTATTTGTGTTACTGATTTTGAAGTGTTCCGGGATAAATACAATCCTGATAACCAAAAGCAAAAACCAATAGCATATGCAGTAATTACATGGACAATAGGCACATACAAACTTGCTATTGCAATTAATAGCGATACTATGATCGCAATTGATGGCCTAACCTGGTAAAATGAAACTAGTATAAAGAGGGCGTAAAATAATACTTCGAAATTTAGTGTCCAGGCAGGGCTATTTTCCGCAATCACGGGATACAACATATTTTGTGTTATCGTGAAATTTGCAAAAATAGTTGGCAAATCATAACTTACTGTCGCAACCAATAATGCTAAAACAGTTGCAACAAAATAAATAGGATATATTCTTACAAAGCGCTTTTTTAAATAATCGTTTATTTTTCCATCAACCAGCCTATCCTTATGGTTTATACCGATTACGTACCCGGATAAAACAAAAAAGATCAAAACAGCAAAATGAGCAGGAAGTACCAGGTACTTTAGTGGAAGCGGAATGTATCCGTTATTAAAAAATTGGCCTTTATAAACTATATGAGCTAATACTACAACTATAGCAGCAACTCCTCTTAGTATTTCCAGTTCCGGATTGAAATTTTTTTTCTTGGTAAGAGTCGTTGGTTTCATTAAATAGTACCTGATCTAAAAAACTAAATTATATAGATTATTTAGAAAAAGGTGGTTTTTAGACAGAAATATTGAGTGAACTTGAGCTCGGATAAGCCCGAAAAAATCTTGGTGGTTTTTATTCATAAGCATTTGGTAAAGAGGCACTAAAGCATGCAGCTGTTATTTGAAGGGGTAAAGCGGATGGCATTGAACTAAAGAATTGCCTTTTCAATCCATCGCCTGCTTCATTCATTGCCGTCGAAATCAGCAATCAATAAAAAAGGGCTTCAGCCAAATTTCCGCTTTATTTGGCAGATAATGCAACCTCCTGTTTATCCAAATTCCAGCCCTCAACTTCAACATATGGCTTTTGGTTGCCCAACTTTGCCGTTGGTGCGCTCACTGATAGGGTTGCCGACTCGCCGGGCGCCAGGGTAAAATAGTTGCTGGTCCAATAGCCTGGCATCACTTCGGCACCAGCGGTCATCAAAGCCGGCCGAATAAAAAACGCCAGTTTATCGGTGTTATTCGTAAACTGTAATGTCCATTTGTCTTCACTTAAGCCTTTTTCCGATTTGATCAATTTCACCTGGACCTGCGTTCTTGCAAGACCGTTAAAGCCAGAAAAATTGTTGCCCGGGGCTAACCAGTAAACATTGTGCGAAATCGGCTTGCCTGATGCATCTGAAAGATTGAGAACTACAAAACTGATCCCCTGCGCGGATGACAGGAAGTCCTTAAGCTGTATGGCCTCCTGGTTCCCGGCTTCGCCTAAACCGAGGTGAGCAACCTTAAAGGACTTTAGTAATTTACTGTCGGTATTATAAATAGCGGCGGTGGCTGTCAATAAGCCGGTTGCGTGGTGCATACGGTTAACGATAGCCACCGTTGAATCATCCTGGTTAAATTGAATGTGCAGCGGTTCAACAGCGTTTTGCAGGGCGTAGTAGCCAGCATTCGGCTCCAGGTACCAGTCGTAAATTTGCCAAACTACGCTCGGCAAGGCTGCATTCAATTTCCACAGCATAACGCCGCCGGTTTCGTTTAGCTTATGCCCGGCCGATTCAAATATTCCCTGGTAACCTACCCAATTCATCAGCTGCATTTTATCCGAAAACTCCTTTATGGTAGACGGCTGGCCATAACGCTTTACCATTTCATCAATATAAAGATCATACCTTGCCGCCCCGGTACAAGCATCGTGATAACCCCAGCTGTTGTTTAAGGGAAAGGGTAATTTCGTATCCCAAACCAAATCGGGAATTGTCTTAACAAGGGTGTTATAAGGCGGCTGGGATGGGATGCCTGTTTCGTCTTTAAACACCCAATCACCGCCATTGTCAACCTTTTTGTAATAAACTTTTGGATCTTCCCACTGATAAGGGCCGCTGCTGTAAACCCCTGACGCCATATTATCCGGGTAAGAGGCGGCCCAACCGGCAGGCAATTTGGCGAAGCCTGATGAACAGGGAATAAACGGACGTGTGCCATCAAGCGAAATCACGTTGTTCCGCATCGCGTCGTACAGCTCTTTGCGTGCATGCCCCTCGTTGCCACCGGTCCATACCAACAGGCTGGGATGGTTGCGGATACGATAAATGGTGCTTACTATATTTTTAATAAACACGCTGCTTTCGAGTGGCCAGTCAGGCGAACCTTTAAATTCACCCTGGGTATCGCCGGTGATCCAAAAGTCGGACCATACCATTTCGCCGTATTTATCGGCCGCATTCCAGAAGGCGTCAGGCGGGGTAACCCCCCCACCCCATATCCGGACAAGGTTCACGTTGGCGTTCCGGCACAGGTGCATTTCATAATCATACCGTGCCGAATCCCTGTTCACCATCATATCCGGAACCCAAGCGCCGCCATTCAAATGCACTTTTTCCCCATTTACATAAAAATCGCGGCGCACGAATCCGTTAACCAAAGTACCTTGTGAGCTTACCGTGCGGATACCGAAAACGAAGGACGTATCATCATCCACCTTTGTTCCGTTCATGAACTGTAGTCGGATACGGTACAGGTTAGCCCTCCCGTACCCATTTGGCCACCACAAATGCGGCTGCCGGATCAGCAACTGATTTACCTGGCCGGCCGTCAAATCGATCACCGAAGCTGAATTGCCTTTTATGCTGACTGAATGTGTAAACTGAACAGGAAGCCCTGTAAAGTTCTCGGGCTTTATACTGACGATAAGTTTTCCATTTTGAACTTCGTCACTGTGATTAGCTAAGGTAAGATTCAATGATAATGCCGCCATACTGGTATCAGGCAGCTTTGGGAGATTGGTTACCAATTTGGGATGCCCGATGGTTATCGCCCCGGTAGTGCGCAGGTAAACCGGCTGCCAGATACCCATGTTGCGGTCTCGAACCGGGGGGATCCAGTCCCAACCTACTGAACAAAGCATGGTCACATTCTTACCAATGTCGCCAGTCGGGCCGCCATTATCGTAAAATGGCCCTAAAGCCTGCAGCTGCTCTTTCGAAGGATAGCCCGGGTAATCAAGTGGATATATCTCCACGGCAAGCCCGTTTTCACCACCTGGAATAATGGCGCTTGTCACGTCTAAATTGTAATCGGCAAACATGCCCGCCATTTGGGTCGAATCGGTTATTTGTTTGCCATTTACCCAAACCGCCGCCCGGTAATTTATTCCCTTAAAGATCAGCTGAAAATGCCTGCCTTTATCACCGGCGGGCACTTGAAAGGTGGTACGATACCAATAGGGCTTTTTCCAGGGGTTGGGGTCGTTTGGTAAAAAACTATACTGTTCGAGGTTATATTCTTTATTAAACTGGTCCGAAGCATCCGGAATAAGCATGTTGTTAAGGCCCTGGTACGGATCAGGATAAATATGATTGGCCACCAGGCCGCCGAGCACCGTAGTCGGCACTTTAACGGGGAACCAGTAAATGGGGGAATGATAACCTGGCTCGGATAATTCCCCGCCGGTGGCGGTAACCTGCGCAGACGACTGCAGATCAAAATTACTGAGCTTTACCTGCTTTACGTTTTGTGCAAAAAGTATGTTTAGCGTTAACAGGTTTGCGAGCAAAACCGAAACGACCGGCAAAAGAATTCTTTTCATCAGCTTATGTATTTAACAGCAAGAAATATTCTTGCGACGGCGTAATTGACAGGGGAGTCATAGTGTCACAATTACACAATTCACGGTTGTAAATCTAAAAACTAAAGCTAAGCGCAAATTGTACTAATTTATCATTTTATTATACTTTTTTGTGGTGAATGGTGAGCGGTAAATGGTGAGGCAAGGAATGGTGGGTGGCGAGTGGGTGGACACTCATTACTTTCGGTCTGTTTAATTGTTGACAAACTATTTGGATTTATATTAGTATAAAAGCTGAAATTTGCCGGGAACCAATTAAGTAATATGCAGTTTGAACGGGCAAAGAGATACATTCTTGGGAAATTAAAAAATGAATTGCGTCCCGAGTTTACATACCATTGTTTTGACCATACCATCGATGTTTGTAATGCCGCAAAAAATATCGGGGCCAGCGAAGGAATTAGACAGTACGACATGAAATTGCTGCTTACCGCGACGCTGTTTCACGATTCGGGATTTACAGAGGGGGGGTCGAACGACCATGAAGAAAAATCATGCCTCATCGCAAATCAGTGTCTACCCGGCTTTAATTATGCAATTGATGACCTTAAAAAAATCAAAGGAATGATCATGGCGACCAAATTGCCCCAATCGCCCAAAAACTGGCTTGAGGAAATTATTTGTGACGCCGATTTGGATTACCTTGGCCGCGACGATTTTTTTGCAATAAGCGACCGCCTATACGAAGAATTTCTTTCAGAGGGCAAAGTTCAGAACTACGACGATTGGAACAGGAAGCAAATTGCTTTTTTTGAAGGCCATAGTTTTTTCACAAATTCTTCAATTGCGCAAAGGAGCGCAAAAAAGAAACAAAACCTGGCCATGATCAAAATGAAGGTTTAGCTGCCAATGCGGGCTTTTTGCCTGCATTGTTCCTTAACAAAATAAGTGGTTCGTTCGTGTCCCAGTCGGGAACCACGCCCTTTTGGTGGGTCCCCCCCCATGATCCGACTGAAAAATTTCCCAGTAAAATATCGTCAAATCCGTCATGGTCAAAATCCCCCACTGCCATGGTTAGCCACCGGCCATACGTATTGAGGGGTAGCTGATAGGCTACAAACTGGTTAGAATTATTTTGCTCGAGGTAAGTAAAACCTTCCCCGGGATGAGATTTAAAATCGGGGAAAAATGCTATTGCCGCTATATCGAGGCGCCCATTGTGTTCAAAATCTTCGGCAACTGCCTTTGTGCAGCCATTAATATGATAAAAATAGGTCTGCTTGAAATTCCAGTTGCCGTCATTTGTGAAGATGTATACACCATGATAAGGCTTCAAAACCTTGGAGTAGTCGCTATTGTCGCCGCAGGTATATAAAATATCAGGCCTGCCATCATGATTAAAATCAACCAGCTGAAAACTACTTGACCCATACACCGGTGGAAAGCGGAGTAATGTTTTTGTAATAAACCCTCCTTTTTTATCATTCAAAAACATCCTTATACCTTCGTCCGCCTGTGCAAATAAACAGATAATATCCGGCCAGCCATCGTTATTAAAATCGCCAACCAACAACTGTTCGCCGCCGGCTATGTTACTGATAATGATTTGTTTAAAGGAGTGGTCGGGCTGCTGCTGCAAATAATATAATCCACCGTGGTCGTGTCCGAATCCGCACGTGATATAATCTGTAAGACCATCCTTATTAAAATCTCCCGAAACCGTAGCAACCGGCCGGGGAAGACCTGATGTAATTTCTGTTACGGCGCCGTTTGGATTGGCCTTACCCATATCAAGCCTATAAACCTTTCCGTTGTACAGATTTTTTGGAGGCAGGCATCCGATACAGGTGACGATGGCGGTGCGTGATCCGTCAGGGTTCCTGTTAAAACTTGCCCCTGTTACCGGAGATTCAAATTGATGAATAACTTTTGAATTTAGGTGAGCGTCCCATTCCAGCAGGTTATTTGCAGCATCGCCCGAATAAAGTTTATGACTTAGCGTATCAAAGCTGAGCATGGTCGTCATTGCAGGCATTTTCTGATTTGCAGCCTTCGGCCGCTCCAGGCTAAATATTGCCCAGTCATTAAGCGGCTGCACTTTAGGCTCAGGAATAAGCAGCTTACCCGGGGCTGAGCGATCATAATAGGTGACGATATCCTGCCAGTCGCTGACATTTATAGCCGACCGCTGATCTGCATAGTATCGCCCGATATACATATTAACACCCAAATTTTGTCCCATTACCGGCAATACCCCGGATACCCAGGTATGCCGGTCGAGCAAGGCAGGCGCGGGAAACTCGTGACAGGTTGTGCAGTATTTGTGTGCCAGCACCTCCCCGTTGGCCACCTGTTCCCGGAGTGTGGGTGGTGCAGTATGATCATTACAGCTGTTTAAACATACTGTGAAAGTAATTACAGCAACCAGGGTATTTAAAAAAATATATTTAGACGACAATAGATTCAATGGGGCCATTTAAATCAAAGATTAAAGGAACACTAATGGGCACGAATTTAGTCGAATTTCACGAATGGTTGCAGTTAAAATTTAAAGGAACACTAACGTATACGGATTTAGTCGAATTCCACGAAGGGGGTTACTATTAAAATTCGTGAAATTCGAGTTAATTAGTGTCTTTAAGTCCTATTTTTTGAAATTATTCTCCAATACAATAAACGGAATATTTTTAGCCCAAAAAGGTGTAAAACCATGCTGAAACTCGTACCCGGTTGAATAATTGCCCAGTATAATATCAGGTTTTCCATCGTGATTGTAGTCAGCTACCTGCATCGTCATCCAACGACCGTATTTGCTTATTGGGATAGCGTGGGCTTTAAAGTTAAACGGACTGATTTGTTCAAAATAAATAAAGCTTTCGGCAGGATCATTTTTCATATCGGCAAAAAAAGCTGTTGTAGCTATATCAAGCCGTCCGTTGCCCTCAAAGTCGGCAGCAATTGCTTTTGTGCATCCGTCTATCGGGTAAAACCACTGCTGTTTAAAATTCCAGTTACCGGTGTTCTTAAAAATATATAAGCCATGATATGGTTTTAAAATCCTCGAATCATGATAATTGTAGCCACAGGTATAAATGAGATCGGGTTTGCCGTCATGATCGATATCCGCAAGCTGAAAACTGGATGATCCATAAACCGGGGGAAATCTCAACAGGTTCCTGGCTGTAAAGCCACCTTTATGGTCATTTTCGAACAACCATAATCCCTCATCCACGCTGCCAAACAGTACCATCAGGTCGGTCCAGCCGTCATTATTAAAATCGCCTGCGATAGCCTGAACAGCTCCTGGTTTTTCAGAAATGGTGGTTTGGGTATACGTGTGATTAGCGGCCTGTGTATAAAGGTAAATTCCGCCCTTTAAGCCCCCCTGCCCCAAAACTACCATATCAGTTAGCCCGTCATGGTTAAAATCACCTTCAATTGTTTGTACAGGCCTGTCAATATCTGTTGCAATAAGTACCGGCCTCGCTGTATCTTTCTTAGCATCCAAACTAACCTCTAACACCCTGCCGTTTGGAAAGTCGTATCGTTCCAGCACTCCTATACACGTAAGTATCGCTTCGCTGGCGCCGCTGGCGTTCTTTTTAAAAACAGCATCGACGGCGGTGGAGGGTAATGTTGCCACCTTGCGCATGTTGAAGTTTTTGTCCCATTCCGTCAGAACATTCGACAATCTGTCTGAAGTGTATATATTATCTGTGCCCGTATCAACCGTAGCCATTGTTGTAAAACATTTTCCCTGAACAGGCGGTGGTGTTTTAAGCTTAAAACCCGCCCAGTCGTTGATCAGCGGGCTGGGCTTTGCCGGAGAAAGGATGGTATCAGGAGCCATCTTCTCATAATAGGCTACAATGCTCTGCCACGCGGCTAATGATAACCCCCCGGTATCTTTCTCGTTTTTGTAGTAGCCGCCCAGGTATGAACTTACCTTAAAATATTTGCACATCGAAGGCAGGGTATGGTACTTCCACACATTTTTATTAAGGTCGTTCACAGGAACCAACGCATGGCATCTTTGACAATTAATCTGAACAAGATTTTTACCATCGGCCACGATATTCCCCGTTAACACATAGGTTGAATTACTTTTATCATTGTTACACCCGTCAATCAGCAAACTACCTGATAATAACCCTATTGATAAAAAAATATAAAGCGTGAATAAGTGTGTTTTTTTTAGATTCATAGTAAATATTAACAGTTTAACGAATTAATGCGAACCAAGAGTCAAGAACCAAGAGCCAGGAATCAATCCCGCACGTGCGGGAAAGAGCCAACAATCAAGAAAACGCAAATAAAAGCAGATAAATTCAACGAACACGCAAAAGTATTTTATTTGATCGGCTAATTTTCTCTTTTTTTCCTGGTTCCTGGCTCTAATATCTCCATAGGAGTCCTTCGGACCTGGCGCCCGGTTAGCATAATTAGTTTTAATTTCATATAAAATTTCACAATTTATTTGCCTTTATGAGAATTTTCCTGACTTTTTCGGGCCCGGGTTGGAATATAACAAGGCCTGCAAAACAAACAACCCATAGGATATGATCAACGCTTCCAATCTGCGAGGCCTGTGGTGTAATGACATTTCAGGTAACGGAACTCCAAACCTCGTGTTGTTTGCTTGCCGTAACTGCCTGCCGTCAAGCAGGCCTTTAACCGACAAGGATCATGTCCCCTCCAACCGCGTGCCGCTCTTTAGCGGTGGCGCAAGGAAGTGACAAAGGAAAGTTCTAAAGGCGTCTAAAATAAAAAAAAGAGGGGGGACAGATATCCCCTCCTCTTTAATAGCGTTAAAGAAAAATTAATAGCCTGGATTTTGTTTCAATTTCCCGCCTTCATTTTGTATCTCCAGTTCCGGTATAACCCAAAGCTCATCTCTACTCTGGGTGAATTTAGCTAAACTAAGCACCGGGTTATAAATACGGTTATCGGCTGCATAATATGCATTCAATGTGCTTGCCATGTAACCTGCGCCAAAAGGTGCAAAAGTTGGACCACCACTACCGGTTGCCGCATCCTGGCGCTGCAAATCAAAGAAACGCTGTCCTTCCATTCCAAACTCCAATTGTCTTTCCATCATAACAGCCTGAAGCGCCCAGGACTGGCCATTGCCTGAAAAGCTTGTACCTGCGGCGACACCATACTGAGCGCAAACATAATTTGCGGCAGGAGTGGTGGAGTAACCGCCCTGCGGGTTAGAGTTGTCGGTATAATTATAAACCCAATTGGATGGCAGTGCTGCCCGAGCCCTGATGGTATTTACGTCAGCTTGCGCAAGGTCCAACTGGTTGGTCATAACGTAGCATTCGGCACGCATTAAAATTACATCGGCAAAACGCATAACGTTATAATTATCTGCAGAGCCCTGGTTAGTTGCCCAGTTACCCGCATTATCCGTGGTTGAGGCCACGTCAGCTTCATAAAACACATTCTTTTTAGGCGTGTAGGGAGCAAGGTCGCCACGAGTCCATGGCTCGCCGCCACATAGTCCCCAGTCCAGGTACGGAATACCACGACGGCCCATGGTCCAGTCAAGGCGTGGGTCTACAGGGTCAGAAGTAGGTGTAAACGCTGCACTTGATGCAACACCATGATCATTAGGCAGGTTGGTTAAAGAGTAATTGGGGATAGCGGCCGTTACCGTGGTGGTAGCGCCGCTGGCGCTTGTAATATCTGTTACACTCTCCGTGGTGGTGCCCAGCATCGGCAAACCATTTGCATTAACCTTATACGCATTGGCGAGGTTGTACGAGGGTATATCAAAACCGCAGCAGCTGGTATAGGTGCCGCCGCCCGGGAAGTTTAAATCATCCCCATTATCATCATTAGCGCCCAGCGATCCATCGTTCACAGTAAATTGAGCTTGAAAAACCGCTTCAGGGCCATTTCTGTCTACCGCTTTAAAATTATTCTCAAAAGGTTCCAGCGCATAAGAAGCGCCGCTTGATGTTTTTCCGTTAGTAATACAATCGGTGAACGCCGCCAGGGCCTGAGGATATTTATGATCATACAAATATGCTTTTCCTAAAAATGCTTCGGCAGCGTATTTGTTGGCACGGCCTACCTCAGGCTGGGTAATAGGCAACGAAGCCATAGCCGCGGAAAAATCCGCTTCAATTTGAGTCCATATCGGGCCGGGGTTAGGCACATCGAAGTTACCTGCCGAATAAGTAACCGTTTGATCAACATAGGGCACGTTTCTAAAAACTTTTGCAAGTTCCATATTGAACAGGCCGCGTAAAAAACGGGCTTCAGCAATTGCCTCGCTCCCTGTACTTGTAGGAGTAGCTGTAGACTCACTGCCGTCTGTAACCAGGGCAACTTCCTGTATTACGCTATTAGCCCTTTGAACGCCGTTATAGTTACACTGCCATTTCGCTTCAAGATATTGATTGAAATAACTAATGCCTGCATGCTGTTCAATTTGCGGCAGGTATGGCGCCTGGTCGGAGGTAGTTGAGCCTTTGTAGGCGTCGTCCGCGCCAATTCCGCCATATTGCCAGTTGCTGATGGCCGAGCCCCATGAGGTATTAGGCTCGCCTGAATAGGCGCCTTGCACAATGTGATAGGCGCCGATTAACAGGCCGTCGACGCCCGCTTTATTGGCAAGCACAGCGCCTGTAAGTACTCCGGTGACCGGTTGGTTCAAAACCTTTTTACACGAATATGCCAGTGTAAAAAGAGTTAATAAACACAAAACGATGATTTCTGTTTTTAACTTTTTCATAATATATTAATTTTTTTTAAAATTTCTTATTCTTACAATGTTGCGTTTATGCCCAGAGAATATACTTTTTGATTTGTAGGATATGAACCAAAGTCGATACCTGTTGCCGCGCTTGCGTTTGAACCGCTCCCATTGTTACTAACAGATGGCAGCAATTCGGGGTCCGGGCCGGTATATTTGGTAATAGTAAACAAATTGGTTCCCTGCACATAAAGATGCAACTTAGTGATGCCGATAGTTTTTAAAATACCCGGATCTAAATTGTAACCGAGCTGTAGAACCTTGCATTTTAAGAACGAGCCGTTTTCAACATACTGAGAGTTCGAGTTGCTGGCCGCGGCGCTCAACACTTGCAGACTCTTCACCCCCGGGTCTGTTACCGGGCTTGTTACTACGTCGTTTGAGACCACTGCCGACTCACCGGCCGGGTAATTAAGCAAGTCGACATTTTTACCACCGGGGAAGCTGTTGTAAGTATTGGTCCACCAGGATACATAGTTGTAATCCTTGTTGCCTTGCGAGCCATATAATATCATTGAAAAATCAAAACCTTTGTAGCTGGCGTTCACGTTTAAACCATACGTAAAGTTCGGGTTTGGATTACCAAGATAGGTTTCGTCACTAGGGGTAATGGTTTTATCACCGTTTTGGGCCTGGTAGATATAATCACCCACAGCTGCGCCGGACTCTGTCGGTATACCATTTCCGCCTGCCAACTGGGCGGCGTTTTGGTAAATGCCTGTTATTTTATAGCCCCAAAATTCGCCGATCGGCTCACCAACCGCTTCTTTTACGATAGGGCCGAAACGGTCGTTATCAAACAGAAAGCTACCACCGGGTAAGCTGGTGATCTCGTTTTTGAAACTGGTTATGGTACCTGTAAGGCTGAACCTGAAATCTTTGCCGATAGCATCATGATAGGTTGCGGAGAAATCCACACCTTTGTTTTGCACATCGCCTATGTTCACATCCGGTGGGTTGGCGCCGCCTACGGTTGCCGGCAGGTTGGTAGGGAACAATAACCCGCTGACCGTCTTTTTATAATACTCAATGGTGAAATCGAGCTTGTTAAATAATGAGGCGTCAAAACCGACATTAAGTACCTTGTCTGTTTCCCATGTAGTATGCGTATTGCCGATGGTTGACTGATAATACCCAGGGGTAATTGTACTCAAAGCGCCGCCTATGCCATAATAACTGGCGCCGAAGCTGGAGTTGTAGGTATTATAAGGATTAGTGCCGGGAACATTCTCGTCGTTGCCTAATTCGCCATAGCTGCCGCGAATCAACAGGTTCTGGAGCCAGCTGGCCCCTTTCATAAAATCTTCTTTAGAAACACGCCAGCCGGCTGTTGCAGATGGGAAAGTGCCCCATTGCTGGCCGGGGTAAAATGCCGAGTATCCGTCGCGGCGTACCGTTCCGCTAATGAGGTACTTATCATCGTAAGCATAATCCGCCCGGCCAAATACCGACTCGGTGCCGTTAGGCTGGTAAATAGAAGTCAAACCGTTGCCTATACTTAAGGAGCTTGGCAGCGTGGTTGTAGCAACGGTAAGGTAGGACGGGTTAAGGCTGGGAAAGTTGGTGGCCTGGGCCCCAATTTGCTGCCCCTGGAATTCCTTTATTTCATAGCCGACAAAGGCGGTTACCGCGCTTTTACCAAAGGTTTCTTTGTAATTAATAGTATTGGTAAAGTTGAAATTTGAGCTGAAACCGTCAACTTCCTGATAAGAGTTCGGATTGCCATGCGACTCATACGACATGTATGGAATTTCGCCAATACCGTTATAAGCGAAGCTGTTATAATTTCCGCCGAAGGCTGTTTTAACGGTGAAATATTTCGCGATATCTGCCTCAGCCCACAACTGGCCCTGTATATTTTCATTCTTTGAAAATTGGTTTGCTTGTTCCTCTTGCAAGAAAACCGGGTTGGTGCCGTTACCCAAAGGTTCGCCCGTCGGGCCGTCCCAGGTACCGCCGTAATTCCCTGCTACGTCATAAACCGGGATTATCGGCATTGCACGGTAAACGTATGATATGGAGCCGCCTTCCTGCTGCTGATCGCCATTGTAGCCGCCGTTGTTATTATCGTAATATACATAACCGCTTTCGCCGAACCGTAAATGGTTATTCAGCAGGCTGTAGGTATTGTTCACACGTGCGGAGTACCGTTTTTCCCAGGTCTCAATTAAGGTACCTTCATCGTTGAAGTAATCTACCGAATAAAGGAAAGTACTATGATCCGAGCCACCGCTTGCAGTAATGGTTTGCCTGTTTTCAGGCGCAGCCTTAAAAAGCGCATGGTACCAGTCTGTGCCCGATTGGTCAAATTTCTGTACCAAAAAGTCGTTATTTCCGTTTGACGCGTCAAAAGTATAGGCGCCAAGTATTGCCGGATTATCAGTTACACCTGCAGCCGTAAAATTAGTTCCGCCGCTGCTGTAAGCGGTTCCGCCATGATAACCGTAAGTAGGCAATACGCCGGGGCCGCCGGGATACAAAACAGACGCCGATGGGTCGCCTTCCTCGTACGACAATATTGACTGCTGGGTAGGAGTCATAATATGATATACATTACCTGATAAGGGTGTTTGGTCGGCATAATAAGCATCGTAGCTGAGTTGGGTTTTGCCAGCCTTGCCGTGTTTAGTGGTGATCACAATTACGCCGTTACCGCCTGCAACACCATAAATAGCCGCCGAACCCGCATCCTTCAGTACAGCGATGTTTTCGATATCATTCGGGTTTAATGACGACATATTGCTGGATTGCACCCCATCGATAACGTACAGCGGTTGGGTAGAGCCAAAGTTGCCAATACCGCGGATGTTCACATAACTTGGCGAGCCAGGCGCACCGTCATTTTGCACGGTTACACCCGAAACCTCGCCCTGCAGCATTTGCTCTGCAGAACTTACTTCGATTTTCTGGGCGTCCTTAACATCCACAAGGGCTACAGACCCCGTGATGTCCTTTTTGACCTGGGTGGTGTAACCTGTTACCACCACCTCATTCAGCGTACTGGCCGCAGGCGCCAGCGAAATGGTGACGAACGCGGTCCCCGTGACAGTAACCTCCTGGGTTACATACCCAATGTAACTTACAACAAGCACATTGCCCGGGCTTAACGATAGGGTAAAATCGCCGTTAACGTCGGTTACAGCACCTGTATTGGTGCCTTTGATCCTTACGGAGGCCCCAACCACTGGCAATTTGTCATCAGAACCGATAACCTTACCTGTGTGTTTTGTTTGGGCTGTAACTACCAATGAAGAAACCAGGCAGCATAACAGCAGACCGAGCGTTCTTCCTTTTAGGAGTAAACTTTTAAACATGAGATTTGAGATTTAGTTGATTAATTTATTTGATTAAGCTTATTAGAATACTACTTTGAATACTTACGTTATGAAATGCAAATATGTAACACAAGAGGCGCGAAATTTTTGGGAAGAAACAAATACACACGGCGCAGCTGTGAGAAAGCTACCACAAATCAAATCGATAAAGCAGAAGAAATGTAAATGTTTCACCATGTAAATCCCAACAATAATAATTTTTAAAACTTATCGCTCCCTTTTTTTCGCCGGCATATATGCAAAACACACATGCAAAAAATAGTTAAACGCTTTAAAAATACCAGGTTTCTTATAATTGTTTGCCGGCATTCAATCGCACTCCGGCATTGATACTAATGTAAATAGTGTGTACTGTTTACACAAGTTGTTTTATACGAATTACAAATTAAATATTTAATCAAAAGTTGGATTAAAAAAAATCATCATTTATCTTGTTTTTGTTATCAAATTATCAATAATATGAATTATTTGTTACCGAAATAGAAATGTAATATTGTTGTGATAGTAGGCCTTTATTAATCAAAAAAGGGCATTTGAGAGCGATTTGTAATAAAATTGACATTTGTGCCCTCCATTTTTAATTATTACGCACCTTTTTTCCCGCTGCCCGCCTGAACCAAATTAAGCTGTTAAAAATTCATTACCAGGCGATTATAAATGTCAATTAAACAATTATTAGCGAGGAATTATCTGAACTCGTCCCGATGGGAGATGTGAGATATGAGATGTGGGGGCGGGGAGCCGGGTTAAGTGGGAGTGGCAGGCGAAAGGGTCAAGAATCAAAAGCCAGAATCAAGACCCGGCCGATTTTCGTGATCGCACCGACATCGGCGTGGCAAACAATAAAAAAGGCAGCCAGGGTGTTGGCTGCCTTAAATAATTGTTAATACATTACGATCATTTCACCCATTGCACCGATGCGGATTGTGTGCTGGCTGAGTTGGGGCCAATTTTTATGACGAACTCGCCCGGCTCCCAATCGTAAAGTAAATGCTCATTATAAAACTTAAGGTCGGCCGTGGTTACATCAAATGTTACTTCTTTGCTTTCGCCGGGCTTTAATTCAATTTTCTCAAAGTTCTTTAATTCCTCTACCGCGCGGCTGATGCTGGCTACAGGGTCGCTTATATATAATTGTACCACCTCTTCGCCGGTATACTTCCCCGTGTTGGATACCGTAACCGTCGCTTTAAGGGTTTCGTTCCCTTTAAGGTTCGTATTATCTAACTTAACCGCTCCGTAACTAAAGGTGGTATAGCTAAGCCCATAACCAAAGGGGTAAAGCGGATCGTTTGAAATATCAAGGTAATCCGATTTGAATTTGGCCGGCCCTTTTCCGTCAAACGGCCGGCCGGTATTTTTGTGTGCATAATATATAGGTATCTGCCCAACACTGCGCGGAAAGGTTGCGGTTAACTTGCCGGATGGGTTGTAATTGCCGAAAAGAACATCTGCGACCGCGTTACCGGCTTCGGTACCCGGCGCCCATACGTCTAAAATAGCATTGGCATGCTTGTCTTCCCACGGCAGGGTTAGCGGGCGACCGTTAAACAATACAATTACCAGCGGCTTGCCTGTTGCGGCGAGTGCTTTCAGCAGGTCGCGCTGGCACTCGGGGATGCTGATGTCCGACCGGCTGGATGACTCGCCCGACATATTTGCCGACTCGCCAACAACCGCAACAACAACATCGGCCTTTTTAGCGGTTTCAACCGCTTCGTCGATCATTTCCTGTGGCGAACGTTTATCTTTCTGCTCCACCTGCCCAAACGGAAATGCGCGTGCACTTAAAAGCGAATCGTCCGAAATGTTCGAGCCCTTTGCATACAATACCTTTACGTTATCGCCGGCAATATTTTTTATACCTTCCATTGGGCTCACCGATTTGTTGGGATCGCCGGCAATTACCCAGGTTCCAAGCATTTCTGAATGATTAGCCGCCAACGGTCCCACCAATGCAATCGTGCCCGACTTTTTTAGCGGCAGGGTTTCGCCCTTGTTTTTCAGCAGCACAAAAGAATGTTCGGCCATTTTCCTGGCAAAGGCGCGGTGGGCATCGGTAAACTCATCGGTTTTTTCTCTTTTCGGATCAATCGACTTAAATGGATTGTCAAAAAGGCCGAGCTTATATTTCGCTTCGAGTATCCTGCGGCAGGCCTGGTCAATCGCCTGCTGTGTAACTTTTCCTTCCTTTAGCGATTTTTTGAGCGTGGTTAAAAAGCCCTCTCCTACCATGTCCATATCAAGGCCCGCCTTCAAGGCCAATGCCGACACGGTTTGCAGATCTCCAAGGCCATGGTTGGTCACTTCATTTAAAGAGGTGTAATCCGAAACCACGAATCCTTTAAATCCCCATTGCTTCCTCAGCAAATCAGTAAGCAGCCATTGGTTGGCGGTGGCCGGTACACCGTTAATTGTATTAAAGGAGCTCATAAAACTGCCGGCGCCGGCATCAACGGCTGCTTTGTATGGCGGAAGATAATCCTGGTACATCCTGTTCAGGCTCATATCAACCGTATTGTATTCCCGCCCGGCTTCGGCCCCGCCGTATAAAGCAAAATGCTTTACGCAGGCCATTACCGCATCGCCATCCCTCATGCTGCTGCCCTGGTAACCACGCACCATCGCTTTAGCTACTTGCGATCCATACCAGGGATCTTCACCCGAACCTTCAGATATCCGGCCCCACCGCGGGTCGCGCGCAATATCCACCATCGGCGAAAACACCCAGTTCAAACCTTCAGCAGTTGCCTCGGTGGCCGCAATCCGTGCCGAAGCCCCGATCAAACCCATATCCCACGATGCCGACATACCTAATGGAATCGGAAAAATGGTGCGATGCCCATGAATAACATCCAGCCCAAATATTAATGGTATATGCAAACGGGAATCTTTCACCGCCAGCTCCTGTATCTTCGAAACATCATCGGCGCCGTAAACGCCAAACACGCCACCTATCTCGCCTTTTTTAATTCTTGCTTCAACACCGTTATTAACCACCGACCCGGTAATGGCTCTGCCCATCGTAACCAGGTTCAGCTGGCCTATTTTTTCATCCAGTGTCATCTTGCTCATCAAATTATTGACGAAGGCGTTCATCTTCGCTTCTTCCGTTTTGGGTTGCGCCAAAACATAATTTGAAATAAACAACAAGACCAGGATGGTCGATCTTTTAGCAGTGTTAAAATATTGTTTCATTTTTGCGGTTCTTTCTTTGTGCGCGACATTAGCTATCTTGACCGGCTTCGCGTTCCGATCGATATCATTGTTCGGCGATATGGAATAAAACGGTTTTAATTGGAATTACTATGAACTCATAGTGTATCGGTGACACAATTGTAGTACTATAATTTAAATAATCAAAGTATTTTTGTACAATAGCGCAAATGTTAACCAAAAAAGAAATTAAGGAGTACTGTGCAAACGCCCGCGAGAACTATTTGCCGCATATCTCCATCGATTGTGTGGTATTTGGTTTTCACGAAGGGGTGATGAAAGTATTGGTGCTCAAAATGAGAAATGAGGATTCCTGGTACCTGCCCGGTGGATTTTTGCTGAAGGACGAGCCGATTGAAACAGCAGCAAGCCGTATATTAAAGGAACGCACCGGCCTGGATAAAATATTTTTGCAGCAATTTCATGTGTTCGGCGACCCTGAGCGCTCGAAGGAGCATTTCGACATGTACAAGGACATGCTGCCCGCTAAAGAAAACTGGTTTGCCAACCGTTTTTTAACCATCGGCTACTACGCCCTTGTCGACTTTTTTGGCACCACCCCAACGCATGATCAACTGTCGGAAGTATGCGTTTGGCACGGACTTGATAATCTGCCGGCATTCAGGCTTGATCATGCGCTCATTCTCAAAACGGCTTTGGATACGCTGAGGCTGCAATTAAACTACCAGCCTATCGGTTACAATTTGATGCCCAAAGAATTCACCATGCCTGAATTGCAAAAGCTTTATGAAACCATACTGGATAAAAAACTCGACCGGCGCAATTTTCAGCGGAGGATGCTTGCATTCGGCATATTGAGCCGGTCGGAACAGCCGCGAAAAGGCGGCGCCCACAAGGCCCCTTATCTTTATTCCTTCGACCTGGAGAATTACCGGGCCGCCTTAACGGAGGGTTTTAAGGGGGGATGGTAGTCAAGAGTCAAGAACCAAGAGCCAAGTACCAGGAAGGAAGTAGCAGTAGTCCCCAAAGCTTTGGGGAGCAGTTATGATTAAGAAGTAAGAGTCAAGAACCAAAAGTTTAGTAGAATGGTAGTAGTCCCCAAAGCTTTGGGAGCAGTTATGACTAAGAATCAAGAACCAGGAAGAAGAGGTTAAAAGCGAAAAAAAAGGCAAGTGACTAAGGCTTATACAATTTTAGTTTGCCGGCAGCCTTAGCCTGATGGTATCCCTTAGTTATTTTAACCAAAAAATCCTTGGGGGTATTTGGAGTTCCAGCGGGCCGGTTTTGGGATAAACATAAATCAATCCTATGTGTTGAGTCCGGTTATCACATATCACAATTAACCTAAAACCGCCGGACGTGCCAGAATTTTGTAAGGGGTTTTCAAGCCTGATCTTGTTAACCCTGATAAATTGTGTTTCCCTTATTACATAACTCTTATTGCACACCTTGTCAAATGTGTCATGATCTTTAAAAAACTGAGCTATTTCGGCCGTTAACGATCCGTAAACCTTTGTGAATTTTGGTTTAGTGAGTTTATTAAGCGCAGTTAAAAACTCGTCGCTACAATAAACTTGCATTTAAAAATCATTCAATAACTCCGATAATTCCTTATCGTTGGAAATTCTTGTTTGAATATCAATGAATATTTCGTGTATATCATCCAAAAGAACCTTATATTGTTTAACTTCAGTTGAAAAACTTCCATTAAATCTTACATCCTCAAAGGATTTGATTAGCCTTTTTGTGGTATCAACTAAATTATTAATCGACTCTGCAACCAGGGTAAGGTCATTAATGCTTCTCGATTCGCTTAAGTACTCAACTGTATAGGCAATCACTTCCTTGTAATCGGCAATTAATTTTGCATGGGATGCCCTGATTCCGTTTAAAGTATCTAAAAACTTATCAATGATCTCTTGTTCTGATAAAAAAACCTGCTGCTGAACAAGAACGCGGGTGGTTTTTTGTTGTAATTCTATATAATTATTCTCTATGACGTTTGTTATATTTTAAGCCCTCCCGGCTTTAATTGTAGAATTTTTACCGTGTGCTAAAGATGTAAAATATGTTCAATCAAAAATACGAAAATGTAAATCAAATTCAACAATAGCTAAATCTTACTCACAATACGCAGATTCATTACGGTCCGTTTAAAATCCAACGACGCATCTTTTTATTAAGTCGACTGGAGTGCCTATTTCCCTGATTTTTGCATGGCTAAACACATCTGTTTTAGTATTATTGCAGCAATTAAATCCATATGAACAGTATAATCAAACCATTACTGCCCCTTATTTTTATGGGGGCGTTTTATGTTAACGCGCAGACGACCCTTCCTATCCCCGAAAATATAACGGCGGCATATGCCAGGGGCACCCGGAGCACCAGCGGCCAGCCCGGCGCTCATTACTGGCAAAACCGCGCCGATTATACCATCAAGATCAGCTTCGATCCGGCGAGCCGCTTGCTAAACGGGGTGGTATCCATCGACTATACCAACAACAGCCCCGATACTTTAAGCCAGGTTGCTTTTAAGCTTTATCCAAACCTTTATAAAAAAGGCTCCATCCGGAATATGCCCGTGCTCCCGGCCGACATTACGGACGGGGTACAGATCAAACAACTGAGCATTAACCAACAGGTTCAAAATGAAAACCGGTGGACTATAGACGGCACCAATATGACCTTGCAAACGCCCGCTATCCTGCCAAATCAAAGCGCTCATTTTGATATCACTTACGCGTACACCTTAAATAAGACATCGCATATCCGTACCGGGCAGGTTGACAGCGGCGCATTTTTTATAGCTTACTTTTTTCCGCGGGTGGCTGTATACGATGATATCGACGGCTGGAATCAAAATCATTACCAGGGCATACAGGAATTTTACAACGACTTTTGCCATTTTCGTGCAGAGATTACGGTACCCGGCAATTACGAGGTTTGGGCTACGGGCAATTTAACAAACGCGGCTGCGGTTTACAACGGGAAAATTGCAAAGCGATTAACCGAAGCGGGACAAAACGATGCAGTCACCGATATCATCACCGACGCCGACCTGAAAGCGGGCGATATAACCTTGAACAAGGTCACCAATACATGGGATTTTGAGGCGGACAGCGTCACCGATATTGCAGTAGCAATAAGCAATCACTATTTATGGCAGTCTTCAAGCCTCGTGGTCGATCCCAAAACCAGGCGCCGCACGCGGGTTGACGCCGTTTTTAATGCGAATCATATAGATTATTTTAACGTGATCGGCTATGCCCGAAAAACCGTATGGGCAATGAGTTATACATTTCCCAAATGGCCCTACCCCTACCCGCACGAAACGGTATTTGACGGACTCGACCAGATGGAATACCCAATGATGGTGAACGATAATCCCGAAGAAAAAGCCGAAGATGGCATTGAGCTCACCGATCACGAAATATTTCACACCATGTTCCCGTTTTACATGGGTACCAACGAAACCAAATATGCCTGGATGGACGAAGGTTGGGCTACCATCGGCGAATGGGTGATCAGTTCCATTATCGACCCGAAGGTGACCGACACCTTCGCAATCGACGGGTACCAGGCCAACGCCGGAACAGAAAACGACCCGCCGATCATGACCCTAAGCACGCTGCTTGACGGGCGGGCCTATGAAACCAACTCCTATCCGAAACCGGGACTGGGCTACCTGTATGTGCGGGATATGCTCGGCGACAGCCTATTCACAAAAGCGCTGCATCATTATATTGCAACGTGGCACGGCAAGCACCCCATGCCTTACGATTTTTTTAACTGTATGAATGCCGGCTCGGGCGTGAACCTGAACTGGTTTTGGAAGCGCTGGTTTTTTGACAATGGCGTACCCGACCAGGCAATAGATAAGGTCACCCATGCGGATACCAAATATACTGTTGTTATCAAAAATATCGGCACAAAACCGGTACCGGTTGACCTGACCGTTTACTACCGGGACGGCACGACAAAACTCCTGCACAAATCGGTAGCCTGCTGGCAGGAAGGTAACAGAACCGTCACATTAAATTTTACCGCTGAAAAGAAGGTTGATAAAGTGGTGCTGGGTAATGGTTATGATGCCGATGTGAATAAAGGGGATAATGTGTGGGTGACAAGATAAAGACAGTCCGGAAGTCCGAAAGTCCGAAAGACAGGAAGATTTTCCTTAATAATAAATCGCTTTTTACATCGAATAAACACACCTGCTACGATATGCAACGCCAGGCAGGAGCCATTAATGGCGTTATAACAGCCGATCATGTCCTTATTGGTCGGCCGAATTAGTTTTTCAACTTGTCAGCATCCGGCTGGGCTTTTTTGGTGGTATCCGGCAATTGATCAGGATTAGATGAACTGCGCGCGGTATCTGTAAATGCAGGCCTTGATCCCGGCTGTATAACGTCGGCGTTACCGGGTTTTTGCGATACTCTTTTGAAAATAAACATGACGGTCAGCAGCAAAACAAATACAAGCGCTGCAATAAGCAGATACTTTTGACGGTTAACTCGTGGTACATATTTTAGTTCCTCTGTCCTTTTCGCCTCCTGTTGAATTTGAGCAACGGCCCCATGCAAAATGTAGCCTTTCTTGGGCACGGTCTCGATAAGCGTTTTACGGTCGTCAGCCAATACTTTTCGTAAATACGAAATTGCCTGGGTAAGGCCCTCATCGGCGTTGCCGTAATCGTCCCAAATTTCCTTCGTGATCACTGCACGGCTTACCAATGTTTCTTTGTGAGCAACCAGCAGGCATAACAGGTTCATCAGCCGGGGTTCGATACGAGTCGACTTTTGACCTTCGCGGTCATCTACCAGGCCGAGGGATGGATCAATATAAAACCGTGTGTTCAGTATAAAAGGGCTTTGATTCATGCGTTTAAAATTAGAAAAAATTTAGCTTATCCCTTTTGCACAGAAAATCTGAAGCTATTCTGAATCTTTTCTATATGCTGCACGTGTTACAGCCCGGTTACTTTTGCCTCCATCAACGAATAACGAAATGAAAAAAATACTTTTATTAGTCGTGTTAGCCGGGTGCTTTTCGGGATACGCGCAGGCACAAAACCCCGCTAAGGTCACAGGTCCGGGTACCATCAAATGGGCGGATAAAGGCGCAACCTACATCCTTATCAGTATAGGCGACAAACTGCCCAGGCTGTTTGTAAATAACAAAGAAATCCCGCAGGCACAGCTGGATAGCTATTCAAAGGTTATTGAAAAACTTCAACAGCAACTTTGGGGCCAGGAAAAGCAAGAGGCGCCGGCTAAGGATTCCGAAAATCAGCAGTGCCTGAATAATATTGCCGGCGAAATTGTTTCGGAAAAGATCATTGCATCAGCAGGCTCGCTGCTTTCCTTCAGGCTGGATGCACACAGCTTTATGGTGAACGGAAAACAACAACCTTTTACCATCTATACCCGGTTTAAAAACAAGTTCATCACATCAGGTGACAGGGTTTACCAATTTAACAACTGATCGTCATGAAAAAGTTTCTCCTCGCTGCCTGCATGATCAGCGGCGCCATCAGTACAGCCTCAAGCCAAAGGAACAACCAAAAAATAAAAGCGGTCGAAAATAACCTCGGTGGCTGGGTAAAGATCGCCGACAGCGCCGGGTGGAACATAAAGAATCGCATGGCCTATTATCATATCAATGGCTTAAGCATAGCGGTAATTGACAATTACAAAATTGTTTGGGCAAAGGGCTATGGCTGGGCGGATACTATGGAAAAACGCCCGGTAACTACTTCCACCCTATTTCAACCCGCTTCGGTGGGAAAGTCCATACACGCGGTTGCTACCATGGAACTGGTTCAGGATAGAAAACTTGATCTTAACCTTGATATCAACGACTATTTACGATCCTGGAAATTTCCCTATGATACAATCAGCCATGGCAAAAAGATCACTACGCTGGAGCTATTGAGCCATATGGCAGGCTTGTCTGTTCATGGGTTCGACGGTTACAAATGGGGCGCTCTATTGCCTAACATCGAACAAATACTAAACGGGAAGCCGCCGGCCAATAATGAAGCGGTAAGGTCGATGTTTGAGCCGGGTAAGCGATTTGAATATTCCGGCGGCGGTTATACCATCTCGGGTTTAATGGACCAGGACATTACCGGCCAACCCTATGCGGCTTACGTAGCCCGGGCTGTTTTTAAGCCGTTAGGAATGACACACACATTTTACCAGTCGGAGCTGACTGAAAAAGAAGCCCAAAACCTCGCAACGGCTTACCGTTATGACCAGCAAGCCATTGGCTGCAAGTATCATATTTACCCGGAGGAGGCCTGCGGCGCAGCGCTTTGGTCGACCCCGACCGACATGGCCAAATTCCTGGTTGAATTGCAATTGTCGCTCAAAAACAAGAGTAATAAAATCTTAACAACGAACAGCGTTGAACAAATGTTTACACCTCAAAGCAAAGAAGGCAACGCTTTGGGATTTTTTATCGAAAAAAAGGGCGACGAGACTTATTTCCATCACGATGGGTTGAATGAAGGGTTCATTGCTGATTATACAGCCTCATTACGGGGCGGCAAAGGGGTTATCATTATGGCTAATACCGATCTTGCCGCTTATATCGATATTACCGAGGAAATCACCAATAGCGTGGCTACGGTATATGGCTGGAAAGGCTTTTATACGCCCGTAGTAAAGCACGAGGTAAATGTGGCGGACCGCCTTTTAAAAACCTATACAGGCAGGTATAAATTTAGTGATGGTAATGACCAGCACGTTGATATTTACCTCAGGGACGGCAAATTATGGTTTCACGACAGCAGCTCACCCACGCCCTGGCTGGTCCATTTCAGCAGCGATACGGATTTCTTTTTTTACGAGGTATTGTTTAACATCCATAGTTTTTCCAAAAATGCCTCGGGCAAAATTGATGGGTTTATGATAAAAGCAAGCGATGGCGAATTTAAGGTGAAAAAGGTGAATTGATTTTAGCGCATAAAGGTCCCCGCAAAATCTGAATTTTACCTAATACAAGCACAACTCACTCCCTATTCACACCACTCACCATTCACAACTCACTACTCCCCACTAAGCATTTGAATGCATCGCCACCGCGTTTCCTTCTGTGTCGATAAAAAATGCCATGTAGCCAATTTCGTCACTAATTTTGGTTTTCGGCATCGTTACCTGCCCGCCTGCGGCTTCCACTTTACCGAGGGCTATATCCAGATCGGGGTTGCCATTCAGATAAATCTTTGCACCATCGGTGGAGGGCTTATGGTAAGGGCTTTCAACCAGGCCTCCGCCAACTTTTCCGTTCATCATGTCGGCAGGGAAATAGGCCATTGTCATGCCCATCATTTCCTGCTGTTCCATTGCGATCCCGAAAACTTCCTCGTAGAATTTTTTGGCCCTTGCCATATCAGTTACCGATATTTCGAACCAGTTTAATGCATTTGATGTTGTATCCATAATTTTAAGTTTTTATTGGTGTTGAAAGGTAACTGCCTGTTATTAAGTAATTGTTTGATAATTAATAAACAATAATTTACTTTCCATCCTGGCATCCTTTGATCCTGTGAATCTTAGTCCAAAACTACGGCCCATACCCCCTACCTATGGCGTGTAAATACGACAACCTTAGGGGTTGATTGCGACAACAGTTTATTGTATGTTTGTACTAAGATTTTGGGAAATACCACTTGTTTTTCATCCTAACATCTCTTAATCCTATAAACGGCACAGCCCTCGCGAACGCCTCTTAAAATTTTTCAACACGTGAGCAATCTTAGTCCCCATATGAAACATGTAGCCATTTTAGTCCCGAACAGCCCCTGCATCCTTAGCAGCGTAGTGGGCGCTTATAAAGTGCTGTCGCTGGTGAATTCAACCTTAACAAGCCAGGGGAAAAGCCCCTTTTTTGAGATTAAGATGGTTGGCCTGAGTGACGAAACGCGGCTTTATGAGGGACTATTTGTTGTAAGGCCTGATACGCTGGCAAAAGATCTTAAAAAAACCGACCTGGTGGTGATCCCCGCCTTTAATGGCGACATCATAGCCTGCCTTAAGCTGAACCAGGAATTTATTCCCTGGATCACCGACCAATACAAACAGGGGGCGGAAATAGCCAGCCTTTGCACAGGCGCTTTTTTGCTAGCCTCAACCGGCTTGCTGAAGGGCAGAAAATGTTCCACCCATTGGTTGGCAGCCGATGCTTTCAGGCAGGCATTTCCGGATGTTAAGCTGCAGCCCGAAAAGATCATCACCGACGAGCTGGGATTGTACTCCAGCGGCGGCGCCTATTCCTTTTTAAACCTGATGATCTACCTGGTTGAGAAATTCTGCGGCCGCGCAATGGCTGTTCATTGCTCAAAAATACTGGAGATAGAGATCGAACGGAAAAGCCAGTCGCCTTTTGCCATCTTTACAGGGCAAAAAACGCACGAAGATGAGCCGATCAAAAAAGCCCAGCTGTATATGGAAAACAACGTGAATGCTAAAGTTTCGGTCGACCAGCTGTCGGACATGTTTGCTATCAGCCGCCGCAACTTTGAGCGCAGGTTTAAAAAAGCCACGTCAAATACCCCCGTTGAATACCTGCAGCGGGTAAAGATCGAAGCCGCTAAAAAAAGCCTCGAATCCAGCCGCGAAAATGTGAACGAGGTAATGTATTCGGTGGGGTATTCGGATAGCAAAGCTTTTCGCACCATGTTTAAAAAATTAACGGGCCTTTCGCCTGTGAGTTACCGGAATAAGTATAATAGGGAGATGGCTGTGAGGTAGAGGAAGTCCGAAAGTCCGGAAGTCCGAAAGTTGGAACGTTGAAATGTTGGAAGGTTGGAATGGCTGCCTCATAATTATCGTTAAGTCTGCGTAAATAAGATTCATTATTCTGGTAATTAAGCTTTTAGCTTTCTGCTTTCAGCCCTAATATAGTAATTCCGATTCAGGCAAGGCGCCCTGCAAAAACTGGTTCAGTTGTGTGCAGGCAATTTCAGCAAACTCTTCGAATACTTCCTCAACAGTCCAGCCAATATGCGGGGTAAGCAGCACGTTGTTTAACGACCGCAAAGGCGAATCGGCCGGGAGGGGTTCCTTTGTAAAAACGTCAAGGCCCGCGCCTGCCAGGTGTCCATTTTTCAATATTTCGATAAGGGCCGCTTCATCCACAATGGCCCCGCGTGCGGTATTGATCAAAATCGCATCCTTCTTCATGGATTTCAGCCGCTCCTCATTTAATAAGCCCGTCGATTCCCTGGATAAACGAAGGTGTATGCTCACTACGTCACTTGTTCGCAACAACTCGTCAAGCGGCAGCCTCGGGATGTCATCAAGAGTACTGTTGGTGTTACCCGGCCGCGCCCATGCCACTACCTCCATGCCGAAGGCACTTTTGGCTATTCGGGCAACGTTGCTGCCATGCCGGCCAGTGCCCAAAATTCCAAGTCGCCTGCCCTTTAACGTACGGCCGGTAAGCAGGGGCCATTCACCGCTGCGCATAGCTTGCTGTGCCTGGGGTATCAAATGCATAAGGCCGAGCATCATGGCTATGGTAAGTTCAGGTACAGCGGCAAGCGGCGCCTTTATGCGCCTGCCCAGCGCGACGGCTATGCCCCGTTTTTGCGCTGCCTCCTGGTGGATATGGTAGGCGTGGCCCCCTGTTTGCAACACCAGCTTTAATTGTGGCAGCCGGACGAAAACCTGCTCGGTAAGGGCGGTTCGCTCGCGCATGGCCATCAAAAAACTTACCCGTGATAGTAGTTCGTCGGCAGCAACTGCAATCGGGCATCCCAGGAATTTTACTTCGACCTGGTCATTCAGGCCGGCCCAAACCGGGGAAGCAGCTATCAACCCTTCCCAGTCGTCCAAAATCAATAGCAAAGGTTTCATACCGTTAATTTTAGTCTAAATTGGTGAAAATTTTGGCGAACATGTTTATTACGGCATTTTTTTTGTGACGGCTTATTCCTTATGCAGATTATCTTTCCACCCACAAATAGGCTCTTTTACTCGGATATTCCACACCATCGTATGCGTAACGTTCAATGGCATCCAACAGCCTGAAGCCGGTTGCTTTCAGCAATTGTATGACCGCCTCCGTCCGGAAAAAATAAAAGTCAATATCCACCAGCTCGCCGAAAAATTCGTCGCGGTGAACCACCTTGTCGCCAATATGAAAGGAGAACAAAAACTGTCCGGATGGTTGTAAAACACGGTGAATTTCTGCGAGGGCTATCGGCAGTTGATCTTTGTTAAAATGGACGATAGCGTAAAAGGCAATTGCAGCTGCAAAATGCCCGTCCGGAAAATCTAAAGCCAGCATATCGGCAATTTGAAACGCAAGTGCCGGGCTTAGCTCCTTCGCTTTAGCGATCATGCCGGGTGAAATATCGGTGCCTACGATCTCCGTTACGCCATTATTGGCGAGAAATCGTGTGGTTTGACCCGGTCCGCAGCCGAGGTCGATCATTTTGCCCCTATCTTTATTTTCTACGGCAAATTGCTTTAACAAGAGCCGGTCGAGTGGCTTGTGAGAAAGTTCATCGAACAGTTCGGCGGCGTAGGCATTGGCCGCGAGTTCATAGCATTGCAGCACTTTTTCTTGTTGATTTGTCATTTTGATATGTAAAATATATCAATATTATTTACTTGCGGGCAATAGCCGCTAAAAATGCAGTTACCAATTTATTTGGCTGTCCGGGTGTCGAATTAGCTTGTGGAACGAACAATGTCGCCATAAAAAATTTGTGACCCTGCAATTCCAATATCCTGGCTTCCTTATCGGTATCGCTTCCAACCACTTTAAAACCCTTCCGGCCGATTTCGGCTTCATAGTCAGGGTTTAAACCAAAGTTACAGTAATACTGCGCTTCAATTTTATCAGTGCCGAATATCTTGTAAGCCAGTGATTGCTTGTCTATAATGTCAATTTCCAGCTTCTTTCCAGCCAAAGAGCAACTCAGCGGGGTAACCACAAGTTTGGAAGCGTAGGGGTCGTATTCAGCATGTTCTGCATCCGTAATGCCTAACACATTTCGCGCAAATTCGATGGCCATGTGCTGAAAGCCCCCGCAGGTACCAAGGGTTGGGGTATTGTTGAGCCGCGCATATTTTATGATCTCCAAAGCGCCTGTCATTGATTTGTATGGGCTGCCCGGAGCTATCCAGAAACCCTGGTATTCGTTAATTATCGCTGACAGGTTAGCCACTATTGAATCGGTAGCGATCCATTTCGCCACTACGTCTGCGTGAAGGGCGTTTTTTGAATGTTCGATCGCCGAATTGGTGGCCCTGTGAGTCTGCGAGGAGGGATCAAAATCCCCGATAATGGCAAGTTTCATCATGCTGTTCTATTCAACGCCAAGATAGGCAATCGTCGTAAATCTTACCCTCTCATTACCTAAGCTTTCCTAAATTGCGCGTTTTAGAACTATGCACGGCAACTTCTTACTGATCATCGCGCTCATCCTCAGCGGCCTTAGCCTGCTGCTTGACTGGTATGTATTCGCGGGGCTGAAAACCTTTACGAAGGACTGGAAATCGCTTAGATGGAGAAAGCTGATACCTTTTGGATACCTGGTGGCAACTATTGGTATTTTGGTGTTACTATTGGTGGGAATAAGCAGTTTCAGAACGGCAAAAGGAATGACGCCCTATCATGAGTGGGTACTCAGCATTTTTATTGCCTTTTTGATCTCGAAAATATTTTTTGTGGTGGTTTTGTTGATCGGGGATATAACCCGGTTTTTTTACGGCATCATCCGCTATTTCGTCAAACCAAAAAGCAAAGCAAAAGAGCCATTTTTCCCTGCCCGGCGCAGGTTTGTGAGCGAGGCAGCCATTTTGGTGGCGGCGGTCCCACTTAGCAGTTTGTTTTATGGCATGCTGAAGGGCAAATACGATTTTAAGCTGCACAAACAAACACTTTATTTTGACAACCTGCCCGAGGCGTTTGACGGATTTACGATTACCCAGATCTCCGATATCCACTCGGGCAGCTTCGACAATACCCAAGCGGTTCAGCGTGGCATCGATATGGCGAAAGCGCAAAAAAGCGACCTGTTCGTGTTCACCGGCGACCTGGTGAACAACGCCGCCTGGGAGATTGAGCCTTACCTTGGCCATTTCAGCCAGTTAAAAGCCCCGTACGGCCAGTTCTCTATCCTGGGCAACCATGATTATGGCGATTATATTGAATGGAACAGCGACGCTGAAAAGGCTGCAAACCTGGAAAGACTAAAACAGCACCACAAAACGCTTGGCTACCGCTTGCTGCTGGATGAAAATGTGGTATTGGAGAAAGACGGGCAAAAAATATCCCTCATCGGCGTCCAAAACTGGGGCCGCGGCTTTATACAGATCGGCAACCTCGATAAAGCGCTTGCTGGTGTGCCGGAAGATGCCTTTAAAATACTCCTCTCCCACGACCCAACCCACTGGGAAGAAAAAGTGCGATTTAACCCGACCACCATACATTTAACCCTCGCCGGCCACACCCACGGCGCGCAATTCGGGGTGGAAACGGCGGGTTTCCGCTGGAGCCCGGTGCAATACCGGTATTTGGATTGGGCGGGACTGATCAACGAAAAGAACCGCTACCTGTATGTGAACCGGGGATTCGGGTTTTTAGCATTTTCGGGGCGGTTAGGCATTTGGCCGGAGGTGACGGTGATTACGTTGAGAAAAAGTGGGGGTGCTAAGGTGTAAAATTTGATGTATAATGATTTGAAGGTCAACGACAGAAAAACCGGATAGCACCTACTGCGCCACGCCGTCTATACCCGAAAAAGTGGTAATAATTTTTTCCTTCCCGACCACCATCAATTTAAAGGTTTTCGTTTGGAGCTCATTGAGGGTTAAATCATATTCTGTTTTTCCTTCGTTTAGAACTTCACCCGGATTACCAATTGTCGCACCGCTCCAATATTTAGCATCGAAAACAGCCGCATTAAACTTCGCGACGAAATGTACATTTGTTGGTGACAAGTTATCCGAACTGCTAAAAATATAAATCGCAATATATTTACCGGCTGGGTCTTTTTGTTGAGTGTAACCAGTTAAGATTATTTTACTTTTTATCGCTGGGCTTACTTTGTAGTTTGCAATAAGGTCTTTTCCATCGTAAACCTTTACAGAGCTGTCTTTCTGAATTTCGATATTGAATTTACGTGTCTGAGCCTTCAGGCTGGCTGCTAAAAGAAGGATTGAAATAATTAGTAATGGTTTCATGATTTAGGGGGACTATTACCAGGCTAAATCTAAAACAAATTATTTACAAATATTTATACGCCAATATTTTCCCGTCAGAAATTTAAACTGGCCAAAAGCGTAAATAAACGAATTATTTTAAAGCGGTTACCTTTAAATTATCTTTAAACAATAAACGGCGCTAAAGCTTATGCATAAACGATCGAAATACATTTTGGCACGGTTTAAGCATATATGTAAAGAAACAATCTCGCATGTCACCTTCCAATCAAAACAAAATCGGTCAACGCCCCGAAAAAGAGCAAGTTACGCTTTCAGACAGTCTGCATGATGCCTGGATTGTAATGAAGCCATTTGTCCGTTTTTCCATAAAAGCGATGAAGGTTATGGCGCATACGCTTATATTTATTGTGAGGCATATCCCCAAACCCGAAGATCATAAAGCGCGTTCGAAAAACGACAAGGTGATTAAGATCAGTTAGGGTTCTCTATTTTTTCAGTACAAATACAGAAGATGGGAAGGTTTGATCGTCGAACACTTCGGGCAGGTTGCTTACCGTGCTGGTTTCATTAAAGATCATTATATCCTTCTTACTGATGTCGTAATTCGGCCAGCGCGGGAGTGACTTAATATTGGGATTGCCGGTTGTAATAAACGACACCCAGGCAAAATGCATATTAACAGCGAGCTGCTTTTTCAATGAATCCGTCATTTTTGTGGAGGTTTGGTACCAAACAAAGGGCAGCTCCGAAGCATGTGCCGGGCCGAGGGGTAATTTGGAATAGTCGAAACGGTACATCCAGACAGGCATCCCGGTTTGGCTTAGCGCTTTTGCCCAACGGTAGGTATGCATCTGGTACATATATTGGGTCAGCGTTTTTACCACAGCATCTTCCGGCGACAAGCTTTTTGGCCATTCCAGGTAACTTTTGTATACCATTGGGTAATCATCGCCAAACATTTCCCTTAACAGCAGGCTGTCGGGGTGCTTATAGCGGGGGTCAATGGAAGTAAACAGCGATCCCTCGGTTTCATTTGTGCCCATCAGCGCTTTTATTTGGGGTAACTTGTGGTCAGCAGCATATTGATAAGGATCAGAATCAATGACCACCCCGTCGATCACCGGCCCGAAAAACGACGTGCCTGAAACCCCTGTCCTAACCTTTGCCTGCAGTTTGATCAGGGAATCGGCCGGAAGGCTAAGCAGTGTGGCTATATTATTGTCCGCTGCATTTGCGCCGCTAAATATTTGCAGCCGTTCATTTTTTGCGGTCACCGTGTCGCGAATGCACTGTACTGCGCCGCTTTCAGCAATGTATTGCTGAAACAAACCAGCTGATTTTGGCGCGCATAACACAGCGCTGAGCAGTTTTGCGCCTGCCGATTCACCCATGATAGTCACTCGTTTAGGGTCACCGCCGAAGGTGGAAATATTGTTCCTGATCCAGGTTAAGGCCATAATGCAATCCAAAACGCCATTGTTGCCGGATGTTGCAAAACGCTTGTCGAGATCGCCCAGGTACATAAACCCGAACACGCCAAGCCGGTAATTGATGGTAACGGTGACGATATCATCGTTATCCGCAAAAGCATGGCCATCCATACCGGAACCCGAACCAGCGGTCATGGAACCGCCATGCACCCAAACCACTACAGCCCGTTTTTTTCCGTAGACGTCGGGTGTATAAACATTCAAGCTAAGGCAATCCTCCGAGCCGATAACTTTTTTGCCTGATGCCTGTGTGGCGATGGGACCAAACTTCGTCGCGGACAAAGTATCGCTCCATGCCGCATGCTCAATTGGCGGCATAAACCGCAAGGACCCAACCGGCGGCGCTGCGTAGGGCACTCCCTTAAACACAAGGATATTATTTTCCACCACGCCGCGGACATATCCTTTGTCTGTTTTCAAAACCGGGTTCGGGCTTTGGGCGGACCCAAAGGACACAAGAAAAAGCAGGATCAAAAAGATCCAGGCGCGGCGAAGCATGTAGGCGTTTGGCATAATAAAGGTCATTTTCGATAAAATTACTAAATAGGCTGATTTATGAGCATTATTTTGACAAGACCGGCAGCGATACATTCTTGAACACTGCTAAAAAAACAATACCAAATAATCCCGAAAACTAAAAAACAACCGGTAGATAATCCAATCAAAATCGATCGAATGAAGCTAGAATCGGTGAAATCAAAATAAAATCGGTGAAATCCCAAAAAATAAAAACAATAGAAAAAGTCTGAATTGTCGAATTAAATTCATTTTTATACTTTATATTACGAATATACTTCTATTTTATAATACATTTACAGTATGATTAACGGAACAGAGATCATACTCGACAAAACCGATCTGCACATCCTGCGCCTGATGCAGGACAATGCCCGCATCTCTAATGCCGACCTCGCACGTGAACTCGAAATGGCCCCCTCGGGCGTGCTGGAACGCGTGCGAAAGCTGGAGCAAAAGGGCGTTATACTTCAGGCCACGATCCGGATCAACCCTGATGCTTTGCAGCAAAAGATGCTGGCGTTCATCTTTATGAAGGCAGCGGACGGGCCCGGCTGTAACGACACAGCAAAACTGTTAGCCAAAATCCCCGAAGTGCAGGAAGTACACCACATTGCCGGTGATGATTGTTACCTCGTAAAGGTGCGCACCTACGATTCCTCAACGCTGATGCACCTGATGCGAAACAGCTTTAGCAAAATTCCCAACCTGCTCAGCACCCGGACCACCATCGTGCTGGAAACAGTTAAAGAGCAGCAACAATTGGTTATACCCGAAAAATAATTCACCATGTCGCCAAATACAACAAAAACAGCTTCTCCCCTGCTGGTAGTGATCGCGTTCGCAACCGTTTACCTCGTTTGGGGTTCCACCTACTTTTTTATCCGGATTGCCGAGCAAGGTGGTATGCCGCCCTTCCTGCTGGGCGCCTTGCGCTTTACCATTGCCGGCTTGCTGCTGATGAGCTGGTGCGTGATAAAAAAAGAAAAGATATTTGTTGCAAGGGATATCGTTATAGCTGCGTTTACCGGAGTCTTATTGCTGTTTGTGGGGAACGGAATTGTTATATGGTCTGAAAAAACTTTGCCCAGCGCCATGGTAGCCATTTTGGTGTCATCAGCGCCAATTTGGTTTGTGCTGTTGGACAAGCCGCATTGGAGCGAAAACTTTAAAAACAGGTCCACCATCATCGGGTTGGTTATCGGTTTCGGAGGGGTCATCCTGCTATTCAGCAAGCAATTGGGCAGCCTGTTTGGGGGTACTGGCGTATCGTCGGAACTTCCCTTTATGCTGTTGCTGGTGCTGGGATCGATCTCCTGGTCTTATGGTTCCATCTATGCAAAACGCAACCCGGTTTCGGTTTCAGGGTCCGTGGGAACAGCCTGGCAAATGATCATAGCCGGTATTGTTTATATACCGACCGCATTCATACATGGCGAATTTAACCACCTGCACCTGCAAACGATCCATCCCCTTAGCTGGGTCGCACTGGCTTACCTGGTCATTTTTGGTTCCATTGCGGCCTACAGCGCGTACGTTTGGCTCCTCCAGGTACGCCCTGCCACGCAGGTGAGCACCTACGCTTATGTAAACCCGGTAATTGCGGTTGTGCTTGGCGTCGTATTCGCCAGCGAGGACATTTCCCTTACCCAAATGGCCGGCTTATTGGTAATATTAGCCAGCGTACTGCTGATCAACCTGGCTAAATACCGGAAAACACAGTCGGTGTTGGTGAGTGGTTGATTAGGTGAGCGGTGAGTGGTGAATTGTGAGTGGGGAGTGGTGAATTGTGAGTGGGGAGTGGGGAGTGGACCGCAGTAGCAGTAGCAGTTTGCAGCGGGCGGTTGACAGTGGTGAAAGGCGAAAGGTAAAAACGTCTTGTTTTGACTTCGGCGCTTTCGCGCTTCCCAACTAACCTCTGATCAACTAACCTCTGATCTCCAGCCTCTAATCAACTAATCTCTAATCTCTCTCCCCAAACTCCTCACCGGCGTTTCCCAGCGGCCGAATTCATAGTAGTGCTCTGTGCTGATGCTTACTTTGCTGCCTTTAGGAAATTTGCCTTTGGTAAAATTAGTTGCCCTCAGCACCGTCTTTTCGTGCTGAATGATCAATTCTTCATAAATGCCTTTAAACAGCACTTGTCTCACGGTCCATTTGGCGCCAAAGCCCTTGCTGACTTTCACATGCTCTGCATAAACCACCACCGATCCTCTTTTTGTTTTTATGCCGATCTTTTTTGCTTCATCCGGCGTCAGTTGCGTGGCGCTGGCCAATATCTGCGCTGTATAGAGCAATTTTGGCGAGTTGTAAAGCTCTTCAGGATGTCCGTTCTCTACGATTTCGCCTTCCTTTAAAACGATCAGTTCATCAGCCATGGAAAGTATCTCGGCCGGGTCGTGCGAAACCAAAACCACCGTTACCCCCCATTCTTTTACGATGGACCGGATATCATGCTGCAGGCCCTCGCGATAAGTTGCATCCACCTGGTTAAAGGGCTCGTCCAATAAAATAACTTCGGGTTTACTGATCAGCGCCTTCGCAATAGTGACGCGCTGTTTTTCGCCGCCGCTTAATTTCCCGAACGCCTGGTCTTTCAACGGAAGAATATCCAGCATATTCAGCGAATCGGTTATTTTTTTTTCGGTTGTATTCAAGCCTAATTCATCAGCCCGCAAACCCGCACGTACGCTTTCCCAAACGGTGGCGTTGTGATCCATGTCCTGGTTGTTTTGGGTCACCAGCCGCATGGCTTCGTGGGCATGCTGAAGCCGGTCTTCGCGCTTCAATATCCGTTCTTCCTTAAAAAAAACCTCGCCCGCATCCGGTTGCAATAAGCCATATAATAAGTTTAAGAGCGTGGTTTTCCCGCTCCCGCTTTCGCCAACAATGGCCGTGATCTTTCCTTTAGGAATAAGGATGGTCACATTATTTACCCCGGAAGATTTGTCGCCGTAGTAGTTTTTGGTGACAGCAATGGTTTCCAGGATCATCTCGTTATTCATAGGGCGGTGCTTTTTACCTGATTATTCCTTGTTATGGCCGAAATTGAATCCCGGCCAGCGGTGTTAACAAATATTTCCAAACTTAAACTATAAAAGTTTGTCCATAAAATGAATTATGCATTTGGCCTGATTATTTTATCTTTATCCACACCAAAAACAAACATTATTATATGATACATGGCAAAAACTGGCACGAGCATCACAAGGATTCATTAGAGTTTGGACATCGTCTTGCAGACACGGTGGCACAGGGCATGGGTTCATGGCGATTTATTATCTGGCAAACGGCTATCGTCGCCGTGTGGATGATCGCCAATGTGGTCGGCTTTATCTACCACTGGGATGTTTATCCGTATATCTTACTCAACCTTGTATTTTCCACACAGGCGGCCTACGCAGCTCCTATAATAATGATGTCGCAAAACCGCCAAAATGAACGCGATCGCGCCCAGGCCGAAGCTGATTTCAAAACCAACAGGGAGGCCAAACAAGAAATTGAAGAGCTCCTGGAAAAATTAAACAACATCGAAATAGATAAACTGGACAAGATCCTGGCGATACTGCAGAAGATGGATGCTGCAAAATAAGGCGCCTATTGGCACAAAAAATGTCCGGATTCATCACAAAAAGTAACCTGCTTAAAATCAATAATCCGGCTCCCGTTTCCGATTCCTGAGTCTTTTTATACCTTTGCCGCCAAATGGCTGAATTTGAAGAAATCGTGGAGGATAACCCCAATCCCCGCAAATGGAAGCATAAAATATGGGATGTCACCAAACTCATTTTAAAGGTGGGTGTAACCTCCGCATTGCTTTATTATGTTTTTAGCAAGGTTCCGTTTAGCGAAGTAAAGAACAGGCTTCTGCATGCCAATTATTGGTGGATGCTGGCAGGCGTTGCATTTTATTTTTGTTCGATGGTAGCATCGGCCTGGCGCTTGCTGAGCTTTTTTAAGTCGATCGATCTGCGGCTGGACCCCCGTTTCAACTTTCGTTTATACCTGTTGGGCATTTTTTACAACCTCCTGCTGCCCGGCGGCATCGGGGGCGACGGTTATAAAATTTACCTCTTACACAAAAACTACCAGCTTCCGGCAAAGCGGGTATTTTGGGCGATCGCGTTCGATAGATTGAGCGGTCTTTGGGCTATCGGCCTTATCATCGTTGCGCTTAAAATATTTATCCCCCAAATAGCCGTCAGCTTTGCAATCGTCGGCGGTGTTTTTGTAGCCGGAACTGCCATTTATTATGTGATTGTCAAAATATTCTTTAAAGACTTCAGCAAACACTTTATTAAAGGCCATGCAAAAGCGGTGGTTGTTCAAACCTTCCAGGTGCTCACAATACTTTGCGTATTGCTTGGGCAGGATTTTAATGGGAAATTTGCACCCTACCTGCTCTCATTTCTTCTTTCTGCGCTGGCGGCGGTTGTTCCCGTCACCTTTGGCGGGGCAGGCGCACGGGAATATATTTTTAAAGTATTGGCAGGCGTTTTCAATATGAACGTGGGTCTGGCCGTATTCTTAAGTGTTTCTTTTTATCTTATTTCGTTGCTTGTGGCGCTTTCAGGCTTATATTACGTGCTTCGGCCAAAAAGACTGGAAGAGGGCTTAAAGTCGATTGAGGAAAAATAATGGGCATACAACCAAATTTATAAATTTGCGTTTTGTTATAAACCCGAAAAGGACCTGATGAGCTATTTTAATGATTATGGCAACCCCCAGGTTGCTGCACTTCCGGCGCACTTAAAGCAGTACATTGTTGATCAGCGTTATGAGCATTATACGCCAATCGATCATGCTGTTTGGCGCTATGTGATGCGGCAGAACTATAGCTATCTGAAGGATGTGGCTTATTACCCCTACATTCCGGGGTTGGAAAAAGCGGGGCTTACCATTGAGAAAATTCCGAGCCTGCAGGAAATGAATGATGCCCTGGCCAAGATCGGCTGGGGCGCCGTAACGGTCGACGGGTTTATCCCACCCGCCGCTTTTATGGAGTACCAGGCTTACCGGGTGCTGGTGATCGCAGCCGACATCCGTCAATTAAAGCATATCGAGTACACACCCGCTCCGGACATCATCCATGAGTCGGCCGGTCATGCGCCCATCATCGCCGATAAGGATTATCACGAATACCTGAGTTATTTCGGCTCGATTGGCGCAAAGGCCATGTTTTCGGCCGGCGACTTCGAATTATATGAGGCGATAAGAGCGCTATCTATTTTAAAAGAAATGCCCGATGCTGATGAGGAAGAATTAAAGAAAGCCGAAGAACTTTTAGCTTTTCGCCAGGAACACATCGGCGAGCCATCCGAAATGGCGCTGTTAAGCCGCCTGCACTGGTGGACGGTAGAATATGGCCTCATTGGCAGCCTTGACAATCCGAAAATTTATGGCGCCGGCCTGCTATCGTCTATCGGCGAGAGCGTAACCTGCATGAAAAATGACATCAAAAAAATACCCTATACCATTGATGCCATCAATTACGCCTACGATATTACAAAACCCCAGCCCCAATTATTTGTAACGCCGGCCTTTCAAAACCTGATCGACGTGCTCGAAGCATTCGCCAATACAATGGCGTTCAGGGTTGGGGGCAGCTACGGCCTTAAAAAAGCGATTGACAGTAAAAACACCTGCACAGCCGTGTATAGTTCAGGATTACAGGTTACCGGCACCTTTAGTTCTTTTGAAGAAGATGATGGCCAGCCTGCGTACGTCCGCACTATAGGACCTTCGGCGCTCGCCTTCAAAAACAAACAATTAAGCGGACACGGGAAAAATTATCATAACGAAGGCTTTAGCTCACCGGTTGGCAAGTTAAAGGGCTACCCGGCGCCCATTGAAACGCTTGGCCCGGAAGAGCTGAGTGCTTTGGGTGTTGAAAAGGGTAAATCCACAGTATTACATTTTGAAAGCGGTGTAACAGTGTCCGGCACGGTTAAGCATATATTGACGGACCAGGGAAAAACCCAGCTGATTACGTTTACAGATTGCACGGTGAAAGACAAAAATGGCCTGGTGCTGTTTGAACCGGCCTGGGGCGTGTACGATATGGCGGTTGGCGAAAAGATAACCTCGGTGTTTTGCGGAGCCGCTGACAAAGATGCTTTTGTTGAGATCGCCTATACGTCGAATACCGGAACACACCATGTTGCTTACGATGCGCGAATGATTGAGCTGCACAAACTATACCAGCAGGTAAGAAACAGGAGGCATAACGGCGGCGATTTTGGCTTTTTGGGCAATGTTTGGTTTATGCTCCAAAAAAATCACCATGATGACTGGCTGTGCGCGCTGGAGATACTTGAAATTATTG
>Ga0206864_1021_pt1 | contig 58591 bp, 45 predicted proteins | sample Alteio_BWOrgCont_42_FD_152632 | JGI IMG/M metagenome (GOLD analysis project Ga0206864, IMG submission 152632) | Enriched cells from forest soil in Barre Woods Harvard Forest LTER site, Petersham, Massachusetts, United States -... | ecosystem: Environmental > Terrestrial > Soil > Temperate forest >...
AGGATTTTGTTCAACTCTTCGCGGATTTTTTCCATCTCCTGCGCCTGGATGTTGATGTCCACCGCGGGCGCGACGATGCGGCCCATGATGAGCGGCTGGTGGATGAGGACACGGGCGTGCGGGTAGAGGAGGCGTTTGCCCTTGGGCGCGGCGCACAGGAGGATGGAGCCCATGCTGGCGGCCATGCCCGTCACCACCACGGTGATGGGGGAGGTGATGAGCTTCATCGTGTCGTAAAGGGCCATGCCCGCGGTGATGGAGCCGCCGGGAGAATTCAGGTAAAAGGTGATGCCTTTGCCCGGCGCTTCGGCTTCGAGGTAAAGGAGTTTTTCCGTCACCTCGCGGCAGGAGCGGTCGCTGACTTCGCCCCAGAGCATAATTTTGCGCTGCTCGAGAAACTTGCGCTGCAGCATGGCGCCGAGCGGCGGCGTCTTGGCGTCGTCATTGGCTCCCGGCGCGGGGGCCGGCGTTTCGGGCTCGTCTTCGTCATCATCGTCGAAGCGGACGGGCAGTAGTTCTCGGTCGCTCATAGCAATCAAGCGTGTAACGGACGGGTGCGTTTTGGCAAGGGCAAAGGCGGGCATCGACGCGGCCTTAGTACCGCCGCGGCAGGCCAAAGTAGCTGAGCAGCCAGGCTTCCTTCCAGACGCGGTAGCGGCCCTCCCAGGTGAGGATCCCGTGTTCTTCGTGGAGACTGCGCGGAAAGAGAATGCCCGAGTCGGTGTTCGTGCGTTCGAGGATTTGCTGCTGCTGGTTGAGGTCGAGAATGGGGTCGTCGGTGAACGGCACGAGCAGCTCCGGCCTCGCGGCGAGGCGGCGCAGGTGGCGGCACATGAGGGCCTCGGGTGAGCGCAGCCACGGGTGGCGCTCGACTTCCCAGTTTTCGGGGTAGAAACCGCCAAAGGGCAAATAAATATTATCCGTGACCAGACGCGCTCCGCTTTGCGTGATGGAGGTGAACACGGCGCAGAGGGTCACGTTTCCGGTCGGCTGGGGGATGAACATGATTTGCAGGCGAATGTCGGCGTCGCTGTCGTTAAACACCGATACGCGCAAAGCCTGGCCGTCTACGAGGTCCGCCTTGAGGGATTGGATGGGCTGGAATTTTTCCTCCCGCAGCCATTCGCGGAGGGCGACGAAGCGGCGCTGATTAGGCCAGGCATCACCGTCGCGATTAATCGTGAAGCGCGGAAAAAGCGGAAGGGTGCTGTGGCTGAGGGCGCGGATGGCGAGCCACGAATACATCGTTTCGAGCAACGGCCAAAGTAAAATACCGGTGGCAAGCCAGAGCCAGACGGGGCGGTCGCTCTCGAAATAAACGGAGGCGAGCGCCAGGCCGCAGGAGAAAAGCACCCAGCGAATCCAATGGCTGAAGATGGACACCACCGGCGAGGCGAGGGTGTATTGCGCGTAGGTCAACCCGGCGGAAATCAGCAGCAGGGACCAAAAGGCGATGTCAAGCGTCGGCATGGGTTGGCGCAAGCATGTCCGTTTACTGGAATAATTCCAAGCCCATTACGCAAACGGAGTATTTCCCGCGGGGCGGGCGGGGTGTTTAATTCAGCCGCAACGGCATGATGACGCAGAGAAAACTGTCGAGCGTCTTGAAAATTCCGGGGCTGAGCTCGTCTTTGAATTCGAAGAACACTTCGTCGTGGGCGAGGGCGCGCAGGGGATCGAGCAGGAATTGCGGATTAAAGGCGATTTGCACTTCGGTTCCGGCAAAGGCGATGGCCATGGTTTCGTGCGACTCGCCGAACTCCGGGCTTTGCGCGGAAATTTCGAGCAAATTTTTCGTCGCTTTGAGCCGCACGGAATTATTTTTGTCGCTGGTAACCAGGGCGGCGCGCTGCACGCATTCGGCCAGCAACTCGCGCTCGACTTTGACGCGGTGCTCGGTTTCTTTCGGGATGACCTGGCGGTAATTCGGATAATTGCCTTCCACAATTTTGGATACGAGGTAAATGCTGTCCACCAAGCCGTTGCCGGAGGCGGCCTCGCCGATTTCAATTTCAAACGCGGCCTGGCGATCGTTGAAGGTGATTTGCGCGGTCGCGCCCTGGCCGAGCAGGCGGGAAAGTTCCGCCACGGTTTTGGCGGGGAGAATCAGGCTGCCGGCATTGGCTTCCGAAACGGCGACTTCGTGGCTGACCAGCGCAAGGCGGCGGCCATCGGTGGCCACAAGCGTGAGTTTGCCGTCGGCAAAATTGAAATAAACCCCGTTGAGAATGTAGCGGTTTTCGTCGGTGGATTGCGCGTAAGAAACGCTTTTCAGCATCCGCGCGACATCGGCTTGCGGCAGCTTGAACTTGTGCTTGTCAGCAAACGATGGCAGTTGGGGAAATTCCTCTTTGCCAATGCCCATGATGCGGAACATCGAGCCGCCGGAAGAAATTTTCGCTTGATGACCGGGTGTGCTCTCGATGGAAACTTCGAGGTTCGGCAGCGCCTTGACGATTTCCGCGAGCTTGCGCACGGGCAGGGTAAGTGCGCCGGGCTGGGAAACCTCAGCCTTGATGCGGCAGCGGATGCCGAGATCGAGATTGGTGGTCGTCAACGCAACCCCGCCGTCTTCCGCCTGGAGGAGGACATTGCTCAAGATCGGCATGGTTGCGCGGGTGCCGACAACATTGAGCACCTGCTGAAGACCCGTGGCAAAATGGTCCCGATTGATCTTGAATTTCATGGGGCGGAAGGTAGCCGGGATAGTGGGTTGCTGGCAATCACGAATCGCATAAATACTCAGATGAATAATAGGATAAGAATTAAGTATACTCTTATTATGGGCTGTGAGTATCGTGACAACTGCAAAAAGAGGCCGCCATCAAGATTTTGCAAAACCGTGGTCGGTGGAGAACTGAACCAAGGAACCGGACTTTTTGGGAAAATCGCAGTTGTTGGCCGGTTGTGCACAAACTCCTCGTTCATTTGGGCGGTGCCATTTGTGCTCAAAAGGCCTCGTCTTCGGTGGGGTCATCAGGTTCCGGCGGCAACGGGGGCTCGGAAGCCGGACGATGCTTGCGCAGCCAAGTGCGCCGCCAGTCGCGAACCAGCCCGTAAAAAATATAACAAAGAAAGAAAATTGCCGGGGAAAAAAAGCGCATGCGGTAGGCGATGACGATGGCGATGATGAAAAGAATGAATGGGCGGGCTTTGGTCTGCGTCTGCCAGTCGACGTGTTTGAAACTCGGGTAGGGAATATTGCTGACCATGAGCAGCGCGACCAGCAGGAGCAATGGCAACAGCAAAATGGAGAATTGCTGGAGGGTTTCCTTCTCAAAATCCATGTGCAACATGGCGAGCACGAGCGAGGCCACGAAACCCGCGGCGGCCGGCGACGGCAGCCCCATGAAATCCTTGGTCGATGCGTTCTTCGAAATGCCCGGCACCAGGGGATTCGTTATCACGTTGAAGCGAGCGAGCCGCACGGCCACGCACAAAAGATAGACAAAGCCCACGAGCCAGCCAATCTGTTGGAAAAGCTCGGAATATTTTCCGAGCGACGGGCCGAGGATGAGGAAAAACACCATCAACGCCGGCGCCACGCCGAAGGACACCGTGTCGGCAATCGAGTCAAATTCCTTCCCGAAAAGCGACTCGCGCCCGCCCAAACGCGCGACGCGCCCATCCAGCGCGTCACAAAACGCCGCGAACAAAATGCACCAGACGGCCTCGGTGTAAAATTCGTTCGGGTCGGCGATATCCCCGTAGCGGGCCTGGATGCAGCGGATGATGGCCACGAAGCCGAAAAAGAGGTTCCCCGCCGTGAACAAATTGGGCAGGAAATAGATGCGCGCGGCCTCCTCCGGCGTCCGGTATTTTACCGACGCCGACGGCGCGGGAACATCGTCTTCTTCGGACGGCGGGTTGGGCAGGATGCGCATGACTGGCCCGGCAACGAGGGCCAGGCGGGTAAAATCAATTAGTTTAAGGAAACTACCAAACCCCCGCCGTGTCAAACCCTGGCTGGGGTGGGCTTTTCACCTTTGTGTCGGGACGGTTCTGACAACCAGCCCTAACTGTGTTTGCCGTCTAAATATGCTATTTACCCACGCTGCTTGGAGTCACTATCCTATTCTCTGATGAATGCCCCGTTTCGCAATCCATTCATCCGGACGGCGCTCCTCGCTGGGGCGATGACAACGGCGTATTTTATCGGCCGGGCCCACGAGGCTGATTTGGCTGCGGCGGCTTACGCCAAACAAACCAAAACCAGGCAGGAACAATGGAGGCTGGCACACACGCCCTTGGCCTTGGCCGCGATTAAAAATCTGTCACTCGAAGAGAGAAGCAGGCTGCAACTAAACACCGTAAAACTGGGAAGTTCAACGCTGGCCATGGACAGAGGGGGTAATTTTTATGTTGATGGCGAAGATCTCGGCAAATTGGCCAAGCTGGATCCAAACCAAGCGCTCGCGCTTTTGGCGAAACTTCCGCACGGCAAGATGACCAGCGAAGCCTACCAGAGTTTTTTCAAGCAATGGATCGCAGCAGACCCCGACGCTACCGCGCTGATTACCACCACGGCAACCGAACTGCCGCAAGGACCGGAAAAAACCAGCGCCCTTTCTGCCGTAGCGGTGGCTTGGGCGCAGCAAGATCCCAAAGCCGCTTTGGACTGGGCTTCGGGCCTGGATGAGGCCAACGCTTCGGCCCTGGGCAATACCCTGGCTTATGTCAGCGGATCCCAGCCGGCGCTCGCCGCGCAATATATTCAGGATATAACGAATGCCGATGAACGTAATAAATTGATCCTCCATATCGCCCAAAGCTGGGGCAATGCCAATTGGAACACACTCGACCGGACCGACACCAGCGCCACGCTCGACTGGCTCGACCAAGTCGCCACCGGCGCGACCTATGACGCCGCCGTGAATTCCGTCTTTTGGTCTTACGGTTATATTAACCCGGCGGCCGGAGCGGCCTTGGTCGACAAGATAAACGACCCGCAAGATCGAAGCGGCGCCATAAAAACGCTCAGCTTGGATTGGGCAGTCAGCAAACCAGGCGCGGTGCTCGATTGGTTGCAAACTCTGCCAGATGACGACAGCGCGATACGCGGTACGATGCTGGCGACCACGTTTACCACCTGGTCGAAAAAGAACCCCGATGCCGCCACGAGCTACGTGGAAGGCATCACCGACCCGCAGCTTTTCACGACACTCGCTCCCGCGCTTGCGCCCGCCATGGCGAAGGACGACCCGCAAGCGGCGTTGAACTGGGTTAATGGATTTCCCGACAGCGCGGCGAAAACCCAGGCGATCAGCGGTGTGCTGGCGACGATGGCGGTGAACGATTTTACCGACGCATGGAATTATGCCGCGAACCTGCCGACGGGCACGGCGCGCGACGGGGCGATGGACAGCCTCGTCTCCACCCTCAGCGGGACCAACCCCGCACAGGCGGCAACGTTGTTGGGGCAGCTCGGCAGTGACGCCGCCGTATTGAGCGCCACCACCACTTTGGCGTTCAATTGGGCCAAGAGCGACCCGGCCGGTTTGTCCACTTGGATTAATACGCAACCGGCCGGCAACTTGCGCGATACCGCGGTGGAGCAGTATGTTTCTATACAGGTTGGGCGCGACCCAGCGGCGGCGGTAGCCCTGGCGAACACCATAGCCGACGACGCCACGCGCATGGCCTACGTGAAAGACAGCGTGCTCCAAATGGCCAAAAAAGATTTGGCGGCGGCGACCCAGGCGGTGCAGACCGCCAACATTGCCGAGGCCCAGCGGCAGAATATTTTGCTTCTGCTTTCGCAAGCGCCGGGCAAATAAACTTCGATCACAGCGGCCAATGAAAAAATTTATACTCTTCGTGCTTTGGCCCACGATTTTTTCCATCACGGCCATCGGCGCGTCTTTCTACCTCGGTTTGACCCAGGGGCAAAAGTTGGACGAGGCGGAGGCGCAGTTGTCTGCGCCGCCCAAGTCTCCGCAATGGGGCGCGACCCGCGCGCGGGCCAATGCCGCGCCCACTGAATATTTGTCTGTGGAAGACGCCGGGGCAGAAATCGAGTACATCCTTGAGGGCCATCCGCTCCCAGGCCCAAATGGCGGGATATTTGGCATTCTATTACAAATGAAGCCAGACGAAGCGGTGAAGCTTTTGGCCGATTGGCCCGACATCAACAGGGGCAATATGCTGCAACAGCTTGCCCTGCGTTGGGCGAGGCAGGATGCCAAAGCCGCGCTTGAATGGGTGGGTACACTTTCACCGGAAGACGCGCAAAGATTATACACGGGCATTTTACTTCCCATCGGTGCTGAATTTGGGGCGCCGTTTGCGCGCCCCATTGATCCAAGAGTCGCCGCACAATATCTGGACAAACTCACCAATCCCTCCGTCCGCGATCGCGCAGTCAATGTAATTGCCACTGGCCTCGCTCGTACAGATCCCGAAGGAGCACTCTCCTGGCTCGGCCAGAATGCGACGGGCGATACTTATACGAGAGATGTCACCAATCTTTTCACCATGCTGGCCTCACCCCAATTGAGATCCATGACCATGGACGATGGCACATTAATATCGATGCCATCGAACAACATGAGTAATCCCTCCGCGGCGGTCGCCTTGCTCGCCAAGTTGGGCGACCCCTCGCTGCGCACCGCCGCCATTGGCCAAATCGCCACCGGCTGGGCCCAGCTGGATCCGGAAGCAGCGGCCCAATGGGCGGTCAATTTACCGGCGACTGACAGCGCCGCACGCGCCTCCGCCCTCAACACCATCGTCGCGGGCTGGACGGTGAATGACCCCGCCTCCGCCGTTGCTTTCATGGAAAAATCCGGCGATCCCGCAATGCTGCTCCCCTCCGCTCCAGGCATTGCGGATGCCCTGTCCAAGATTGACACGCAAGGCGCACTGAACTTTGTGCAAAAGCTTCCCGACGGCGTGGCCAAGGACCAGGCGCTCAACAATATTCTGGTCAACATCGCCCCGCAGGATTTTTCGACGGCGTGGAATTTTGCCGCAAACCTTCCGGAGGGCACGAGCCGCGATGCGGCGATGATCAGCCTCATCTCGGCCCAGGCGAACCAGGATCCGACGCAGGCAGCGGACTTGATTTACGAACTCTCCGGCGACATCGCCCAACAAAACGCCGCCCGCGCCCTGGCCAAATCCTGGGTGGCGCAAGACCCGCAGGCGGCTACGGAGTGGATGCAAACCCTGCCGATGGATCCCATTCGTAACGGCGCAGTGGCAGAGTTAATTATTGCGCAGGTTGACAAAAACCCTGCCGCCACCTTCCAATGGGCCAACACCATCACCACGGACACAAACCGGACCAACGCGATCCAATATGTGGTCGCGAACTGGGCAAAAACCGATTTGGCCGCCGCCCTCAATGCCCTGCAATCCGCCAACATCACCGATGAACAACGCGCGGCCATGACGCAAATGATCAACCAGGCTCAAGCCAAGGCGAAGTAAAGACGTCGTCGTCAGTACTACTTCTTTAAGCCTTCCAAATATTTCCAGAACGACTGGTGCTGTTCGATGAGGGTTTCTTCAGTGAAGGGGAGTTTGAAGCGGAAAACGAAATCGGCGAGCGAGTGTTGGTGCAGGATGTAATGCATGAAGAGCGTTTCGTCCATGGCCTCGAAATAGATGCGGAATTCGCCCGCGCGCAAGCGGTGGAAAATTTTGCCTTCGCGGGAAAAGCGGCCCATGTGGTCGGCCCCGGTGTCCAGTTCGTCCGGCTGGATGGCGCTGATTTGCTCCATGAGCGCGAGCTGGGCGTGCTTGGGGAGCCGCTTGAGAGCGGCGAGGGCCTGGTCGCTGAAATTGAGTTGATACACGGGCAAAAAGGAGCACAAATCAGGCCGGAAAGACAATTAACCGGGCCATGGGCGGCAACTTTCGGAATGGGCGTTTGTTTCATACTATACACTTTATCGCCGGGGGATGTCAGGGCTAATTTCAGGCAGATATCCCTCCTGCGAGCAGCAATAGATAACACCTCTATCTTTATGAATGCCAATGCTCTGCAAAAAATTTTCGCCTGGGTGGTTGTGGGAGTCTGTGCAGGGGGAATCGCCTGGGCAGCGGAGGCTGAGCCGCCAGCCAAGCCGCCGCCAACCCCGGAAGTGCCCGCCAACCCGTTTGGCCCCAAGCCGGCAACACCGGCCGATTCTGCGCCCGCGACCGGGGTTTCAACGATGACACCGGCATCCACCGGATCCGCCGAAGGTGAATCCTTTGTGCCGGCGGTGCGGGAAATGTTGCTGCAACGTTTCGATAAAAACAAAGACGGCAAACTCGATAACACCGAGCTGGCCGAGGCCTATGCCTTGTTTGCGGGTGGCGGAGGGGCGCGCGCGGGAACGCCGGAAGGCGCGTATGCCAATGGGCCGTTGTTTGGATTGCGGGGGCTTATCCTGCGCCATTTCGGCAAGCCGCCGAATGAGACGCTCGATGCCGCGGAAATCGTCGAATTGCACGCCTTTCTTTTTGGCGCAAAAACCGAGGCGCCCAAGCCGGGGGCGGAGCTCGACGCGTTGCGCCAGCAAATCGTCAAGCAGTTCGATAAAAAAGGCACCGGCCATCTCGACGAAGCCGAACTCGCCGCGGCCAAGACCTTCCTCCAGCAAATGCTGACGGATCTGGACAAATATGGCGGCGAAAAGCCCGATGCGTCGAAGAACGCCAGCCCGTCACCTGCCAACGCCACGAACTCACCGGCAGGCACGACTTCGTCGAAATGAGCGCCAGCTAGGTCAGAATCGGCGCGAGGACATCCTTGATGCGCGCAAGAAGTTTTGGCGCGGCAAAAAATCCGCAGCCGATGAGCCCGCCGGCGGAGATGACAAGGCGCACGTTCACCGAGGCGGGCGCGCCATCCAGGTGAACGGTGAGGGGGAATTCTTTGGGATGGTCCACATGTAGATGCGCGGCTGCCGCTAGAAGATGGAGTTTTTGGATTTCGAACGCGCCGCCGAAGGCTTTCGCGAGCACATTGAATACGGCTTCGAATTTTTCCGGCGGCACCTGCACCCAGTGTTGGGCGAGGTCGAGCTGAGCCATGTCCTCTGGGACAGGTTTGACAAAGCGTTCGGGAAACATGGCTGCAAAGACGAACTCGTAGGCGAACGAGCTGAGGCCGAGGCCAATGAGAAGAGGGGGAACCGGCCCCAGGATGGGGAGGAAATATAATGCGCCAGAAACATCCAACAGCACCAGCAAGACACCCAGCACCACCAGCCCAAGGCTGATGGTCAGGCGCGTGCGGCGCGGGAAGCTAAACCACAAATTTTTCATGGACGCTCCGGTTCACGCCGCGGATTGCGCGACGCCGGCCATCAGGCCCATCAGCGCCGCTTCGGAAAATTCGGCGCGCGGGAGCTCCCCGGCGAGCCTTCCTTCGCGCATGACCAGGACGCGCCCGCACAGGCCGATAAGCTCGGGCAGCTCCGAGGATATCATCAGCACGGCCTTGCCTTCACCCGCCAGTTCGTCAAGCAGCTGGTAAATTTCCGCCTTGGCGCCGACATCGATGCCGCGGGTGGGTTCATCCACGATGAGCACGTCACACTCGCGGGCAATCCACTTGGCCAGCGCGATTTTCTGCTGGTTGCCGCCGCTAAGCGAGGCGATGGATGTTTCGAGCGAGGGAGTTTTGACGCGCAGGCGTTTCGCGTAGCGTTCGGCCAGTTCGTGTTCGGCGCGACGGTTGACCCAGCCAAATCGCGTGAGCAACGGCAGTGCCGCCAGCGAGGAATTTTCCCGGCAATTCATCGAGAGCACCAGCCCCTGGCGTTTGCGGTCCTCGGGCACCAGGCCGGACTTGGCCGCGAGCGCCGCGCGAATGGAGCCGAGGCGGAGGGCGCGCCCGTGCATCATCACCGTGCCCGCGGCGGCGGGGTCGAGGCCAAAAATAGCCTGGGCCACTTCGCTGCGCCCCGCGCCGACCAAGCCGGCCAAACCGACGATTTCCCCCGCGCGCACGGAAAAATGGATGCCGGTGAATTTTCCCGGCGAGGACAAATTTTCCACCTGCAGCCGCACGGCGCCATAAGAGCGTTGCAAATGCGCCGGCTCGCGCACGAGCAGTTCGCGCCCAATCATCTGCCGCACGATGCGTTGCGGGCTGGTCGCGCCAATGGGTTCAGTGACGACGTGGTGGCCGTCGCGCAGGATGGTAACGGCGTCGCAGAGCGCAAAAATTTCCTCGAGGCGGTGGGAAACGTAGATGAGGGTGATGCCGCGGGCTTTGAGCGCGCGGACGAGGCGGAATAATTCGCGCGTTTCGCCGAGGGAGAGCGAGCTCGTCGGCTCGTCCATGATGATGACGTTGGCGCCGGTGCCGACAGCGGCGGCGATTTGCACCAGTTGTTCCTGACCCGTTGAGAGAGTTCCGATGAGGGTGGCGGGGTCGATGTTCGAGCCGATTTCCGCGAGCATCGCCCGCGCGCGGGCGCGCAGTTCGCGGCGGTTGACCCAGCCCGCGGCGTTGCGCGGCTGGTCGCCCAGACACAGGTTTTCCTCGACGCTGAGATTGGGGCAGAACGCCAGCTCCTGGTGCACCATCGCCACGCCGAGCGCGCGGGCGGCGTGCGGCGAGACGGGGTGGATAACTTTTTCCTCCAGGCGAATCGCGCCGCCGTCGGGTTGGTAAACCCCGGCAAGGATTTTGCCGAGCGTGCTTTTCCCCGCGCCATTTTCGCCGACGAGCGCATGGCAGGCGCCGCGCTCGATGGAAACGCTTACGCCGTCCAGCGCGAGCACGCCGGGGAAGCGCTTCGTAATCTGGTGGAACTCAAGAAACGCCACGCTACTTTTTCGGCAGCCACTTGTCCCAGTTCTTCGAATACTCCTCGACGTTGTCCTTGGTGACGGGGATCAGCGGGCTGGCCACGAAAAAGGAAGGCGGGGTTTTCTTGTTCAGGACTTTGTCCACGAGCAAGTGCACCGAAGTGTTGCCCCATTCGTAGCATTGCTGGGCGAGCAGTTCCTGCACATGGCCGTCGCGCACATAGGCCAGTTGCGCGGGCAGGGCGTCCACGGCGACGACCTTGACGGACCCGGGCTGCCACTTCAATGCATTGTCGGTGAAGAGCGGCCAGCCGCCCACCATGGCCCAGCCGGTGATTTCCGGGTGCGCCTGCATGGTCTGTTCGACGGCGGCGGCGGCGTCCGCCGCGGTTTCCTTGTGGTTAACGGTCGGCAGTACGGTGATGCCGGGGTATTTTTTTGCTTCATCCTGAACGGCTTTCACGCGCTTCTGGAGGTTCGGCGCGTTCGGATTGCCGGCCAGGATGGCGACAACCCCTTTGCCGCCCATGATTTTGGCGAGTTCAGACATCACCTGCTGGCCGCATTTTTCATCATCGGTGCCGTAAATGGCAAAGCGGGCGCTTTTGGGTGCGTCGGAGTCGAAAGTAACCACTGGGATGCCGTTCTTGACCGCCTTGTTAATGGCATCCGTGACCTTGTTGGCGTCGGAGCAACTGACGGCGATGCCGTCCACATTCAGGGTGGTGAGGGCTTCGATGTTGTCGGCCTGCATCTGGGCGTTCTCGTCGTTGGGCGTGCGCCAATCAATCGAGATGTCCATGCCCAACTGTTTGCTAAGCGCCTTGGCCGCGTCTTCCGCGCCGATGCGCGCAACCTGGAACACGGCGTTGCTATTGGACTTGGCGACGACGCCAATGACCAGCTTCCGGGGCTTGGCCGCGGGAGCAGCGGACGCCGGCGCTGAATTGGACGAGGTGCCGTAACTGGCGGCGAGCAGGAGCGACGCCGCGAATGGCGCGGCCAGGAGTAGGCGGATTCTCATGGGAGTATTGACGCTAGGGGTGAAAGGATGGGGAATGGGGAGCCGTCAGTTTGGCCAAGCGGGCCACGAAATGCAACTGCGGGTTGTGCAGCACAAAGGGCAATCCGGCTAGACTTCAGCGGTTCCGCTTACCATACACTTCCAGCCGGCATTCGAAGCCTCCGAGGTCAATCGCCTGGCGGGAGTGAAGTGAAAGAGACGGGTCTTTCGGCTCGAGGCGCACAGGATTCGGAAACACCAGCCGGCCGCCGGGCTTGAGGGCCAGGGCGGCGGCGGTGAATAAGTCGTTAATAAGTCCAGTAAGGCTCGGCACGCGAATGCGCCGGCCCATGGGCGGGTTGGTGATGATGAGTGTGACACTTGAGGGGCCGAGGCCTTCAATTTTGGCGAAGTCGCGAAAATCTCCGCAGGCGAAGCGAGCTTGCAGCTCCGGCAATTTCGCCGCGGCAACGTTGGCCTGGGCGATTTTCAGCGCGGCGGGGTCGAGGTCGGTTCCGTGGATGCTCTTCACGCCGCCAAGCAGTGCGCTTTCGATAAGCTCCAGGCCGGAGCCGCAAAAGGGGTCCCAGATAATTTCATCCTTCACTCGTCCCGCGATGCGGGCCATGCACGCGGCCAGCGGCGGGTGCGAGGCCGCCCAAACGTCATCCGTGCGGTAATAAAGACGCGGGTCGGGGGTGAGCTTGGGCCGCAATTCCACGGAGCACCCGCCTTTGATGGGGTGGAGGTCAATCGCCCAGGGTGCTTGTCGGGCGTCGTTGAGAATTTTCGGGCACAGCGCATACGCGCGATTTGCGACAAGGTTGACCGCGCCGCGCTGGTGGCCCCGGCCGACATACGCGAGACGATAACGCAACGAACCTTCAGTGAACGCTTCGAATAATCGCCGCGACAACGGCGAGGTGATGACTTCGGCTAGTGGCTCAACCGACTGCACAGGCGTCGGCGCGCGCACGACCCCGAGGCCGAAACCCAGCGTGTCGAAACAGCGGAGAACGTATAATTCCGCGAGGGAAAACGGCGCGAGCGGCGTAATGGCGACGCACTCACCACGAAATTCCAGCAGGCGAAATTTTCGGTTTTTTGCGATAAATTCCCTCACTTCGTCGCGGACAATCGTTTCGAGGCCCTTCCGGCAGCGCAGGTGAATGCGTAATCCGCGGAAATGGGTGAAGACGCGGTCGAGACGGATGACGCTGGGGCTTTCCGCGCGCGCGAGGCTGGCCTTCACTTTCTGTTCAGTTTGTGGAAGCAGCCCGGGCGTTTTGCTCACCGCGCTCAATGTAGCCGCGCCGCCGATTTTTTCGAGCGCCCGGCCAACGGATTTCTTTTCGCGCTCACCTGAAGGGGTCTCAAGCAGCGAAAGCAGTTCGCGCTCCTCGCCTGTGCCCGCGCCAATTTTGGGCAGCGCGGCCATGGCATAGCGTCGGATTTTTTCGGCGGGGTCGCGCAAAAGATTTTTCAGCCAATCGCACACGGCGGTTTTCTGTTCCGTTGCTCCCGATTCGGCAAACACCACGCCCACCGCGCGAATAACCGCGACGTTCTGCATGCGCTCGCGGGGCGAGGCGCGGTCGAATGAAGGGACTGCTTCCGTCCAGAGCTTTTCCCATGGCAAGGCGCGCAGCCGGCGGTAAAGCTCCTGGTCGGATTTCATCGGCGGCAGAAATCAATCCGCGCGGCGGGCGAGGCGGCGCTGCGCGAGCCAGGTGTTGAATTTATCCAGCGCGACCGCCGCGACGACGACCGAACCGGTGATGATCTGACTGTAATTCTGGTCTATGCCCAAAATGATAATGCCGGTGGTGATCATCTGGATGATGAGCGCACCGAGCATCGCGCCGAGGGCCGAGCCACGCCCGCCGGTCAAACTGGAGCCGCCGACTACTGCGGCGGCAACGACGTTCAATTCATAGCCATTGGCATCGCCCGAAGAGGCCGAGCCGTAGTAACCCATTGCCAGCAGCGCCGCCAGCCCGGCCAGCCCGCCGCTCCACAGATACACCCCCAGCTTCACCTTTTGCACTTGGATGCCGCTGTATTGCGCAGCAACTTCGTTGCCCCCGACGGCGAAAACGCGCCGGCCAGCCGCGAGACGCGAAAGAAATATCCAGCCGGCAATCATCACCAGCACCATGACGAAAGGCGGCACCAGCGTCAGTCCATCGCCCACTTCAAACTTCACGATTTTTTGCAAGGCCGGTGGAAAATCGCCGATGGACTGGCCGCCGCTGGCCACGAGCGCGATGCCGCGGAAAATGGCCATCGTGCCGAGGGTGATGATGAATGGATGCATCCGCAGGCCGACAATCAGCCCGCCATTGACCAACCCGCACAACAGGCCCATGCCCACGCAGACTACGACCGCGAGCAGCACGCTCATCCCGGCCGAAGCGCCGGTTTCCCCGAGATGGCGGAGCACCAGTGCGCTCACGACGGCCGCCAGCGCGTAAATCGCGCCGACGGACAAATCGATGCCGCCGGAAATAATCACCACCGCCATGCCCACCGCCATGATGCCGATGAAGCTCGTGTCCTTGGCCAGTTGCGCGAGGTTGCGCGCGTTGAGAAATCGATTGCGGGTGACGAGGACTTTTTCGCCCGCGGCGTTGAGTTGCGGCGTGACTTCGCCATCCGCCCCGCGCACCAGCACGGGCTGTTGGACGCTGCCGCCGAAACCGGCCAGCAAGAGGCCCAGGACGAGCACGACCAGCAGAAGGCCGCTCTCTTGAAAGCCGAATAATGAACGCAGGCGCGAGGACACGGGAGTAGCCTGCCACTAAAACGGGCCGGAGCGGCGCTGGCAAGACCGGGTGGGCCGAAAAAACAAAACTACGCGCTGGCCGCTTCGCCGCCGTAGCGGGCGCTCTGCTCATCGGCATGATAGGACGAACGCACAAGCGGGCCGGATTCGACGACGCCAAAGCCAAGTTCTTTGATGCCAAAATCATGCCAGCGCACAAATTCCTCCGGCGTTGCCCACCGGGCAATGGGGGCGTGTTGCGGCGAGGGCTGCAAATACTGGCCGATAGTCACGATGTCCACGCCCGCGGCGCGCAGGTCGCGCAGGGCCTGGGCGATTTCGTCCTCGCGCTCGCCGAGGCCGAGCATGATGCCGGACTTGGTAACGAAGCCGCGGCCCTTGGCGTGGTGCAGGAGGCCGAGCGTGCGGTCGTAGCGCGCGGTCTTGCGGATGGGGCGTTGCAGGCGTTCGACAGTTTCGAGGTTGTGGTTAAGAATGTCGGGCTGGGCGTCGAGCACGGTGTCGAGCGGCTCGGTCTGCCCACGAAAATCGGGGATGAGCACTTCGATGGCCGTCTGCGGGTTGCGGTGGCGCACGGCGCGGATGGTCGCGGCCCACACACTCGCGCCGCCGTCCGTTAAGTCATCGCGCGCGACCGAGGTGATAACGGCGTGGCGCAGGCCCATCTTGGCCACGGCGTCGGCCACGCGCGCGGGTTCGCCAAAATCGAGTTCGGTGGGCCGACCGGTTTGCACGGCGCAGAATGAACAGGAGCGCGTGCAGATGTTGCCTAAAATCATGATGGTCGCCGTGCCGCGCGACCAGCATTCGCCCATGTTCGGGCATTGCGCGGACTGGCAGACGGTGTGCAGCTCATGGCTGTCCACCAGCTCGCGCGTCTGGCGATAGCGCGGGCCAGCCGGCAATTTGGCGCGGAGCCAGTCGGGCTTGCGGGCGGTTTCCATGAAGGGGGAATTATCCACGAAATTTCACGAATTGGCACTAAAATTTTACCGCTTTTTCTTCCGCGTTTTTGCGGGGCCACTCGTCGACAAATAGTCATTATAGAGCTTCCAAAATTCTTCCGCCAGCACGCGCTTGATTTCATCTTTTGTCGGCGTTTTGTCAGCACCAAGTTCACGGGTAAGGGAAGTCACTTCGCCGATGTCCGGGCCGAGGCCGCAGGGGATGATGCCCGCAAACGACGCGAGGTCGCCATCCACATTCAGCGCGAAACCATGCCAGGCCACCCAGGAGCGCACGGCCACGCCGATGGCGGCGATTTTGCGCTTTCCCACCCACACGCCCGTCTGCCCCTTGCGACGCGCGGTGGCCAGGCCGAAGCAGCCGAGGGCATTGATAATCGTCTGCTCGAGCACGCGCAGGTATTCGTGCAAATCACGCCGGGGCTCGAGGCTGACAATCGGGTAGCCGACGATTTGCCCGGGCCCATGGTAGGTCACGTCGCCACCGCGACCAACTTCGACGACTTCAATGTCTTGCTTGGCCAGCATTTTTGCGTCCCAGAGCACGTTTTTCTCCGCGCCGCGCCGGGCGCCGAGGGTAAACACCGGGTTGTGCTCGGTGAAAACCAGTGTGTCTGTCACGGTGCCGGACTTTCGCGCTTCGAGCAGCGCGACCTGCCGGGCGAGCGCCGCGCGGTAGTCCGTGCGGCCCCAGTCAACATATTTGGATGATTTAACCATGGATGACACAGAGAACGCAGAGTAAAGCAAACCCAGCGACGAAAACAATTAGTTTGTGTTCTCTGCGACATCCGTGTTCTCCGTGGTCAACTTTAACGCAACTTATGCCCGAACTCGCGGAAGTGGAGTTTTACCGCCGTCGCTGGTGGGCGGCCGGCGCGCGGCAAACCGTGAATGCCGCCGAGGCGAACTCGCGCTCGCGCGTGTATCGCAGTCTGGCCAGGGAATTTCCCGGTGGAGTAAGAGTGCTGGCAAAAACTTTGACAGGGGCGAAATTGGCTGACTCCGCGACACACGGAAAGCAGATGTGGTTTGTGTTTAAGACGCCACACCAGACCAAACAATTTCTCTGGCTCGGCGTCCACCTCGGCATGACTGGCTCAATGCACGCCGAGCCGGTGGATTACCTCGCGCAAAAGCACGACGCTCTTATTCTGAGTCTCGCCCGACGCACGCTAGTTTTCAACGATCCGCGTCAATTCGGCCGCGTGCGCGCGTGGCGAGGGCCGATGGGTGAACGCCCTCCCTGGCTGCAAAATCTGCCCAATGAAATTTTGTCGCGCGGGTTCACGGCGGAATTTGTGAGCAAGGTTTTGCAACGCCATGCCCGCGCACCGCTCAAGGCGGTGTTGCTCAACCAAAAATATTTTCCCGGCATTGGCAACTGGATGGCCGACGAAATCCTCTGGCGCGCTGCGTTGCATCCCGCGCTCCCGTCGGGAAGAGCGGCCGATTTACCCACGGCCAAAAAACTCCACGCAGCGATTCAAAAAGTGGCACATGACGCCCTGTGTGTTATCGCGGGAGTGGGCGGAAAGCTTCCACCCGATTTGAACGTCCATATTCCCGACACCTGGCTCTTCAACCACCGTTGGGAGGACGGCGGCCTTTGCCCAAAAACCAAAAAGCCCTTGCGTCGCGCGGAAATCGGCGGGCGCACCACCTGCTGGAGTCCAGCGCGGCAGAAGCTGCTGAATTGACAAGGGAAAGGTTGCCAGACGAGATATCCGTCGTTAGTAAGAAAAGTGAGGGCGCGGCTCCAGTTACACTCCATGAAAACCAAATTTTTCGGCCTGATTCTGGCCGTGCTGTTATTTGGCCCGGATTTGGCCCGGGCGGACCTGCATCTGGTTTTTGACATTATCGAGGATGAGGATGTGCCCGCGCAGAACGACGGAAAGACGCCACCCAGCCACACCAGCCGCAAGCTGCATGCCAAGGTTTTCCTGGGCAGCAACTACATTGATGAAGAGAGCGAGGAAGGCCGCACGCTAATTGATTTTAGCGGCCTGAAATTTTATGGGTTATTTTCCAAGGACAAAACCTATGCGGCTTATTCGCTTTACTCCATTGTTGGATTCCGTGTGCAAGAGCTGCAGAACCGCCTCTCACTGGCAAAAGTCCTGTCCGCCGCAGCGGTCAAAGATGTCACCATGGGGGGAAGGTATGCGGAAAATGAACTTTCAATCCGTGCGCCCGACAGCCCCTCGTTGCCGCCGCCGGTCGCTTCCGACACCACGCTCACTTACGCCCTCGAGGGCAAACCGTTGTTCTCCCGTACCAGCGACGGCCAAAAACTTAATGCAACTGAAGCGGCGCAATTCGTGCGGTTCATCCGCTATCAATGCGGCCTGCACCCGGACATACTTGATGCCTGGCAAAAAGCAGCCACGTTGCCGAGCCACTTTGACATTTACCACTATGGCCCGGCGATCATTCACCAACAATTTTCTCTTTTGAGTTTCGACCGGGTGGAACACAAATTTTCTCCGCTGGAACAATTGGCCGGACTGAAAGAGGTGGACGTCCCGGCGCTAGCTCTTTGCGCGAAGGCCAACACGCTTGATCACGCACAGTACTCTGCCCGTTGCGACGACTTGAAAAACTTGGCGGTGGCCGAGGCCAAGGCGGGACATAATCTTGATGCCGTCCTGTTGTTCCTCTCATACACCTTGGCCACAGGGCAGCAAATGCCGCCGGAATTTTCCACTTACCGTGATGCCCTGACACAGGACCGTGATGCCGCGTTGCTCATCAAGTCAATAACGCCGAAAAATGAAGAGGAAGGCAGGGCGGCAATCACCGTGTTGAGTTCTCTCGAGATGAAAGCGAAGTCGGGCAAAGTTTTCTTAAACATATACGAGGCCAACATTTTAGACCATCTTGGACAAGCCGACGATGCAGTAAAGCTGCTCATAGCAGTTCTCAATGAACATCCTTACATGGTTGGAGTCTGGCACGATCTCGGCGACCTCTATTACAAGCGTTTTGCACCTGGCGAAGCTTGGGCATGCTGGGATGCCGGTCGTCGACTCTTGCCAACTCATCCGCTTTTCAAAGATGTGGACGACTTTGAAAAATCACTGAAAACGCAACATCCGGAGTACTTTTAACCAAGCTTGCGGTTGACCACACCGAGACTACTGGCAGCAGGCTTTTACTTCACCACCGCAAGGTAGGCTTTCAACCGCGCAGCCATGCTGGCGCCGATGCCCGGGGTCTCGGCCAGTTCTTCCGCGGTTGCGGAGCGGAGGCGGGTGAGGTTCTTGAATTTTTTAAACAGAGCAGCTTGGCGCTTTTCGCCGAGGCCGGAGAAATCATCGAGCAGGCTTTCACGGATTTTTTTCGAGCGCAATTTCGCGTTGTAGGTGTTGGCAAAGCGGTGGGCTTCGTCGCGCAGGCGCTGTAGGAGCTGGAGGGCGGGCGAGTGCGGCGGCAATTTCAACCCGGCACGCTCATCGGGGAACACGATCGTTTCTTCACGTTTGGCCAGACCAATAAAAGGCGGGGGCGTGAGTTCGAGGGCGAGAAAGGCCTTGAGCGCGGCGTGCACCTGCCCCTTGCCGCCGTCGATGACGAGCAAATCCGGGAAAGACTTTTGCTCGCGGTGCAAGCGCCCGTAGCGCCGGCCCACGACCTGCTCCATCGCGCGGAAATCATCGTTGTGGATGTCGCCGCGGATGCGGAAGAGGCGGTAGCCGGATTTATCGGGTGCGCCATTCACAAAGCGGGCCATGGCGGCGACGACGAACTCGCCCGAGATGTGCGAGATGTCGAAGCATTCGAGCGTGCGTGGCGGCGCGGGCAGTTTCAGTGCGGCACCCAGTTCGCGCGCGCCTTCGGCGGCCTGGGGGTTTTTTAACCGCGGAGAGCGCCGGAAGGTCCGGTCACGCGTGGTGTTGGCGGTAGTCAGCTCGACGGCCTGGAGCAGGTCGCGTAATTCCGCGGCGCGCTCGAACTGGCGCTTCTCGGCGGCGGCGAGCATCTTGCCGTGCAAATCAGCCAGCCAGACGCGGGCCTTGCCTTCAAGAAAATCGGTGGCCGCTTGTAGGCGCGCGGCATAATCGGCTTGGGTAATTTCATTCGCCTGGCCGTAGATTTCCGCGCGGGCGTCGTCGTAAAGGCGGTAAAGTTCGCCGCCAGCAATCGGGGTGGGCGCGGAGGTGTCGCCCAGCAAAATGCCAAATTGCTTGCGCATTTCGGCGAGGGTGCGGCGCAGCAGGCCGCCGTTCGCAAACGGGCCGAAGTAGCGCGCGCCGTCCTCCCGGCGCAAGCGGGTGAGCCGGAAGCGCGGGAAGGCCTCGCGCGCATCCAGGCGCACGAGCAGGAACCGTTTGTCGTCCACAAAGTCGGTGTTATATTTGGGCCGCCAGTCCTTGATGAGCTTGCCTTCGAGCAGCAGCGCCTCGGTTTCCGTGCGCACCTCGACGATGTCCAGGTCGCGGACAAGTGAAACCATCGCGGCAATTTTGGGCTGCTCGAAATGGGTGCGGCGACCGCGCTGAAAATACGAAGAGACGCGCTTCTTCAAATCCCGGGCCTTGCCGATGTATAAAATGGAACCAAAACGGTCTTTCATCAGGTAAACCCCTGGTCGATGCGGCAGCTGGCGCAGTTTTTCTTTCAGGCGCGAGGGAGGGGTTGACCGCGGGGACGCACTTTCCTGCTGGGGATTATCAACCATGATGCAATTTCCGGCAGAATTTTCAGGCGCGGCTGATGCAGGTGGCAAACGGAATCAAACTTTCAACTTGCAGGGACGGCTCTTTGACTAAAACTTTTGCGTGCGCAGCCAGGCGATGCATTGGGGGGCCCAGGCGTCCGTGAGGCCGAAGCCGTGTCCGCCGTAGGAACCGCGCAGATAGACAACCGGCACATTGTTCTTCTCCAAGGCGGCCACATAGACGTCAGAATTGGCGATGGGTACCGTGGTGTCGGCGACGGAATGGACGATGAATGCCGGCGGATTGTTGGGCGCGACTTGTTTTTCGCCGCTCAGCAAGGTTTTCAAATCATCCGGCGCGTTCGGGCCCAGGAGGTTGTCCCGCGAGCGTTGGTGGGCGATGGCGTCGTCGCTCATCGAAATGACGGGGTAGAGCAGGATTTGCAAATCCGGCCGCGAACTCGCGCGATCAATAAAGTCCGCGGCCTTTGGATCGCCTTCGTCAAAATGGGTGGCGAGAGTGCTCACGAGGTGCCCGCCGGCGGAAAAGCCAATCACGCCGATGTGGTTCGGGTCAATTTTCCACGCGGGTGCGTAGGTGCGCACAAAGCGAACGGCCCGCTGGCCGTCGAGCATTTCCGCCGGATGGTGGTAATTGGCCGAGCCGAGGCGGTATTTGACGACAAATGCGGCAATGCCATTGCTCGCCAGCCATTGGGCAATTTTGGTGCCCTCTTTATCCGCAGCGAGAGTCGCATAACTGCCGCCGGGAAAGACAACCAAGGCTCCGCCGGTGGCCTTGGCCGGGTCGGGCACAAAAGCCTGAATTGTCGGAATGTCCTGCACCGGGTCCTGGCCGTGCTGGAGGGGCGCGTCGCCCGCCCACATCCGGAAAATCTGTTTGTCTTGCAGCGGCGGCGTGGTTGCGGCGGCAGTGGTGGTGGCCGACGCGGTGGCCGTGGCTGGGGAATCGGCAGCGGACATAAATGGAGTGGCGAGCAAAAAGAAAATAGCGGGGAATGGCTTCATAAACACATGGGGGTGAGGGGCAATTCCTAACCACCGCCTGGCAACGCTGGCAATGGCAAAAGGCTCCGCTGGCATGATGTGCGTTCAGGACCGGCGATTTTGCGGAGTTTGCTTTTGGGTTGCGAGGCGCTGGCGGCCGCGCTTTGTTAGTCCACCCTTTGGTTATTCGCCGCCCCAACCGTCAGTTTACCCCCTGTGCCATGAATGTTTCGTCGTTGTTGAAAATCCGGATTATCTTATTGCTGGTGTTGGCCGGGTCGGCCGGCCCCCGGTTACCTGCCCAAACTGCCGCCACGCCGAGCGCGGAGGTTAAAGACATCCACGTTGCCGCCGCAGGCTTTGCCATGGGCTCGGCAAACTTGATTGAAGATGTGCCGGCGAATCCGTACCCGTTCAACCAGGCGGCGGTAAAACAAGGGACGGACGTGGCCAAGCTCGGGCCGGATCCGAAAGTTCCGTATTTCACCGTGCGGTTTGCGTTGCCCGTGCCGCCCAGCACCTCGCGGAGCGGCGAGATACAGCTGACAGGGATGGACCCGGGGGTGTTCGAGCACAATCACTCGCCCGGTTTCGAAATCCTGCCCAATGGCGATTCTCTCGCGATTTATTTCAGCACGCCGCGCGGCGAAAGCGAAAGCGCGAATACGACCACGTTCATTCAGGCGCGGCTGCGCTATGGAGCGGAGGAATGGGACATGCCGGAGCTTTTCATGGACTTCAAGGGCATCAACGACCAGTCGGGGCTGATGTGGAAGGACGGCAGCAAGGTGTGGTTTTTCGGCGGTGGACGCGGCGACGATCTGCGACTGCCCTTTAAAATTGCGACGACGACGGACAACGGGATGACCTGGGCGTTGTCGCTGCCAAAACTCGACGAACCGGCGAAGGATTTTACCGCCCAGCCGATTACCAGCGCGTTCCGGGCGGCGGATGGAGCGATCTATTTTGCGATGGACGGCGCCAAGTCCCAGAGTTTTTTGTGGCGCAGCAAGGACGACGGCGTGCACTGGCAGCAAATGGAAGGTCGCACGAGCGCGCGCCATTCACCCATTGTCCCGCTGGATGACAAGGGCAACTTGTTGTCTTTTGGCGGCAAAAACACGAGCATCAACGGCTGGGCGCCGGTCAGTTACTCCAAGGATTGGGGCGCAACCTGGACCAAAGGCGTGGCTTCCCCGTTTCCGGCGTTAAATAGCGGGCAGCGGCCCAGCATGATCCGGTTGGCGGATGGAAATCTTTTGTTCGTGAGCGACGATTACAATTTGAAGGCGCGGCAGCCGCCGCCCGACGGCTGGACCTATGGTCAGGGTTGTTTCGTGGCCATTTCGAAGGACAACGGCGCGAATTGGGCCTTCAAGCGCCTCCCGGTCGAAGTCCCATCCGAGGACGGCGGACAATTCGGCACGCTGGGTTATGTAACGGCCCGGCAGGCGCCGAACGGCGTGATTCATGTGCTAAGCACGAAGACGCTGCCCTGCCTGGAGTACGAGTTCAACGAGGCCTGGATTTCTTCGAATGCCGGCGACATTGCGCCGGAAACAACTGGCGGCACCGTCAAACAATACTCCGAAAAATACGCCAACGGCAAAGTGCGCGCGGAATGGAGCGCGCGCATATGCCCGAACGGCCGCTACTTATTGGATGGCATGGAAACGGATTACTATGAAAACGGGCACAAGGAGCACGAGGTGACTTACGCAAGCGGACGTAAAACCGGCGAGGAAACTTTCTGGTCACCCGAAGGCACAAAACTGTGGAGCTGGACCCATGATTTGAAAAACAACACTGCGGTATGGGCGCATTATTGGAGCAACGGGCTGAAGCGAAACGAGTCCAGTTGGGATGCGCGGCCGCTGGCGCGCGATCTTCCGCGCAATTTTGTGGGTTATGCCGCCAACGGCCCGGTTTACCAGTGGAAGGAGGATGGCAGCCCGGAGTTTGCCTATAATTTTACCGAGGGGTTTTACACGAGTGATTTGCCCTTGCCGAAGGCGCAGGCTAAATGAGGGCTCGCCGGCCTTTTAGATTCACACCCTAGTTTTTCACCGCGGCATCAGCCGGTTTGGCGGCAGTGCTTTTGACTGCATCCGCAGATTCGCCGGAGGCGGCGTTGTTTGCGACGCATTCCGCCGGGGCGGGCTTGACCGCTTTGCCCCGGGTCGAAAACATGCCGGCCAAGGGACAATCTTTCAGCGCCTTGAGTCCGCTCAACACGCACTCGGCATTAACCACCGCGCCATCCCAGCCGGTATGAAGGCCTTCGGGCCGGCCCCCGGTCTGCGCCGCAACTTCGGGGGTGGGCATATAGTAGAGATCCACTTGAGCGCGGCCAACGGACTCGTATTTGCGCGCGATGAGTTCGTAAAGGTCGATGAAGGGCGCGTTAACTTCCTTGGCAGCTTCGGCGGCCCAGGCGGCGTGGGTTGTGTTGTCGCGGCGAAAATGCTGTTCATCCACCCAATTTTTGCGCGGCGTGAGGGAACAAATGATGCAGGTGCCGCCTTGGGCGCGTGTTTCCTTGACGAACTGTTTGAGATACCAGCCAAAGGTGTGGAGCGTGGCGGGTTGGCCGCTGCGATCGGTGACCTCCTGAGTTTCGTCGCCCGTTCCGCGCAAGTCGGCCCCGCCATTGTCATTGGCCCCAAATTGCAGGATGACAAAGTCGCCCTTCTTGATTTGCGGCTGCAGATTTTTCCAAAAGAAACCTTCGTAAAAACTGCGCGCGCTCGTGCCGCCGTAGGCGCGGTTGACCACGTTGACTTTTTTGATGTCGAAATAATAGGTGAGTGGGGCGCCCCAGCCCCACTGGTTCATGTTGCCCACGCCGTCGCCAAGGGTGCCATTGCGCACGGTCGAGTCGCCGATGAGCCACAGCGTCGGCAGTTTTGGGTCGGCGGGTACGGGCGGGAAGTAGCGGCCATTGCCCGGTGCGCCCGGCACGGCGAGTTTGCCCATTTGGGCGGCGCGGAAATATTCGAGCGGCACTTCGTCCGGCGTCGGGGCGGGTGTGGAAGCCGTGCCGGGCACCGGCGTTGACGTGGATCCGGAACCGGCGTTTTGGGCGGAGGCCGTTGCCACGCAGAGCAACCCAAGGAGAAAAAGAAGATTCTTCATGGAAAGGATTCAGGCTGGGGATAATTACTGTGCGGGCGCGGGCGTTTGCTTGCGCGCGGCGGCGGCATTAGCGGCCGATTCGGCGGTCGAAGTGCCATCGAGTGCGGGGTTGGCCGGATCTGCCGCAGGGATTGCCTGACCACGGGCGGAAAAATATGTCGCCAAGGGGTCGTCCTTCAGCATTTTCAAACCGCCGATGACAGATTCAGCGTTGATAATCGCTCCATACCAATCGGTGTGGGTGTGCTCTGAAGGCATAGGCACAAAAAGCGGTTCAACTTTGTCCGGCCCAAGTTCGTTATATTTGCGGGCGGTGATGGCGTTGAGGTCGATAAATGGCACGCTTTCGGCCTTGGCCACGTCACCGGCCCAATCGGCATAGGAAAAATAGCCGGCGTTGGAGCGGATGATTTTCCCATTTTCCCAGATTTTGCGCGGGATGAGCGAGCAGATGATGGGCGTCGCCCCCTGGGCTTTGGTTTCCTCGGCGAATTTTTTCAGGTACCAGCCGAAGGTGTGGACGGTTTCTGGCTGGCCGCTGCGGCCGGTCACCTCCTGGGTTTCGTTGCCGGTGCCGTTGAGCGAACCGATAGTGACGTTCGCGCCAGTCAGATCGCCGTTTTTGTCATTGTGGCCGAACTGGATCATCACAAAGTCGCCCTTCTTTACATTTGCGAGCACGCCGGGCCAATTGTTGTTGAAAAAAGTCCGGCTGCTCGTGCCACCGAGGGCACGGTTGACGACATTAATTTTGGCGAGGTCGAAATAATATTCAATCGGTGCGCCCCAACCCCACTGGTTCAGGTTTCTTCCATCGCCTCCACCATTGCGCACGGTCGAGTCGCCGACAATCCATAGCGTGGGCAGCACCGGGTTGACAGGCAGCACGTTTGCGCCCTGGCCCAGCAGGGCCGTCGGTGTATTCATCATTACGCGCGGGCCTTCATTGTTGGCGACGTATTTTGCGTCGGCGGTTTCGATGGTCTGCCCCTCGGTCGAGAGCATCGCGGTGAAGGGGCTGCTTTTAAAAGCCTTGAGGCCGGAGACGATGATTTTGGCCACAAGGTCGGCGCCGGCGGGAGTGGTGTGGTTATGGTCGAGGTAGTTGACCATGATTTTTTCCCGACCAATTTTATCGTATTGGTCGCCTTCGAGGCTGGTCAGATCCAATACCGGCAGGTGAAACTTCGTGCCGACGGCCTTCGTCCACTCGGGATATTTGCCCCAGTTGGCGCGATCAATTTTATCTTCCGCAGTCGTATAACCCTCTTGTTGGCTGATGATGGCGGCGTCTTTGAAAGTGGCTTTGGGGTTGGTCCAGATGTCGCGGGCGGTAACCGTAAGCAAATAGACATGGGCATCTTTCGCTTGAGCGTCCGTGGCCATTTTGGACATATACCAGCCGTAGGTGTGTGCCGACGAAGTTTGCCGGCTGCGAGCATCCGTGCGCTCATGAAGGTCATCGTCGAATCCACCGGGCGTGGCCAAACCGCCGTCGTTGATGCCAAAGACAATGAGCACATAATCGCCGACTTTGATCTGTGGCAGAACATTTGGCCAGTCGCCGTTATAATACGTAAGGCTCGAAGTGCCGGCATGGGCGACGTTTTTGATCGTCGCCTTCGCGGGGTCAAAATAGGCGGCAATGGCCGTGCCCCAGCCTTGGGCGCCCGGGCCGGTGTTTCTGGCCGTCGAGTCGCCGCAGACAAAAATACTGGGCACGGTTGCCGGTGCGGCGTCAGCGGAAGTCGCTGCCGCAGCGGGCAGCGCGACGAAGCTGACAAAAAACGGCGCCAAAAAAATTAGCGGAAGACGGAATGGCCAAAAAGCGGGAACTTTCATAACCAAGGGTGTGTGCTGGTGGGGTGGCGACTAAGAACGGAAGGTTCTTGAGCATGATGATATTTCCCGGACGAACAAGGCTATAGCGAATAGATTAAACCGAGGCGGGCGTAGGGCAGGCCGGAATAAGCAGCTTGGCAACCCTACGTCATTCTGCCACTGGATTTTTCCGGGAATTGCTGTATATTATGCACTTGCAGTGCGTTCTCCTGGGCTCGCCGCAAAATATATATCCGTGAAAAAACTCGACCTGCTTACCCTGGGAGACGAGCTCTTGTTGGGCCTCCGCCCAAATGCGCATCTGGATTACCTCGGCGGCGAATTTGCCCGACATGGCCTGCCGCTGCGCCGCAACATCGTGGTTGGGGATGCCCCCGCGGACATTGAGGCCGCCTTCCGCGATGCCTGGCAGAGCGCCGATGTCATCGTCACCACCGGTGGTCTCGGGCCGACTTCGGATGACAATACGCGCGAAGCCATCGCCCAAGTGCTGGGCCTCCCGCTCGAGTTCGACCCCGCGGTCGAAGCAGCCATTGTCGAACGCTTTGCGCGCTCGGGCCGCCGCATCAATGACCTGGATCGCAAACAATGTTACCGTCCGCGCGGCGCGCAACCGTTGCGCAATCGTGCCGGCACCGCCCCCGGAATTTATCTGGAGAAGGACGGCAAAATCCTCGTCATGCTTCCCGGCCCGGCCAATGAACTGTGGCCGATGTTTGAAAGCGAAGTTCTGCCGCGGCTCCAAACCGCGGGGGTGCTGTCTTCCGGCGAGGCTTATTTGCAACTGCGCACTGCGGGCGTTCCGGAACTCCACGTCGAGCAGCGCATCCGCCCCATCGTGGATAAATACCCCGGCCTCGGGCTGGCTTTTTGCGCGCACCAGGGCGTGGTGGACGTTCGCATCGCGCCGGCGGCGCGCGACTTTGGCCCGACCCAGCTTCAGGCCATCGGCGACGAAATGAGTGCGGCGCTGGGCGAGGACTTTGTCTGCTTCGGCCACGCCACCCTCGCGCAAGTTGTGCTCGACGAACTGCGGGCCCGCGCGGCCACGCTCGCCGTTGCTGAATCGTGCACGGGCGGCCTGCTGGCCAGTGCTTTAACGGATATTCCCGGGGCGTCAAAAATTTTTCTCGGTGGCGTCGTCTCCTACACCGACGACGCGAAACTGCAAATGCTCGACGTGCCCGAAAGCCTCCTCGATCAGCACGGGCCCGTCAGCGCGGAAACCGCGGTGGCCATGGTCACCGGCGCGGCCGAACGTTTCGGCGCGGACTACGCACTCAGCGTCACCGGCCTGGCCGGGCCCGAAGGCGGCACCAAGGAATTGCCGGTCGGCACCGTTTTCCTTGGCTATTCGTCACCCGTCGGCGCCTGGTCGCGCAAAATGTTTTTTTCCGGCGACCGGCTTACCGTGAAGGCGCGCACTGTCAATGCGGCGCTCGACTGGATGCGGCGCAAACTCCTCAAGTACAAAGTCGCCGAGCTGCATGCGACGGGCGTCGGCCGTGAAGCGAAGCCCTAAGCGCGCCCGGGGGCGAGCTTCCTCTATTGCAAATCACGCCACCGCGTCGCCCGCTTGTTCCGGCATCTGTAATTTCGCGATTTCCGCCGGGATGGCGTATTCGCGCACGGTTTCAAGCAGGCGCTTCGGCAGCAGTCCCTCGACGTAAACGCCTTCGGCGCGCGCTTGTTCGCGCCGGACGGCTCCGGCTTGGTGCAGGCGGTTGATCAGGTCGTAGCGCGAATGGGGAATCAGCAGGGCCTGCGGGATGGATTCTTCCGCGACCAGGTCTTCCAGCCGCGCGAGCAAGCCGTCCACGCCCTCCCGGGTATGCGCGCTTAAGAAAATTGCGCCCGGGAACTGGACTTTCAGTTCAGTGAGTCGCAAGGGGTCGGCCACCCGGTCGAGTTTGTTAAAGACCGTCAGGATGCGCGCGTGGTCGGCGCCCAGTTCGGCGAGGACGGCCATGGTCGTCGCATGGTGAGCAGACGCCTCGGGGCTGGAGGCATCCACGACATGGATAAGAAAATCTGCCACCAGGGCTTCTTCCAGCGTCGCCTTAAACGCTTCGACCAGCCGGTGCGGCAGACGGCGCACAAAGCCCACCGTGTCCGTGAGCAGCAACACGCGGCCCGAGGCCATGCGCAAACGGCGGGTCGCGGGGTCAAGCGTGGCAAACAATTTGTCTTCGGCGAGCACATGCGCGCCGGTGAGCGCATGGAGTAGCGAAGATTTGCCGGCGTTGGTGTAACCGACAATGGCCGCGGTGGGCAACGGCACGCGCAGGCGCTGGCGACGCTGCACGTCGCGTTGCTTGCGAACCGTCGCCAATTCGGCGCGCAGGCGCTGGATGCGGTCGCGCACCAGGCGTTGGTCGAGTTCAAGCTGCGTTTCGCCTTCCCCGCGTTGGTTGACACCGCCGCCGCGCTGGCGGGAAAGGTGGCTCCAGGCCCGGCGCAGGCGCGGGAGAAAATATTCCGACTGCGCCAGCTCGACTTGCAGCCGCGCTTCCTTGGTCCGCGCGCGGGCCGCGAAAATGTCGAGGATGACTTCCTGCCGGTCAATGACGATCAGGCCGCTTTCAGCCTCCCAGTTGCGCTGCTGGGCGGGGTGCAGTTCGTCGTCAAAAATCACCAACTCGCAGTCGTGGGCTTTGGCTTCGGCGATGATTTCCTGCGTTTTGCCGGTGCCGAGCAAAAAGCGCGGGTTGAGTTCGCGGATGCGCACCAATTGGCGTGCGGGTATGGTCAGCCCCAGGTTGGCGGACAATTCAGCCAGTTCCTCTAAAAGCGCTTCCGCCTCTTCGCGGGTCTGGTCAGGCCCTTGCAAGCCAACCAAATAGGCGCGGGGCGCGGCGGGTTTCGCAATAACGCCACTCATGCGCGCCAGGAAATGGGAAACTTGCTCATGCAAATTATCGCGGTCGGAAACTTTAAGTTTACGAGAGCAGTATGATTCAAAATGCTCCCGGTGTCAAGGATGCCAGGCCTGTCGGGAATGGTTTGCGTTGTGACAAATTCGCGACTAGGAAAATCATCCGCGTCCGCATTAACCCACCGATGAAGCTCGCCGTCTATTCCGGTTCCAGGTTTTGGCTTCATTTTCTGCCGGCGCTGACGTGGGTGGCAGCCATTTTTAGCACGGGGTGCGCCGGTGGCGGGGCCCGCGCGCCAGAGCCGACCACCCCGGAGGAAACTTACGCCAACCCACAGGCCTATCCATCGCCTTACCAATCGGCGACACCCCCTCGGCAACCGGCGGCAACGCCCAAGCCCGTACCACCGCCCGTCGCGCGTGTGGCCCTGGGGATTGATGTGCTCGCCGCAGAAAATTTTTCCTACCTGCAAGGCCGGCGCGTCGGGCTGTTGACTCATCCGGCGGGGGTAAACCGCGACGGGGTGAGCACGATCGACATTTTGCGGCGGGCGCCGGGAGTAAAACTCGTCGCGCTGTTCGGCCCGGAGCATGGTCTTTATGGCGATGAGGCGGCGGGCAACCCCGTGGCCAACCGGGTGGACAAGAAAACCGGGCTGCCTGTGTATTCGCTTTACGGCGATTTCCGCAAGCCGACGCCCGACATGCTCAAGGGCGTCGACGTGATGGTGGTGGATTTGCAGGACATCGGCACGCGCTCCTACACCTTCATCAGTTGCCTGCGCAAAACGATGGAGGCGTGCTTCGAGCAGAATATAACCGTCGTTGTCCTTGATCGCCCCAACCCGCTGGGCGGCTTGAAGGTCGGCGGGCCGATAATTGAGGACAAGTGGTTGAGCTACGTCGGCGATTATCGCGTGCCTTATGTGTTTGGATTGACCATCGGCGAACTGGCGCAAATGGCCAAGGACAACCCCGGCTGGCTTGATGTGCCCGAAAACGTGCGCGTGAGCGGAAAGCTCATAGTTGTGCCCATGAACGGCTGGCGCCGTTCGATGATTTGGCAAGACACAGGCCTGAAGTGGGCACCCACCTCGCCGAATATTCCGACGGTGGGCGCGGCGTTCGGCTACAGCCTGGCGGGGCTGGCAGGGGCCATTAACACCGCCAAGTTTCAACATGGCGTCGGCACCGCGTACCCTTTCCGATTTTTGAATTATCCGAATCGCCGGCCTGCCGACGTGGCGGCAACGATGAACGCGCTCAACCTGGCCGGCCTCAATTTTGTGTCTTATACGTATCGCGATGCAGAAGGCACCGAACGCTCCGGCGTTTATGTGAATATCACCGACTGGAACGCGGTCGAACCGACGCGGCTCGCATTCGAAATGATGAAGCTCGACGCCGCGTGGAACCCCAACGGCAATCCTTACGGTAAACTCAGCGGGACTGAGGCCAACAGCTTCGAAAAATATGTTGGCTCAACCGCCTGGTTTCAGGAAATCAGCACCAAGGGCCGGCGCGCCGATGTGGCGGCTTTTTTCCGCACGTGGGACGCCCAGGACGCCGCCTTCCAGCAATGGAGCCAGCGCTGGTGGATTTATCCAAAATAGCAGGGGCCCTCGAGCGAAGTAAATCTGGCCGCAATCGTTACCGAGATATAAAATCACAACAACACGGTTTGCCCGGCATTGGCCGGAGGAACAACCCCGGCCGCCTTCCAGCCTTTTTCCGTCAAAACGCGACCCTGAGGCGTGCGTTGCAGATAGCCTTCCTGGATTAAGAACGGCTCGTGCACTTCCTCGAGGGTGTGCTCCTCTTCGCCGACGGCGACGGCGATGGTGTTCACGCCGACGGGGCCGCCTTTATAATTGTGGGCCAGGACGCGCAGGATGCGCTTGTCCATTTCATCGAGGCCGGCTTTGTCAATTTCCAGCAATTCGAGTGCGGCTTCGACGACGGCGGCGGTAATCACCCCTTGGGAGCGCTGGTGGGCGTAGTCCCGGACGAAGTGGAGCAGGTTGTTGACGATGCGGGGCGTGCCGCGGGCGCGGGCGGCGATGACTTGGGCGCCGTGGTCGTCCAGGTCCATTTTCACCAGCCGGCAGGTGCGGCGCACAATTTTTACGAGTTCCTCGCGGGAATAATAATCGAGGCGCGATTGCAGGGTGAAGCGGCTGCGCAGTGGCGCCGTGAGCAGGCCGGTGCGCGTCGTTGCGCCGACGAGGGTGAAGCGCGGAATGGTCAGGCGCACGCTGCGCGCGTTCGGGCCCTGGTCGATGAGGATGTCGATGCGGAAGTCCTCCATCGCGGAATAAAGGTATTCTTCGACAGTTTTCGACAGCCGGTGGATTTCGTCGATAAACAGGATGTCGCCTTCGGCGAGGTTGGTAAGCAGTCCGGCGAGGTCGCCGGCTTTTTCGATGACCGGCCCGGAGGTAACGCGCACCTTCCGGCCCATTTCATGGCCGAGGATGAAGGCGAGGGTGGTTTTACCCAGGCCCGGCGGGCCGGAAAGCAGCACATGGTTCAGGGCTTCACCGCGGGCTTTGGCCGCGCCGACGATGACGCGCAGGCGTTCGACCGTTTTGGCCTGGCCCGTGAAATCGTCAAAGGACGGCGGGCGCAACACGGCTTCCGCCGCGGCGGCCGGGCCGTCGGGCGGCGGCTGGTTCAAGGGGCCGCGCAGCGCCGCGGTGCCTTTGACGCTGGATTTTTTTTCGCTCATGCCGGTAATGGCCAGTAATAACAGCAGCGGACGCAACGCCAAGAACCAAAGGTGGCGCGGGTATAATCGGCCAGTTGGGGGTCATCTTTTCGCTCGCTCTGGATGGTTGGTTTTGTTCTATTCCCCGTCCCCATGAAAAAACCATCCGCCATCATTTTCGCCCTCCTTCTGGCGCTTGTCACGCCGGGCCTCATCTATGCCGCTCCGGCCGCTGCGCCGGCGGTTCCGGAAGTCGTGACCAAAGGCTTTGAGGCCTACAAAAAATCTTCCGCCGACGCGATAAATGCCTGGTACGTCGGATCGCCCATGGAAAAAAACAGCGAGGCGCGCCTCACCTTTGGCAACAATCTGGCGAATTTTGAGAAGGGTTACGGGAAATATCTTGGCTGGGAGCTGGTCAAAGTCGTGCCGATTACTGCGTCCACGGAAATTGTCTATGCCGTGATTAAATATGAAAAAGGGCCGATATGGGTGGCCTTTGATTGCTACAAGGCCGCGGATCAGTGGGTTCTGCCGTCCATCCGTTTGCAGACCAACGCGCAAGGCCTTCTGCCGCCATCATTGCTTGGCGGGCAGTAAAATCGGCCGGGCTAACCTGGGCTGCGGCGCGGCAGCCACCAGCAACCGAGCCAGATTAACCACGCTACGGCGGTCACGAGCAGGCCCGTATGCCACGATGGTGGGTCGTAAACGACCATCAGGTGGTGATGCCCCGCCGCCAGGGGAATCGCGCGCACAATATAATCTCCCGGCAGAACGTCATAATGGTCTTGGGTGCTGCCCGGCAGCGGGCGGGCGCGCCAGTCGCGGCTGTATAAATCCGTGATGAGGAGGATGGCCGGTGCGGGCGTGTCCGCTTCGATGCTGAGCGAGTCAGTGGTCGAGTCCGTCACTTTGGCCGTGCTGGCTATCGCGGAGGGTTGCGGACGTGGGGTAGGTTCCGTTTCAAGCAAGACTGTTTGGCGCGGATCGAAATCCGGCTTGGCGAATGCGGCGAAGACGGCGTCGCGGTTTGGCAGCACCTGATAATGCTGCACGAGCAGGACGCGCGGCAATGCGCCGCGGCCTTCGACGATTTGATAGCCCTTGTCCGCATGCACAAAGGCGAAGCGAAAGCGGACCAGCGACAAAATCGGCGGCAGGTATTTGAATTCCACGTATTGGGTGACATGATCCATCGGCCCTTGTTGGGCGAAGGTCATGAACTCGGCGTAACGCTTGAGCACCGCCGGGTCGTTGCCCCATAAATCGGGTGCGCCAAGAAAGTACCCGTTGTCCTCGCGGTCGAAGTTTAACACGCGGTAGTCGCCGGGATGCGCTTCGACGTAGGCAGCCAGAATATCAGGCATCACCTCGGGCCAGCGGGACGTGCCCAGGCCGCCCCATGCAAACGAGAGCATTTCGAGCGGCAGCAACGCCAGCGGCACCCAGCGAAATTCCGGCCGACGCAATCCCGCCATCAGGCTGGTGCCGATAATCAGCCCCAGCCCGCCGGCCAGCAGCAAAGAATGGGCGGCGCCGGCGCCCAGGGTGGCTAGTGCCGGCTCGGGCGGATAGCCAACCCGCCCAAGGTAACTTTCGTGGGTGCCGACGATGAAGCTCCGCAAGGCGGCAATGCCTTCGGGGCTAACCACGAGATAACCTCCCGCCACCACCACTAGCAAGCTCACCGCCAGCACACCTCGTGCAAAAAATTTGCGCTCCAGCCGGCCACGCACCACGGCGTCGGCGCCCGCGCCGAGCATCAGGATGACGAAGAGCAGCATCGGAAAAGAAAACTTGGCCAGGGTGCGGAAAGACCCAAAACCCGGGAAATAATCGTAAAGGATGCGCAAGAGCGGAGTATGCCCCCCGAGGGCGAGCAGAAAGAGCAGCGCCGCGACGGCCAAATCCCGGCGGGCCGGGCGGCGGTGTTCGCGATCGCCGAGGGCAAACAGGGCGAGAATCACGCCCGAGACGCCCATAAATACGGAAGCCTCCCACAAATAAATGCGGCCCCAATAGGTTTCAACGGGTAGATGGCCAAAAAACCATGGAGCGAAGAGCGTCAGGAGATTTTCCGGCGGAAAGGAAAATGAGCTCGCGAAGCTGAATTCCACTTTACCCTGGCGCACACTTTCAGCGGCCGCGGCAAAACCTGGTAAAAGTTGGGCCGCCGCCAGCGCCGCGGCCCCGGCATATACCACCACAGTCATTGGCAGCGCGCGCCGGATAAGAGAACGATCCGTCACGCTGAAGGCCAGCGCGTTCAACCCGGCGGCAATGGCGGTGTAGAAGACATATTGGGGATGCCCCGCGAGAATTTGTAGGCACACGCCCATGGCCGCGAGCAGCAACGGGCGCCGCGCGGGTCCGCGCCAGGCGTTTTCCAGAAAAATCAAAATCCACGGCGCCCAGGCCATGGAGCACACACTCGCCAAATGCCCGCCAAATAAATGCGGAAAAACCGGTCCGCACAAGGCTGCCGTAAACCCGGCCAGTGCACAGGCGGCGGGATGAAACCCGCGCCGCGTGCACCAATAGCCCATGCCCCAGGCCAGAATCAGCAAATGGAGCAGAAACGACAAATTCAGCGTCTGAACCAGCGGCAAAAACAAAAAGATGACGTTCAGCGGATATAATTCGGCAGATTGGAAATCACCCAGAAACGGCTGGCCGGCGTAGGTGTAGGGGTTCCAAAGCGGCAGATGTCCTGCGCTGATGCTGTCTGCCGCAAATGCGCGCCACGCCGCGAACTGCCCGGTCAAGTCCGTCCCCGCGGCGGAAAGGAACAAATCATCCGGCAATAAAAGCGCCAGGGCCAGCACCCCGGCCAGGCTGAGCAGGACGAAGAGCCACACGCGACGGAATTTGGCCGCCGGTTCCAAGGGGGTCATGCGGCGTATTCTGAACGCTTTTCGTCGGGCCAGTCGAGGGGGAAGCGTTGGCCGTGCTCAACTCGTCGGGAACGGATTCCGTTCGGAAAATTGCGCCTGGTGCCAGTAGGGGTAAATGCGCGGTTTGGCGCTCGCGGCGTCGAGCCTGGCCATTTGCGCCGCGGTGAGCTTCCAATTCACGGCGTCGAGGTTCTGCCGCAACTGCTCCTCATTGCGCGCGCCGATGATGACGGTGGACACGCTGGGCCGCTGTAACACCCAGTTGATGGCGATTTGCGCGACGCTATGGCCGGTTTCCTTCGCGATTTCATCGAGCACGTCCACAATGCGGTGAACCTCCTCATCCGGGGCCGGCGGAGCGATTTTCACCGTCCATGGGTCTTGCAAGCGGCTGACCTTCGGCAATTTTTGCCCGCGCCGCACTTTGCCGCCGAGCCGCCCGAAGCCGAGCGGGCTCCACACCACCGCGCCGACGCCCTGGTCGAGCGCTAGCGGCATCAACTCCCATTCATATTCGCGTCCGATGAGCGAATAATAGGCCTGGTGCGCCACGTAACGCGCGAGGCCGTATTTTTCCGAGACGGCGAGCGACTTCATGATGTGCCAGCCGGAAAAATTCGAACAGCCGATATACCGGATTTTCCCTGCGCGCACCAAGTCATCCAGCGCGTGCAGCACTTCTTCGACCGGCGTCAAAGCGTCGAAGCCGTGCAATTGAAACAGGTCGATATAATCGGTGCCAAGGCGACGCAGGCTGCCTTCGCAGGCTTGGATTAAATGCGCGCGCGAGGAGCCGACATCGTTCGGCCCGTCGCCAAAGCGAAACGTTGCCTTCGTGGAAATGATGACTTTGTCGCGCCGGCCTTTGATGGCGCCGCCGAGGACTTCCTCCGCCGCACCCGCGGAATAAATGTCCGCGGAATCAAACATTGAGACGCCGGCCTCGAGGCAAATATCCACGAGCCGCGTGGCTTCCTTGACGTCGGTGTTGCCCCATTCGGTAAAACCTTTGCCGCCCGCGAATGTCGCCGTGCCCAGGCTCAGCGCCGGCACCTTGAACCCCGATTTGCCAAGTTGTCGAAATTCCATGGGGTGGGGAATGGTTCGGGAATAGAAAACCAGTTGCGCGGCTTCACATCGGCAACTGTGGGCGCTTCGGGTCGGGCCAGTCGATGTGGAAGAACTTGCCGCGGGGCTGGTCCACGCGCTCGTAGGTATGCGCGCCGAAAAAGTCACGTTGGCCCTGGAGCAAATTCTGCGGCAGGCGCTCGGCGCGGTAGCCGTCAAAATACGCCAGCGCGCTGGAGAAGCACGGCATCGGCACGCCGAATTCCGCGCCGAGGGCGACGACCCGCCGCCAGTTGTCCTGCGCGGCTTCAATTTGGCCGCGGAAATACGGGTCGAGCAGCAGGTTCGCCAGTTTGGCGTCGCGGGCGTAGGCCTCGGTAATTTTTTGCAGGAAGGCCGCGCGGATGATGCACCCACCGCGCCAGATTTGCGCGATTTCGCCGAAATTAAGCGTCCACTTGTATTCCTTCTGCGCCTCGCGCATGAGCTGGAAGCCCTGCGCATAGGAGCAAATTTTCGAACAATACAGCGCATCGTGCACGGCCTTGACCAATTCGTCCTTGTTGCCCGAGAATTTTTTCGTCGGGCCCTTTAGGATTTTCGACGCGGCCACGCGTTCGTCCTTGATGGCGCTGATGCAGCGGGCAAACACGGCTTCGGCAACGGTCGGCGCGGGCACGCCCATGTCGAGCGCACTCGTGGAGGTCCACTTGCCGGTGCCTTTTTGTCCGGCGGTGTCGAGGACGATGTCCACAAAGGGCCTCCCGGTGACAGAGTCTTTTTGTTTGAGCACCGCGGCGGAAATCTCGATGAGGAATGAGTCGAGCACTCCCGTGTTCCATTGTGCAAAAATGTCGCCAACGGTGGCCGGAGCGAGGCCGAGCAGACGCTGGAGCAGGTCATACGCTTCGCAAATCATCTGCATGTCGCCGTATTCGATGCCGTTGTGGACCATCTTCACGTAGTGGCCCGCGCCATCCGCGCCAATGTAGGCCGTGCAGGGCACACCTCCCTGGATGGGCTTGCCCGGCGCAGCTCCTTCGAGCGGCTTGCCCGTCTTGGGGTCCACCTTCGCGGCGACGGCCCGCCAGACCGGCTCCAATTCTTTCCACGCGTCCATCGTGCCGCCGGGCATGAGCGAAGGGCCGAAGCGCGCGCCTTCCTCGCCGCCGGAAACCCCGCTGCCGATGAAGCGCAGGCCCTTGTCGCGCAGGCGTTTTTCGCGCGCGATGGTGTCGTTCCAATTCGCGTTGCCGCCGTCGATGATGATGTCGCCCGCCTCAAAGAGCGCGGCCAGCTCGTCAATCACGGCCTCGGTCGCGGTACCGGCTTTCACGAGGATGACCACCTTGCGCGGCTTCTTGAGCGACTTTACAAAGTCTTCGAGCTTGGCAAAGCCCACGAGGCCGCCGGGCGTGTTGGGGTTTTCGGCGACGAACGCGTCGGTCTTCGAGGCCGTGCGGTTGAACACGGAGATGCGGAAGCCGTGGTCGGCGATGTTAAGCGCGAGGTTCTGGCCCATGACGGCAAGGCCGACGAGCCCGATGTCTGAGGTGGCGGTTGGCATGATGAGAAAAGGAGCCGGACTTTAGGGCAGAGCGCACGCCACCGAAAGCCTAAAATCACTCACTGCCAATCCAGCCCAATATCGGCCCAGGGGGCGTGGTGGACGAGGGCGCCGCAGGAGATAAAATCCAGGCCGATGCGGCCGAGTTCCGGGAGATATTCGAGCGTGACGCCGCCGCTGGCCTCGGTGCAGGCGCGTTGGCCAACGAGGGCCACGGCCTTGACTAGATCGACAGGCGCGAAATTGTCCAGCAGCACGACGTCCGCGCCGGCTTCGAGCACAGGCGGGATTTGCGCCAGTTCGTCCACTTCGCACTCGATGAGCAGCTTGGGGTGGCGCGCGCGGGCCTGGCGCACGGCGGCGGCGAGGCGTTCACCCGCGGTCGCGTGCGCGGCGGCGAGGTGGTTGTCTTTAATAAGCACGCGGTCGAAAAGGCCGAGGCGGTGGTTCCAACCGCCGCCGCAGGCTACCGCATATTTTTCCAACATGCGGAAGCCCGGCGTGGTTTTGCGGGTGTCGAGGAGCTTGGTGGTGCTCGAACTGAGCGCGGCGACGTAGCGCGTGGTCTGTGTGGCGACGCCGGAAAGTTTTTGGAAAAAGTTCAGCGCGGTGCGCTCGGTTTTCAGCAGCGTGGCGGCGGGGCCGGTGACGGTGGCCAGTACCGCGCCTTTGGCGACGGTTTGTCCGTCAACCCTGCCCGGCGCGGGCTTCACCACGCATTTGGACCCGAAGCTTTCAAAAATCAACGGCAGCAATGGCAGCCCGCAGACCGTCAACGGCTGCCGGGCGACAAAATCCGCGCGCGCCGGGGCGTCGCTGACCAGGGCGGAAGTGGTGACGTCGCCGGGGGTGACGGGCCGCGCCAGTCCCGCGCCAGCCAGGTCCTCTTCGCGGGCGAGGGTGATAATCTGGCGCAGATAAGCCGGATCAAGCTCCGCCCACGCCAGCCGCTGGGCGAACGCGACGGCGGGCTTGATGGACGGGACTGATTTTGTGCGAGAAGACACGTCAACAAACTAAGAATGAAGAAATAAGAAGTAAAACGCGGAATGCAAGGCACGGAACCCAGGTTAAATGCTGCCATGGGGGGTCGTTTTCTTCTAGTCTCGACTCAGGCGCGGAGTCAGGCAAGATGCCGGGGCATCATGCCGGCGACTGTTTTCACCATTGCCAACCAGAAGGGCGGGGTCGGCAAAACCACCACAGCCATCAACCTGGGCTTCGGGCTGGCGCGCCGGGGTGTGCCAACACTTTTGGTGGACCTCGACCCCCAGGCCAATGCGACGAGCGGCTTGGGCTTCGAAAAAGAAGCCGGGCGCAGCCTCTACGGCCCGCTGCATGGCGAGGGCACGGCAACGGAAAAAGTGCTGGCGACGCGCCAGGAAAATTTATTCCTCATCCCCTCGGAAGTGGATTTGGCCGCCATCGAAATCGAATTGGGCCAGAAGGACGATTATCTTGTGCAATTGCGAGAGGTGCTCAAGCCGCTCGTGGACGGCGACCGCTTTGGCGCGGTCATCCTCGACTGTCCCCCGGCGCTGGGGCTGATTTCGATGAACAGCCTCGCAGCCGCCAACCATTTGCTCATCGCGCTCCAGTGCGAATACCTCGCGATGGAAGGACTGAGCCAGATTTTGAGCGTCGTCGAACAATTGAAGCAAGCCGGGGTGAACGAGCGCCTCTCCGTCGGCGGCATCATCCTGACGATGTATGACGTGCGCACGAACCTCTCGCGCCAGGTGGCCGACGAGGTGCGCAAACATTTCCCCAACCTGGTTTTTGACGCCGTCATTCCGCGGTCGGTGCGGTTGAGCGAGGCACCGAGCTTCGGCCAGTCCATCTTTGAATATGACGCGCTGTGCTCTGGGGCGCAGGCGTATGGGAAGCTGGCCACGGAAATGATCAAAAGGTTTTCCTTGCCGGAGAAGGCCACTTGAACGGCCGCGCCGGTTTTGCCATGCCCGCAAAAAAGTCCAGGAATCGCAGCAAGCCCGCGGTGTCGCGCGCGGCCAAGGCGCCGGCGGATTCCCTGCTCGCACGGCTGACGCGCTATGTGACGCGCCGGTTTGGCGGCGCCGAGCCGCGTGACCCATCGCTCGAAGCCTTGCAGGAGCGGCTGAAGTATAAATTTCGCAAAAAGAACTTACTGGAGGAGGCGCTGACGCACCCGTCCTTCGCCCAGCAGGAACGCCACCGCGTGCCGCACAATCAACGGCTGGAGTTTTTGGGCGACGCCGTGCTGAGTTTGATTCTGGCCGAGCGGCTTTTTCACGATCTGCCCGGCGAGCGTGAAGGCGAACTGGCGCGGGCGCGTTCGGCACTGGGCAAGGGCGAATTGCTGGCAACGCTGGCGCGCAAGCTGGGCCTCCCGGCGTGTTTGCGCCTGGCCAAGGGCGACGCCGCCGCGGGCGGGCGCGAATGGATGTCGTCGCAGGAGGACGCCTTCGAGGCGTTGGTTGGCGCGGTGTATCTGGACAGCGATTTTGCGACGGCGCGCGATGTCGTCTTGAAATGGTTTGGCGACCTCGACGAATTGCGCGCAGAATTGCTCAGCGGCGATAACCCGAAAGGCCGTTTGCAGGAATGGCTCGCGCAACGTGGATTGGCCCAAGCGCATATCTACCGGTTGCGGCAGACAACCGGGCCGGACCACGCGAAGGTCTTTCAGGTTGAATTGGTGGTAAACGGCGAAGTTTTGGGTGAAGGCGAAGGCCGCTCGAAAAAAGAGGCCGAAGAGCAGGCCGCGCGCACAGCCCTCGTTGCCCTGGCCCTGCGCGAACAGAAACAGCAGCAAACGCAGCAGTAGAAATTACAAAAACACATCAGGGCGGCTGTGCGTGCAACCTGCTGGATGGCAAGGAAATATGATTTTTCCGAGTTGAAGTGCTTTCCAGTGTTTCACCGCTGGCGATTTTAGGTAACTATTACATGAGCATTGCTTAATCATACCGCATGCCCTCGTTATCGGAAACTCCCAACCCGCACCAATTATGAATGACGACCCCGCCCAAAACCCTCCACGAAGCATCGAAGTTGAAAAAGAACGAACCAAACGCACGTCATCCGCCAGCACAATCGCGATCTGCACAGCGGGCTGCGCCTTTTTGTTGTTGGTGAACGCGCCGACTTGGCCCGCAGCCTTTGGAGTTATGGCCCTCAGTGGCATGGCCGTGGTCGTTTGTTATTACATTTTGCATCAGAAATAATGCGAACACCCGGTCGGGTAAAATTAGGCAAAACCACTGATTTCCCAAACGAGGCCTGACTCATGACATTTCTGCTTACTCTGCTTGGTGGGATCGAGGCCGTAAAAAGCATGGTTCTGCTGTCGGCATTGTTTTTAGGCCTGGGGGGCACGGTGCTATGGATTTGGGCGCTGATTGATTGCAGCAAGCAAACCAGCTCCGACCCCAGCCACAATCACCGCCAATTGGTGTGGTTGCTGGTCGTCGCCCTGACCCATATGTTCGGCGCGCTGCTGTATTTTATTTTCGGCCGGGCTTCGCTGATGTCATCACGCAGCGCCATTCCTGCCTCCACGCCGCAGACCATGGCGCGCGCCGCCGCCGCGCCCCCGTCCGTATCGCCGCAGCCGACTTCGCGCCCCAAGGCACAATGCCCCAAATGCGGCGGGCCACTGGGGCCGGATGCGCCGGAAGGCCTGTGCCCGCGGTGTTTGCTGCAAATGAACCTCGGCGCGCCGACACAGTTCACCGGTGAATCAGGGGCGCGATTTACAACCAATGCGCCTCCGCCACCGATGCCGCCGGAGGAAATCGCCCAACATTTCCCGCAGTTGGAAATTCTTGAATGCCTCGGCCGCGGCGGGATGGGCGTGGTCTACAAGGCGCGGCAGCCGCGTCTCAACCGTCTGGTGGCGCTGAAAATTCTTGCGCCAGGCCGCCAGCAGGACCCGCAATTTGCGGAGCGTTTTTTACGTGAGGCCCAGGCGCTGGCGAAACTCAACCACCCCAACATCGTCACCGTTTACGATTTCGGCGAGTCAGACGGGCTTTACTATTTGCTGATGGAATACGTGGACGGCGTGACGCTGCGTGGGCTGTTGCAAGGCGGCAAGGTGGAGTCCGGCCAGGCGCTGGCCATCGTGCCGCGCATTTGCGAGGCACTACAGTACGCGCACGAGCAGGGCGTCGTCCACCGCGACATCAAGCCGGAGAATGTGCTGCTGGACAAGCAGGGCCGCGTGAAAATCGCGGATTTCGGCATCGCACGGATGCTGGGCGTCGAGGGCCTGCCTGCACACACGCGCGACCGCTACGTCATTGGCACGCCCTACTACATGGCGCCCGAGCAGGTCGAACATCCGCTGGAGGTGGACCATCGCGCGGACATTTATTCGCTCGGCGTGGTGTTTTACGAAATGCTGACGGGCGAATTGCCGCTGGGCCGCTTCGCCCTGCCGTCGCAAAAGGTGCAGTTGGACGTGCGGCTGGACGACGTGGTGTTGCGCACGCTGGAGAAAGAGCCGCAGCGGCGTTACCAGCAGGCGGGGCAGGTCAAGACGGATGTGGAGCACATCACGGGGGTGGGCACGAGCGGAGGATCACCCATTCCCGGTGTGGCTTTGGGCGCGCCACCGCGCCCGCCCACTCCACCGCCGGTTGCGCCGCCGCGCGGTGGTTTCGCAGCCAACCCGCCGGGCGAGTCGCGCTTTTCCGGCAAGGCGATAGCCGGCATCGTGTGGGCGGCGTTGGGCGCCACAACATTGATGTTGATTGGACATTCCGGTGTCGTGTTCCCGAGAGATTTCCATCTGCTGGCACTCATCTTCGTCTTCACATTTCTGGCCGCCCCTTTGGGCACAACGATCCTCGGCTGGGCCGCCGTGGGCGACATCCGCCGCTCGAACGGAAAAATTCACGGCCTCTGGCTGGCGGTGTTTGACGGCTTGCTGTTTCCCATTATCGCCCTGAGTGGGCTGATTTTGTTTATGTGCTTTGTGGCCGAGCGGCCGATCCTTGACCATTTTGCGCAATTCGCCAGCAACGGTCTGAACCGGCAGGATTTTATGGATTTCCATCGGCTGGATTTCCTGGCGCCGGGAATTTTCCTTTCTCTAATCGCCGATATCTTGATTATCTGGCTGGTGGCGCGGGCGGTGCATCGCGTGATGCATCCCGCCCCGGCGGAGCCAGCCAGCCTGCTTTGGGGGATGATGAAAGCGCTCGCGGTGATTGTTATATTGGCAATCGTGGCAACCGTGGTCTTTGCGGGCGTCGGGCTCCTTTCCTACAATGGAATGAGTCGCCAGTTTCTGGCGACGGCAGAACATATCGCCAATAAGGACTCTTTCCAAACCGTATGGAATCAGGCCGTGAACTCCATGATTCAAGCCGTGAACGCGAAATTGCCGGATTACAGCCTGCGCTACGATAACCTCCATGTGTTCTGGGCGCCGGAAATGAACCGCGCCACCATTGTATTGGACAATGCCCAGGAGATGATGGGGGTGAACGGCACCAATGCATGGAAGTCCGTCGACGGCTCACTCTACGCGACTTACACCGGCGATGGAATGTGGACCATCCAGGGAGATGGCCATTTGGGCAATGTGCAATTCCAGGCGCCCGGGCCGGACACCGGCCAGCCGTTGCCTGAACCGGTCGGGCAGCCGCAGGCTGCTCTTTTTCCTGCACCGGCCTCAGCAAATGCATCGGCGTCTGCGGACGATATTGATTCACTGCGCGTCGAGTTGCAGCAGGCCCAACATAATTTGGATAATGTGAAGCAGAAACTTGACCAGGGGCTGGCGGTGCTGGCGGACGTCATCAATGCCCAGGAAGTAGTGGATGTTTTGGACGCGGAAATAAACGGCGGCCCGGTGCAAATTGCGCAGGCGCATCTCGACGCCGCGCAGCACCGACTCGCGAACGATGAGCAGTTATTGCGGGCCGGTTTAATCACCCAGGCGGATTATGACCAGGCCAAAGCGGAAGTGGATGCGCGCAAAGCCGAGGCGGATGCTGCACAGGGAAATAATCAGCCGGTTGCGGCCGCAGCAAATGGGGCAAACGTTCCTTCTCCAGCCGCGATCACCGTTCCCGACCCGCCGGGATACACCGTTACCTCGGCGTCCTCCTCCTCGCCCGCGCCGTCCATTCCGGATCCGCCGGCTTACGTGGCCGCGCAGGCAGCTCCAGACACTTCGGTCGCGGTGGAAATTGACGCAATCAAGCAACTCAACTTCGAAAATTCGCGGCTGGTTTCATTGCTCAATATCGCGCGGCGGCCCAACCTCAGTCCGGCGTCCCAAGTCCGCCTGGTGCAGACGGCCTTTTCCAATCTGGATTTTGAAAACAACAAAATAGCGCTGCTCTTGGAAATCATTCGCAATCCGAAGTTCAGCGAGCAGGCGCGCACCGCGATCTTGTCCCGGATTGGCTCACTCAATTTCGAAAACAGCCGGGTGGTGATCTTGAACTTCCTGAACCAGCATCCGGCGACAGCTCCGGCGGCGCATTAACCCGATTCATCCAGGATTCAGGCTCGCGTGGAAGCGGGGCAAAGAATATGCTGGGCGGTGATTTCCCCCATGCACATTTCCTCTCTGGCTAAGTTCTGGCGGCCAATCACCGGCGTTCTTTTGGGCGCATTAATCCTGGCGGCCTGCTCCAAGAGCGCTCCGGCCGCGTCCGCGGACGAGGAAAAGCACGCCCCGCGCCTGGGAGCGTGGACGGAGGATTACGCCGCCGCCGTCAAGCAGGCCAAGGCGGAAAAGAAAAAAATCCTGCTCGATTTCACCGGGTCGGACTGGTGCGTGAATTGTTTCCGCCTCGACGACGGGGTTTTTTCCAAGCCGGAGTTTGCCGATTTCGCCAAGACGCACTACGTGCTCGTGACCCTGGATTTCCCCGCCAAAAGAAAAATGCCCGACAGCGTCACGGACCAAAATGCCGCCCTCATGACGAAATACATGGTTCAGGGCCTGCCGACCGTGGTTCTACTCGATGCCGACGAGAACAAGCTCGTCTCCCTGCTGGGCTACCGGGGCGAAGATGCGGCGAAATTTATCGACGAACTGGAGCACCCCAGCGCACCGGCCATGCCGCCCGACCCGGCCAGTGCCGCACCGATGCCGCCCGCGACCCCGGCCAGTAAATAAATGAGGTTTTGCTTTGCCAGGTTGCTTTCTTGGCCGGCGGTCTTGTGCGCTGCCGTGGCGCTCGCAGGCTGCCAGAGCAAGCCGGAGGAGCGCCTGTGGGTGGATACGAGCATCAACGGGCGCCCTGTCCATCTGTTCGTGGATACCGGCTCGACGATTTCGATGCTGAAGCGCTCAACGGCCGCCGAACTGGGACTGAAAATCACCGAGCCGCCGCCCCAGCCGGATTTGCCTCCCGGCACATTGAATTTTGCGCTGACCGAACCGGGCGACTTGATGTTTTTGAATGCACCCAGCCATATTCGCTTCGGAGTGCATGACATGCCGCCCTATGTTCAGCTCGGCGCCGACGGCGTGGTCGGCTGGTCGGAATTGCGCCGGAAAATATTACTCTTTGACGCGCCGACTCGGCAGATTCATCAGCTGGACAAATTGCCCGACGACATCGCGGGGTGGGTGCGGTTAAGCATTTTGCCCAGCCGCCAGATGCTGATTTTGCAAACGCCGGGGCCCGGCGGCCCGCCCGGGTTGATTTACGTCGACACGGGCAACCCCTCCGGCGTCGGCCTGTCGCCGGAGCATTGGGAGGCGTGGCGCGGGGCGCACCCCGGCGAGCAGGAGACCATGCGAATTTATTACACACCCGGTGCGGGCGTGGTCACTTGCGAGCAATCCTGGGCGCGGGAGATCCCCCTGGGGCCGTTTACGCTCACGGATACGCCCGTGGAGAAAGGCGATCCCGTGACCACCGGGGCGGGCGGAGCGCAGCATGTGGCCACCCTGGGCATGGCCGCTTTGCGCCGGCTGGATTTTATTTTCGATGGCACCCAAAACGTGGTTTACCTGCGCCCAAAAACCACGCCGCCCGCGCCTTTCGAGCATAACCGCCTTGGCGCGGTATTCACGCCGCTGAACGACAACAGCGAAAGCCTGGTGGCGGAGGTCGCGGAAGGCACGCCCGCCTACGAGGCTGGGTTGCGCGATGGCGACACCGTCACAGGCATCAACAATGTCTTCCAGCTCAACTGGCGAAAACACCCCCAGCTGGGCCTGCCGGATTTTACCTGGGATGCCGGCAGCAAGGTGCGCCTGCAGGTTTTGCGCCACGGCAGCCATTACATGCTCTATGCCCGCATGCGCAACCTGATTGGGCCGGGGTCGGCAGGCTATGAACCGGCAGTGGGCGGGCATTGAAACGCCGGTGGTTGTGTGCTTCTATGAGTGCGCCCCCGATGAGCACGCCCGCCGACACCCCGCCGCGCCCGGTTGCCCCACGCGCACGTTTTGCCACGACGCGTTGGACGATGGTGCTCGCAGCGGGCCGTCGCTCATCCCCTGAGGCGGCGCGGGCGCTCGAGGAATTATGCCGGGTTTATTGGTACCCGCTCTACGTCTATGTACGCCGGCGTGGCCACGCGAAGGCGGATGCCGAGGATTTGACCCAGGCGTTTTTTGCCCGCCTCTTGGAGAAGGATTTTTTACGTGCCGCCGCCCGCGAAAAGGGCCGCTTCCGCACGTTCATGCTCGTGGCCTTCCAGCGTTTTTGCGCTAACGAATGGGACCGGGCTCGCGCGCAAAAACGCGGCGGCGGGCAGACGATTTTGTCCCTCAACCTCGACACCGCGGAGCGCCGCTATCATGCCGAACCAGCGGACGAATTGAGCGCCGACCGCATTTTCGAACGTCGCTGGGCGCTGACGCTCATCGAGCGGACCATCGCGCGCCTGCGCGGTGAATACGAAGCGGCAGGCAAGGGGAGTGACTTCGACCTGCTCAAGACCTTTCTGACCGCGGACAGCGACACTATTCCCTATGCGGAGCTTTCGGCGAAACTCGGACAGAGCGAAGGCGCGCTGCGGGTCGCCGTGCACCGGCTGCGCAAACGCTTCCGCGAACTGTTTCGCCAGGAAATCGCCCAAACAGTTTCCAGCCCGGAAGAGATTGAAGGCGAACTCCGGTATCTGCTCTCGGTGCTTTCGTAGAAGGGGTGGAAATAATTCTTAAAATAGTTGTTGACCGACAGAGGACTCTAATTTAAAGAGTACTCTATCATGAATGAAGAAATGACCCAACCGCCGAGCCAGGCCGAGGCGCGTGCCGCCCTGGCCGAGGTGGATCGCATCATCGACCAAACGCGCCGGGCTCTGGCGCAAGGGCCCTCGGCGGCGTTGCTGATTTTGTGGGGCTGCATTTGGCTGGCCGCTGACGTGACGACTCAGTTTTACCCCGCAGCCATGCAATGGCTCTGGTGGGTGTTGGATGGCGTTGGAATTTTAGGCTCGTGGTGGATCGGCGCTTGTCATGGCGCGAAAATCAAGAGTCCGGGTGCTTGGCGTTACGGAGTCTTTTGGTTGGTGCTGTTCGCCTATGCCGCGTTGTGGGTGTGCCTGTTGTTGCCGGTGAACTGGCCGCAGACCGATCTGCAGTGGGAACATTTCGAGCCGGTTTACCGGCGCATCACCGCTTATATCCACACCATTCCCATGTTTGCCTATGTTGTAGGCGGATTGTGGCTTGGGCGCTTCTTCGTCTGGCTGGGCTTGTTGGTCACGGCGCTCATTGTGGTCGGGCTGTGGTTCGTGCCGCACTATTATTATCTCTGGCTGGGTATCGCCGGCGGCGGGTCGCTCATCGTCGCGGGTGTCTTCATCCGCAAATTTTGGAAATAAATTCAGGCTGAAATCCTACTTAATCACTTTTAAACAACAGAGCACCCTATCATGAACGAAGAACCTAATCCCCCGCCCAACCGCGACGAAGCCCGCGCGACCCTGGCCGCGATTGACGCCACCCACGCCGAGACTCGCCGAAACATTGGCAGTAGCGAGTTCGGGCCAAACATGATTTGGTGCGGGCTGCTGTGGATGGTGATATTTACGTATGTCCAGTTTCTCCCCGGCCCCGTATATTTGCTGTGGGTGCTTGCGGTGGCGTTTTTCGTTGCCTTTGCGGCGATGAAAAAACTCCGTCCGTCCCCCGTCAAGTCAGCCCCCGACTGGCGGGTCGGGGCGCTCTTACTGGTCATTCTTGGGTATGCCGGAATTTTTTGGGCTCTGCTGCAGCCGCAGGGGTTTCAAAAAAATTTACCATCGCCAGATGTCGTCATGGAGGCCCGAAAATTCGCCGCCTATGCCGTCATCGTTTCCATGTTCTTAAACGTTATTGTAGGCCTCACCGTACGGCCGAGCCGTTTTTTCGTTGGTCTGGGGTTGCTCATGACGGCGCTGGTTCTGGTCGGCTATTATTGCGTCCCCGCCTGGTTTTGTCTCTGGATGGCTGCGGTCGGCGGCAGTACGTTCGTTATCTCCGGCATCTTCATCCGCAAATTTTGGAAATGACCTATGCCCGAACTCGACAAAATCATCCATTCGCCGGCCCGGCTCAAAATCATGGCCGCGTTGATGGCGCTGGGGCCCAGCGACCAGCTCGATTTTTCCACCCTCGGCACCACCCTGGGGCTGACGGACGGCAACCTCGGCGCGCACTTGCAGACGCTCGAGGAGGCCGGCTACATCAAAATCGAAAAAACTTTCGTGGCACGCAAACCGCGCACCTTTGTGCGCACCACCACCCGCGGCCGCGCGCGCTTTGAGGAACACGTCGAGGCCCTGCGGGAAATTTGCAAAGTTTAACGGTTAACCCATTAAAATCATGAAATGCTTCACCCACCGAAGTTCCGACGCCGTTGCCGTGTGCCGATCCTGCGGACGGGCCTTGTGCCCCGATTGCGTTGCGGAAGTCGGGCTTTCTTGTGCCTGCAAAAACCGCTGCGAACCGGATGTGGCAAAGTTCAACGAAATGCTCACTTGGGGCCGACCTGGGCCCCGGCCTGGGGCAGCGCTCCCAGTTGATTATTTCCGAATAATCTTCCTGATGGGAATGGGCCTGGCCTTCATCTGGTTCGGCTTGTTCTTCTTTGGCGGCCAGGGTGTAAATTGGTTTTTCGTCGCCATGGGAGGGCTCTTTTTCCTATTCGGTATTTCTCAATACTACATGAGCAAAAAACTTCAAAAATTCCTGGACAACAAGAAGGGCTAATCCCCTCTTGGAGCTCCCACAACCCCGCAAAAAACAATTTCCCATCCGTTAAAACCATGAACACTCAAAATCCAAAATCAGCTCGAACCACCATCACGGTCCTCTCCCTGCTCTGCATAATTCTGGCCGGCGGGACCATCTATTCGCTCAGCCAGCTCCGCGATCTGGAGTCGGCCCAGGCCGATATGCAAAAAAAATTGGACGCCGAAGCAAAGGAAGCCAAAGACCTGGCGGCCGATGCGGCCCACTGGCGCAAACAGCGGGACAACCTGCTCGGGCAAAACAGCAACGCATCCAAACCGGCGGACGCGGACAAGTCTGCCAGCAAACGCATATTATCGCAGGATGAATTGAAGACGCTGGTAAAGAACCCCATGATGCAAAGCATGATCGCCTCGCAGCAATCGGCCGCCATCGCGATGACGTATAGCGCGATGTTGGACCACTTCAAACTCGCGCCGGAAGAACGTGACTACCTGCAAAAGCTGCTCGTCGATAAGCAGATGGTCCAGGTCAACCTTGGGATGCAGATGATGAATGCGTCGATGTCCCCCGAGGACCGGGCGGCGCTGGGCCAGCAAATCGGCCAGGGCATGGCGGACGACGACGCGAAAATCAAGACCTTCCTCAATGATGACAAGGATTATGCTTACTACCAAACCTACACCCAGCAGGAGCCGGAACGGCTCGAGGTCGGCATGCTGCAGACCTCCCTCGGCGACAACGCCCTCAGCGCGGACCAGTCCGAGGCGCTGGCGAACCTGTTGAGCGACTCACGCAACAGTTACCCGTTCACGGTGAATTTCTACGACCACCGCAATTTCGGCAACCCGGGGGTGATAAACTCCACCTCCATCAACAAGTTCCTCGATGAGCAGACGCAATTTCAGGCCTCCCTCGTCGAAAAGGCCGCCGGGTTGCTGACGCCCGCGCAACTGGAAGCCTTCAAGCAAAATCAGGCGAACGTCCGACAAATGACCCGAATGCAGATGAACAGCATCCAGCAACTGACCGGCAGCGGGCAGTAGGGAAGTCGTCTAATGCCCAGGCGCTGATTGCCACTGTCCAAGAAAGCGTGCAAAACGACGGGCGGGATTTATTATCGGTGGTTCGCCGGGAAAGCCGGTAGCCGCCGATGAAACCCGTTCTTGTGCCCGTGGATTTTTCACCGCGCCTGCTCACGGGCGTGGCCGAAGCCGCCGCGGGGGCGTTTGCGGAGCAAATCACGCGCGAAAAAGGCCTGCCGGTCTCGCTGGTGCTAGCGCGCACATCCAGGCAACTGGACGGGCTGGCGGATGACTTGCAATTCTTCCATGAATTGGCCGGCAGGGAAAAAACATCGTGGGAGATTTTGCTTTATCCGGAATTGCCGGATGCGGGCGCCGAAGCGGCGGGGGTTGGCGGGGTCTTCGAACGGCAATGCGACCGGCTGGCCGTGCTCGCGGCTTTGGCGAAACGGGCCGAGAGCAAATCCGCGCCCTCGCTGGTTATTGTCACGACCCTCGCCTCGCTCTTGCAGCCCGCGCCAAAGCCGGAGGACATGGCGGCGCGGGAAATCCGGCTGGCGCAAGGAGCAAGGGTGGATTTTCGCACACTGGCGGAAAAACTCGGCCACGAACTGGGCTATGACTGCGAGGCGTTGTGCGAAACGCCCGGGCAATACGCGGTGCGGGGTGGATTGCTCGACGTGTATCCCTTCAATGCGGCTGCGCCTGTGCGCCTGGATTTTTTTGGCGATGAACTCGAATCCATCCGCAGTTTTGACCCGACGACCCAATTGACGGCGGAGACGCTGCGGGAAATTATTATTGCTCCAGCGCCGAAGGAGTTGGGCGGTGGCCCGCCGGCGGGCATCTTAAATTATCTGCCGAAAAGTGCCCACTGGATAGTCTGCGAACCTGCACGGCAGGCGGCGGAACAACCCGGGTTGTACACGGTGCCGGAAAAACTCGCGTCCATCCAGCCCACGCTGCAAACAATTCTCGATGCGCGGGCGGGCGCCAATGATTTTTGGGCTGGTTTGGGCGAGTTTGATGAAGCCGGCGGGCCCTTCGACGTCGACGCCGAACGGGTGGCTGCAGACACCGAGCCCACGCTGGCGCACCGCCCGCTGGCGAATATGCCGGCGCTCGGTCGCGCACGGCTGGAGAGCGACCAGGCTTCGCAACGGGCATTTCTGCGCACGCTGGCGCAATGGTCGCGCGAAGGTACGGCCATCATCATCGTCACCCGCGCCGAGGGCGAGACTGGCCGCTTGCGGGAAATTCTCACCGAGGAAAAGTCCCTGCGTGACTTCTCCCCGAGAATCATTCCGGGCGATTTGGCCGCCGGCTTTCTGGCGCGTCCGGCCAAGGGGGCGCGGCTGGATTGGCCGTCGCTCGGAAAAAGCAAGGCGGTCGCGGTGGTGTCCGAGGGCGAAATTTTTGGGCGGCACCGCCAGCGCGTGGCGACGTTCCGCCCGCGGCGATTGCCGCAGCGGCACCGGGTGGACCAATTGCTGGATTTTTCCGAAATCGTGGAGGGCGACCACCTTGTGCACGTGGCCCATGGCGTGTGCCGGTTCCATGGACTGCGCAAGTTGACGACCCCTGGGCGCGATGAGGAGGTCATCTCCCTCGAATTCGCCGATGGGGTTGAGGTACATTTGCCGCTGCATGAGTCGCACCTTCTCTCCCGTTACGTGGGTCTGGCAAAAATCACGCCCAGGCTCGGCCGAATCGGCGGCAAAATCTGGGAGCGCACCCGCCACGAAGCCGAGCGCGCGACACTCGATTTCGCGGCGCAATTGCTGCGTGTGCAGGCCGAACGCGACCAGCGCCCGGGTTTTCCTTTGCCGCCGGACGCGCCCTGGCAACGCGAATTCGAAGACGCCTTTCCGCATGAGGAAACACCCGACCAGCTGCGCAGCATCATCGAAACCAAGGCCGACCTCGAACGCGCGCGGCCGATGGACCGGCTGTTGTGCGGCGATGTGGGTTTTGGCAAGACGGAGGTGGCGCTGCGGGCCGCCTTCAAGGCGGTGCTCGGCGGCAAACAGGTGGTGGTACTGGCGCCGACCACCGTGCTCGTGCAGCAGCACTTGAACACTTTCCGCGAGCGCCTCGCGCCGTTTCCCGTTTCGGTCGAACAACTCAGCCGCTTCCGTCCGCCGAAACAGCAGAAGCAAGTGCTCGCGCAATTGCGCGACGGGCAGCTCGACATCGTCATCGGCACGCACCGCCTGTTGGGTGCGGATGTGCGGTTCAAGGACCTCGGCCTGGTCATCATCGACGAGGAGCACCGCTTTGGCGTGCGGCACAAAGAGAAACTGAAGCAACTCCGCGCGGATGTGCACGTATTGGCGATGAGCGCCACGCCCATCCCGCGCACGCTGTACTTTGCCCTGGTGGGGGCGCGCGATTTGAGCGTGATTGAAACCCCGCCGCGCGACCGCCTGGCCATTGAGACCGTGGTGAAAAGCTTCTCGCCGGAACTCACGCAACAGGCCATCCGCCACGAACTGGGACGCGGCGGGCAGGTTTTTTATTTGCACAACCGCGTGGAGACGATTGAAGAATGCGCCCAGAACCTGCGTCGATGGGTGCCGGAGGCTCGGCTCGGCGTCGGCCACGGGCAGATGGACGCCGAGGATTTGGAGAAAGTGATGACCCGTTTCGTCGCCGGCGAATTCGATGTGCTGGTTTGCACGACCATCATCGAGTCGGGCCTCGACATCCCGAATTGCAACACCCTCATCATCGAAGGCGCGGACCGCTTCGGCCTGGCGCAGCTTTACCAGCTGCGCGGGCGGGTGGGGCGCTTCAACCGGCAGGCCTACGCGTACTTGCTGTTGCACCGGCACGCCCGCTTGCTCGACCAAGCCCGCAAACGGCTGGCGGCCATCCGGCAATTCAACCAGCCCGGCGCGGGCTTCCGTCTGGCGATGCGCGACCTGGAACTGCGCGGTGCGGGCAATCTGCTCGGCGCGGAGCAGAGCGGTCACATCGTGGGCGTGGGCTTTGACCTTTATTGCCAGTTGCTGCGGCAGAGCATTGCCCGGCTTAAAGGCGAGCCGGCGGCCCTGGCCATCCGGGCGACGGTGCGGCTGGATTTTGTCATGGTCGGCGAAACAGCGGGCGCGGCTCCGGCCCTCATCACTGCGACGGATGACACGGGCGACCGCTACGCGGCCCTCAAGGAGGCGGACCTCGTCGGCCAGCAGGTTGCGCCCATTCCGGCCAATTTGCCAGCAGAGTATATTGCCGACACCCGCCTGCGCCTCGACCAATACCGCCGCCTGGCGCTGGCCGCCACCCCCGCCGAGGTGGCCGTACTCGCTGCTGCATTACGCGACCGTTTTGGGCCACTGCCCGAAAGCGCGCTGGCTTTGGTGAAGCTCACGGAAATTCGCGTCTGGGCGGAACAAAAGGGCCTCGTGGACGTCGAAACCGAAGGTAACCGGCTGAAATGCCGGAGCACCGGCCGGCGGGGCCAGCCGGCAGCTTACCTGCAGACCGGCCATCGCTTTCCCCGCTTGACCGCGACGAGGCCGCTGCCGAGAATGGACGAAGTCATTTCATTCATAAAACGCCAGGAGCCATTCCCGACATGATACTGCGGAAAGGAAACATTTTTTGGATAGCAGCGCTTTTTGGGGTCAGCAGCGCAACGGCCATCGCGGCGGACGCCCCTGCCGGAGCCTCGGTTGCGCCTGCCTCGGCAGATGATTCCGCGTCCGTGTCTTCAGCCGGGTTGAGGCAGACGCAATACACCAACGGGGTGGCCGCGGTGGTGAACGACAAAATTATCACCAAGGCCGAGCTGCAAAAGGAGTGCAAGCCGGTCATGGACCGGTTCGTCAGCTCCCTCGAGGGCAAATATCCCGACACCACGGAAGGGCACAAGGCCTGGGCGGAGGAATTACAAAAGCAAGGGGACGAGCTGGGCGCCGAAATGCTGCACAGCATGGTGGATCACATCCTCATCGTTAATTATTTTCGCGACAAGGGTTACACCTTCCCGCAATCCTACCTCGACTGGCAATTTGACGACAGCATCACGACGCGCTTCAAGGGCGACCACGAGGAATATCTGCGCTACCTTTCCGCCAATGAGCTGACGGAGGAGGATTACCGCCGGGACCTCGAGGAAAACGACATCGTGGAATCCATGTTGCAGCAGTTGCACAAGTCAGTCACCGGCATCAGCCCTGACCGCATCAAGGCCTACTACGAAAAGAAAAAGCAGGACTTTTTCGTCAAGGAAGCGGCGCGGGTGCGCCAAATCACCCTCGATTCCAAGCCGGTGGCGGATGAGGCGCCGGATCTTATCCAGCAGCTGGCGGCCAAGATCGTGCAAGAGGCCCGCCAGCCCGGCGCGAACTTTGCCGACCTGGCGAAGCGCTACAGCAGCGACCACACCGCCCGCAGCGACGACGTGCCGACCTACACTTATTACCGGGACGACAAAAACACCCTGCCGCCCAAGCTGCAGGAGGCCGTGTTCAAGCTCCAGCCCGGCGAAGTCAGCGACCCGGTGGCCAACGACCATTTCATTTTTATCTTCAAGTGCGAGGACCACACGGCCGAAGGCTACCTGCCGCTGGAAAAAGTGCGCCGGGACATCGAAAAGCAACTCGCCGCGGACGACGAGAAGCAGACCACGGAACAGTGGCTGGAAAAACTGCGCAACAAGGCGTTTATCCAATATAATATGTACGGCCCGGAAGTGGCGGGCAAATAATTCCCGAGGAAAACAAAACCCCGCTTAATTGCCGGCGGCGCGTATTCGAGCCAGAGCGGAGAGGGCGGCCGGGTTGTTGGGGTTGATATCGAGAGCGGCTTGGAATTCGCGCGCGGCGTCAGCGGGCTTGCCCAGGTTGGCCAAGCAGATGCCCAGATTGAAATGGGCGTCGGAGGAAGGCGGGGAAAGCTGGATGTACGCGCTGAATTCTTTGGCCGCCTCGGCATATTTGCTGAGATTGGCATAAAGGACGCCGAGGTGGCCATGGGCGTCGGCATAGTTCGGATCTTGCTGGATGGCGCGAAGGTAATGCTGCTCGGCCTGGTCCGGTTGCTTCAATTGGGCGTAGGTGTCGGCCAGGTTCGATTCTGCTTGCGGATAAATTGGCTGAAAGTTCAATGCTTGCGTGTAGCACGCGAGCGCCTGGTCGTATTTTTGCTGTTGGGCGTAGATGGAGCCCAGGTTGTTGAAGGCCGGGCTGTAGTGGGCCAGGCTGGCGGAGTAGCTGTAGGCGTTGATGGCGTCATCCCACCGCTGCAGGGCGACCAGCGCATTGCCGAGGTTGTAACTGGCGATGGCCTGGTCGCGTGGCCGCAGCAGGTTGGGTATCGCGCGCATATAATATTTCGCGGCCTCCACATTCCGGCCGAGCAAGCCGAGGGCGTTGCCGAGGTTGTTGTCGCAGTCCGGGTAGTTGGGCTTGATGCGTTCGGCGGCTAAAAATTCTTCGATACTTTCACGAACCCGGCCGTCGATATACAGCATGATGCCGAAATTTTCATGCGCGCGGGTGTCATTCGGGTGCTTGGCCACGGCGTCCCGCCAAAGAACAAGGCCGCTGCGGTAGTCATCGTTGCGGGCAAAAGTCAGCGCGCCGAGGACCGCGGTGACGGCCAGGGCCGCGGGCAACGCCCGCCATTGCCATAATTTCCACAGGCCAAGGGCGGCGAAGACCGCGAGCGAAGCCAGCGGCAGATACATCCGGTGCTCGGCCGCTTGCTCTGTCACGATGGGCAGGATGCTCGAACTCGGGGCCAGAATGACAAAGAACCACGCCCCCAGGAAGCCCAGTGTCGGCTTGCGCCAGAGCAGATACACTGTCCCGGCCGCCAGGAGCATCACGACAAACATCGCCAGGCAGTCTCCGGTGGTGAACGTGAGATTGCTCAGGCCCGAGCTGTCGCTGTAATCAATGACCAGTGGGTGTGGCCAGAAGGTCAATTTCAGGTAAGTCATCAGGGCGGAAAATTGCGCCACGGCGTAGTCATACCACGCCACACCCATGCCAAACCCGGCGGAGTGCCCGCGGTTTCCGGCATGGTGCACCAGCCAGGCCAGCGGCAGCAAGGCCAGCAACAATCCGGCGTACGCCGGCCAGCGCCGTCGAAGTGGCTCGGCCAATTTCTTTGACACGAAAATCCAGTCATACAACAACAGCATCACGGGAAGGGTGATGGTGACTTCCTTGCAAAATACCGCGGTGGCGCAGGCCAGTATCGCGAGGGGCATCCACAGCCACGGCCATTTTTGCGTCCCGCGCACAAAGCAGTAAAACGTCAGCAGATAGAACAGGCTCATCAGCGATTCAGCCCGTTGCGAGAGGTAGGTGACGGACTCGGTTTGCAACGGATGCACCGTCCACCAGAGCGCCGCCATTAACGCGACCGGCAGCGCCGCGGTGCCAAATTGCCCGCGAAGCTTGGGCAGTTCCAGCGTGCGGCGAATCAGGCCAAAGAGCGCCAGCCCAGCCAGTAAATGGATGGCGAGGTTGACGGCATGGTAACCTTCAGGGGCAAAGCCATCCTTTTGATGTGATTTCGCCCACGCGTAGTTTAGCGCGAACGACACGTTCACGAGCGGGCGGCCGGTCACCGTCTGTCCGTCATTCGGCGGCTGCAATGGGGCGGGGAGGCGCTCATAGAGTCTCTCCAGAGGTTCTTTTGCCTGGCTGCTTGGCGGCGGGGGCGTGGCCCAGCCGTTTTGAATGGTCGCATTTTCTTTCAGCGCCGGCAGGTCATCGAGGACGAAATCGCCATGAAAGCTGTTGCTGTAGGCGGCGAGGCCGGCGAGCACAATCAACAGTGCGGCGAGCAGCCCATGCCAGATGGGAACATTGGACGGGGGAAGAACCAGGGACTCGGAGGGCGACGGGGGCGCCGCCGCCGACGGGCGGGCTGAACCTGTGCGCGCAGCCACGTCCGGCGTCGGAACCTGGCCGGACGGTTGGTTCGGCAAAGAGGGCTGAAACTTTTTGTGCTTCGCAGCCGGCATGGGGTGGGCAAATTAAGAAGGAAGAACCGGGACGGAAAAAGAAAATTCAACGGGTATTTGGTCCGGAGGTTTGGCTAGGGGTTGTGCTGTTCAAGTCGTTTCCGGGCGTCGTCGAGGTTCGCGGAGCATTGCGGGAAATCCGGCTGAAGTTTGAGCGCCTGTTCGTATTCCGCAATCGCCTCCGTATAACGGCCCAGTTTTGCCAACACATACCCGCGCAGGTTATGGGTCGCGGCGTTGTCTCGCGCGAGTTGCGCGGACTGGGTGTAGGCGGCGAGCGCGTCGTCAAAGCGGCCCAATTCCCCAAGGGAGTTCCCCAGGTTGAAAAAAGCAATGGCTTGTTCATGCGGGCGGGAGAACTCCTGCGCGGCCTTGGTAAAGCAGTCGGCTGCGTCGTCCAGTGCGCCCATCACGGCCAGGGCTTTGCCCAGGTTGTTTTCGCATTCCGGGAAAATCGGCCTGAGTTCCAGGGCGTGATAAAACTCCTGCAAACTTTCCGGCAGCCGGCGTTCGTCGTAAAGTGCGACCGCCAGGTTCTCATGGGCGCGGGCCAGGGCGGGGTGCTTCAACGTGTCGTCCTGCCAAATCCGCATCTCAGAGTGGTAGTCCCGATTGCGGGCGATGGTGAGGCTACCGAATGCCGCTGCGAGTGCCAGTGCCGGCACGAAGGCACGTCGGCCCAGCCAGGCATGCAAGCCCAGGGCCACGCCCACCGCCAGCGCGGCCAAAGGCAAATACATGCGGTGTTCGGCCTCGGTCTCTGTGATGACCGGCACGATGCTTGAGCTGGGTGCGAGGACGACAAAAAACCACGCTCCCAGAAAGCCCGGCATGGGCCGCCGCCACAAGAGATACCCTGTCCCAATCAGCAAGGCCAGCACCAGCGCCAATTGCGGCGCCACCTCGGTCGCATTCTTGGCCAGATCCATTCCGTAATCAAACGACAGCGGTTGCGGCCACACGCTCAACCGCAAATAATCCACCAGCGCGCCCGCCTGGGTAAGCGCGTAGGCCCATGGGCTGACCCCCGCACCAAATCCGGCTGATCCCGCCCGTGTGCCGGCGTGTGACACCAGCCAGCCCAGCGGCAGCCAGGTGGCGGCCAGGGCCGCGTAAAACTTCCGGCGCTGCCGTAGAGCCAGGGCAAAGGTCCCCGCGACAAAAGTGCGGTCGTAAAGCAAGGCCATGACCGGGGCGGTGACGATGACTTCTTTGCAAAAGACCCCGAGTAAACATGACGACACCGAAAATACCAACCACGCGTCCGCGCGCGGTTGCGCCAGCCCCCGCGCCAGACAATACAGGGTTAGCAAATAGAACAGGCCCATCAGCGATTCGGCCCGTTGAACGACATAAGTCACGGATTCCGTTTGCAGCGGATGAAGCATCCAGAACAATGCCGCCGCCAGCGCCACCGGCCAGGCCTGCACGCCAAAAGACATTCGCAATTTTGGCAGTTCCAGAGTCCGCCGCACCAGGCCGAATAACGTCAACGCAGCGAGCAAATGGATGACCAGGTTGAAGGCATGATAGCCCCATGCCGAAAGTCCACTCAGTTGGTAATTCAACGCCAGGGATAAATTCACCAGCGGCCGTCCCGTGGTGGTTTCACCGCCAGTCGGCGTGCTCAAAGCGGCGAACCAACCGTGCTGAATCGTCGCGTTTTCGATGATGGACGCCTTGTCGTCGAGCAGAAAAACCCCTTGAAAGCTGTTGCTGTACGCCGCCAGCCCCGCGAGCGCGATGACCAGCGCCGCCAGCAAAACTTTTCCGCTGGACGCTGGCGCCGGCAACGGCACAGATGCTTGGTCTTTCGGCATGGCGGCGAAACCTTCCTTTTAGACGCCAAGTTGGGTCGGGGCAACTACGCCTTCATCGCACAAAAAAACAGGCCCGGCGTATGGGCCGGGCCTGTCGTTGGGCAAATTTCGGGAAAACGTTATTTCGCGCCCGCGTCAATCCACGCGCGGAAGTCCGCGAGTTGATCCTGGGTCAGTGCCGGGATCGGGTTGGTTGCGGCCGTGCGGTTCTTCAAGGGCGGCATTTCCGCCCTGGCGACGGCGTCGGCGGCATAAAGGAGCGCATTACTTTGGTCGCCGTGGCCGGGGACGATCATCGGCTGGCCGTTTTTGTCTCCCTTGAGGATGCTTTCCTTGGTCAGAATCGAGAAG
>Ga0206864_1022_pt1 | contig 58300 bp, 53 predicted proteins | sample Alteio_BWOrgCont_42_FD_152632 | JGI IMG/M metagenome (GOLD analysis project Ga0206864, IMG submission 152632) | Enriched cells from forest soil in Barre Woods Harvard Forest LTER site, Petersham, Massachusetts, United States -... | ecosystem: Environmental > Terrestrial > Soil > Temperate forest >...
TTCAAACCTTCCGCCTTGTAATTAGTAAATCCGTCCATTTTCAGTATCATTTCTTATTTTGCGTTTATTTCACTATTCTTGAATTGTTTTCCGGAACGGATCAACAACCAGGTAACCTAATTATTAAAAATCAAAATACCCTTCATTCAGTATTGAATGAGATTTAGATGGGCTTTATAATGAAAATCAAACCAATCATTTTTCTTTGTTTTTTGGGCAGCATTATTTTTAACAATGTATTTGCCCAAACTGAAACCATCCCGCAAAAAGTTGATGCTCTATTAAAAAAGATGACGCTTGCCGAAAAGATCGGTCAGCTTAACCAGTATAACGGCGATTGGGTGGCCACCGGCCCGGTAACCACCGATGTTGGCAATAAGCTTGACGCCATTAAACGCGGTGAAGTAGGCTCGGTGCTCAACATTGTTGGGGTAGAGCATACCAGGGTCTTCCAGGAAGCGGCTATGCAATCGCGGTTAAAGATTCCATTGCTGTTTGGGCAGGATGTGATCCATGGTTATAGCGTAACTTTTCCTATTCCATTGGCCGAAGCCGCAAGCTGGGATATGGAGGCCATTGAAAAATCTGCCCGTATAGCCGCTACCGAAGCTGCCGCAGGCGGTGTACACTGGACTTTTGCCCCAATGGTTGATATAGCCCGCGACCCTCGTTGGGGCCGGGTGATGGAAGGCGCCGGAGAAGACCCCTATTTAGGCTCATTAATAGCCACGGCCCGGGTTCATGGTTTTCAGGGAAAAGGTTTGGGAAATTTGGACGCTATTATGGCTTGTGCCAAGCATTACACCGCTTATGGCGCCGCTATCGGCGGCCGTGATTATAATAGCGTAGACATGAGCTTACGCACACTGTGGGAAGTTTACCTGCCCCCATTCAAAGCTGCGCTGGATGCCGGGGTCGGCACTTTCATGAATTCATTTAACGACCTGAATGGCATACCTGCCACGGCTAACCATTATTTGCAGCGCGATATTTTAAAAGACAAATGGGGCTTTAAAGGCTTTGTTGTAAGCGACTGGGGTTCGATAGGGGAGATGATCAACCACGGTTATGTAAAAGATAATTACGAAGCTGCCGAAGCTGCCATAAACGCTGGCAATGATATGGATATGGAAAGCCGCAGCTATATTAAAAACCTGGCTAAGCTGGTTGCTGATAAAAAGGTATCGGTTGCCACAATTGATGAAGCGGTAAAGCGCATCCTGACTAAAAAGTTTGAATTGGGTTTGTTTGATGACCCTTACCGGTTTAGCGATGCCGATCGTGAAAAACGTGTTCTGAATACGCCTGAACATGTGGAAGCTGCAAGGGATGTTGCCCGTAAAAGTATTGTACTGTTAAAAAATGAGCATAATGTATTGCCTTTATCAAAGGATCTCAATTCAATTGCTATTATCGGCCCTTTGGCTAAGTTGAAAAAAGAAATGAAAGGCTTTTGGGCGCTTGATGTGGGTGACGAAAGTCAGATAGTTTCACTTTATGAAGGTATGGAGCAGCAGGCAGGCAAAACCAAACTGTTATATGCCAAAGGCTGTGACATTACCGATACCAGCCGCGCAGGTTTTGATGAGGCTTATAAAACCGCTATGCAAGCCGATGTGGTAGTGATGGCCATGGGTGAAAGATTTGATATGACAGGCGAGGCAAAGAGCCGCTCAAATATCCATTTGCCCGGTGTGCAGGAAGATTTGATAAAAGCCATTATGGCGACAGGCAAACCCGTTGTAGTATTGCTGATGGCTGGCCGGCCAATGGTTTTTAACTGGACAGCTGACCACGTGCCCGCTATCTTGTATACCTGGTGGCTTGGTAACCAGGCCGGTAATGCCATAACTGATGTACTATATGGCAATTACAACCCGGCGGCAAAATTGCCTATCACCTTCCCGCGTACCGAAGGGCAGATCCCTATCTATTATAACCATTTTAACACCGGGAGGCCTGCCCGGAACGATAGCGATGTAAATTATACTTCAGCTTATATCGATCTGCAAAACAGCCCTAAATATGCTTTCGGGCATGGGTTGAGTTACACCACCTTTGGCTACAGTAACCTTAAATTCAGTAAAAAATCCATGCAAAAAAATGAAACCATAACCGTTTCATTTGATCTGCAAAATACAGGCAAATATGCCGGTGAAGAAGTAGCTCAGCTTTATCTTCGTCAAATGGTAGCGCAGCCGTTAAGGCCAATAAAAGAATTAAAAGGCTTTCAAAAAGCAATGCTACAGCCCGGCGAAACAAAAACCATCACTTTTACCATTGATAAAGAAAAGCTGGCTTTTTATAATGAACAACTGGAACGCATAACCCAGCCCGGCGAGTTCAGGCTGATGATCGGCAGCGCATCGGATGATATCAGGCTGCAGGACAGTTTCTTTTTAAGTCATTAGTCATTGGTCATTAGTCATTAGTCATTGGGTCATCAGCATTAAACTATTCAGTGACAATGACCAATGACGCGAAGCAAATGACCAATGACGCGAAGCAAATGACTCAATGACTAATGACGCGAAGCAAATGAACAAATTAATCTGTAAAAACTACGATGAAGTGAGCCGGGCTGCTGCTGACCTGGTTGTTGAGCAGGTAAAAAGTAAACATGGTTCCCTGATATGTTTTCCGTCCGGGGATTCACCTACAGGTATGCTTAAGTACCTGGTAGCCGGTGCTCGTGCGGGAGATGTTGACTTTAGCAAGTGTTATTTTGTTGGCTTGGATGAATGGGTTGGCATGGGTAAAGAGGATGAGGGTAGTTGCACCAACTTTTTGTTTGAAAACTTTTTTACGCCCATGCAGATCAAGCCTGATAAGATGCTGCTCTTTGATGCCCGCGCCGCCGACCTGGATGCCGCTTGCAAAACCATGAATGATTTTATCAAGCTGCACGGCCCTTTGGACATTATGATAGTAGGCATAGGCATGAACGGTCATATCGGCCTTAACGAACCCGGCACGGCGTTTAATTTGTATGCCCATCATTCACCATTGGCGCCAGTTACCATCAGTGTCGGGCAAAAATACTTTAAACAGCATACTACCCTTATCGAAGGCATAACCCTCGGTTTGAAACATTTACAGGAAGCAAGAATCCCCATACTCATCGCATCTGGCGCAAAAAAGGCGGGGATCATCGCCCAGGCATTGGAAGGCGAAGTAAGCAATCAGTTACCTGCCTCTATTTTTCAGACATTGCCTTCGGCTATTGTTATTTTAGATGAGGGTGCAGCATCGGGATTAAAAGTGTGAAAACCAAAAAAGAAGTGTAAATAGGTTATAAACGTAAATACCCCGGATCCGGCATTGTTTCGTCGCTAAGTCCACTTATTTCCACTGTGCTACTTAAAGGAGATACTTATTTTTATAAATGGTTTTTTGCTGCAGATATACGGGTCTCCTTTGCAAATGTTGCGTTGCGCAACACGTGCAACACCCTGCAACGAAGCGCTACAAAACTGATTATCATTGCTTTAACCACTGGCATAATTTTGTCAGTGACAAAAATGTGTCACCATTTTTACAGATGTTGCGCCGTTTAGCCAATCCCGGCATGCCGGCTGACCTTAAGTAAACATCATTGGATGATAAATAACCATTAACTTTGCATCTGTGAGCGAAAAAATCATCCTTAAACTTCAATTGCCTACCGACCCGCTGTGGGTAAAGAATGTTGTGGAAAGCAATATTGAAGAACTTTTAACCGATCATGCTTTTTGCGAACAGAAAGCCGCCAGCAATGCCATAACGCTTATCGTTCAAAATCCAAACCTGTCAGACCTGGTACAGGAAATGGCAAAGCTTGTGCAAGAGGAAATGGATCATTTTAAACGGGTACATGATATAATTTTAGCACGGGGTTATGTATTAGGCCGCGAACGAAAGGATAACTACGTAAACGAATTGCGTAAATTCATCATCATTGGCGGGAGCCGTTCAGATCAATTGGTTGACCGTTTGCTATTCTCAGCCATGATAGAAGCACGAAGCTGCGAACGGTTTAAGGTATTGTCAGAAAATATTAATGACGAAGAATTATCGGCTTTTTATCATGAACTGATGATCAGCGAAGCTACCCATTACTCCATGTTCATCCGCCTGGCTAAAAAACACTGCGGTGATATTAATGTGGATAAACGCTGGAAACAATACCTGGAATATGAAGCGGAGGTGGTGAAAAATTATGGAAAGGTGGAAATGATACATGGGTAAGTTCATGGTTGATGGTTCATAGTTCATAGAAAAAACTACCGTTGCTATGAACTATCAACTAATACTTACGGGGTCTTCTGCTCGTATGCCTTATTCTGATTATTTTTATCTGCGAATTTTTAACCCTGTATGATATACGGTATTCATCAACTTCAAATGCATGGTAGCTACCGTCATTATCTTTTTTATACTTATCGGTGGGATATATGGTGTAGTTGTCAATGAGGTTTTCAACCCTTGTTAGTATACCTTCTTCCAGTTTAGCGGCATAAGCAACAAAACCTTCTTCTATTATAAAATCTAAGGCTTTATCTAATTGATCAAGCGCAGGCTTTGACCATTTAATTACCACTGATGCGTTTTTTTTTATCAGTGAAGAATTTTTTCACTTCATCATGTGTTAAATAATCACCTGAATCGATTTGAGCTTCAGCTTCGTCTAACTCTTTATTGTACTGGTTTATAAATTCAATATCTGCAATTTCACCTTCATCAGTCGACTTATAATCGTAATGCCGGCTCTTAAGAAAATCTAAGAGGGCCTTTTCTTCTTGTTCATTATATGTAGAAACCAGGATCGTCATATTACAAATTTAACAATTAAGGTGGTTGGTTCATAGAAAAAATTGAAACTGCCATGAACTATCAACCATGAACCCCCACTACATTCCTCAAATAATTATCCATCAAAACCATATCAACTTTATCATTAATAAAACCGATGTGCATATCCGGGCGGATGATTATTGATTTTGCATGGTTTCCCTTTATTTCAAATGCTTCAAAAACATGCTGGTTTTTTGCGGATGGAGGAAGATAAAAGAAGTTCAAAATTGATGCATAGTTTTGAGTGATCCATTTGGCAAGGGTAAAAAGGTCAAGTTCAGACAATTTTCCTAAAACAATAAAAGTAAAGCCCGGCTTGCTGCACCATTCGTGCAGGTCGGTTTCTTCCAGTTTTTTCTCGTCGAATACTTTTAAGTAGGGCAGCCTGTCGCCCGCTTTAATTTTGGTGGCCTGGCTTATATGCAGGTTTATGGCGCTTTCCCGATAGGTTATACCTATTTGAGATACGCGTTTAAAAAGCGCTTCCCTTATAGTTTTTTTGCTCCATACAAATTTAAGCAAGTCCGGGAGTATCCATTTTTTAAATAAGCCCACAAACCAATTTTTGGACATGATAAGTGTAAAAATACGGTCGGTAGTACTCAACAGGTCTTTGGCAACCGGCATGCGTTCGTCGGCATAGCTATCTAAAATCGATACTTTTAATTGGTTGTTCACTACCCCCGCCAGTTTCCAGGCAAGGTTATAAGCGTCCTGCAGGCCGGTATTCATGCCTTGTGCGCCAACCGGTGAATGGATATGTGCTGCATCTCCAATCAAAAAGCAGCGTTGTTCCCTGAATTTATCTGCCATGCGGTGATGCAACCGGTAATCAATGAACCAATAATTTTGTACCACCTGCAAGTTTACTTTGCAAATATCATTCAAATATGGAAGTACGTCTTCCAGTTTCAAATCTTCTTTTTTATCCAAAATATCCGGCAGGTTGCCGATAATGCGGTAGCGTTTTGCCTCGGGCATCGGGAAAAAACCTGCAAGGCCAGCTTTTCCCAAAAATAAGCTTACTATGTTATCATCTAATTCCGGGTTATTTAATTCAATATCTGCCAGGTAATGCAAATGCTGGTAAGTATCACCGCTAAACGGAATATTTAATTGTTTGCGTACTATGCTGTGGGCGCCATCAGCACCGATAAGCCAATCGCAGGTAATGTCCCTGGTCTCTTTATCGTTTTGTATTTGTATTTCGGCTTGTGTTGCCGTTTGTTTTAGTGATATTAAAGTTGTTCCCCAATAAACCGGGCAGCAGTTTATTGTTAAATAATCAAGCAGCAGCCGCTCATTTTTACTTTGCTGGTATAGTTCAATAAAAGGGAACGGTGTTTGCCCTTCGCCTACATTGGCTAATGAAAAGCTTGCTATATTCTGCCCTTCCCGGTTAAATGATAATCCAATTGCCTTTTTACCATTTTCAATAATATGATCAATCACCCCCATTTGCCGGTAAATCTCCAGTGAGCGGGCTTGTACCCCCAATGCTTTTGATTCATCGGTCGGGCCCTGCTTGCTGTCGATAATAACTGGCTGAACGCCATGCCTAAGCAATTGTGCCGCCATCATAAGCCCCGAGGGCCCGGCACCGACAATTAATACTTTGGTATGTGTTTCAGACAGTATCATCTATCACCTGTGAAAAAGTAAAAAAATGGTGGGGCGTTTGTGCAGTTCAGGCACTTTTTTTTGCCATTCGGCGATGGTTTTAGTTTGCACGAACTCTGTTGCCGAAGTAAGGTCGCAGGCTATGCAGAGCCGCGTTTTGGGGTGGGCTGTTTTTAATATTTCTTCCAGCAGCGGGTTATTGCGGAATGGCGTTTCAATAAATATTTGTGTTTGATTGTTTTGTTCGGCCATGCCCTCCAGTTGCCTGATCTTTTTACTGCGCTCAATCTTATCAATTGGCAGGTAACCATGAAAAGTAAAACTTTGACCATTAAACCCAGAAGCCATAAGGGCTAATAAAATTGAGCTCGGCCCCACTAGTGGCACAACTTTTATTCCCATGCGATGTGCTTTTTCAACAATTTCCGCACCGGGATCGGCAATTCCCGGGCAACCAGCCTCGCTCATTAAGCCAACATCATTGCCTGCCTGAAGGCCCTTAAAAAAATCGGCGGTACTATCGCGGTTATGTTTGCTGTAATCGTGGATTGTCAATTCGCTTTGCGGCGTTTTAAGGCCGGCCTCCTTTAAAAATTTTCGCGCCGTTTTTTCATTTTCAACAATATACTCTTTGATGTTGTTTATGGTATCAACCAAATAAGGGGTAAACGATTTAGCCGCTGCTTCGTCAGCAAGCGGTACGGGTATTAAATAAAGGGTTCCTAAAGGCATATTGCAAAATTGCTCTTTTTTGTTTAATTTAAGCTGTTGAAAGCAAATTCATAAAAATGAAAGAATTAAGTAAAAACTGGTTTATTGAAGGATCAATTGATTTTGAGTATAAAAAGTATATCCTGCTTGATTATTTGCAGGAAATTAACCGTTATTTTGACAAAAGTAAATTGTACCCCAACCTTACTGACCTCATCTTTCATTTCAACAATCTTTTATATTTCAAAAAAAATAAAAGCATGCTGCAACAGGCTTTTCCGCAGCGTTTAACCCTTGCCGATATTGAAGCGGTAAAGCTTACTTATCAAAAAATAGTGGACGACGATAGCTCGATGAAAGAGATTGAAGCGATTATTACTTACGCACTTCAAAAAATGGACCCGGCTATACAAACAGGAAAAGAAATTTATGATTTTGTGGAGAGCCGCCTGAATATTGATCCCGTCGGTATTGTTCCGTTAATGCCTTATCACGGCTATTTTTCCCTGCGTAATGGTAAGGATAAAACGCATGGGATATACGAATACCAGATCACCATATTTGAAAATAAAGACGATAAATACCGGGGCATCAACATTCAATTTGTAGATACTTACGAAGAAAGCATCACCAAAACCCCCGAGGCTGTAAAGCTTGACCTGATTGGCCGTAATATGTATATGCCCAACCCGGCTGTATATTATGTACAAAGCGATATTACTTTTCCACTGGAGCAAACCTTGCTGCCTGTAGCCAAAAGGAGCCTGGTGAAGTATATTTCGAATGCAGCTTGACGGATGTGCAGATGTGCAGATGTGCGGATGTAACACATCGCCGCACTTTTGCAAATGCGCGTATTTCAATTCCTATTTCAATATTAATACCGGGCGTGTTGCATTCAGTGCAAGGGCATTGGTAATGCTGCGGTGTGTCAGGTTATAAAAGAAACTGTACTTGCCGGGGAGGGCAATAATAAGTTGCGGGTTGTGCTTACGGGCAAAATCAAATATGCCATTTACTATATCCTTATCATGCGAATGGTAAACTTTATAATCATAGCCTTCCAGCGATTCAACCAGGCCGGCTGCCGGTTGCTCGCTATTTACCGGGTGTTTTTGTTTTGGATCAACGTTCAATATCATTAATTCAGGATGCAGCCACTTTTTAGGGTCACGGAGGCCTTGTAAAGCCCTAAGGCGGGAAATCACGTCAAAATCACAAGGCACTAATGCCTTTTCTATTTTTTGGTATGTTACACAGCAGGGGATAATATACACGGGTATCGAACTTGTTTTCGCTATCGCGATGAGCTGTTCGCCAATATAACTGTCATTTTCATCCGGATTATTATCGCTCCCTATCATTAATCTGTTTGGGTGCTCATCCGCTATCACTTGATGGATCGCCCTAATAAGCGGCAGATCACTAACAATTGTATCTATTTTAATGTTAGGAGTACACTTTTTTAGCAGTTCTTTGCTAAGCACTTTTAAACTGGATTCCACTTTTTGCCGTTCTTCATCAATGTCTTCGGCGCTTAATTGCACAAAATCAGGTGATGGCAATATTTCTTCATAAACCGATACATAATAGCTTTTTAAAAGAATGATACGTTCTACATGGGTATCACAGCTAAAACCTGCGGCATATTTAATAACATTTTCTGTGGTACCCGAAAAATCAACGGGTATTAATAATGTTTTCATCTTATTTATTATAAAAACGGTTACAGAATGGCTATGTTTTAAATTTAATTCAATATATACATTTTAATGTTTATACCCAACCAAAAAATCTCAGTATTGCAACAATTAAAAATACAAATATCCAGAACAACAAAGTAACACTCATTTCCCTGTTAAGGAATGATGAAATTTTTTTCCATGTCTTATTGTCAAAGTCCATTTTCAAAAGTTGTTATGTCATTAATTGTCACATAAACTATCAAGCATTTAACTTTTGTCTTAAATTTTATTATATTTTCCTTAAATTACCGATCATTTTATTAAGCAGCAATATACTGTTTTTCAAGTCGTTAATATTAACTTCTTCAGAAGCCATTTCATAAACCTCGGCAACCCAGGGATGCAGCTGTTCTTTAAGGTCATTTCCTTCTTTGGTTAAATAAATCAGTTTGTTGCGCCTGTCATTTCCATCCTCTACCCGCTTTACCATTTTACGCTTTACCAGGTTATCCAGCAAATAGGTCATGCTTGATTTATCCCGTAAAGTAAGGTCAGCTATCTCCTGCTGGTTGATGCCATCCTTTTTCCAAAGGCAGCCCATCACTTCCAACATCTCGAAGGTGATGTTGATGCCATGCTCCTTAATCTTTACCTGTATAAATTGCCTGGTATAAGTCCTTAATTCGGCCATTGACCGGCCGAGTTCCAGGGCAAATTCAGTTTTTGTTTTATTTTTTGATTGCGTTGCCATTTTAAACAAATTTAAAAAAATAGTCTTTTTTGCCTCACCCTGCCCTCTCCAAAAGAGAGGGTTCTAAAAAAGAGCGAAGTTAAAGCCCTCTCCTTTGGAGAGGGTTGGGTGAGGCGGCTTCAATGCGCAGCATCTGCCATGCTTATTTTGTTTTTTGCACTTTTAATAAATATCAATACAACGGGTACAAATACCAGGAACATAATACCAACCCATAAAAAAACATCCATATAGGATAATAGCGTCGCCTGCCTTGTCACCGCGCCGTCAAGCATGGTATATGCCGATTGCCTCGCCGTAATACTATCAACCCCCATGTGCTGCCGTACCCCTGCTGCCATTTGTGCAACCCTTTGCTGCACAGCCAGGTCATTCACACTTAAATGACTGACCAGCGTATTTCTATGCACCTGCGTTTGCCTTGAAACGAAAGTAGAAATGAGCGCCACACCAAACGACCCGCCTAACTGCCGCATCATCCCCGAAAAGGCTGCGCCCTGCCCAATTTCCTGCCCCCGGAGCGTGGAAAGCGACATGGTACTTACAGGTACCGATAACAAACCCAGCCCAAAGCCGCGCACAATCAATATCCAGAAAAAATCACCCGCGCTTGTATAAGGGGTAAGTACGCGGTACGAAAGATAGCTGTAAATAAAAAAAACGATCATCCCAATGGCTATCAGGTACTTTTGCGGGATCCCTTTTTGTATGAGGATTGCCACAAAGGGCATCATAACGGCTACAAACAAGGTGCTTGGCAGCATGAGCAGGCCTGCCTGCAACGCCGTCCAGCCGAGTAAAGATTGTGTATATATTGGGATAATAAAGGTGGAACCGAACAACCCAAAGCCCATAATGAATGACAGCATAACGCCTATGCGCAGGTTGCCATTTTTTAATACCCGCAGGTTAACCACCGGGAAACGGTATTCCAGCTGCCGCCATATAAATGTTAAAATACCTAAAACTGCGACTGCCGTTAAGGCTATAATTAACTTGCTGTTAAACCAGTCATCTTCCTGGCCTTTTTCTAATACGAATTGCAGCGATGCCAGCCCAGCAGTCAACAAGCTGATCCCCAGCCAGTCCACCTCGCTTATGGGGCGTTTTTCTTCATATTTTGGACTCCTTACGTATTGGAGCGTAAGCAGCGTGGCAATAACGCCAACGGGTATGTTGATATAAAAAATAAAGGGCCACGAATAATGATCAACAATATAACCGCCGATGGGCGGCCCGAGTGTGGGCCCTACGATAACCCCCAACGTATAAATAGCTTGTGACATGGCCCTTTTTTCAACAGGCCAGCTTTCGGTAATAATAGTTTGCGAAGTTACCAGCAGGGCGCCCCCTCCCAAACCCTGCATAAACCTAAAAAAAACCAGTTCCCATATACTGGTAGCATTACCGCATAAAAATGAGCAAACGGTAAAAAGGATTACCGATGCAGCAAAATAATTGCGCCGCCCAAACTGCTGCGACAACCAACTTGTCATGGGTACAATAATTACATTGGCAAGCGAGTAAGCAGTGATTACCCAGCTGATCTCGTTCAGCGTAGCGCCCAGGTTGCCGCGCATATCATTGATGGCCACGTTAACAATGGTAGTATCAATAATTTCGAGCAGAGCGCAAAATACCGCCGTAATGGTAATAATAATAAGCCGGGGGCCATGTTCAACTAATGATTCTGCTGATTGCATGAAAATTTATGCTTTTATAACTCAAAGTTATATACTTGATAGTTATATATCAAACTAATTTTGAAAAAATCGGAATTGAGAGCTGATGACAACAGGTTTTGAGCATTGTGTGCGACAAGCGGGTACAATTGCGGCAGTAAAAACAATTTGTAGCAATATGAGGTTAATAGCTTATTTTTTGGCATCATGCCCTTTCCTTTCCGCAGTAAGTCCAACTACCTGCAATGTATGCTCTACTAAAAGGCTTCCCAATAAAACGCAAGCGCCAGTTATTGGCTTTTGATGTGCGGTAAAATAAACCAGGCCAATAGCGCCAAAAGTCTCGACTAAACTTAATGTTATGGTACCGGGATTTAATAGCGAGTCTTTCATTGTGCCCACCAGGATAACCTTCGCTTCATAGCTATGGATAAGATGAATTAAAACGGCAAAAATTATCGCGCCATATATATAACTTAAATGGGCAGACATTTGCAGCATCATCACCCAGGTGAGGATTTCACTTACGGTAACGAATATTAATATTAATAAAATCGGGCTTTTATTCCCTTTTTGGTCGGTAATCCAGGCGGGGAGATGGAAATGCAGGACTACCGCCCCTCGTTCAATAATAAATCCAACCAATAAAACAGCTATAGCCCAAACTATATACCCTTCATTAAAAAATGAGAGCCAGAAATAAACGGCTATAAATTCCCCAAAGGTTGTGACGATAAACGTAATTATTCCGGATAACCGCGATCTGTTATTCATGAGCGTAACTTAATTTAGGTATATATACTGCTAAGTATTTATATACTACTAAGTTACATTTCCTGGTTGATTATAATAGATACCGGGAATTATTTTTTTATAGTTTACTGATTACAGGGAATAATCATCAAGTATATTAATTTTCAACAAATGCCAACTCAATATTTTTGTAGTTGCGTTTTTGCAGCTCAACTTTGATGCCTTCGAAGATTTTTACAGGCCCTTCTGTAGCAAACATATTTACTAACCAGGAAGGCAATGAGCCAGCAGGATCAACATGAATGGAATATTCAACTTTTATTTGATCTATCCCTATTGGGGTGATAGTCCATTTCCCGCGAGAATCATTAACCCTGATGATGCCTTTTTTTTCAGGCACAAGGCCCTGTACAGCTGGCCCGTCAATAGTAATCACTTTTGTATCTGGATTTTGAGATACTGTTAAATGTACAACAAAATCACGGTTGGTTGCAGGCCATGGTAAATTTACTTCCGTATAATAATAGAGTTCTGAAGCTGAAACCTGTTTTACTACTGCAGATGATTTTACATGGTATACCCATTCAGGAGCGGAGTTCACATCCATGATGAGGGCAACAAATTGGGATGCTGTTGCATTAAAACCGGCATCTACCTTTATGGCTTTAACTTTTGAGTTTGGCACCTGGCTGGTATAAACTTTAATCCCTTCCTTTTCGGTGCTTAATTTCCAATCGCTTTGTGCTAACAGGGGGCTTAGTTTAAAAACGAAGAGAAGGGCTATAAATAATATCTTTTTCATCTGATTAATATTTTTGAATTTGTAATTGCCTTCTTGTTCTTCTTGTTATTTAAGCATGACAAATGGAGCGCATGGCCCCGTTTGTCATGCTGTATTAATTGTGTAAAAAATTACTTGGTGTCAAAAGCATAGGCTACACGCAGGCCAAAGAAATTAACTTTGCTGTCGTCGATATTGCTGTTGAATTTGGTTGTAGCTTCGTAACGTACACCGGCATCAATAAAGCTTTTACCGCCCAACGGGAACTGAACGCCAATTTGCGGAGCGTATAAAAAGGCTGCACTGTTGTTATAGCCCAGGTCTGATTTGTTTAGTGCGAATGCAGCGCCCGCTTCGCCCTGTATGTAAAAATTACTTACCGGGAAGAATTTTAAACCGGCCTTTACAGGTAATAACTGGATATTTGGAGCGCCAACACCGGTACCATCGATATTATTTTTACCAAAGAAATTGTTATAACCGGCGTTAACCGTTACAAATAACTGGTGCTGAATAACCGGGATATCGGCTTGTACCGAACCGCCAAGGTTCCAGTCGTATGAGTCGTTTAATTTTCCTGTGGGGATACCTGCATCAACGCCAACGCTTAAAATTACGCCGTTTGATGTGGTTGATTTACTTGCAGTTGAAGATGTAGTTTGTGCTTTTGCGCCCAGTGCGAAACCGGCAAAAGCTACAACTAAGGCCGAAATTTTTAATGTAGTTTTCATAATATATATGTGTTAAATTATTCGTGTGTTTTTAAAACACAGAGCAAATTAACATCACAAAACAGGCACACCGTTTCATCCTAATGTCACGATTATTCAATCGTTTGATTAACAGCATTTTAATTTTTGACCAATTGGGTATTTTGGTCAGGATAGTGTCAGGAAAAGATGAACTATCGTCAACAAGCGAATTTAGTGACTGATTTTTTAACACAGAGTGCGCTGAGAATTGCACAAAGAACACGAAGATTTTATTATTAGGAATATATTTGGGGGATAAATGAGCAATCAAAATTTCAGGCAATTGCAGTTTATTTGAAATGCAGCAAGCCATGAACTATGAACCATCAACCATGAACTACCTCAGCTTCCCCAACGCCTCTTTTACCCTCGGTATCAAATCCACAATATCCTGCAAAGTACTTGCACCAACTGATACCCTGAACCAGTTTATATCGTCTTCGGTACCAAAGGCAGAGAACGGCACAAGCGCTACTTTGGCTTCTTTAATAAGGTAAAAGTTTATATCGGTAGCAGTTTTCAGCACTTTGCCATCGGGGGTGGTTTTGCCGCTGTAATCAACCTTTACGGTAAGGTAAATAGCGCCCATAGGCTCAATGGCATCAACACTAAAACCCTCGGCCCTTAATTGCTGAAAGCCGTCGTAAAGCGTAGTTAAACTGTTTTGGATATTTGATTTTAGTTTATCGAGATAGCTGTTAACATTATCATCCTGTTTCAGGAATTTAGCCATTGCCACCTGCTCGGCCTTTGGCGCCCACGCGCCCACGTGGCCAACAATAGCTTTCATGTGATTGATAACATGTGTAGGACCAAAACCCCAGCCCACGCGCACCCCGGTTGAAGCAAAGCATTTGGAAGCGCCGTCAACAAAAATAACTACATCCTTTAGCTCCGGGCGCAGGCTCACCGGGTCAAAATGCTGGTGATGGCCGAAGGTTAACTGAGAATATATCTGGTCGTATAAAATATAAAGCGGTTTTTCACCGGCTTTGCGTGTTTTATTTTCGGCAATTACAAGGTCGCATATCTCTTCCAGGTCTTTTTTGCTGAACATAGTACCAGTTGGGTTGAGCGGTGAACATAAAGCAAGTAAAGCCGCGCCTTTAAGGTGTGGGGCAATCTCATCAGCCGTAGGCATAAAATTATGTTCTGCACGGGTTTCAACTATAATAGCTTCGGCCCCTACAAGGTCGCAATAGTGATTATTGTTCCATGAGGGCGTGGGAAAAACCACCTTGTCGCCAGGATCAACAACGGCCATATAAATAGAATAGATCAGCGGCCTTGAACCGCCCGATATAAGAATTTGGTTTGGCGCATAGTCAAGATTATACCTGCTTTTTAAGAATGTCGAAACGCTTTCGCGCAAACTCAGCATTCCATCAGCCGGCGGGTAATTGGTTTGGTTATCGCTGTAAGCATCGACAATGCCTTGCTTTAGCTGTTGGGGGATAGGATAAATATTTGAATCGAAATCGCCTATGGTTAAATTAGCAATATTCTGACCTTGTCTTTTAAGTTCGTTGATCTCGCCTGCAATTTTTATAATCTCGGACCCACGCAGATTTTGGGCTAATAAAGAAACACTCATAGCGCAAATGTGAGAATTTTAATTTGAAAATTTGAGGATGTGTTAATTTGAAAATTGTATCGAAGGTTTTAAGAGAACGTTCTTTAAATATCGAATATTGAAGGCTGAATATCGAGTTTCGAAGTACTTCATTATTCTTCATTCGAAATTCGGCGTTCAATATTTTTAACCTAACCTCTAATCTCCAATCACTAATCTCTTCAATTTGTTTCTTTCCCTGCAAGTACCTAAGTTTGCGCCTCAATTATACTTTTATGTCAAAAGCATCTGAAATAAAGAATGGCAACATCCTAAGGTTTAATGGCGAGTTGCTGCAGGTAGAAGAATTTTTACACCGTACCCCCGGCAATTTACGCGCTTTTTACCAGGCCCGTATGCGCAATGTTAAAAGCGGCAAACTGGTTGAATACCGTTTCCGTACCGATGAGGACGTAACCATAGCGCGTGTCGAAACTAACGATTATCAATATTTATATGAAGATGGCAGTTCGTTAGTGGTGATGGATAATACCACTTATGATCAGCATAATATCCCGAAATCATTGTTCGGCCCGGCCGTAAAATTCCTGAAGGAAGGGATGAATGTAATAGTTGCTTTCGAAAGCGAAGAACCGATTATGGGATCGGTTCCCGGCTCCGCTGAACTGGAGATCACCTATACCGAACCTGCTGTAAAAGGCGATACCTCAAGTGGCGCAATGAAAAATGCTACGGTTGAAACGGGGGCGGAAATAAAAGTGCCGTTGTTTATAAATATTGGCGACAAGGTTAAGGTTGATACCGCGACCGGTTCGTATGTAGAGCGTGTGAAAGCATAGCCCCCATCCTCTAAAGGGGAGTTTTGTTCCATGTATCATAATAAGTTTCTTTTTCTAAAATATATCCCTTAATTTCAATCATTCATTTTGAAATTAAGGGAATTTCTTTTTCAGGACTTCCCAAACCTGGATTTATATGCACCAACAAACCAATTCACCTAAATGAAGCCCTATATTCTTGTAGTTGGGAGTTCCAATACGGACATGGTTGTTAAGGCCGGTCATTTACCTGTTCCGGGTGAAACAATTTTAGGCGGGACTTTCATCATGACCGCGGGCGGCAAAGGGGCCAACCAGGCTGTGGCCGCAGCACGACTGGGCGGCAACGTGGTTTTTATTGTTAAAACGGGGGATGACATTTTTGGCAAACAGGCTGTTCAACTATTTAAGGACGAAGGTATCGATACCGACTATATTATAACCGACCCCGAAAATCCATCAGGGGTGGCACTGATCATGGTAGATGCCAAAGGTGAAAATTGTATTTCAGTAGCTTCCGGGGCCAATGCGGCATTAAAACCTGCCGACCTGCAAAAAGCTGAATATTTAATCAAAGATGCATCCTTAATATTAATGCAACTGGAAATCCCGGTTGAGACGGTTAAATATGTTATAAATATAGCGGCAGCAAGCAGTGTGAAAGTGGTACTGAACCCGGCCCCCGCATGTCCGCTATCTGATGAATTATTAAGTAAAGTTGCTATCATCACCCCCAATGAAACGGAAGCCGAAATGCTTACGGGCATTAAAGTAACCGATAAGCAAAGTGCCGAACTGGCGGCAAGGGCGCTTGCGGCTAAAGGTATTGGAACGGTTATTATTACTATGGGAGCACAAGGGGCTTTGCTGCTTCATGGTGATACCTACCAATTTTTCCCCGCTCCTGTTTGCCAGGCAGTTGATACAACAGCCGCGGGTGATGTTTTCAGCGGTGCGCTTGTGGTCGCGATTTTGGAAGGGAAAAGCATATTGGAAGCAGTACCATTTGCCTGCCAGGCAGCGGCGCTTTCGGTATGCAAAATGGGCGCACAGGCATCAGCGCCGTACAGGGATGAGTTAAATGACTGAGGATTAGAGCCAAGAACCAAGAGTCAAGAATCAAGATATGAAGAGTAAAATCCGGATATTATCAAAGCGAATAATTTTTCGATGTTGAACCCTGGTTCTTGACTCTTGGTTCTTGGCTCTTTCCTATAAAGAAACCTAATTCGTAAACTATATGTTCATCATTTCAACCTATCCAGTTGCGGTAATATTCTGCATCATCACCATGCTTTGCTGGGGTTCATGGGCAAATACGCAAAAAATTGCCGGCAAAAACTGGCGGTTCGAGTTATTTTACTGGGACTATGTAATTGGCGTAGTGCTATTCTCCCTGTTTTCGGCATTAACTTTAGGAAGTTATGGCCACGGCGGAAGAAGCTTTTTAGCCGATTTAAAACAGGCTGACAGCGATAATATCATCAAAGCAATTATAGGGGGCATTATATTTAACGCGGCAAATATTTTATTATCTGCGGCTATTTCTATCGCCGGCATGGCTGTTGCTTTCCCGGTTGGTATTGGCATTGCATTGATTTTGGGTGTTGTTATCAATTATATCACTGCCCCGCAAGGCAACCTTGAATTTATCGTAATCGGCATAATTTTAATTATGGCTGCCATAATCGCGAATGCAATAGCTTATAAAAAAGCAAGTAAAAACGAAAAGAAGCTTTCTGTAAAAGGTTTACTGATTTCAGTTTTGGCTGGTCTGCTGATGTCGTTATTTTACCGATTCATTGCTTCGTCGATGGATTTGTCGAATTTTGAAAGTCCTGCAATAGGTAAAATGACGCCTTATACTGCGGTTTTCATTTTTTCGCTGGGCATCCTGATCAGTAATTTTGTTTTTAACAGCATACTTATTTACAAACCTTTTGAAGGGGCGCCAACCAGTTACACAGCCTGGTTTAAGGGTAAGTTTTCTTTGCACCTTACGGGGATACTTGGCGGCGTTATATGGGGAATAGGTAACTCTTTTAACCTGATTGCAGCCGGTAAGGCCGGGCCGGCCATATCCTACGGTCTTGGCCAGGGCGCAACCATGGTAGCCGCCTTATGGGGCGTTTTTATATGGAAAGAATTTAAACAAAAAGGCGCAGGTACTGGCGGACTAATCACAGCCATGTTTTTGTTGTTTATAGCGGGTTTAGGGATGCTGATTTATTCGGGCGTGTGAGTTAAATTTCGAATTTCGGAAGTTCGATTTCGGATGTTTTTAAATGCGGAAGTCGGATTGCCGATTTCGGAATGTTATTAGTAAGGTTTTAAGAAAGTCCCCTCACCATCTACCGAGGAAGATTTTAGAGGTAGCTGAACTGTTTGGTTTTCTAAGCCCTCTTTCCACCGCAGGTGAAGAGAGGGCAGGTCGAGCGAAGCAAAGACCGGGTGAGTAAACTATGCGAGCGGCATTAACGTTGCTACATGGCGGCGAGTTTACTCACCCCAACAACTCCGCCAGCTGGCGGATCGTTGGTACTCTCTTCGCCTTCGGCGGAAAGAGGGCTAAAAAGTTTTTTTTAATTTAATGCCATTGAAATGAAAAAATTATTCTTCTTATCAATCATATTTTTAATCACAAACTATTCAATTGCTTCCGCCCGGCAAATCCGTCGCCAGGGTAACACCGGCGAATTGATCGCAGGCCCCGTAAACCCATCCCAGCAAAAAAAATGGCTTGATACCCTAAAACAATGGCGCATCAACGAAAGGAAAAAACTGCACTTCAATGATAAAGAATACCGTAAACCGGGCTTAAGTTGGATTAAATCAACTTATATATATGCCCAGATGATGGCGCACGACCGCTATTTTTATGATCCTGTAAAAGGTAAATATACTGTAGACCGTTACCTTAACGACCTTGAAAAACGTTATGGCGGTTTGGATGCAGTGCTGATCTGGCCCACCTACCCAAACATCGGGGTGGATAACCGTAACCAGTTTGATTTGGTTGCTGATATGCCGGGAGGCAAGGAGGCAGTAAAACAGATGATCAGGGATTTTCATAAACGTGTTGTACGGGTGTTTTTCCCTATCATGATATGGGACCACGGCACAAGAAAACATAAACTTTCCATCCCAAAAACCATAACCAAAGAAATGAAGGAACTTGGCGCCGATGGTCTAAACGGAGATACAATGAATGGCGTAACAAAAGACTTTTTGGATGCTTACACTGAAAACAATTACCCGCTTGCGCTGCAACCCGAAGTCAATTTGAGCGACCTGAAAATGCTGCAATGGAACCTGTGTAGCTGGGGTTACTATTTTCCGGATTGGGGCGTGCTTAAATATAACCATATCCCCGGTGTAAGCCTTTACAAATGGCTGGAGCCGCGCCACCAGGTATTTATTACAGATCGCTGGGCGATCAATAAAACCGAAAACCTGCAATATGCCTTTTTTAACGGCATTGGCTATAATAGTTGGGAAAACATCTGGAGCATCTGGAACCAGGTACCCGACAGATATGCCGAAGCAATCCGCAGAATCAGGATGATCTACCAGCAATTTCCTGAGGTATGGAATAGTCCGGCTTGGCAGCCGCATTTCCCGGTGGTTCAAGAAGGCGTATATGCGTCAAAGTTTCCTGGGTTAAAAACAACAGTTTATACGTTTGTAAATCGTGACGGTACTGACAAAACCGGGGTGCAAATCAGCCTTCCTTATAAAAAAGGTGTTAATTATTATGATATATGGAACGGTGTAGCGCTTCATCCCGAAAAAAACGGCGATGAGATCAGCCTTAGCTTTTCAATTGAAGCAAACGGTTTTGGCGCTATAGCGGAGAGAGGTAGCCACCTCTACCCTGCTGACTTTATGCTGTTTTTAACTCAAATGAACAAATGGGCTGAAACACCGCTAAATAGTTTACCGGAAAGCTGGAAACCCATCAGCCAGCATTTGGTGGAGATACCTGAAACCAAAAGCCCGGCTAAAACTCCCGATGGAATGATACTGATACCTGCGGCCTACAAATTTAATTTTGAAACCCATGGCGTAATGATCGAGGGCGATGAACTGCCCGATGCGGTTGGCGTTCAATATCCATGGGAAAAGCACCCGCAGCGCGACCACACAGAGCCGCTTGCTATAAAATCTTTTTATATTGATAAATACCCTGTTACCAACAAGCAATACAAAGCTTTTATGGATGCGGCGCACTACAAGCCAAAAGACAGGCATAATTTTTTAAGGGATTGGAAAAATGGCACATACCCAGCCGGATGGGAGAATAAGCCTGTTACCTGGGTTTCGTTGGAAGATGCACGGGCCTACGCCGCCTGGGCAGGTAAAAGATTGCCCCACGAATGGGAATGGCAATACGCCGCACAGGGAACCGACGGGCGCCTATACCCATGGGGTCAAAAGCGGGACACCACCCTGATACCACCTGCTGATACTACGCGACGGATGCGCGAACCTACCGATGTGAATGCCTACCCAGCGGGTGCGAGTCCTTTTGGCGTAGTGGATATGACTGCTAATGTTTGGCAATGGACAGATGAATATATTGATGACCATACCCGCTCGGCTGTTTTAAAAGGAGGCAGTTATTATCATCCGCAAACTTCACACTGGTATTTTCCGCAGGCGCAGGAAGTAAATAAACAGGCTAAGTATTTGTTAATGTCGCCGGGAATGGATAGGGCGGGGACTATTGGGTTTAGGTGTGTGGTGGATAGGTAAGGCAACCCGTACCTTCTTGTAACAATAATTAGTTCCAATAATATTTTGCTGATAAATATTTGATAACTTTAAATATTAAATCATTGATAATGATGTTGATAGTTACCTGATTTTAGATTTCTGCTAAACCTAAGTTCCTTGTTTTTTAATACCTATTCCGGGAAATTGGGGACGCAGTTTTTATCAATTATAATGCGCCAATATTAAAACCTATAAAAAGATAGATAATGAGAAGGTTATTTGTTTTTTTCACTATACTATTGCCTTTGAGCTGTTTGGCCCAGGTTAATATTTCAGGTAGGATTTTAAATCAAGCCGATACTAAACCCGTTGCCAACGCAAGTGTTTTTTTAAGCAATGCCACTATAGGCGATAAAACTGCTGCCGACGGTACTTTTACCCTGTATAATGTAAATCCGGGAAAATATGATCTCATTGTATCCATTTTAGGTTTTGAAGCTTTTGACCAAACAGTTATGGTGGGTTATAAAAATATTTCCTTGCCTGATATTACTATTTTCCCTAAAACAATAAACTTACGCCAGGTAACCATAAAACCTCGTTACGACCCTGACAGGGCTAAATATTATCAAATATTTAAAGATGCATTTATCGGAACATCAGATTTTGCCCCCTATTGTAAAATATTGAACCCCGATGTGCTTGATTATGATTATGACGAAGCGAAAAACACGCTTAAGGCTTCGTCTTATGATTTTTTAGAAATTGAAAATGCAGCTTTAGGCTATAAGATCAAATACTTACTAAAAGACTTCTCATTAGACAATACAGCTAAAGCTTTATACTACAAAGGTTCGGTTTTTTTTGAAAACATGAAGGGCACAGCCTCAGAGCAAGAACGCTGGAAAAAAAGAAGGCAGGATGTTTATATAGGATCTGAAATGCATTTTTTACGTTCGGCGCTTGGCGACCGGATAGAAGAAGAAGGTTTCAGGGTACAGCAATTAGCTATAATAACAAACCCTGAAAGGCCTGCCGATAGTATCATTAACACAAAGATCAGCTATTATAAAGAATTAAAAACCAAAACAGAGATACAGCGTGACTCGCTGGCTTATTGGATCAAAAAATTAAAGCTGACCAAAACATTTCAAAAGTTGATGCCATACCCCTTAACCAAAAAAGATATAATCAGAAAAACCGACCAGCCGGGGCAATACGCAATGGGTTGTGAAGGCGATGGGCTTTATATTGCTTATAGTAAAACCAATCACTTTCATATAGTTGACAACCGTGAATACCTGAATAAGCCTGGTAATACAGAAACCAACCTGGTAAGTTTTAACGCACCTTATGCCTTTTTTTATAGTAACGGCGTGATCATTAATCCATATAGTGTAATGCTTGAAGGTTTTTGGGGAAGGGAAGGCGTTGCCGAGTTGTTGCCTGTTGATTATGATCCGCAGCAAGCCCTGCAAGCGCCAATTGACAGCATGATAGTAAGAAATATCGTTGCCAAACTGAAAACATATTCAGTAAATCATATCGCCGAAAAGGCTTACCTGCATTTTGACAAGCCTTATTATGCCGCGGGTGATACCATTTATTTTAAAGCCTATTTAACCCAGGGCGAAAATCACCAGCCATCAACAATAAGCGGTGTACTGCATGTTGACCTGGTTAACACCGCCAGCAAAGTTGATCAATCCATTATTCTGCAGGTTAATAACGGGGTTGCCTGGGGGGATTTTGCATTGCCGGATTCCCTGCCAAAAGGCAATTACAGGGTGAGGGCCTATACCCGGTGGATGCAGAATAACAGTTCCGAAGGCTATTTTGATCAAACTATCCCTGTAGGATCAATACGTCCCAATAAAACGCCTGAATCGTATGTAGCATCCGCAAAAAAAGAAAACAAACCCGATGTACAGTTTTTCCCCGAAGGCGGAAAACTGGTGAATGGCATCAGCTCAAAAATAGCCTTTAAAGCTATTGGCAGCAATGGCCTGGGGATTGATATTAAAGGTGAGCTTACAGATAATGAAAACAGGAGGGTGACGTCTTTCACATCGGAACACCTGGGAATGGGTTATTTTTATCTTCAACCTGCGGAAGGTAAAACCTACAAGGCAAAAATAACTTATCCGGATGGTTCGCAGGATATAGTTGAACTGCCTCGCGCTGACCCGGGCGGAATTGTGTTAAAGGTTAATAACGATTCGAAGACCAGGTTAAAAATGACCATCGCTGCTACGGAGTCTTATTATAAGGAAAATAAAAACAAAGATTTTGCATTGGTAATTTATTCGGCAGGTGAGACTTCAAGCTTTATTTGTAAATTAGATAGCCAGGTAATTTCGCTGGATGTTTCAAAACAAACTTTGCATACAGGCATTGCGCCCGTTACTTTGTTCTCACCAACCGGCGAGCCACTCTGCGAACGTTTAGTATTTGTGCAAAACAATGACCTGCTAAGTGTTAATGTAAGCAGCGATAAACAGGTTTATATTAAGAGGGGAAAGGTAGATATTAAGCTAAATGTAAAAAACAGTACCGGCAAAGCATCAGCGGGGCATTTTTCTATAACAGTTATTGATGAAAACAAAGTGCCGGTTGATGAAAATACAGAAAATACTATTTTAACCAATTTGCTTTTAACCTCCGGCCTGAAAGGTTATGTAGAACAGCCAAACTATTACTTCGCAAATATAACTGATAAAACCAATGCCGATCTCAACCTGGTTATGCTAACCCATGGCTACAGGCGGTTTGAATGGGAACCATTATTAAAGGATGAATATGAGCAGGTGACCCAACAGCCGGAAAAAGGGCTTGAAATAAACGGCATTGTAAAATCACCAAACGGAATACCGCTGGACAACGGAACGGTATCTTTACTATCAATGCATGGCGGGCCGGTATTGAGCCAGGACCTCGATAAAAACGGAGCCTTCCATTTTAACGACCTTACGTTTATGGATAACTCCAACTTTGTATTAAAAGCTGTAGGTGCAAAATTAAAAAACAATACCCGCCTTGTTTATAATGCAGTAAAGCCTATCCCGGTGACTGCTAATGAAAATGCACCTGCTGAACAGGGCGATGTGAATAAAACAATGCAAGCCTACTTAGAAAACAAGAAATTGTGGCAGGAAGAAGCAGTTAAATACGGGCCGCTGCGGGGGATGATGTTAAAGGAAGTAAAAATTGAAGATTACCCATCCTCAAGCTGGGTAGGCCCGGGCTATGCTGACCAGGTAATTCACCGTAAGGACATTGCCGGCAGCGGGTTATTTACGGATCAATTTTCTGGCCGTTTGACTGGCATACATTTTGAACAATCCACCATAAATGGCAATAAGTTCGCTATTTTGGATATCCCTTTAAGGGGCGGCCCCAACCCGCCGATGCTGGTGGTATTTGATGGGGTAGAAATCCCCGGGCCAAATATGAACCTTGATGAAATTAATGTAAATGATATTGAGACCATAGAGGTTTTAAGAAATTCATCTGCAAGTATTTATGGCGCCCGGGGAATGGGAGGGGTTTTGATCATTACATCACGCCGTGGGGGTATTGAACCAATAAGCACCGGAATACCGGATGGCCTTTTACCTATATCTCCAAAAGGTTATTATAAGGCCCGCGAGTTTTACGCCCCAAGATATGACCATGCAGAAAATGCTTTTAACCGTGAAGACTTGCGCTCAACCATTTACTGGAAACCCGAACTGGTTACTGACAAAGATGGCAATGCCTCATTTGATTATTATAATGCCGATGGCACAGGCAGCTACCGGCTTATAATAGAAGGTATTGATGAAAACGGCAACCTGGGCAGGCAGGTTTACAGGTATAAAGTGGTGGGTAGAGATTAGAGGCTGGGGATTAGAGATTAGTTGAGAAATTAGGATAAAAGATTTGACAACTTTTTAAAAGTTGTCAAATCTCTCACAGCCTAAAACTCCAACTCCAGTAACACCGGGCAATGATCCGAATGTCTTGCTTCCGGCAAAATCGCCGCTCTTTTAATGTTCTGTTCAAGAGACCTTGTTGCCATGTTATAATCAATACGCCAGCCCAGGTTCTTAGCGCGGGAGTTGGCACGGAAACTCCACCAGGTATAATTGTGGGGCTCTTTGTTTAAATGCCTGAAGGTATCGATATAGCCCGATTCAATAAAATTTTCCATCCATTCCCGTTCTTCGGGCAAAAAGCCTGACGAATTGGCGTTTGATTTTGGGTTATGAATATCAATGGGCCGGTGACAAATATTATAGTCGCCGGATACTACCAGCTTTTTACATTGTGATTGCAGCAATTCAAGGTACCTGCCAAATTCATCAAGAAAACGGTACTTAAAAGCCTGCCTGTCATCGCCGCTGGAGCCCGAGGGGAAATAAACACTCATCACGGATACATCATCAAAATCCACGCGGATATTGCGGCCCTCGCGGTCATAATCGCTGATACCGCAGCCATATTCAACATGTTTGGGCGTTTGTTTGGTAAAAATGGCTGTACCACTATAACCTTTTTTTTCGGCAGGGTACCAGTAGTGTTCATAACCCAATTGCTCAACCAAGGCAAGGTCGGTCAACACATCCGGTGAAGCTTTAATTTCCTGCAGGCAAACCACATCGGCATCAGTAGCCTTAAGCCAGTTCAACAAATTTTTGCTCATTGCCGAGCGAATACCGTTAACGTTGTAGGTGATTATTTTCATGCCCCCTTGCCTCCGCCTGCTGGCGGAGGAACTTTTTAAATTTAAGAATTATTTGATTAGGTAAAATGATAAAATTGTAACCCCGCGTTCCAACTCCCCCTTTAGGGGGTCGGGGGGCCAAGTATCTTATCAAGTTGCTTACATTCCTTTTTACTCAATAGCTCAACAGTCATGGGCACATCCAGCAGTGGCCGGTCGTTTGCATCTTTTTTTACGGCAGCTATACGGTCAATCATATCAATGCCGGTAACAACTTCGCCATAAACGGTATAGTTCTGGTCAAGGTGCGGTACACCGCCAATTGATTTGTAATATTCACGCTGCCAGTCTGGTATTTTATGACCTTTTAAGCGGGTCTGCTCAAGGGTGTCCAATTTGCCATCGCTAAAGCGTTTGCCTTCAACAATATAAAACTGGCAACCGCTCGAGGCCTTTGCCGGGTTATCATCACGTGCTGCTGCTAACACACCTCTTTTATGAAAAAGACTATCTCTAAACTCCGCAGGGATAGTATAGCCGACATCGCCATTACCAAGTTCAGCGCCGGGCTTTGCCTTTTGCGGGTCTTTCGAATCCGGGTCACCGCCTTGTATCATAAAGTTTTGTATCACCCTGTGAAATAGTGTACCATTATAAAACCCCTGTTTTACCAGTTTTATAAAATTATCCCGGTGTTTAGGGGTTTCATTGTACAATCGTATAATACACTCGCCATAACTGGTTTTTATCCGCACATACTGGTTTTTTGGCCCTTTAGCGAAGGTGGCTGTCAGGATAAAAAGTAACAAGCCTGTAGTAAAAAGTTTTTTCATTGTGTTAAGTTATAATAAGTTGTAGTCGTTGTAAAGGTTGTAATAAGTTTAAACATTTATAACCACTACAACTCTTACAACATTTTTAACCTTCCCCTCACATTTCCTCAAAATAATTAATTATTAATGATTTTATCAGCATTTCCTGTTCAAGTATAGTATAATTTGGAACTGTTTTTACCAGTTTCCAGTGCGGCCAGCCATCCTGGTCTAATCCTTCCAGTTCATAAAAACCCATCATGCTAAACAATTTGCAATTAGCAATATGCATCAGTTCTTCTTTTTGACGTTTGCTGAATTTCTTTGGCCCTTTACCAAGTTCCTGTACACCAATCAAAAACAACATAACTTTTATATCCGGCTTTTCATTGTCAAACTCATCAGCTATCCGCTGCTGCAATGCGCTCCATTTTAAATTGATCTCCGCAGGTTTCATGGGGATAAAGATAGTTCATTGGTTCATTAGTTTATTGGTTCATTAGTCTATTTGGATATATGTAACTGTGGGATAATTAATAATCAGAATGCAATGTCGTTTACCCAAGGTTCGGCGGCATGTTGGGATTGGCTAAACGGGGCAATATCCTGTAAAAATGGTGACACATTTTTGTCACTGACAAAATACTGACAGTACTTAAATAGCTAATTATCAGTTTTGTAGCGTCTTGTAGCAGGGTGTAGCACGTGTAGCGCTACTACATTTGCAAAGGAGACCTATATATCTGCAGTAAAAAACGATTTATAAAAATAAGTATCTTCCTTGAGTAAACGACATTGAATCAGAATACCAGATTAACATTTGCATTCTTGAACAATGCTAACAAACTATTCACCAATGAACTAATGAACCAGTGAACCAATGAACTAACACAACAAAGTTGCATTTAACGATATTGTTACATTCCAACTACATTTGAAAACTTTTATTAATTACTTTTGTTAAAAATTATAAAAAAGACATTTGCTGACTTGAAAACGCATAAATATCATATCATCTGTTCGCGGATATTGCTGATCTGTTTTATTGCAGGCCAGTATATGGTATATGCCCATCAGCACAATGTTATAAGTAACACGGACAAAGCTTATAATATTTCAAAAAACATTCCCCAACAAACTGTTAAGGAAAAATGCTACCTGTGCGATGTTATGCACCATCATGTGATGGTCAAAACCTCACAGGTGTATTTTAATCCTGTTATTGTTTCCGGCCATGTTTTTAAAAAGGTTGAATATAACTTTACGAGCATCCAGCTCATCCTCTCCGGTGGACGTGCGCCACCACTATCTGATTATAAATCGTAAAACTAAAGGCGAAAAAGGCTTTTATGCGTTTATTATTGAAACGATTTTTTATTACATGCGTCTTACCCATGTAATAAGAAGTTTATAACAGGGTTTTTAATAATGATAGCTTTTATTAAAAAAAGTCCACTCAAAGCGGGATCCTCATTTTCTAAATACCATTTCTATTATGATTTTTATGCGAATCAAAATTCGATCATCAATATTATCAGTAATTATTTTTTTTACGGCGGCAGTGTCAATGGCTGCCCCCAAATTAACGTCGGACGACGGGCCCATCGGTACCCTGACGGGCACGGTAACCGATAAGGCAGATGGAAAACCCATAATCGGGGCAACAGTAAATATCCCGGATTTAAGAAACGGTTCTATTACCGATAATAACGGACACTATAACCTGGCGCGTTTACCAAAAGGCATTTACCTGGTACAGGTTACTTATATTGGTTATGCAACTTTTAATGAAAAAGTTGATTTTACAAAAACAACCGAACTAAATGTTCAATTGCAGGCATCGTCAATTGAAGCCGGTGAGGTTGTAATTACGGGAGTGAGCAAGGCCACCGAAATAAAACGCGACCCTGTGCCTATGGTGGCGGTTGGTAAAAATTACATCGACGAACATTCGGCATCCGGCAATGTTATTGATGAGATAGCCAATTTACCAGGCATAAGCGCAGTTACTACCGGGCCTAATATTTCAAAGCCGTTTATTCATGGTTTGGGCTATAACAGGGTGGTTACCGCCGAAGACGGTATACGCCAGGAAGGCCAGCAATGGGGCGACGAACACGGGATTGAAGTGGACCAAAACTCTATCGACCGTGTAGAAATTATAAAAGGCCCTGCAAGTTTAAGTTATGGACCGGATGCTATTGGCGGTGTTGTGAATTTAATCACTACGCCACCTGTGCCAGAAGGCAAAATATTGGGATCGTTAACTGAACTGTATGGCACCAACAATGGATTGATCAATAGCTCATTCAGGTTACAGGGTAACGAGAACGGGTTTGTATGGGGCACCCAGATTTCAGATAAAATAGCGAAGGATTATCAGGACCAGCATGATGGCAGGGTGTATGCCACCAATTTTGATGAAAAAGACGCAAGGGTGATGGTCGGCCTGAACAAATCGTGGGGATCTACCTACCTTAATGCATCGGTATTTGACGACCTGCAGGCTATACCTGACGGCAGCCGCGATTCGCTTACCCGCCAGTTCACACAGCAAATTACCGATGCCGATACTTACAGGCCGATTGTGCCAGCATCTGAACTGAATTCTTATGCTATCCCAACCTTGCATCAGCACGTGCAGCTATACCGGATTTATGATAACAGCACTTTTAATATAGGCGGCGGCACCCTGATTGTCGACCTCGGGTATCAATTCAGTCACCGCAGGGAATATACCCACCCTACAGAGCCTGACATCCCTGGCCTGAACTTACAGCTTACTACCTATACTTATGATGTAAAGTATGATTTTGATTTGGGTAAAGGCTATGAAACCACTTTTGGCCTGAATGGCATGTACCAGAGTAATACTTTGGGTAATAGTACCGATTTTCCGATACCTGCTTACCACCAGTTTGATATCGGCCCGTTTTTCGTACTTAAAAAGAGTTACGGAAAGCTGGACCTTTCTGGCGGGGCAAGATACGACACCCGCTCTTTCAGCGGGCAGGCTGCATATGTTGATACGACCAAACAATATTATCCAGCACTTTATACCGGCGCAAATCCAGCTACAACGCCTAATGTTGTACAACAGTTTAGCGCCCTTAATAAAACTTTTTCGGGCGCATCGGGAAGTATGGGGGCCACCTACAATTTCTCGGATAAGTTTCTGCTAAAAGGGAATATAGCCCAAGGGTTCAGGGCGCCAAGCATAGCGGAGCTGTCAGCCAATGGCGCCGACCCCGGATCACAGATATATCATGTTGGGAACAGCGATTTTAAACCTGAAACCAGCGTACAGGGAGATTTAGGAGCTTTTTTAACGTTGCCCAATGTTAACGCCAGTGTAGAGGTTTTTGACAATACAATACAAAACTATATTTTCCAGGAACAAATACTGGATGCAAATGGCAATCCTGAAAGAGTAAATGCCGATGGTACGCCAAACCCGGTTGGGCAGTACAGTAAATTTACTTATACGCAAAGCAAGGCACGCATAGATGGTGGTGAGTTTTATTTAGATATCCACCCTTTTCCGTGGCTGCATTTTGAAAACTCCATGACCTTGACTTATGGCACAAACCTGGGTAATGGTGGGCATGAACCTGACAGTTTAAAATACCTGCCTTTTATTCCACCGATGCATACACATTCAGAGCTGCGCGGCACTTTTGCCAAAGGGTTTGACAATATGAAAAATGTTTATGCCTTTATCGGGTTTGACCATTACGATGCCCAGAGCCACTTTTTCTCAGCCTATGGTACAGAAACCTACACAGCCGGCTATAATTTGTTAAGCGCCGGCATAGGCGGTAACCTTGTAAATGCTGCGGGCAAAAAAGTTGTGGAATTGTTTATTGAAGGAACAAACCTTGGCAATGTTAACTACCAATCGAACATGAGCAGGCTTAAATATTTTGATAATGCTGTAGTACCCCCCGGAGTACAGCCAGGTATTTTTAATATGGGCAGGAATATAAGTTTTAAGGTAGTAGTGCCGTTTGATCTGTCGCCGCATGAAAAAGCGGATGTAACGAAAATATAAAATATCCATTTGTCATTGCGAAAGAGGAACCCCGATACTTACCGGGGCGAACTTTGCACGACGGCCATGTATGATTGCCTTGCATAGTTCGCGATTGCCGCGCTTCGCTCGCAATGACATGGTTTTTCCTTTGTCATTGCGAAAGAGGAACGAGTGAAGCAATCGCTAACTATGCATAACGGTCATTCAAAGTTCGCGATTGCCGCGCTTCGCTCGCAATGACAATGGTTTTGCTTTGGCATTTCGAACGAGGAACGAGTGAAGCAATGACATGGTTTTATTTTATAAAAGTAATCCGGGAAATCACTAAAATCAGCTGAATCCCGGTTCAGACAAAATATCCTCAACCGTCCGTTTCTCCTGCACCCCCGTTTCCATATTTTTTATGGTAAGCAAACCGCTTTCAATTTCATTACTACCAATAATTATAGTGTAGGGAATGTTTTTGTTATTGGCATACTCCAGTTGCTTTTTAAGTTTTGAACCGGCCGGGTACAGTTCTGCATTAATATTCTGTTTGCGTAATTCTTGCAAAATAGGTAATGCAAATTTTTCACCTTCTTTATCAAAGCAACAAATGAGCAGCTGTGTTGATTGTGCCGATGAAGCAGGGAAAAGATTTAATTCTTCCATCACATCATAAATACGGTCGGCGCCAAAGGAGATGCCCACACCTGTAAGCCCGCTCAGCCCGAACATTCCCGTAAGGTCATCATACCTGCCGCCGCCGCCGATGCTGCCCATGGCAACTTCATTGGTTTTTACTTCGAAAATTGCGCCGGTGTAATAGTTTAACCCACGCGCAAGTGTAATGTCAAGTTCTAAGTTTGCAGCTTGCAGTTCGCAGCTGGCTATGTAATTAAACACCGTTTCTATTTCTTCGCAGCCTTTTAAACCTATATCCGAATTGACGAGCGCAATCCGCAGGCTTTCCAGTTTTGCTTCGTTGGAACCTTCGAGCAATATTACAGGCTTTATTTTTTCAATATCTGCTTCAGTAAAGCCACGATCCATTAACTCTTTAACAACACCATCCAATCCTATTTTGTCGAGTTTGTCTATGGCAACTGTAAGATCAATAATATTATCGGCTTTGTCTATAATTTCAGCAATTCCAGATAGTATTTTTCTATTGTTTATTTTTATGGTGAAATCTTTCAAACCAAGCTTGCTTAAAGCCTCGTCGTATATCATTACAAATTCAGCCTCGTTCAATAAAGAATCAGAACCAACAACATCTGCATCGCATTGGTAAAATTCGCGGTAACGGCCTTTTTGGGGCCTATCAGCGCGCCAAACCGGCTGCACCTGGAAACGCTTGAAAGGGAAAGTGATTTCGTTTTGGTGTTGTACCACATAACGTGCGAAGGGAACGGTTAGATCGTAGCGAAGGGCTTTACCAGAAATTAATGGGGTAAGCTTTTTAAAATCGTTGGTAAAGTTTGAATTATTAATATTAGCGTCTGATAAAAAATCACCTGTATTCAAAATCTTAAATATCAGCTTATCTCCTTCTTCACCATATTTTCCCGTCAAAGTCGAAAGCTTTTCCATCGCAGGCGTTTCAATCTGCTGGTAGCCATATTTACGGAAAACGCTTTTAATGGTATCAAAAATAAAATTACGTTTCACCATTTCGGTGGGTGAAAAATCACGGGTTCCTTTTGGTACGGATGGTTTGATGGATGCCATAAGCGGCAAAGGTAACACGAATTAAGGATTTTTTTAGATGAACGGGATTATTGACATCACAAAAAAATCCTGTAATCCTCCAATCCTATGAATCTTAGTTAAATTTGGCACATGAACACCATCGTGCAAACCTCGCGTTTCATTGTCTGCGAGTTTAACCCTGAAGAAGAAATATTATTGATTAACCTGTACAGCGATGAAAAGGTAAACAAATATATTACCAAACGTACCGATGAGGAAACGCGGCAAAGATTTGCCCAGACATTAAAAGAGTATGAAAACGGATCAGGTTTAGGCCGGTGGGGCGTATTCAACCGTGCTGATAATGACTTTATCGGCGTGTGCAGCCTAAAACCAGCCGACTCCGATCCAACACGTATTGAGTTGGGTTATGTGCTTAACGAAAATTACTGGGGCCACGGTCTTGCTACAGAATTAGCAAAAGCTTTGATATTTTATGGTTTTGAGGATAAAGGCTTAACTGAAATTTGCGCCTGTACGCTTCCTGAAAACATGGCTTCACAAAATGTATTGCTAAAGGCCGGATTTATCAGGCATGGGAATATTTTTTGGCACAACGCTAATCTAAGATTTTTTAGGATAACGCGTTAGCCTCCTCTAAATCTCCCCCGGTAGGGGAGACTTTTTAATTTTCAAATCTTTTATCTGCGGGATTATTATAAATTTGAAACTATGGACATCCTGCAAACACCCCGCCTTGTTATACGTGAATTTTTACCATCCGAGGAAGATATTTATTTGAATCATTTTAATGATGAACTGGTTGCATTATACTTGCCTAAACGCAGCAGGGATGAGCGTATTAATATTTTCCGTACCGCAGTGGAACAATATGCTGTGAATAAGAAGTCGGGCATATGGGGCATGTTTAATAAAGCCGATGGTGATTTTATAGGCAGTTGCCTGCTGCGCCCTTTTAATAATGAACCAGGGATACTTGAATTGGGTTACAGCATGGAACAAAAATACTGGGGCCTGGGTATTGGCACCGAGATGGCCAAAGCAATGGTTACCTATGGCTTTTCTGACAAAGATACTTTTGAAATTGTTGCTGTTACCATTTTAGAAAACATTGGCTCACAGCGTGTACTTGAAAAGGCTGGCCTTAAACGTATGAACAATTTACTAAGGGGCGGAGAAGAGTTGGCGTATTTTAAAATATTACCTTAAATTTTCCTAATACAGTGAGTGTAAATTCTTCATTTAACAAACGGCTCTTAGGGAGTCTGGAGACTTAAGGAATGCCGAACCCCAATAAAAGAATGAAGTACTTGTGTTAACAGCAAAATCGTTTACAGAATATGTTATGGATTTAAGTATCTTAGTATTATAATATGAAAATCCCGGTTATTAGAGGAGTAATAGAAAGGCGCATTTTGGTTAACTATATGGTTGACCTCGACATTGCTAAAGCTATTTTGCCTGCTCCATTTAAACCAAAGGCTTTTAACGGTAAGGCTATTGCCGGAATATGTTTAATCAGGTTAAGTCACGTCAGGCCAAAAGGTTTGCCAGCTTTCATTGGTATAGGTTCAGAAAACGGCGCACACCGTATAGCTGTTGAATGGGATGAAAATGGTCAAACGAAAGAAGGTGTTTATATACCAAGAAGGGACACATCTTCAAAATTCAATGCGTTAGTTGGCGGCAGGGTATTTCCGGGAAGGCATTACCATGCTAAGTTTGATGTAAAAGAAGAATCAGGTAACTATCATGTAGCTTTTAAAAGTTCTGACGGAACGGTGATTAGTATAGATGCTACCCTTGCAAATACGCTTAAAAAAGAGTCTATATTTAAAGACTTGACAACAGTTTCCACTTTTTTTAAAGCAGGTTCAACTGGTTATTCGCCCAACGGCAATAATTTTGACGGTTTGTTACTTAATACCTATACATGGGATATAAAACCTTTGGAAGTAAGTAATGTACAGTCAAGCTATTTTGAAAATGAACGTATTTTTCCGAAGGGGTCAGTGCAGTTTGATAACGCATTGCTTATGACAAATATAGAACATGAGTGGTCATCTTTACCCGATAAATTTTCTTAAAAACACAAAATTAGGGTAAATGAAAAAAAGCTCTGTAACTCTGTCATTACTTAGTATTTTGCTGCTTTTAACCACTAACCTGTTTGCCCAAACAAAAACAACAGGCAGCTATTATACCTCCTTCGATAGCACAAAAATTTATTACGAAGTAAAAGGCGCTGGCTACCCTGTCATCTTACTTCACGGCTTTTCGGGTACCGGGCAGGGCTGGAAAAACTGCGCGGTTTATGGTGACTTGCTTAAAGCAGGTTATATGGTGATATTGATCGATCAGCGTGGCAACGGGCATTCCGACAAACCGCATACCGATGCTGCTTATGCCAATGATGCTGAAGCAAAGGACATTATGGGTTTGATGAGCAGCTTAAATATAAACAATTACGACGCTGTCGGCTATTCACGTGGTTCTATCATTACTTCAAGGCTTTTGGTGTTTGACAAACGGTTGCACAAAGCAATTATGGGCGGCATGGGAGATGCTTATACCAATCCTGAATGGCCAAGACGGGTGCATGCTTATCGTGCCTTAATGGGCGATACTACCTTGCACGATGTGGATGATATGATGAAATACATCCACAGCCAGAATTTTGATAATTTGGCGCTGGCGTTACAGCAAAAATACCAGCCCTCAACAAGTCCGCAGGAATTGGCTACGGTACATGTACCGGTTTTGATTATCCGGGGCACCGAAGATAAAGAAAACGGCTCGGAGACTGGACTAAATAAACTGATCCCCAACTCGGGCCTTACCTATGTGCCCGGCAACCATAATACTGCCATCAGAACGCTTGAATTTTCCGCAGCGGTGCTTAAGTTTCTAAATGATTAAGTTTCGGTTAAATTTAATTCCACATACCTTTTATTGTTTTGTCCCATTATGTGCATTAAATGCGCCTGTTTTCAAACAAAAAGGCTGTTTTTTCATTTAATGAATAATGGCTAAAGTTTTATTAATACTTCTTTTTTGTTTATTGCCCTGCCTGCTGATGGCGCAAACCCCTGTAGATACCACTAATAATGTAGATATTGACACCACCGGGCAAAAAGATCTTATCGATATTGCGAGGACACTTTTAAAGGACAAGCCCAGAAAATATCCTAAGGAAAAAAAACAGATTTATTTTTCTATTTTGCCTATTTCCACTGCGGTACCAGGTACCAGTAAAGCATTGGTTACTTCAACGACGGCAGGTTTTTACCTGGGTGACCGGAATACTACCTATATCTCCAGCGTTACATTTGCACCATATTTTAATTTAAAAGGAAGATTTGGCCTGCCTATTCATTCAAGTGTATGGCTAAATGATAACACCTGGAACATAGAGGGCGATACGCGCTTTTTAGTGTACCCGCAATATACCTGGGGCCTGGGCGGGGGACAGCCTGAAAGTGACAAAGTTTTGGTAAATTATGATTATGTACGTTTTTACCAGAGCGCCCTTAAACGTATAACTCCGTATTTTTACGCTGGTATTGGTTATGATCTTGATTATTATATTAATATAAATACCGGTAATAGCCCGGTAAACCTAAGTGATTTTACCGGCTATAAATACGACACTGCACCTGGTGTAAACTCATTCTCTTCGGGGCTTACTTTAAATTTATTATATGATACACGCCAAAATTCCATTAACCCTATTCCCGGCGTATTTGGAAATTTAATTTACAGGTACGATATGGGTGCTTTAGGTAGTGACAACAATTCGCAGTCCGTTTATATCGATTTTCGTAAATATGTTTCGCTCACCAATGGCAACATGAAAAATCAATTAGCTTTTTGGACTTATTACTGGACGACAATATCACCCGGCACTCCATACCTTAATTTACCAAGTATAGGGAATGATCCTTACCAGCGTTCGGGGCGTGGAATTGAACAAAACCGGTATAGGGGTGAAAGTTTGATTTATTTTGAAACCGAATACCGGCGGGACATTACGAGGAACGGTTTGTTTGGGTTCGTGATCTTCGCCAATGTAAATTCAGCGAGTGAGGCCAACAGTCACCGGTTTTCTTATTTGAACCCTGCAGCAGGAACAGGCCTAAGAATAAAATTCAACAAAAAATCCAATACCAATGTTTGTTTTGATTATGGCTTTAGTAAAGGCTATTCAAATTTAACCTTAGCCCTGGGCGAGGCTTTCTAAGCAACAAAATTTAGATTTTGTTAACAATTTCATAATGAATCCCTTAAATTGGCTTGTGGCAATTTGATTAAATTTGTATAGCACAAAAAAACAAGGCCACAGTAGTAATCAAGTGTCAAAACATGGTAGTGTCATTAAAAAATAATGGTGATTTAATAAAATCAGACAAAAAAGTGTACCATTGCCCAAAGTGTAAATCGGTACTTGATACCAGGGTGCCACGGGGTTTTTTTGTTAAAACCCTTCTTTTCTGGCTCCCCTTACGGCGATATGCCTGCTATAGCTGCAAACGCAAATTCTACATGTGGAGCTAATCAATTTTTTAATTATTTACGATATTAACATATCTTTTTTGAATGCCGTATAAATGTTAAGAATTTATAAGAATTCAATAAAATATTTTATATTTCGCAATATTTTCAAATTATTTACCTGTTTTGACATCTGAAAAAAAACCAAGAAAAACATATTATTGTTCACGCTGCGGTGCACCGTACCATTTTCAAATGCACAGGGGTTGGTTATTAAAACGTTTATGGTTTATATTTCCAGTCAGGAAATACTTTTGCGCCAAATGTAAAAAGTCATCCTATGTTTTTATAAAAAAATCAGACTGATCAGTTGATAGCTAAAAATTTACTATGAACTATCAACCATGAACTATGAACAATACTAATACTTCCCCTTTTTATACCCAACCATAAACTCCTTATAATCTTTTTTAACCTGTTTGGTATAATTCAATGCATATTTCAATATTTCATCCAGATTATTTCCCCCGTAGGCGATAAGTTCATCAGCTATAGCCGAACCCTGACGCCCGCCGCTTCGTAGCTGCGCCGATGCTGTTAATATTGCCATATCATTGATCACTTTATCAATATCATCAATACGGTCTTTAATCATTTCGAAATTTATCCTATCATCTGTAGGCTGCAGGTGTTTCAATACGAACGGCTCGTCCTTAAATATAACCGCACTCAGTAATGCCGGAAATACATTTTCCATTCTCTGCTGTACTGCAAGAACCCTTTCGGCTTCCGATCCCCAACCCGGTTGTTTAATTTTTACATAAGGCTGAAGGGATGAAGATAATGCCTGTTTCATATCAAGCAGCAGGTACTTGTTTTTGGTATTCATACTTTTTAGCAAAAACACATATCTTTTCACCCCCACGCTGCCTGTACCAGCCAGCCTGAAAATACAATCCTGCACTTTATAATCATATTGCCCATAATTACCGCCTTTTATAACATCGTTAATAAATTGGGTTAGTTCTTTTTTCAGGGATTCGTCTATCGCAAAATGCCGGGCATCAGCCAATAACCTAAGGTTCCCTTTTTTTCCTTGTGTAAACTTTTTTAGCAGTTCTTTTGGCTTACGTTTTTCAACAGTGGTTAAAAGCGTTTGCACCATACCATCGGCGGTGCGCGGGTCCATGCTTATTGCTTTGCCGTTTCTTAAAGTTGATAAGTAACTGTTCAAAAACAATTGCACAGTTTTTAAAGCCTCATCTTCTTTAATTTCAAGGCTGTCAAATGCTATAAGTATGCTGGTAAGCATTCGTGCAGTTTCCCATGCTGAAGGGGCCAGCAATGCCTCATCAAAATCATTCAGGTCAAAATACACCTGCTTATTATTCCCTTTAAAACTGCCAAAATTTTCAATGTGCAGGTCGCCGCATATCCAGGTTACCGGCGAAGATGGTAAAGGGTTTGCAGCGTATAGGTCTTCGTAAAATAAATGGCAGGTACCGCGGAAAAAATAAAATGCATTTACAGACATGGCTCTGTATTTTAACTTTACCATATCAGGCAACCGGTTTTTATTAAATGCTGTTAACCTTTCGTAAATAGTGGGCATGGAGTTGGAGATTAGAGGTTAGTTAATTAGAGATTAGTTAATTAGAGATTGGTTAATTAGAAATTAGTCGTAATAATGTAAATTGATATGCCCGAAATTACTAAATTCTACCCCTGTTTCCAATGACCCAATGACTCAACGACCAATGACCTTCCCCAATTCCTTATCAATCCGTTCGCTCCATTGCTGTTGCGCTTGTTCATCCGAACCATGCCGGGTTTCATCATCATATTGTTTTTGCAAGTTATTCATTTCACGATAGGCTTCCAGGTATTCAAAATTAATAATGCCTTCGTAATTACTGACGGTTAAATTTTCAGCTTTTAGCTTTTGGATAAAATGTCCGGCTGCTATTTTTGCAATATCAAAGTGCCTTTGCTCATGGTTCAGGTTATAATCATTACGCCTGCCGTCCCTTACCCAGCTTGCACTTTTTGGCAAACATACTTTTATTGCAAGGGCTACATTGATCACACTTTTAGCAACTTCGGTATGTTCTTCGTAACCTATGGTAGGATATACCTCAGCATCATAACTTCCACCTGGTATTTTTGACTGAAAATCGTCCCAGGTTAAAGGTCTTTTGACCAAATAATAAATAGTGTCACCTTCAGGCCTTTCCTCGTAATCTGTAAAAGATAGCTTCACAGTTTTCGCGAGTTTTATATTGGTGGCGGCCTGCCGGTCCATCCAGGTATTTAAATATACTATCCCATTCTCCAGCATATGCCTGAACGTTGGTTCAATTTCCTGTGGCGGCCCGGCATTGCGGGTATAGGTGGCATCGCCTTTATAATCCAGCAGGTGCAGTGTTTCATCATCTCCCCGGGTCATGCCAAATGACATAACAACGGCGACATGGCCTTCAACAAGCCCTCCTGTTAAAGCAGTTTCAGTAACTATAAATTTTTTAAGACCAATAGTAATGGGCCGGTAAGCCGTATCGCGTAATAAATTATGACCAATAAATTGTTTTATGGCAACCAAAGCGCCGCCCTGCAGGTCAACCGGGTATGCTTTTGCCTGGCCCGTTGTATTTAGCGGAGGTAGTATCCATGCAACAGCGCTACGGTTATCACGCTCATCGGTTACGCTGGCTATGTAAAACTCTTTAGGTGTTACAGGGATTTGCTCATCCTTCAAAACAATATTGCTGGTTTGCGCTATTGCGAACCGGAAAGCTGGAAAAATTAAAAATGTCAATATTAATATAAGGGTACAGCGGAATTGCCGTTTAAAAACTGGTTTGATCATTATTAAAATGTTAACGTAAGATTAAGGTGTAATATTTTCATCTAAAAAAACTTGTCGCTGCCGCACTTGGTTCCTAATGACAGATTTTAAGCCGTCAAAACAATTCCTGGCAAAGCATATCACTTTCTTCACAATCCATAAAGTTTTCCACACTAATACCATCCATTCTTTAATCATCGTTAAAAAAATGATGTTTCTCCACAGGATGTGTATTACTATTGTGGATTTCGTTCTTGCGTTTCGCTATTTTTGCTTATCGTTTTTAGCTACTTATGACCAAACATAAATACATTACCATACTGTTCCCGGTATTTTTTGTCTTTTCGTTACATGCCCAGCAAAACCCCTCTTTCCAGGTATATAATACTTATCACGCAGCTGCTGACCTGCTTGATAAAGGTAAATATGTTGCCGCAGCCGAACAATTTCGCTTAGTTGAAAAATCAAGGCTTCAAACAAGTACACAGCCACGGTTTGAGTCGCAATTATCATTAATAAAAGAAAACTCACAATACTACGAGGCATTATGCGCCCTTGAATTGGATAATGATGATGCCGAAAGCATGTTTTTAAGGTTTATAAAAGAACATCCCGAAAACCCACTTACAAAGCTGGCATATTTTCAGATAGGCCGGTCATATTCAAGGCAGGAAAAATATACCGAAGCCTTGACCTGGTTTGACAAAGTAAATGCCGACGAATTAAACGGGAGTGAAAATACCGAATATAAATTTCGCAAAGGCTATGCCTATTTTGCGACCAATGACTATAAAAACGCACAATTGCTTTTTAGCGAAGTAAAAAGCAGACGGTCACCTTTTACCGACGATGCTATTTACTATTTTGCTTATATCGCCTACCTTAATAAAGATTATCATTTGGCGCTGGTGAATTTTGAAAGGTTAAAAAAATCAAAAAAATACGAAAGCAGTTATCCGTACTATATTACCGCAGTATATTTTTTGGATAACCGGTATGATGATGTAATTAAATATGCAGTACCTATTGTAAATAGCACCCATCAGCAAAATGAAACGGAAATGTTCCGGATCATTGCCGCATCCTATTTTGCTAAAGCCGATTACCAGAATTCGGCTAAATACTACGTTCGGTTTGAGGATGAAGACCTGGGCCGTACACAAAATACGCAGGATAGCTACCAGATGGGTTATACTTATTATAAGATTGGCAACTATCCAAAAGCCGCCACTGAACTTGAAAAGCTTCAACAATCAAACGACGTCTTCAGTCAGAACGGGAACTATATACTGGGTGATGTTTTCCTGAAAATGAATAACAGGCAAAATGCCCGCAGCGCTTATTTTGCAGCATCGAAACTTAATTTTGATAAGCAATTGCAGGAAGACGCTTTATACGAGTATGCAAAATTATCGTATGAGTTAGATTTCAATACCCAGGCGCTTGACGCGACAAGGTTATATTTAAAAAACTATCCAAACTCAAAGCGTACCGAGGAAGTTAAAATTCTATTGGGCGAGGAATTGCTCAACTCACATAATTATGCCGAGGCGGTTGACATATTGGAGCCGATTAAAAATAAAACCGCCAGCGCACTGGCTGCCTATCAAAAAGTTACTTACTATCGCGGCCTTGAATTTTACAATGAGCGCGCGTTTGAAAACGCTATCGGCATTTTTTTGCGTTCGCTGAAAAACCCTGTTGATTCGCATATCGAGGCCCTGACAACTTATTGGATGGCAGAATCAATGTACGAGGTGCGCAAGTACAAGGAATCGGTTGAAACCTTTGAAAAGTTTTTAGACCTTCCGGATGCCGGCGAAACCACTGTTTACAATTATGCCAATTACGCTTTGGCGTATGCGGCGTTTGGGGACGAGCAGTACAAAAAAGCCGCTACCTATTTCCAGAAGTTTTTGGCCGGTGACGAAACCGACCCTAACACTATAAACGATGCCGTAACCAGGCTTGGCGACAGTTATTTTGTTTTGAAAAACTATAACAGGGCATTGGAATATTATAACCGTATTATCGAGCAGCATAGCAAAGGTGAAGATTATGCGTTGTTTCAGCGGGGAATGATACAGGGACTGCAGGGATCGCCGGATAACAAGATCAATACCCTGGGCGATGTGCTAAACAAGTTCCCGAAATCTGACTATGCTGACGATGCTTCTTTTGAGATAGCCTACACTTACTTTTTACAGAACGATAGCCTGAAAGCAAAAAGCGGCATGCTTGATATGATACAAAAATATCCTACAAGCAGTTATGTGCCGCGCGCATTGGTTACCATCGGGCTTATTGATTACAATGCCGGGAACGATGACCTGGCCATTGAATCATTTAAACGGGTAGTACAGGATTACTCGTCAACCGATGAAGCAAAGCTGGCATTAAAACAAATTGAAAAGATATACACTGATAAAGGTGATGCGCAAACTTTTATTAATTATGCCGCTACTGTCCCTATAGCCAATTACACGGCAGCCGACCAGGAAAATATTATGTACACGGCCGCGAACAATCTTTATTTAAGGGGCGACTGGCAGGGCACTGTGGGAGCGGTAAACGCATATTTTGATAAATTCCCTGCCAAACCAATTTATGATAAGCAAGCCAGGTTTATCCGGGCGCAAAGTTTAGTTAATTTAAACAGGCCAGATGAAGCAATTACTGACTACAATGTGATATTAAATGACTGGACAAGCACCTATACCGAGCAATCATTGATCAGTATGTCGAAGCTTTATATCGCACAAAAAAAATATAATGAGGCTGTAGTTTTCCTGAAAAAGCTCGAAACAAATTCGGAGTATAAAGCGGATTACACTTTTGCCATCAATAGCCTGCTGCTGTGCTATACGCAAATGCAATTGCCCGATGATGCGTTGAATTATGTAAAACTGGTGCGTGATAACGAAAAATCATCGCAGGAAGATAAATTTAAAACCGGCTTATACGCCGGTCTTGCTTACCTGCAAAAAGGTGATACCACAACCGCGGTAAAAGAATTTGATTATACGGTAACCAATACAAAAACTATTGCTGCAGCCGAAGCAAAATACAATGTAGCCAGGATTGAATATTTAAAAGGCCATTATAAAACATCCCAAAAAACTTGTTTCGACCTGGTTAAAGACCTGCCAAACTATGACTATTGGGTAACCAAAACATTTATTTTGCTGGCCGATAATTATGTGGCGCTAAAAGATAACTTCCAGGCCAAAGCAACACTGCAAAGTATTATTGACAACTATAAGGGTGATGATGATATTTTACCGGCAGCCAAACAGAAGCTGGAACAATTGTCCTCATCGGATAAATCGATTCAAAGATCTGACAGTACAAAGGTAAAGAAGGCTAACAAGGAATAAACGGGAGACAAGCAATGAAATTTAAATATATATATACGCTGCTTTGCTTAATATTAGCATTATTCTTTGTTACTGTGCAAGCGCAAACACAACATAAAGCTAAAAAGCCGGCTGCAAAAGTTACGAAGAAAAAACCTGTAAAAGCCAATGCCGCCCAGCAAAAAACTAATGCTAAAAACTTAGGCGAGGCAGCGGCAGCTGCAAAAGTAAAGGTTGATACCGCTAAAAAGGCAAATGGCGGCACCCTATCCGAAGAAGTTGTGGTAACAACAGCCTATAAGCCGGTTTTGGCAGATGCGGTTAAAATACGCATTAACCCAGACCTGGAAGATAAAACACCTTTTAAGGCGCCGTTAACTTATTTCCCGATTGATAAACGTCTGGAACTTAATACCGATATAAAGCCTTTAAATGCTATGAAAAGGCCTGCTGAACGTGATTCGGACCTTACAAATAATTATATAAAATTGGGGCTTGGCAATTTAAGTACCACTTATGGCGAGGCGTATTTTAATAATGGCCGTGACCAGGCTTTGCAGGTTGGCGGATATTTAAAACACCTTGCCCAACAGGGGACACTATACGATCAAAATTCGAGTAAAGAACAGGCGGGGGTATTTGGCAAAAGCATAGGCGAAACAAATTCACTGAGCGGGCGCATCGATTATAATTATAGCAGCAATTATTTTTACGGTTTTGATGAATATGCCGCCGCTCCGGCAAACCTGCAGGTAAATAAGCAGCATTTCAGCACTATAGGCGCTGAAGGTGAGCTTGCCAAAAACTATAAGGATGTTGATAATGATTTTACTTATGCTTTTAAGCTAAAAGGCTACGAATTTAGTGACGCCTACCAGGCTAAGGAGAGTAATGTGGTATTTTCCGGATTTTTGAACGAGACCATTAATCAATTTTATGCCGGCTTAAGCGGGTCGCTTGATCTGAGTACCCAACAGGATAGCCTATATAATTATAACAACAGCCTCATCAGGCTAAATCCCTACATAAAATTCCAGGGCGATAGCTATAAAATTGATGCAGGGATAAACGTGGTAGATCAATTTGGTTATACTTCTTCTTTCCATATTTTCCCTGCTGCTAAACTGGAGTTACAGGTAATACCTAAATATGTACGTTTGTTTCTTGAAGCAAAAGGCGATGTGAATAAATCATCGCTCCTTGATTTTTACACCACAAACCCTTTTCTTGGCCAGGACCTCAACATCAAAAACTCTGTCGACCAATTAGATATTGCAGCGGGTTTAAAGGGCACAATATTGCCGGGGTTAGGGTTTAAAGCAACCATTTTCCGCAATACGGTACAGGATATGCCGCTTTTTGTTAGTGATTTTGATTTTTCGAAGGGCTACAACAGGTTCCAGGTAATATATGATGACGGGAGATCGCGTATAAGCGGGTTTAATGGTGAACTTGACTATAAAGCATCAGACGATGTGGATGTTTTTGGCCGGGTGGAATTTAAAGATTATCAAATGGCAACAGTTGCCCAACCCTGGAACCTGCCTAAGTTTAAACTTACAGCTGGCACCGTATTGCATGTAAGCGATAAAGTAGATGTTAAAGCTACGCTGCTGATCCGTGGCTCTGCGCTTGATCCATATCCGGAAAGTACCGGCAGCACAATACCAACCACCATAAATTCATTTGCCGACCTCAGCGGGGGCGTTGAATATAAAGCAAGCAAAAGATTTTCTGTTTTTGTAAACGTAAATAATATTTTAAACGGCACTAATCAAACATGGTTGTATTATCCCGACTATGGATTTAATATATTTGGCGGCGTTGGCTTTGCTTTTTAAGCTTTCTTAAATTTTATAATAAAACGTACTTTTAGCAAAATGAATATAGCCGATTATTTAAGCGAACTATTGGTACAGCACGATGAAGTAAGCGTGCCTGGCCTTGGCTATTTTGTACGGGTGCGTGTAAATGCTTATTATAATGAAAAGGAGGCCAGATTTTATCCGCCGTATCACAAGGTAAAATTTGTGGCGGAACAAAGAGATGATGATACTTTTGTCAGATATGTTGCCGAAAAAAAAAATATATCGCTGGCTTCATCCAGGTATTTTTCCGACAAATTTATCATTAAGTTGAGGGAAGAAGCACAGAAAGGCAAATACTTGTTTTCGGACCTGGGATTGTTTTATACCGACCATGACCAACTGATTTTTAAACCAAACGAAAGAATACCTACAGATCCTGCTTTCTATGGCTATCCGCAAATTGATATTAACAAATCAGGGCAACCAGCCTTCGGCGAACCTGCCAAACCTATTATTGATAAACCTGTTTCAACCCCTGTGGCTGTAGTACCGCCCCCTGTACAAACTATCCCGCAACAGGGGCAGTATTTTGAAGAAGAAGAAACGGAATACAAAAGACCAGTGAATACATGGCTCATCATACTTTTAGCTATATCAGCAATTGGGCTTGTAATATTCGGCGTTTATGAGTTTTCACCACATGCATTTGATCAAATTACCAGCGGGTATCATAAAATTATTGGTAAAAAGGATAAAGTTGTACCGGTAAAAAAGCATGAAATAAAAGTTGATACCGTTCAAAAAGCGGCCCCCATAGTAACCGTTGTTGATACAGCTACGGTAGTGCATTTTGAAATAATTGCAGACAAATTTAAATCATGGCGGAAGGAAAGAGCTGATGCCGCAGTTGAGCATTATAAATCAATGGGCCTTGCCGCAAAAATTTCAACAGATGCTCCCGGCCCTCTTTTAAAAATATCCGTTGGTACTTATTTATCGGAAAATGAAGCAGACTCGGTAAGACTGGCATTGATAAATTCAGGAAAAATAAGTAAGAATTCAAAAGAGATATTAAAAATAGAACCCAAACAATGACATTATTATTTTTTCAGGCGGTTGATACAGCGCACAAATTATTAGACACGGCAAAAGCTGCAGGTCAACAATTGGCCCCGGCACCAGAAATCCGTTTTGGCGACCTGTTGGTAAAAGGCGGATGGGTAATGGTTCCGATAGCAGCTTTGGCATTATTGGGGCTGGTCATATTTTTTGAACGGTATTTCACTATACGTAAGGCTTCAACAAATGAATCAAACCTGATGTTACAGGTGCGTGCAAGTATTATGACCGGGAACCTTGAATCGGCTAAGGCCATTTGCCGCAACAGCAATACGCCGCTTGGCCGTATGCTGCAAAAAGGATTGTTAAGAATAGGCCGCCCTATAAAAGATATTGAAGGTGCTATTGAAAACGTTGGCAAACTGGAAGTATCAAAGCTGGATAAAAACATTGGTATTTTGGGTATTGTTGCCGGTATCGCACCCATGTTCGGCTTTTTAGGAACTATTATCGGGGTTATAAAAATTTTTTATGACATATCTGCAACCGGCGACTTGAGCATTGCTACTATATCCGGTGGCTTATATGTAAAAATGATTACCTCCGCTGCCGGGTTAATGGTGGGCATTGTTGCTTATGTAGGCTATCATATTTTAAATATTATGGTTGAAAAAGTAATACTAAGGCTGGAAACTGATGCGATTGAATTTATTGACCTGTTAGAAGAGCCAAGCAAATGAATTTAAGAAAAAGACAAAGGGGAGTTGCTGCAGAAGTACACACATCTGCCATGAATGACATCATGTTTTTCCTGCTTTTGTTTTTCCTGATAGCAGCGACGCTTACAAATCCCAACGTTATAAAATTATTGCTGCCAAAATCATCGTCGGGCAAACCAATATCAAAAAAAACGCTGAATGTAACTATAAGTAAAGATTTACAATATACGGTAGATAACAAACCAATAATACTTGCTGACCTGGGCACTGTTTTATCAGGCTATAAAAAATTATCTCCGGACCTCACTATAATTTTGCATGTTGATAAAACCGTTGCAATACAGGATATTGTTGAGGTAATGGATATATCAAACAAATTAAGTATTAAGCTTGTTTTAGCTACGATACCAAAGTAAGCAGTTAGCAGTTTGCTTTTTTTAATCCATAAACTGCCTGCTGCCAACTGCTAACTGTTAACTGCCAACTGAAAAAATGGAGTACGAAGAAAATAACTATCCAAAAGCATTTTTAGCAACAGGTATTATACTTGCTGTAATGCTTCTTTTGTGTTATTTTATCGTATTTAAAAATCCTCCTGCGCAGGATATGGGCATGGGCGGTATTATTGTAAATTACGGGACTACTGATAAGGGCATGGGCAAGGATATTACAAGCACCGAAGAACCTTCGGTAGCCGAAAAAGCTAATCATACCCAGCCAACTAAAGTAACGCAGACCCAACCAACCGACAAAACAACAAAGGTTGATAACAGCAACCAAAAGATTGTGACCCAGAATACAGAGGACGCGCCGGAGGTTGCCGCCAATTCGAAAAAGGCGAGCAAATTGGTAGCGACTGAGCCTGCCAAACCTGTAAAAAAACAGGTAGTTAATCAAAATGCTTTGTATAAAGGCAGCCCAAGCAAAGGCTCAGGCGGCGGTGACGGAACAACAAACACGCCCGGTAACCAGGGCAGCAAAAATGGGTCAACGTTGAGTGATAATTATGGGCCTGGCGGCTCAGGCGGCGGCTTGCACGGGATGCCGGACTGGAGCTTTGTAACGCCGCTTAATGTAACCAATACCAGCCGCACGCCGGGCACAGTTGTCATCGATATTACAGTCGATCCAAATGGCAACGTAATTGACGCCCATTACGACAGGAAAAAAACCCGTATGGCCGACCTGGCCCTTATACAGAAATGTGAGAGCATTGTTAGAAATGCAAAACTTACTTCATCAGGAACTGCATCAGGTAATTCAAAAGGGCAGGTGAATTTTATATTTAATGTGGATTGAGGGGGGAGTTCATGGTTGATGGTTCATAGTTCATGGCAGTCCATAGACCATGGTCAATAGTCCATAGTTATAATTTACTAATAAAAAATATTGACCTAAATTTGCCACGGTCTATGGACTATCGACCATGGACAACTACCCACCATGAACTATCAGCAAACTGTCCAATATCTCTATAGCCAATTGCCCTTGTTTACCCGTGTTGGCGCATCCGCTTATAAAGCCAACCTTGACAATACAATAGAGCTCTGCAAACGGCTCGGTGATCCCCAGCACAAATTTAAAAGTGTGCATATTGGCGGTACTAATGGTAAGGGTTCAACATCGCATATGCTGGCCGCTGTATTGCAAACAGCGGGGTATAAAACCGGGTTGTACACTTCGCCGCATTTAAAAGATTTTCGTGAGCGGGTCCGTATTAACGGGCAAATGATAGGCGAACAGGAAGTAGTTGATTTTGTAGATAAACATAAAGTTGATTTTGATGAGATCAGTCCTTCCTTTTTTGAGATGACAGTTGCGCTGGCCTTTGATTTTTTTGCAAAGGAAAAAGTGGATATAGCCATTATTGAGGTTGGTTTGGGCGGAAGATTGGATTCAACTAATATTATTACGCCACTCCTGTCAGTCATTACAAACATTGGTTGGGACCACATGAATATACTTGGGGACAGCCTGCAACTGATAGCCGCCGAAAAAGCCGGCATCATCAAGCCAAATATTCCCGTTATTATAGGGGAATATCAATCGGAGGTCGCGGATATTTTTATCACCAAAGCAAAACAGGAAAATAGCCCGATTAGTTTTGCATCGGATTTGAGGTTAGAGATTAGAGATCAGAGGTTAGAGATTAGGTCAAATCAATTCTTAGATGTCACCCTTACTCAAAATTCAGACTTCGGACTTCAGACTTCGGACTTAAGACTTGACCTAACGGGTACCTACCAGGTTAAAAATGTAAAAACTGTTATTAGCGCTGTGGATGAATTGCGCTCACAGGGCTTTAAAATAAGCGATGATGATTTAAAATCGGCTTTAAGCCAGGTAAAAACACTAACTGGACTTCATGGCCGATGGGAAACGCTAAGCAGACACCCTTTAACCATTTGCGATACCGGGCATAACCCCGAAGGTATACAGGAGGTTTTGCAGAATATCGCATCTGTGCCTTATAATAAACTGCATTTTGTTATCGGCATGGTAAATGATAAAGATATAAGCAAGATTTTAGCGGTGTTGCCGCAAAATGCCACCTATTACTTTTGCAAACCTGATATACCGCGTGGGCTGGAAGCGGAAAGCTTAAAGCTTAAAGCAGAAAGCTTTGGTCTAAATGGTGAAGTATACCCGTCCGTAAAACAGGCATTATCATCAGCACAGCAAAATGCAGCGGAAAATGATTTGGTTTTTGTTGGTGGGAGTACTTTTGTGGTGGCGGAAGTTATTTAAAGCGCTTGTCGTTAAGAACCTGCCGGTGTACTCTTATTTGCTGCGTCAGATCTTTTCTTTAGCATTACCAGCGCGGTTATTTCCATAACTAAGCCTATTCCCATTAACAAGCCACGTAAAAAGTCGGGTATTTTAATGAAAGCATTGATCAATATTGGAAGTGCTACTAATAGAAGGCCAAGGGACACAAGGAGCATTGGCAGTGCCAACTGTTTTTTGGTGGTCATATGTTTGATTATTATTAATTGTTGTTTTATTCTTCTATTTCCAAAATCCTAACTATGCAATAAAATTACAATGTTGATGATTTTCAACTGTCCGCAGGTGTGCCACCTGTTTGCAAACCTGGCACACCCCGTTGCCGGACTAAAATTAGCGAAGCTACTGTTTTACAGGCCTTTACATTCGCCGTGCCCTCCGCATCTGCAAATTTATTGCTGTTTAAAATACCTGCCTTTTTTGGTGCAAAATTCACCGTTTTTTGATTGATTTACTACTAAAAATTGCCTTTTTATTGGCAATTTTGAAGCAAATCCGACGCAAATTCCACGAAGGATAATGCTGTGCCAACCTGTACCAAGTGTGCCCGTGGCACAGCCGCACAAATTGGCGTTTCTCAAATCCTTAACTATAAAGTTACAATATTGATAATTTAAAAATTCTATTTTTACTTCCGAAAAATCCAAAGCTACTATAAATTTATGACCTACCTGCCTTCACCGGAAAGATATAAAAATATGCAATACCGCCGCTGCGGTAAAAGCGGCATCAAACTCCCGGCAGTTTCGCTGGGCTTGTGGCACAATTTCGGATATGTAGATGTAGCCGACAACTTCCGTAAAATTTTACACCTCGCTTTTGATAGCGGCATCACCCATTTCGACCTGGCAAATAATTATGGGCCGCCACCGGGGTCAGCTGAAGAAAACTTCGGTCGTATTTTAGAAGAAGATTTTCGCGGTTACCGCGATGAAATGATTATCTCCAGTAAAGCAGGCTATACTATGTGGGATGGCCCTTACGGCGATTGGGGTTCAAAAAAATACTTAGTTTCAAGCCTTGACCAAAGTCTTAAACGGATGAAGCTGGATTATGTAGACATATTCTATCACCATCGCCCCGATCCTGAAACCCCACTGGAAGAAACCATGGGCGCACTTGATTTGATTGTCCGGCAGGGCAAGGCTTTGTATGCGGGGATTTCCAATTACCCTGCCGAAAAAGCGGATGAGGCAATTGCAATTTTAAAAAGATTGGGAACACCATGCCTAATCCATCAGCCAAAATATTCCATGTTCGAGCGTTGGGTTGAAGGCGGTTTACTGGATGTTTTGGAAAAAGACGGGGTTGGCTGTATACCATTTTCACCGCTGGCACAGGGCTTGTTGACCAACAAATACCTGCACGGTATACCCGAAGATTCAAGGGCAGCAAAATCAACCGGGTTTTTACAAAAAAGCCAGGTGACCGATGAAAGGGTAAACCAAATAAAAAAATTGAATGATATTGCTATAGGCCGTAATCAAACACTGGCACAAATGGCATTGGCCTGGCTGTTAAAAGACAGTAGGGTAACATCAGTCTTAATCGGCGCAAGCAGGCCGGAACAATTAGCCGATTCGTTAAAATGTTTGGATAATATTGAGTTTTCGACTGAAGAATTAGAAAAAATAGAAGAAATATTAAAATAAACAATTGTCATGCTAAACGATAGTGAAGCATCTTCTATGATGATTGTCAGACTGTATATTTGCTGCGCGTAGAAGATCCTTCGCTATCGCTCTGGATGACAAAAAAAATTATTTTTGAAATGAGCAACATAAACTGGGGGATAATAGGTTGCGGCAATGTGACCGAAAAAAAAAGCGGGCCGGCATTTAACAAAGTTGCTAACAGCAGTCTTGTAGGTGTTATGCGTCGTGATGCTGAAAAAGCTGCCGATTATGCCCGCCGACATGGCGTTACGCATTGGTATAGTGATGCAGACGAATTGATGAACAATGAAGGAATTAACGCCATTTATATCGCCACGCCACCAGCTTCACATACCGAATATGCTATAACCGGGCTTAACAAGGGGTTTAATATATATGTTGAAAAACCTGTTACCAGGAATGCCGCCGAAGCCCGGCAAATTGCTGATGCTGTGAAGCAGCATCCTAATCAAAAACTAACAGTAGCTCATTACCGCAGGGCGCTGCCTATGTTTTTGAAAGTAAAACAATTGCTGGAAAGCAAGCTGGTTGGCGATGTACGTACCGTACAGATCAGGATGTGGAAAAGCCAGAAACCTGCGCTTGTTGCCGAAATACAAAGTAACTGGCGGGTACAACCCGAACTATCCGGCGGCGGTTATTTTCATGACCTTGCCCCTCACCAACTTGACCTGATGCTGTTTTTTTTTGGCGAACCGGAAAAATATCATGGTTTTTCGTTAAATCAGTCCCATGAAGCACCAGCTGATGATCATGTTTGCGGCCAAATATTGTTTAAAAACAAGGTAGTTGTAAATGGTTCCTGGTGCTTTAATGTTGCCGAAAACCAAATTACAGATACCTGCGAGATCATCGGAACCAAAGGGAAAATTACGTTTCCATTTTTTGGCAATTATATAACTTGGAAAACGGATGAAGATGAACAAACCATTAACTTTACCCATCCAGAACATATACAACAACCGTTTATTGAGAAGATAGTGGCCTATTTTAATGATGAAGGGCCTAATCCATGTTCAATTGATGAAGCGATTGTGCTCATGGATATTATGGATACGTTTACGATTAAATATAATTCGTAGAGACGCAATATTTTGCGCCTCCCACATGCAAATCCACCTTGCAATTCATCAGCCCTACATTTTTTCAATAAAAAAATATTGTTTCCCAATTATTCTTATCTTCAAACTGGTAAATAAAAAAGCAACCCGAAACTATAACCCCTGGTATATGCCTGTAAAAAAGATCACTGCCCCGTTTTATGAAAGGCTTTCATTAGTCCTTGTCGGCCTTATTTCATTAGGGTACCTGGTTATACTGGCAAAAGAAATACTTGATCCCCTGGTATTTGGTTTTTTATTTGCCATACTGCTGCTGCCAACTGCCAATTTTCTCGAGAAAAAGCTTCGGCTGCCGCGCTCTTTGTCGTCCCTGGTATCCATACTTTTACTTTTAGGTTTTGTCAGTGGTATTTTATACGTGGTTGGTTCGCAAATATCCGGGTTGGCCAGCGACTGGCCCCAACTGAAAAGCCAGGTTAGCCAGTCGGTAAGTGATCTCTCTGATTGGATACAGCAAGCTTTTCATATCAATGCCACCAAACAAATGAGCTATGTTCATGATACCACCAAAAAAATCATGGCATCGGGCGGCGATGTACTGGGCCAAACATTCGGGGCGCTATCTTCTCTTATGCTGTTCTACGTTTTCATCCTCATATTTACTTTTTTCATATTATTATACAGGCGGTTGCTCCTTCATTTTTTGGTATGGGTTTTTAGTGATGATCACTCAACCGTAGTACATGATATTGTTGAAAATATTCAGAGCATACTAAGGCAATACATACTTGGCCTGTTACTGGAAATGATTGTAGTTGCAAGTATTGCCTGTACGGCATTTTGGATGATTGGTGCTAAATATGCGGTGCTTTTAGGTATTATAGTCGGTTTGTTTAACCTGATCCCTTACCTGGGTATTTTCACTGCTTTGTTATTAAGTACGGTGATCACATTTGCTACCGGCACCTTAAATCAAGCCGCGTTTGCTGCTGCCAGTGTGCTTGGTATACACATAGTCGATTCTAATTTTTTATTGCCTACCATTGTGGGCTCAAAGGTAAAGCTTAACGCGCTGATTACCTTTTTGGGAATTATTATGGGGGAAATGATCTGGGGCCTGTCGGGTATGTTTTTATCTATCCCCATCATGGCCATATTTAAAATTATATTCGACCGTGTTGACAGCCTTAAACCCTGGGGTTACCTGTTAGGCGGTGGCCAGGAGAGTAAAAAATCAGTTGTAAAAAAGATGAAACCCGCAACGGTTGATAAAGCTGGGGATGGTGATTAGAGGTTAGAGATCAGAGATTAGTTTTTTGTATTTCGATGACAGTTTGCCTATTCACATCATGTGATAAATACGGATATAGATTGCCGCACCATAAGCGATTAATATTACTGTATTCAATACAAGGAGCCAGTTCAAATCGGGTTCGTTATATTTTTTTTTGGCACAGATAATCAGCAAACTGATAAATCCTAAGATCAATATCGCAGGGAATATCATTTCCCAATTATGGCGAAACGACAAAAATATATGCTGCAGCTTTGTTTGGTCGCCTTGTAAAAACGGCGGCACAAGAGCTATCAGCAGTAATAAAAAAAAGAGGCGGACTACAATTTTTGTTACGACCCGGTTTACCTTCATAGCGTGCAAAAATAATAGAAAATCCGATTTACCTGTCGTTTAAAATATCAATACAATGCTTGCTCAATTCCTTTAAACGGCTATCGAGGGAATTTAATCCTCGGTCGTCTTTTAAATTTTTATAGAGAGTTTTTATTATTGCCAGTGTTTCATCACTTGGGTCGCAAGCCTGGGCTTTTTCAAGGTGGGGCAGCGCTTTTCTTACAGCGTCATTATAAGCTTTTGTAACCTGCTCATTCAGTGCTTTATCATTTGAGGATGAATTCAATTTTCCTTCTATCTCTTTCACTTTTTCAAGGTACAAATAACCCAGGGCGCGATGAACAACATAATAATCGGGTACCGCTATTGCAACTTTTTCATAATAGGTCAGCGCTTTATTATGCTGGTCATTGTCTTCATACATTTTCCCGACAGAGAAATAAAAATTTATCCTGGCTTTTTCAGGCAGCTTATCAGCATAGGGCAAAAGGTCTTCACCGAGCTGTATAATTTTATCCTGGTCTTCGCCCTGGAACCTGGCCAGGTTAAAATCAAGGTATTGGTTGTAAACAGAATCAGTGGATGGAGATTGCGAATACGCAGTCAGGCTAAATAAAACAAAGAATATGAGCGATATTATTTTTTTTGTCATAACAGACGTAACATATTAGGTTGATGGAGTGTGTAGTTGATTGGGCTATTCAAAATCAGTGCTTTTAACATTCAAACTTAATCAACCTAATCCAACTCAATCAACTAAATTAACTAACAGAAGCTTTCCATTTTTTGTAAGCGCCAGACATGCAATGCCCGCAAGGCCGGTAACCCAAATCTATAGCTTCATTTTCTGAACTAAAGAAAACGCGGTTTTGCACTTTCATTCGTTTGCCGGAAGCACAATCCAACCTACCATATATCTTTAACTTTAAGTTACCGGCAAAGGTTATTTCGTGTTTATCGAACAATATTTTTAGTTGCTTGCTGCGTTTAAACGCGTTATCACCCAATGAAGTATGGAGTATCATGCGGCATCATGAAAAATAATGCCCAGCGTGTGCCGTTTGCCTGCAGTAATTTCACTGACCCCGTGTTTCATATTTACCCGGTAATAGCCTTTGCTACCTTTTACTGGTCTGAAATTAGTTGTGAACAGCAGCATATCACCTTTGCGGGGTTTTAATACGATAGCTTTTGACTGCGCCCTGGGTCTTTGTTCTATCAATACAAATTCGCCGCCTTCATAGTCTTCATCAGGTTCATTTAAAAATATCACTAACTGCATCGGGAAATAAACATCCCCATACAAATCCTGGTGAAGGGCATTATAACCACCTTTTTCATATTGCAATATTAAAGGTGTTGGCCTGTGCTGGTTATGCTCATTGCAAAGCTCCGTCAATTGAATTAAGCTATCGGGAAAATGTTTACCGATATTTAAAACCCACATCCAGTTATTGGCGATAGGCGCCAGTTTTGGGTACACATTTTCCCGCAATTGCTGTACAATAACAGGTAGAGGGTATTGATAATATTTATACTCGCCCAAACCAAAATGGTAGTGTTCCATATTGATGATTTTGCGATACAATGCTTCATTATTGTATTGCAGGATCAGTTCGTCACATTCTGCCCCCGTTAAAATATTGGAAGCGCACGCATATCCCCCTTCGTTCATGTCTTCTGTAATCTCATCCCAATTTAACAGGCTTATTCTTTTTTGTATGTCCATATTTATTTAAAGAGTTAAGTCCAATAACCCAACTTAATCAACCTGATCAACTATTTCAACCTAATCAACCAACCAATTCAACCAACTAAACTAACTTTAGCCGCTTCCCAACCTATCATGGCCGATTTGCGTGTTGCACCCCAATGGTACTGGCCGGTTTCGCCGGTTGATTTGATTACCCGGTGGCATGGAATTAAAAAGGCAACCGGGTTATCGCCTACGGCACTGCCTACCGCCCTGCTTGCGGTGGGTTGGTGAATTGCTGCAGCTACAGATGAATAAGTTGATAAACCGCCCATAGGTATATTCAGCAAAGCTTCCCATACCTTGAGTTGAAAACTGGTGCCCTTTAAGTGCAGTTTAATTTTTGACAATTCTGTCCAGTCATTTTTAAAGATAAACAGGGCATTTTGTTGCGCCAGGTCAACCATTTGGGTGTATTGGGCATTGGGGAATTGCCTGTATAAGCTATTGAATGCTTCGTCCCGGTCATCGGCGAATGCCATATAACATATCCCTTTGGGGGTTGAAGCTACAATAATGTTCCCAAACGGGCTTTCCGCAAAACTGTAATTGATGGACAATGCTTTACCGCCATTTTTATATTCGGCAGGGGTCATTCCTTCAATGTTCATAAACAAATCGTGTAAACGGCCTGTGCCTGAAAGGCCTGTTTCAAAAGCGGTGTCAAATAGCGTGGCTTGTTTATCTTTTAGTATGCCTTTGGCATAGTCAAGGCTCAAATACTGCAAAAACTTTTTGGGGCTGATGCCTGCCCAATCAGTAAACAGGCGCTGAAAGTGAAAGGGGCTTAAATGTACTTTTTCAGCAACCTCATCAAGGTTGGGCTGTTCTTTAAAATTAAGTTTGATATAGTTGATCGCCTCAGCAATCCTTTGATAATTTATTATTTCCTGTGTGTTCATAAGATTAATTTTTATAGAACAAATGTACCCACGCACCACAGGCTATAAAACCCGGAACTTGCTTTGTTTGTTATTTACAACCTTCCGGAAAAACTAATTCTTAGCCGAAATATCCGTACAGCCGGGAAACAATAGCTTAAAATTCCTGCCGTCCATATCAACTGAATAAATACTTGCGATGGATGAATTGTGTTTTGAGGCAGTAAACAATGCACCGTTACCTTTAATGATAATGTGCCCTGCATCATATCCTTTGGGGGAAAGCCTTAATGTTTTTTTGGAGGCGATGTCATAAATAAAAATAGCCGAAGGCGGGCCATTTTCCCCCGGCTCATCCGTTTCGGAGCTAAAAATAATTTTCGCATTGTCATTGGTAATTACAAACTGATCAAAGCTCGAACTGCCAACACCGTCTTTTAATTCGGGAAGGCCGCCTTTCAGGTCTTTCAGGTCATAAACTGTTGTAACATTACCAGACATGTCCAGCACATAAATTTTTGCCATGTCCTGCACAACTACATTTTTACTGTTTGCAAGCCATGTGGGTGAATAGCTGTCATTGATTTTTCCACTCAGTACCTTAGGATCAGCATTATTGGCGCCAATAACCTCAATCGTCCATTTATTATTTATGTCTGCATTATATACAATTAACTTCCCGTCAGGCGACCAAACGGCGCCATAACAATTGTCATTTTGCGTATTAAGGGTAGTTATTGCTTTAGTGCCCAGGTCCATTACTTTAATAAACCTTTGGGAATCTTTACCATTAACTGTATAGGCCAATTTTTTTCCGTCAGGTGAAATACATGGGTCGGCGCCATCCTTAACAACCAGGTACTCTTTTTTATCAGCTACAGAATAAACACAAATGCCTTTTCTGTTGCTGTAGGCATAGTCATACGATTTGCTTTGACTGTAAACAGCAAGAGCGCTGATCAGTAAGAGCAGGAGTAAAATATTTTTCATGTTATTTGATATTTGAAATAAATATAATGAAAACAATAATAAGCCTACCCTTTAATTAACCACTTTATATCCCTTAAAAAAATCCCATATCACCTGGCAGGCATTCATATTATGCGAGATAGTGCCGATCAAAAATTTGGGCAGGTATTGCGTTCCGCCGGGCCAGGTATGGCCGCCATTTGTTACTGTATATCCAATGACTTTTACCCCTGTAGCCGGGTTGTTGTATTCTTCTTTTATAATGCTTGTACCATCATGAACAATAAGGGGTAAATTGGTAATAATGGGGGTAGTATCGCAATGGTCAGTATCTGCCCACAGCTTTAAAATATCTTCATGGCCATAAATTTCCCCGCCTGCGCCTTTCATCGTGCCGCCTTCAAAAGGCACTAAAGGGTCTTTTGTTCCCTGTATGTACATTATTGGAATTGGCTTGTTTGGGTGATAGGCCACGTCTTTATCCATTGATGCCCCAACCACCGCAATAGCTGCTATCCGGCTATTTAACTCGCATGCCAGGCGTGAGGACATAAAACCACCGTTGGACATGCCGGTAACATATACCCGGCTTGCATCGCCATGATAAGTATTCAGGATATAAGTGATCAGCCGGTCAATAAATTTTACATCATTAATTTCCTTTTTTTGAGCGGGTGTCGGCCTGCCGTCATTCCAGCTGCGGTTAATACCGCTTGGGCAGACAATAATAAATTTTTCCTGCTGCGCTATCGTCCTGAAATCTGCAAAACCCATCATCCCTTCACCAGTGCCAAGCCTGCCATGAAGGGAGACTATAACCGGCATTTTATAACCGGCGTCTGTTATTGACGGGATATAAGTTACAAACTGGTGGCTGATGCCATCGATAATAATTTGCTCTTTTTTTTGCTGCGGCTGGGCCGATGCGGTTAAGGTGAAAAATGTTAATGCAAATAAGGAAAGGTATTTCATGGGAGTGCCTGTTATTTTTAATTTATTGGTTTGCTGTATGATAACGATAATTCAAAAAGGTTTAAGCCTGGATATGTTATAAAAAAATAAAAATATTGTCCTTTATAAATACATAACAATCGCTTAAATTTAATCTATAAATCTAAACATTATGATCTTCAAAAATGCTATTAGCTGGTTCGAAATCCCTTTGCCGGATGGTGAATTGCTTGGGATAGTTAAAATGAGAAAGGTATTATAAATAGAAAATACACCTTCCGGGAACTGTCGAAAAATGACATGAATGCTTAATTTCCGTGAAAACCACTGACAATATTTTGTCAGTGACAAAATATTGTCAGTACATAAGCCGCTAATAATCAGTTTTGTAGCGTTT
>Ga0206864_1023_pt1 | contig 56111 bp, 45 predicted proteins | sample Alteio_BWOrgCont_42_FD_152632 | JGI IMG/M metagenome (GOLD analysis project Ga0206864, IMG submission 152632) | Enriched cells from forest soil in Barre Woods Harvard Forest LTER site, Petersham, Massachusetts, United States -... | ecosystem: Environmental > Terrestrial > Soil > Temperate forest >...
AAAATCTCCAAAACTGTAAGTTGGTAATTATTGAAGATGCCGGCCATATGCCTAATTTAGAGCAGCCCGACCAGTTTAATAAAGCTGTGCTTGATTTTTTAGAGCATATTAATTATTCTAAAAGCTCATTTTAAATTGGCTTTTAGAATAATTGATAAAAAATCCCTTTTTATTAAACTAAACAGTAGGATCAGTAAACGAGCCTGAATTTTGCTCAATATCAAGAACAGACCGTTCCTTTTTAAATATGGCTGCGCCTATTAAGGAAATAATTGCACCAACAATGGGCGTTCCAATTGCTGTACCGATAGCAGTAAAAAGCACACCGTACTTCCTGGTAATTTCCATTGCCTGGTCAAGCTGTTCGCTTGATAAATTTTTATTTTCAGCCATTTTATCTCTTGTGGTAGCTAAAATTTGTTCCCACACCTGCGGGCTTAAAATGCCCAGGTATATGTACATAAATACCGCGAGTATTACTCCTGCAATAACTGAATATATAAAACCTGGCATAAAACCCTGTCCAAATGTTATAAAGCCCCCAAGCTGGTCTTTATATTCCTTTTGCGCCAGGAGCAAAAAAGCAATAAAAGGGACATAGGACAAATACTTTGCCGGCGAAGCCTGGTCAACAGCTAAAAACTGGAATACATAAGTAATTACGATAGCCGTTACAACGTAAATAACGGCCCACTTGGCAGATACATTTAACGAACTTGGTTTAACATTTTCCATCATGAATTTTGTTTAAGTTTTCAATAAAATTAAACAATTAATTCAATTCACATATATCTCGTGCTCAATTAAAAATTTCACAAGTGACGCCAGCCAGAATCTTAGTAATAAAACACTTACTCCGCGGCTAATTATTCGGTCAAAGCGTATGCCAGAATTTGGTAAATTTAAGAGTTATAAACTGGGGGGACTTTTTTGAATAGTGACCCAAAGATTAGTGCGAAAAGGAATATAAAAAGGATTGAAAACACTATGCTCTGAATGGTTGCGCCGATTGTAATATTTTGCTGCAAAGCAAAATCCTTTTTCATTTCAGCTATACTATTGTCTATTACCTTTGGGGCATCTCCCCTTTGTTTCATTAAAGCTGTTTTAGCGGCAATAGCGGCATGTTGTGTATTCGCGATGTTATTGGGTTCAATAAGCTTATTAAAAATAATATCCTTGCCTGTAAACTGGATAAGATAAGCCACCAAAAACATAATAAATACCCCGGTTGTAGCCTGTTTAAAAGTCCAGTAGCCGCCCAGCTTCTTACGTCCGTTAAAACAGAAAAAGACTGTTAACAAAATGGGTATAAACAATGAAAAAAATATAGGCACTCCTACAAACAGCACCGGCGACGTTGTGATTTTTGTAATTAAATAGTAGGAGGATATGCTAAGCGCCAGCAATATAAACCCTAATGCAATTCCATATTTAAGGAAAATTCCTTTTATCCTTTGTTCCAATTCCATAATCGCGACAAGTTAATTTAATTAGCTAAAGCTGATTAATATTTGGAGTACGGCCATATCAAATTCTTTATCGATGGCTTTATCCGCAATAGCATTTTTTTCTTCAACCGATGGATTGGTATTTTGAAAGAAGCACATCAATGGGTAAAATAATTCTTTTAACTCCGAATCTTCAGGCAATTTTGAAGCTACTTTGCTGATCTCCAATACAGGGCTCTCCATTAATACCTGGTGGGCTATTACCGGCTCATATATCCGGTATTCGTCCTGGAACTCATCTTCATCAACCAATAAGAATTCTTTTAAATAGTCTTCCAGCTCGGGTTCAATATCTTCGTCTTCACACTCGTTCAGGTAAAGCAGCAGGTTTAAAAGCTCGGTACCACGATCAAGAGTTTGTTCTTCAATATCCTCCCATTCGGGCGAATCGAGGTAATCTTCTTCGAGTTTTTTAACATCGGCGCTAAAAAAGTTGATCAGCAGTAAGTCGAAAAAAACTTCGCGTAAAGCCTCCATTTGCTGATGGTCGTTAAAAACCTCGTCCAGCATATCCACCTTGACTAAAAAATCATGATCAGATGCAAATACATCTTCAAATACTTTTATAAGGGATGCCGCATTAAAGCTGCTATATTTTGAAAAAGCCGCTAACCCGGCTTCAATGGCCGATTCTACTTTTGGGTCGATCATCATCTATGTTATTAAGTTAAGTTTTGAGAGTCAAGAGCCAAGAAATCGAGAGTCAAGAAAAAGAGAATAAGCCGGCTGTTCCATACTTTTTTATCTTGGTTCTTGGCTCTTGATTCTTGCAGCTCCATCAGCATTATTTATATAATTGGTTATTGTTAAAAGTTAACAATACTTTTCCTTTTAAGTTCTGCCCCATAAAGGGGGAATTATAAGATTTAGACCGGTTATTTTTACTGGTATATTCCCATTCGGCATCAGCATCGAAAAGAACAAAGTTGGCCGGCTCCCCTTCGGCAATAACCGGGATATCAACATTTAATATTTCGCGGGGGCCTACGGCAAGTTTTTGTACGATGAGGTTAATGTCCAACCCGGCTTTTAAAACCAGCGGTAAGGCGGTTTGTAAACCGATGATACCGTATTCCGCAACTTCAAATTCCACATTTTTAAATTCGACTTCATGCGGTGTATGTTGCGTTACTATCGCGTCGATAGTGCCGTCGATAAGTCCATTTAACAAGGCTTCAACATCATCCTGCGTGCGCAACGGCGGCTTAACCTTATAAAGGCTGTCGAAGCCGATAAGGGCTTCATCTGTGAGCACCAGGTGATGTGCCGCAACATCGCAGGTTACTTCCAGTCCTTTGCGTTTGGCCTCCCTTATCAGCTCGACCGAACGGGTAGTTGAAATGGTGCTGAAATGTATTTTCGAGCCGGTATATTCAGCTAAGTAAAGATCGCGGGCAATCATCAGTTCTTCTGCCAGTGATGGGATCCCTTTCATACCCAATAAAGTGCTGATCTCGCCTTCATTTACTTTGGCTTTACCCGCAATGGCAGTATCTTCGGGGTACGAAAATACCAGTGCATCAAATCCCTGGGCATAGAGCAACGCCCTTTCCATTAAACCTGCATCCTGCACGGGCCTGTTGCCATCGGTAAAAGCTTTGGCGCCGCTTAAGTACATATCATACATTTCGGCAAGGTCTTTGCCTTCGCGTTTATGCGAAATTGCGCCTAACGGGTAAACATCAACCAGGTTCTTTTTGGCCCGGTTCATTAGATATTCAATTTCAGCTTTTGAGTGTACAGGCGGGATGGTATTAGGCATTAAGGCTATCCCGGTGAAACCGCCTGCCGCTGCTGCTTTTGTACCGGTGTAAAGGTCTTCTTTTGTTTCGAGGCCCAATTCGCCGATATTGCAATTCAGATCAAAAAAGCCTGGCGAAATATATTTGCCCTCAGCATCAATGACTTCCGCATCGGCTTCAATATCAGCCCCTATTTTGATGATATGCCCCTTCTCAATTAAAAGGTCGGCAATTTGTTGATTAAAAGGCGAGTTGGGGTCAATTATTGTTGCAGATTTGATAAGCAAATTCATTTATGCTGCTTTAAAGATGGGTTTGTGTCCATTTAAACCGGTTGCGAAACTTGCTGTCTGTCAGTTTTAAAATACCTGATCACTGCTATTTCGGCCCCCAGAAAAATCAATGCCAAAATTATACAAAGTTTCCATAATTGTAAGCCGAAATTTGTTTCTGTTACAGCGCCCTTTAATGAACCATTTCCGCCCTGCAAAACCGGGGCCGCCTGGGGCACAAGTTTGCTCAACTCCGCGCCAGTTAAATAGCTCAGGTCTGACTCGCTCCGGTTATCATTAAAGGCAAGCACCGCTACCGTACTATCCTGTTTTTTAAGGTCATATATCCCGGTCTCCTGTAATTGGTCGGCCATGTAAAGGAGTGTACTTCCCTCCTGCTGTTTTGTTTCAGGAATTATACTTTTTCCGGCTTTAACTAATTTCAATAATTGTTTTTCATTGGTTTGCACTGCAGGTATCTCAATGCTTTCATCACGGCCCAAAGTATAAAATAAAGGCTGGTCGTGCCCGCTTAACAGTGCTATCCTGAACATAACCGGCACAAACAGCGCATGCCTTGGAAGGTTACTAAAATCTTCACTAAGCGCAACAGCCGAAACATATACTTTTCCTTTGCCGCTGGCGTAGCCAGCCCAAAAGGGCTGATTGCCCGGTAAAACCATCAAATTTTCGGCTCTGTTATTTGACGATGAGCTTAACTGGTAATATTTTTTTACCACTGGCAGATCAGGATTTTGCGGAAAATCCTCGAAAATGTTTTTAAATACCTGGTTTTGCAAATTGATGCCTGATACCTTCGCATCGCCGGTAAGCAATTTTTCAGGATAAGCCGCATTTAATGGCCCTAATAAAGAATGGTAAGTGGCAAGATCGGCATCGGCCGAAGGAAAAACAAGCATCGTCCCCCCTTTATTTACATAGGTTTTAAGTTGCTGAGCCAGTCCCGTTGATATGGCGTTCAGATCGCTCAAAACAATTAACGGATAGGCATTTAGAGAGGCATAATCAATATTACCATCGGGAACACGTTTAGCCCCGAAAAAAGGATCGGCAGCAAAAACGGCTTTTAAATACGGATTAGGTGTGCCGCCATCAACCAGCAATACAGGCATCTGCTGCCTTACATCAAATGAAAAGTAAAACTGGTTATCAAAAGTAACCGGGTTATCCTGCAAGGCTATCTCAGCACGCTGCCAGCCAGCCTGCAGTCCGGAAAATATGAGCGTATCATATTGTACCGAACGCGCGCTTATCGTATAACTCCCCAATGCCTTTTGCGCACCGTTGATCAAAAGCTTAAGCGGTATCTTTTCTGCTGTTTCGCCTGCATAATTGTGCAGCCTTACTACCAGCTTTTCGCTTTCTCCTGGCCTGTGTATAGCGCTTAACAAGGCAACGGAATCAACCGCAACATTTGGCAAAGTGCTGGCTTTAAGCTGCACCAAACTGATGTGCAAACCTGTATCGGCTTTTACCGGTTGATTGCCTGCCATATTTTTCTGAAAATCGGAAATTACATATAATGATCTCGGGCCTTCTTTATGCATATCAAGCAAGCTTTGCTGCCTGTTGATGATCTGCTGCAAAAGCCGGCTCTGCGGGCTTATTTTTACGGCGTCGACAGCATCATCAAATTCGTCGCGGGTTAAAAAACGCTGGTGCTTGCCCTCAAAATCCTGCGTAAGCAGTTGGAAACTGTCATTTATACTGTATGCAGACGCTATTTCTTTTGCCCGGCGTTTGGCTTCATCAAGCAATGAACCCTCACGGTTAAGGGTTTCCATAGAGTACGAATTATCGACAAATATGCTTACTGCCTGTTGTTTGCCTGCATTGGCCGAATTTTGTCCTGGGATGAAAGGCTTTGCAAATGCCAGCACCAAAAATGTAAGCGCCAGCAAACGGGTAGCTAATATTAGGCGTTCTTTTAAATTTCGGCGGGATGATTGTTGTTCCTGTATCTCTTTCAAAAACTGCACATTGCTGAAATATACCTTCTGATACCTGCGGAAATTAAATAAGTGGATAAGTACCGGTATGGCTAAAGATAATAATGCAAATAGAAAAGCAGGATATAAAAAATGCATTTTAATGTGCGAATATTTTGTCTGAACCGGGATTAAACGGATTTAAAAGATTTTGCTTCTAATAGGCCGTTTTCAATTTGCAGCATTTCGTTATAGCCAGTTTTTATGCTTTCAGCTATGTTAAAGGCTGCTAACTTTTTTTCGAGTTCCTTCCATTCTTTAACCGGAATTTGAACAGCTGTAACCTTCCTTTTTGTGTTTGATACAAATTGTACGTTCATAATTCAAATTTAAGCTTTTTTTAAGAATATTATTCCTAATGATCATTTTCAAAAGTGACACTTCTTCAAGGTTCTTATCCCTTATCCCTCATCGCTATCATGATGCCTTCTATGCTTCTTTTTATGCTTTTTTTCAGTGGGCTTCTTTTTAGATTTTTTAGTGGTTTTTTTATTATCGGAAGAAGCCTTTTTAGCTGGTTGATTTACAACGGGCTTAACCGCACTTACATTAGTGGAATCTTTACTCAACAGTTTTACAGTAAAGCTATTATTTCTTAAACCATATTGAAGCTGCCGTTTTTGGTCGGTAGGTTTGGCATCTTTTCCGCTACCGTCAAAAATGGGAAACTCACGCATAAGGATGCCTTCTTTAATGTAAAAATTATCGTCACCGCGATATCCCTGCCTTTGCGATTTGGTCAATTTGGGAAAATCAAGCTTATTAGCTTTGCCATTGGTAAACTCAAAGGCGTAAATAGTTGTATAATTAATGGTGTCTTTACCTTTTGCCTGTATTATTATTTCGGGGTTGCCGTCCAGGTCCATGTCCGAATTATAAACATCGACAATTGTGCCATCAAGGTCGCCGGTGGTGGTCGTATATTTCGCGGCGGCTGAATCAGAATGTAATATCATAAATGCACCAATTGTTGATGATCCCCTCCCCCAGCTTAAAATATCATAATCCTGGCCCGGCGAAACCTCTATCATTTTATGGTACCTGAAAGGGTCCATTATCACAGGCTTTTTGGAAATAGTTGTAGTAACCCCGGTCGGTTTCTCCTCGTTGTTGCAGCTAATTACCAGCATGCCGCTTATTAATAAAAACAAACAAAAGAGATATTTTCTGTTCATAACCTGTTTAATTAAACATCATATCCGGTGATATTTCGCCTTTTGGCTTACCGGGGATGGTCATAAATGCTTTTAAGCTGCCAGCGCTCCCTGTATCAAAGTATTTTATAGTTATCCTGTGGTATCCTTTCAGCAACGGAACTGTCCCTCCCTGCTCAAATACACCATGCTTGCCATCGTTATCAACTACCGGCTGGTCATCTATCGATAATGATGAGCCATTGGCCGAAGCAGTGGAGAACCCGTAATCGCCGTCTGTATCAATACGGATAAAACCGGTATATATTACACCAAAGCCGTGCATATTTTGTTTAAACGTTGAAGTATTAAAGCTTACAGCAATGCCGGTATCAATGGCGGCGGCATCCTTTAGCTGGTCGACACTGGTAAACTCACCTGTAAGCAACCTGTATTTTAAACCTTTTGCAGTGCCCTGGTAATTAACAGCCGGTAAAGGGCTTTTATTATACATTACCAAATGCGTTACCTGGCTCCGTTTGCCAGATGGCGTTATTACAATGGTTTTTAATTCGCGGTACTGGTCTTGCGGAACATTGTAGGTCATTGGTGCTGCATATTCATTATCTGTTTCGCCCGGTTTATAGCCATCAATGGTATAATAAACTTTAGCACCGGTAACCGATGGTTTTAAATTTACGTTTAATTGCGAACCAAATACGATGGTATCCTGCCCCCCTATTGCAGTTGGCACCCTGTAATCAAAATTATTTTTATCAAGCCTGGCCAAATGAGATGGCAGGCGTGTATTGGCAAAATCGGTGAAGTTTTTATTGGGAAGTGGTGTCCATGCTACTTCTGATAAAGCCATTAACCTTGGCGATAACATATACTCGACTTTAGATTCGGTTGGGATATATTCTGTCCATAGGTTAGCCTGCACCCCAACAATAAACTTTTGCTGATCGGTATTTAAAACCGCAGGGATTGGATTATAACTATATATTTTGCTTAACGGGTCATATCCGCCAATGCTTAACGGCTCATTCTGCTTTCCCTGTGCATGGTCTATATAAAGGCCGCCGCTGCCAGGAGTCATGATCACATTATGGTTTTGCTGTGCGGCTGCTATTCCGCCTTCTTCACCACGCCAGCTCATTACAGTGGCATTTGGCGACAAGCCCCCTTCTAAAATTTCATCCCAGCCAATAATACTGCGCCCTTTTGAGTTTACAAATTTTTCTATCCGCTGTATAAAATAGCTTTGCAGCTCATCTTCGGTTTTTAAATGCAGTTTTTTCATCAGCTTCTGACAAAATTCCGATTTTTTCCATACATCCTTCGGCGCTTCATCACCGCCTATATGGATGTATTTACTTGGGAAAAGATCCATCACTTCTGTTAAAACATCTTGCAAAAAGTTAAATGTTTTATCTGACGGGCAATAAATATCATGAAAAACGCCCCAGGTTTCAGCAACCTTATATGACTGCGACGGGTCACAGCTTAATTCGGGATAAGCGGCCAATGCAGCTTCTGAATGGCCTGGCATTTCAATTTCGGGTACAACATTGATATACCTGTCGGCAGCATATTTTACCACATCGCGGATCTGGTCTTGCGTATAGAAACCGCCATAAGGAGTATTGTCAAATTGCTGCGGGGTGCGGTCGTGGTAATTACCAATTACAGTTTGCGCCCGCTGACTGCCGACTTCGGTTAATTTAGGATATTTTTTTATTTCGATGCGCCAGCCCTGGTCATCAGTTAAGTGCCAATGAAAATTATTCAGCTTGTAGGCAGCCATCAGGTCGATATATTTTTTAACAAACTCCACCGAAAAAAAATGGCGGCAAACATCAAGCATTAGGCCACGATAGCCAAAACGCGGGTAATCTTCTATCTGCACACAAGGCAGCTTTGCAATCGCCGACCTATCGGCAGGCATTAATTGTATAAATGTTTGTATGCCGTAAAATAATCCTGCGCCTTTACCTTCAATTAAAATTTGCTGGGGTGTAATGATTAACCGATAGCCATCTGCAGGCAAATTTTCGGTACCCGTTGCTGTAAGTACGATACTGTTTGGCGCATTTGAACCATCATTTGCTTTTAGCTGCACATGCAGCATTGCTTTATTTTGCAAATAATCTGTTAAAAATACGACTGCCTTATTGGTGACGCTATCTGCCAGTAGCGTGGTTTGCTGGCTTAAAATAAACTGACCGGGCGCTTTTTTTATGGAAACCGGGGCCGGGATTATACCCAGGTTAGGGTCATTATCCTGTGCGTTTGTGTTTGCTGAAAAACTGGTAATAAAGAACAGTGGAATAAGAATTTTTCGAAACATAATTTATATAGAAAGAGATAAAATATAATTTGGGTGAAGTTAATTTATTTTAAAAATAATGTGATACTATGTCGCAAAAAAATGACCTTTTAATTCTTGTTTTTTGAGAATTTCAGTTTTGGGCTATTAATTGTTCAATATCCTTTACTTAAGATTTAAGACCTCACAAGCAATTTCGCCTCACCTAAACTGCGTAGCACTCATGAACACCTTTAAAAAACAAATCACCCGTGAATAATCCTCTCCAAAGGAGAGGACTTTAACTTCGCTCTTCTTTAGAACCCTCTCCTTTGGAGAGGGCAGGGTGAGGCGACCTGTGTTTGTGGTAACAATTAATTACCAATTATCCTTAAATAAACGACATTGTTTAATTATTAAGCGTACCTGGTGATATTTCGATCATTTCCATACCCGGTGCGGCCTCAAATATTTTAAGGCCTCCTCTGCCGCCAAGGTTAAAATATTTCAGGGTTAATTTATGATAACCCTTTTGCAGCGGTACAGAACCGCCCTGTTCATATAACCGATGTTTGCCATCATTATCAACCACCACCTGGTCATCAATCAGCAAAACCGATCCATTGGATGACTGTGTGGCAAACCTATAGTCGCCATCCGTATCAGCAAGGACAAACCCTGAATAGATCACACCAAAGGCAGGGCTGTTCTTTTTAAAAACGGATAAATCAAAGTCTTTAACTGTTCCTGAATCAATAACTGCGGCATTGTCAAGCTCAGCAGTGTTATTAAATTTACCTTTAAGCAAATGATACTTTAATCCCATACCCGAACCATGGTAATTAACCGGCTTTAATGACCCCGTGTTGTATTTAATTGCCCGCGTAACCTGGCTCCTCCGGTTCGAAGGGGTGATCACAATAGTTTTTAATTCGCGATATTGGTTTGCAGGGATATTATAAGTGATGGGGAATGTATATTCAATGGAGGTTTCATCAGGGGGCAACCCGTCGATAGTATAGTAAACTTTGGCGCCTGTAACCGAAGGCTTTAGGTTTAAGTTTAGCTGGTCGCCAAACATAATAGTATCCTTTATACCAATCGCTTCGGGTATATAATAATCCAGTCGGTCTCTATCCATCATTGCTAAGTGGCGCGGCAAACGGGTATCTGCAAAATCAGTATAATTTTTATTGGCCAATTGTGTCCATCCTACTTCGGCCATGGCCAACATTCTTGGTAATAACGAATGTTCGGCTTTGTTTTCCGAGTTCAGGTGCTCCGACCACATACATGCCTGTACCCCAATTATATATTTTTGCTGATCGGGGGTTAGGGCGTCCGGGGTTGGGTTATAGCTGTAAGTTTTTTGCAGGGTAACATAGCGGCCTTTGTTATCCAGCGATTTTTCCTCAGGTGAGCTGATGTACATCCCCTGGTTTATAGGCGTCATTATCACATCGTGGCTTTGCTGTGCGGCAGCTATCCCGCCTTCTTCTCCGCGCCAGCTCATTACCGTAGCATGTGGCGACAGGCCGCCTTCCAGTATTTCGTCCCAGCCAATGATGCTGCGCCCTTTTGAATTTACAAACTTTTCTATCCGTTGTGTAAAGTAACTTTGCAGTTCATTTTCGTCCTTTAAATTTAATTGTTTGATCAGGTTTTGGCAAAAAGCCGATTGTTTCCAGGCATCCTTTGGCACTTCGTCCCCACCGATATGGATGTATTTGCTAGGGAACAAATCCATCACTTCGGTTAAAACATCTTCCAAAAAGCCAAAAGTCTTTTCAGTAGGGCAATATATATCGGTAAAAACACCCCAATTTTCGGCTACCTTATAAGTTTTAGTGGGATCACAACTTAATTCGGGATAGGCCGCCAATGCAGCCTGCGAATGGCCCGGCATTTCAATTTCGGGAACTACATTAATATACCTGTCGGCAGCATATTTTACCACCTCGCGTATCTCATCTTGTGTATAATAACCACTGTAAGGGGTGTTATCAAATTGCTGTGGCGTACGGTCGTTGTCTTCGCCAATCAAAGTTTCAGCACGGCGGCTGCCAATTTGCGTTAATTTTGGATATTTTATTATTTCGATCCGCCAGCCCTGGTCATCGGTTAAATGCCAGTGAAAATTATTGAGCTTGTAAGCGGCCATCAGGTCGATATATTTTTTTATAAACTCTACCGAAAAAAAGTGACGGCAAACATCAAGCATTAAACCGCGATAACCAAAACGCGGGTAATCTTCAATTTCCACACAAGGCAGTTTTGCAACCGCCCCCCTTTCAGACGGCATCAACTGGATCAGCGTTTGTATGCCGTAAAACAAGCCTGCGCCTTTACCTGCTATTGTTATTTGTTGCGGACTTATCGTTAAACGATAACCATCGGCAGGTAAATTATCTGTGCCAACCGAAGTAAGTACCAGGCTGCTGGCAGCACTATTTTTGGCAATATTTGGTTTTAGCTTAATATGCAGCATCTCTTTATTTTGCAGGTACCCGGCTAAAAAAACAACTGCTTTATTGGTAACACTATCAGCTAAAAGGACAGTTTCACTGCTTAAAACAAATTCGCCCGGCGCTTTTTTTACAGAAACCGGCGCGGGAATTATACCCATGTTAGGGTCGGTATCCTGGGCATTTACCATACCGGCAAATACAGCCATGAGGATACAAAGCGGCAAAAAAGTTTTGATAAGCATAATAAATAATTTAAGGCTGTTAATTGGGAATGTGAAGTTAACAGATTTTAAAAAAGAATATGCTTTTACGATTGTAAAAAAACTATGTCATAAAGAAAAAAGCCATCCTTTTTGGTTGGGATGGCTTGAGGTTATTTTTTTTCTTCTTTGGCAACAACCTCAGTTGGTTTAGCCTTTTTAAAATCATGCGGCCGTTTTTTGCCGAACGAACCTATCGCTATTTTGCCTTTTCGTGTTTTTTTATCACCTTTTCCCATAGTAGTTAATTGATTAAGATGTTATCTATCAATTATACGGAAAAAAATCCGAAAGTCAGTAAAGTCCGGAAGACCGAAAGAAAATTTACCTCAATCCAATGACCTAATGACTAATGACCTAATGACAAACCTCAGGCGGTTACCACATGCTCCTTCGCTGCTAAATACCTTTCAGCATCAATAGCAGCCATACAGCCTGAGCCAGCTGCTGTTACGGCCTGGCGGTAAATATGGTCCTGCGCATCGCCACAGCAAAATACGCCTTCAACATTGGTGGTGGTTGAACCGGGAGTGGTTTTAATATACCCTGTTTCATCCATATGTAGCCAGCCCCTGAAAATATCAGTATTGGGGTGATGGCCGATAGCTACGAAGAAGCCGGTTACGTCAAGGGTATTTTCTTCGTTTGTTTTATTGTTTATAACTGTTACCCCGGTAACACCTTGGCCGTCGCCAACTATTTCCTTTGTTTCGGTATTGTATAATATCTCGATGTTCTTCGTATTTAAAACGCGGTGCACCATCGCTTTTGACGCCCTGAACTCGTCCCTGCGAACGATCATAAATACTTTGCGGCAAAGTTTCGCAAGATAGGTCGCCTCTTCGGCAGCAGTATCGCCCGCCCCTACTATAGCTACATCCTGCCCCTTAAAAAAGAAACCATCGCACACAGCGCAAGCCGAAACACCAAAGCCGCTATACTTTTGCTCCGAATCTAATCCCAGCCATTTAGCAGATGCACCGGTTGATATGATCACGGTATCAGTCAATATGGTTTTGCTTTCATCAACAACCACTTTATGGGGCAGGCACGAAAAATCAACCGAGCTTACATAGCCAAAACGAATATCAGTACCTAAACGTTCGGCCTGTTTGCGGAAGTCTTCCATCATCTCAGGGCCCATTACACCATTTGGATAACCCGGGTAATTTTCAACATCGGTAGTTTGGGTAAGCTGACCGCCTGCAAGCAGGCCGGTGTACATTACCGGTTTTAAATCAGCGCGCGAAGCATAAATAGCAGCAGTGTAACCTGCCGGGCCCGAACCTATGATCAGGCATTTAACGTGTTCTGTATCTTGAGACATTGGTATTTTAAAATTGAAGAGCAAAAATAGGAAAAAAGAGTGTTTTATTGGTCAGGTATTGGTAAAGAGATTGGGGTTAGATATTAGTGATAAGATGTAGAGATTAGACTGCCTTTTTTATTTCTAATCTCTAACCTTGACTCTCTAATCATTTCCCCGTATTCGCCTTCAAAACCCTTAAAAAATTCCCACCCAATATTTTATCAATATCTTTTTCAGTATACCCCAGTTTTAATAGTTCAGCAGTTATTTTCGGATAATCCCTTACATCATCCATTCCTACGGGATAAGACGGTGCGCCATCAAAATCAGAACCAATGCCCACATGGTCAACACCTATTAATTTTGCTATATAATCAATATGTTTAATGAGCAGGCTTAATGGCGGCCGGATGGCATCGGCTTCGGCTTTATGGATTACAAAAAGCTGGTCTGCAGCCAGGTCCTCATCGTTATAAACTTTTGTCAGCGAATCAAGTTCAACTTTATGGCTTTTGAGAAATTTATCATATTTATTAAAAAAAGTACTGTCGACAAAGCCGCTGAAAAAATTAACAAATACAACGCCGCCATTCTTTGCCAGGGCTTTAAGCTGGTCATCCTTTAAATTACGCCTGAAAGGGTTAAGAGTATAAGAACAACTGTGCGAGGCGATCACAGGCTTGTTTGTAGTGGCCAGTACATCATAAAATGTTTGCTCACCGGGATGCGAAAGGTCAATCATAACGCCCAGATCGTTTAAACGATGTACTATCTGTTTGCCAAAATCAGTAAGACCAATGTGTTTTAAGCTGTCACGGCGGGTTGTTTCGTCCGTTGCGGAACTTGCCCAGGAGGTGCTGTTATTCCAGGTGAGGGTTAAATAACACATGCCGCGTTTGGCAAGACTATCAACATAGTCCAAACGGTCTTCAATCATGTGGCCGCCCTCCACCCCTATTAAGGCTGCCAGTTTATGTGCTGCAACCGCTTTTTCCAGCTGGGCCGAATTGCGTACAAGGGTTATCCTGTCCGGGTAACGGGCAATTAAGGCATAAAGGGAATCAATTTCGCGGTTGGCGAATTTAAAAGCGGTACCGTTGCCGTACTGCGGCCCGCACCATATCGAAAACACCTGTGCATCCAATCCGCCTTCTTTGGCGCGTACCAGGTCGAAGTTCCCGACAGTCTGGAGTTTCCCAATATCCAGTTTGTTGATCAGCTCGTTTGAAAGTACATCATTGTGGGTATCCACCAAAATAGCCCGCTGATGAATCTCCATCGGGGTTTGGGCGTGTGTTTTAGTGATTAGTAGCAGAAGCAGTGGCAGTAGCAGTGACAGTAATTTTTTCATGGTTTGAAGGTAGGAACATTTAATCAAATAAATAACATTCCGCAATTGGCATTCCGACTTCCGCATTCTTTCTAATCACCAGCCTCTAATCTCTAACCTAAGTTTGTATAATCCCCACATTAAATGCTTTCTCTATCGGCGCGTGGTTTGCTACTTCAATACCCATCGAGATTACTTTACGGGTTTCCAATGGGTCAATAATACCGTCTACCCAAAGCCTTGCGGCTGCATAATATGGGGTGGTTTGGGCATTGTACCTGTCGGTTGTTTGTTTTAGCAGTTCGGCTTCTTTTTCTTCATTTATTTCTTCACCTTTTGCTTTAAGGCCTGCCGCCTGTATCTGCACCAATGTTTTTGCCGCCGATCCGCCACCCATTACGGCAATTTTAGCGGTCGGCCAGGCGTAAATTAAACGCGGGTCATAAGCCTTGCCGCACATGGCGTAATTACCTGCACCATAAGAATTGCCCATCACAATGGTAAACTTGGGCACAACCGAATTAGCCACGGCATTTACCATTTTTGCGCCGTCTTTTATTATACCGCCATGTTCGGCGCGGCTGCCCACCATAAAACCGGTTACATCCTGCAAAAATACCAGGGGAATTTTCTTTTGATTGCAGTTCATAATAAAGCGTGTAGCCTTATCGGCAGAGTCGGAATAGATGACCCCGCCAAATTGCATTTCGCCTTTTTTTGATTTTATCACTTTGCGTTCATTGGCAACAATGCCTACCGCCCAGCCGTCAATACGGCCAAGACCGCAAATAATGGATTGCCCATAACCCGCTTTATATTCCTCAAGCTCTGAATTATCCAGCAGCCGCAGTACTATTTCCATCATATCGAAAGCCTTTTCCCTGTTATCCGGCAAAATGCCGTAAATATCCTTTTCGTCAAGTTTTGGCCGGGATGCTTTTATCCTGTCGAAACCTGCTTTGGGGTAATCCCCAATCATACTCATGATATTACGGATAGAATCAAGAGCGGCTTTATCGTTAGGTTGCTTATAGTCGGTAACGCCCGAAATTTCGCATTGGGTTGTAGCACCTCCCAAAGTTTCGTTATCTACATCCTCGCCGATAGCCGATTTTACCAGGTACGATCCTGCAAGAAAAACCGAGCCTGTACCTTCAACAATCATTGCTTCATCGCTCATAATTGGCAAATAAGCCCCGCCCGCTACGCATGAACCCATGATAGCTGAAATCTGGATGATTCCCATACTGCTCATAATGGCATTATTGCGGAAAATACGGCCAAAATGTTCTTTATCAGGAAATATCTCATCCTGCAAAGGCAAATAAACACCGGCAGAATCAACCAAATAAATAATGGGCAGGCGGTTTTCCATAGCTATTTCCTGCGCCCGAAGGTTTTTCTTTGCCGTAATCGGGAACCATGCACCTGCTTTGACAGTAGCATCATTTGCAACCACCACGCATTGTCTGCCCGATACGTAACCTATACCGCATATAACGCCACCGGAAGGACAGCCGCCATGTTCGGCATACATGCCATCGCCTGCAAATGCGCCGACCTCCAGCCAGGGTTTGTCTTTATCAATTAAATAAGCTACCCGTTCACGGGCCAGCATTTTGCCTTTTTCTTTTTGTTTGGCTGCCGCTTTTTCCCCACCCCCCCAGGTATATCTTTTTTAGCCGGGTTTTCAACTCGTAAACAAGCTGTTTATTTATATCTTCATATTTGTTGAATTCGATGTCCATGTGTTTGTAAGTTGGCAGTTTCCGGTTCGCAGTTTGCAGCGGTAAATCTGCAAATTATTTATTGTAAAATCCCCAACAGTAGTACTCAATGCAAATGCATTAAAATAATCCGTGAGTAACAAAAGTTCCTGAGCAAATTCATAGGAGGCTCCGATGGAGCCTTTCAAAACCATAACAATTTTCTATAAACACGGGGCTCCGATGGAGCCAATTATTCGTTTTGCAACCTTCTCTTAACTCCGTAGGAGTTTCGTGTTTATAGAAATCTTAGCATCCTGATTTTTGGCTCCATCGGAGCCTCCCTTTAATGCGTTTGCCATGCCGTACTGCACAGTGCCAACTGCCTGCTGCAAACTTTTTTTAAACGGGTCTCCTTTTTACCGGCGATATTGATTTTACAATGGTTTCACCTTTAATCACCTTTTTAACTGGCTTCATCCTTCCTATCGAATTTTCGTATGCCATTTCAAGCAATTCCTTAATATATTCCTCTGGAAAATCAACTTTGTCCCTTACCCTTATAAAGCGGTACTGGCTGCCGTTGCCCAATAAAATTTTCTTCCGGTCGGGGAAATCAACGCCGCGGTTAAAACCAAAATTTACGTGATCACTGCAAACGGCAATACTGCAAAAAACATCGCCGGCTTTATCTGTTGGCGACCAGCCAAATGCAACCGCGTTATAATTATCGTATATAAGCTCGTTGGTTTCCGGATATAAGTCCCAAACAAAGTCCCTTAACCATAAAGCCGCGGCTTTAACGCTATCCGGGTATGGCAGCATAAATTTAACCAGGTCGTCAACTTTTTCTTTGCTCATTATAAACAGGTTAGTAAATTTGCCTATGATTTGTGCATCTTATATTTAAAGTTAACGTATAATCAGTAACGCGTGCAATTATCTTGCGCGATAAAGTATTTTAAGCTTTAAACATTCAAAATCATGACCCTATTATTAATAGCCTATTTGTACAAATTTCAGTTGAAACCTAATTTGGGCAAAATAGCGCAATTTTTAAGGAGGCCATATTTATGGATGGGGCTGCAACCGGTGGAAAAATAAACCAAGTTAGTAAGCTGAATGCAGAAAGCTTAAAGCTAAAACAAGCGGCAAATAATTACATTTGATACTTAGCTCTCAATATTTTTACCGTTACTAAAAGCTGCCCGACATGCCTCATGGTATGTTCTGCCGCATGTACATAAAGGCCGATAACGGTCGAAGGCAGCTTTGCCCTTCCAACTCCCCGGATTTCGGTTAAGGCATTTTCATCAACGTTACTTAATTGGACCAAAGCGGTGTCTATCTGCCTGTTGAACTTTCCCACCAAATCCGCAATATTAATTGTATTTTCTCCTGGTTTACCCTCTGCTGCCAATGCAACTAATTGCTGCTGATCAAGCTGCCCGCCGTTTGCGTAAGTAAAAAGCCTGTCGATCACCCCCGATAGGTGCTGTAAATGAAATCCCGGCGATGCAAGCCCGGCAGGCTTAACCCATAATAATTCTTCGGGGAACTCTTCCATCAATTCATTAACTTCTTCACAGGCCTGCAATAAGGCATGAGCAACCGGTTGTAATAAACTGGTAATATCATCCAACGGCCCGCGAAGCCAAACCTCTGGTTTATTGCTCATTAGTTAGCATGTAATTATTATTTCCTAATTCAAAATCCGAAACGGCGATAGCCCTCTTCAGTACCGCTGAAAACAAACAACAGCGAAAAATCGAACATCCGTCCCGATAGCTATCCGGATCCAAAATCTCCCATCCCTATTTCAACGAATCAAGCTTTGCCTTAACCTCATCATGGCTAAGCGTCCGGGGCATGTTATATACCTGTTTAACCCGGTCATGGGTATTATCTGTCCAAAGCCAGCTTGTCCAAACCATAAACCATGTCCATTGCGGCTGTACGTCAAGTATTTCAGGTTTCGGCAGTTCGCCTGTTTCAGTAAGCGCAATTGGTTTTCCATTGGCCAGTTTAAGCAATGATTCATAATCATCCTGTTCATAATCAAAATGATAAACGTCAGCGCCCAAAATATCTACATAGTTAGCGCCTGGATAATAATCCTTGTAATCATAAGCTTCGTCAAAAGGGATATCCCTTAATCCGTTTGCGCCCCAAACCCAAATGAGGTTATTTAAATGATGGTAATTGGTAAAACGGTCGTACATCATTTTCCAAAGTTTGATAATGCCGTTCTCCCCTTTTTTATTGCCCCACCAAAACCAAACTCCATTCATTTCGTGGTACGGGCGCCATAAAACAGGGATGCCTGCAGTTTGCAATTGGTTTAAATAACCTGCGATAACGTCAATTTGCTTTAGCCACCTTGCGTTTAACCTTGTACCGGGAGTAACCAGCTCATTCCAATCGGCATCGCTCATTTTGGCTATTACATTTTTCGAAAACTCATAAGGGGGATCATCCGTCGGTTTACCCTCGTGCCACATTAGGGTAACCAGATAGCCATCATTCCATTTTTTTATCGCTTCGTCAACAATCTGCGGTCCTAAATCCTTATCACCCCAGTTGATAAAATCAGTCCCCCAAATTGCAGGGTATTTCCCTGTGATAGCTTTTGCACTGTCAGAAAACACATTAGGGTCACTATTATAATTTTGCTGGCCCGAAAGAATGTACTTGCCTTTTACATCATATAGTAAATTTAGTACTCTTTTTACTCCAGCCGATGCATTTGGGTTTACGGGATTATACCTTTGCGCCATTGTTTGAAGACTGGCGACGAGCATTAAAATAAATAAAAAATATGTTTTCATGTTCATATATTGGCTTTAAAGTATAATCGGCCGGGTATTTATAAACCTGTAACCGGTAATTTCAAAATTAACAAAAATCTAATAGCAGGTGTGGTACATGAATTGCTAATATTATTTTATCTTTAATGCAATTATTTTCTATGATCAGACTTAACCCGGTAAAAAAAATTACCGTTGCCTTTTTAATTTTTTTTCTTCCCGCCCTCATTCTTACTTTTCAAGGTTGTAAAAAGAAGCGTTCTGAAATGGCCAATGTGTTATTTAAGAAAACACATAATAAAGTTTTCCGTGATGTTACCCCCGAAGGCTTTGCTGAAGTTTTTAAAAAAGTATTCGCAGGTGAAAAATCAAAACTGAAACATGCGGACTTTATCATCGATTACTACGAAAAAAATAATTATACCCCTGTATTTATCATGGATCACCTATTTAACGGCGACCTGGCAAAAGCCGATGATTATTATATGCACGCCGATGAGCACGGATTGAATGCCGAAATGTTCCAGGCTGATGAGATAAAGGGATTAGTAGACAGATTTATGGCTAAAAAAGGCATTAAAACACTAAATGAAGCTTACCAGGATATGGCCGCGCTTGAAATAACGGCAGCCAATTCGCTTATAAATTATACCAATGCGCTGCAATACGGGGCCATTAATCCAAAAAGTATATTTCAACGGTACTTTACGGCAACCAGGCGGCCCGATAGTGCATCTATGTCACTGGTTTTTCATGTCGGTAACATGCAAAATTATCTTGACAGTATCCAGCCTAAAGATCCCCAATATATTGCAATGCAAAATTCATTGAAGATTGGTTTTATGGCCAAAGGAAAATCGCAGGAGGAAACAAAACGTATTTTAATGGTTAACCTTGAACGTTTAAGATGGAGGAATAAGCCTTTTGAAGATAAGTATGTGATAGTAAATATCCCGGATTATACCTTAAATGTAATTGACAGCGGCAAATCCGTATTGAAAATGAAAGTTTGCGTTGGCCAGGGCCGGAATATGGACAACGCGAATACAATTATGGCTTATAACGATACCTGTAAAGAAGACAAACCCTATGAGCATGAAACCCCCTTGCTAAATAGTTTGATTCATAGTGTTGACGTAAACCCTGTATGGAACATACCAAATAGTATTGCCAATAAAGAGATCATTGTGGAAGCCGCTAAAGACCGTTTTTACCTGGCGAACAAAGGTATTAATGTTTACCAAGATGAGAAGCTTGTACCCAACCCGGAAGATATAGACTGGACAAAAATAACGAAAGAGAATTTGCCTTACGAGTTTAAGCAACAGCCGGGAGCCGATAATTCATTAGGAAAAATAAAATTCCTGTTTAATAATAAAAGCAATGTTTATTTGCATGATACTCCTGCAAAATCGGCGTTTTCCTGGAAAATGCGGGCGGTAAGCCATGGTTGTGTCCGCTTAGGCGATCCGCAGGCGCTTGCGTTAAATTTATTTGGTGACGGTGAAAAATATAAAACCATAGCAACTGATATGGGCGAGGATAACCCTGACCCTACAACAATTTATCTGCCAAAAAAAGTTCCTGTTTATATCACTTATATAACCTGCTGGGCCGACGAAAACGGCGGCCTTCAATTCAGAGATGACGTTTACGGTTTGGATATAGTGCTATATGACCATTTACAGAGGCTATTACATCCGGAAATGAATTGAGGGTAATCTTCCGGGAGACACAAAACATTGTGTCTCTACAAGTTGGCAATGTAATTACCGGTTGAATCAGAGGCAATAAAATTTGCGGCCAAGCCTTCATCAAGATATTTTGAATAATAGTGGCTGGCATTGCCATTGATAAACATTACCGTTTTATCTTTAATGGCGTCTATAACCTGATCGGCAACTTCGGGTGAAACCGCGGGGCAACCTTGGCTACAGCCCAAACGGCCTTGCTTATCGATTACACTTTGACCTACGTAATCAGCGGCATGTACTACAATTTCACGGGCACGGGCGTTTGTATTAAAACCGGGGTCCATCCCATCCAATTTTAACGAACGTCCATGTTTGCCATAATAAACCTGATCAGTTAGATAAAAACCCAAACTGCTTTTAAACGAATTTATTTTGTCTGAAAAACGGCTTGCTAATTCTTTGCCACTGCCATTCCCGTGGGCTACCCAGGTCTTTAATACTAATTGCTTATTGATAACGTCAATTATCCACATCCGTTTTTCGCAGCTTGACTTAGCAAAATCAATTACCGTAAGAATTGAGCTGGTTTGCGGTAATTTATTGGATATTTTTAAATTAATAAAGCCCGTAAGCGCTTTTTTAAATACATTGAATGTTAACCCTGATTCCTGCAAATTTGCCGATTCGTAAACATTATTAACATATTTTTCAAGCAGCTCCCTGGCACTAAAAGGATTGTTGGAAGTAGAAACCGGTACACCTGCAGCTAAGGGCTTCCAGCTTATTGTAGTAATTGAGAGTATTAATAAAGTGCAGATCAGCCCTATTAACGGTTTCTTCATTTTTTAACTTGGGTTAAAATCAATAAATTTAATTAGTCCGCAGGTTTACGTAAAAAGCAGAATTAGGTTCTGTTTTTTATGTTAAAATACAAAATATTGAATTAAAGTTGAAAAATTATCAAAAAACACAAATAGTTCACAAAAAATCAAATCTTACATCAAAATTGAATGCACACAAATCATTATTAAACTAAAAAAAAGTTTAATTATTATTTAACCCAGTTAATTTTTTCTTCTATGGGAATAATTCTTTTCCCTTCAGGATATTCATCGGCATAACCCAGGTATAAAATACCCATTACCTGGTCTTCTTCGCCAAACTGCAAAAAGCTTTTCATTTCAGGCTTCAACGCCATTCCCCCGGTACTCCAGAAGGAGGCAATATTGAGGGCGGTTGCACCCAGCAGCAAGTTTTGTATTGCGCATGATGTAGCCGCCATTTCTTCAAAAGCTGGGATTTTAGGCAAATTCCCACGTTTCATTACCGCGATTATAATATGAGAGGCCTTATCGCCCTGGTGCTGTAAATTATTAAATGTTGTAGCATTAAAATTATCGCCCATGCTGTTTTGCTTATATAATTCGGCGTGTTGAAGGCAAAACTCCTGTGGGTTTTCATAAACTATAAACCGCCATGGTTCAGTAAACCCGTGCGTGGGGGCCCAATCGGCTAATTCTAATATAGCGGCGATCTGACCATTTGGTATTTTATTGCCGTTCATTGCAAAAGCTTTTACACTTCGGCGGTTTTTGATAATAGTTGAGATTGTTGAAAATGTGGTATCCATAAATAAAAAATAAAACGTCCCGGTCAAAAGGCCAGGACGCAAAAGTAGAATAATTATAAAAAACATGAATTATAAACGAAATAATTCAATAATTCAATAATTCAATAATTCAATAATTCAATAATTAATAAATCGCCGGGAACTTATTGGGGTTTGTTTCATTCATTAAGCTGTAAATAGCCTCGATAATATCATCCAGTGAAGGTTTGCTGAAATAATCACCATCCGAGCCATAAGGCGGCCGGTGTTCCTGGGCGCAAAGCGTTCTTGGCTGTGCATCAAGCGAATAATAGCCCTTTTGGGCTTCCAGTACTCTTTGCAGGATATAAGCCGAAGCCGCGCCAGGAAGATCCTCATCAATTATCAGTAATTTATTCGTTTTCTTCAATGAATTACCGCAAACATTTTCTGTATCAAAAGGGTGCAGGGTTTGCGGATCAATTACTTCTATGCTTATCCCTAATTTTTCCAGTTCGTTTGCGGCCTCCATTACAATACGTAATGTAGAGCCATAAGATATTACTGTAATATCAGTACCCTGTCTTAAAATCTCCGCCTTACCCAATTGAACGGTAAATTCACCAACATTAGCCGGTAACCTTTCTTTTAAGCGGTAACCGTTTAAACATTCTATCACCAAAGCCGGTTCATCTCCCTGTAGTAAAACATTGTACATGCCGGCAGCTTGTGTCATATCCCGCGGAACACAAATATGCAGGCCACGCATGGAGTTTAGGATTAACCCTAAAGGAGAACCAGAGTGCCAGATACCCTCCAAACGATGACCGCGCGTGCGGACGATAAGCGGCGCTTTCTGGCCCCCATTTGTACGATAGCTTAAACTTGCCAGGTCATCACTTAAAACATTGATAGAATATAAAAGATAATCAAGATACTGAATTTCGGCAATTGGTTTTAAGCCACGCATAGCCAGGCCCATCCCTTGTCCTATAATAGTAGCTTCACGGATACCGGTATCTGTAATCCGCAGGTTGCCATATTTGTTTTGCAAACCGGCGAAACCCTGGTTTACATCGCCAATTGAACCTACATCCTCGCCAAAAGCCACGATACTTTTATCACGCTCAAAGTTGGCATCAAAACAGGCGTTTAAGACTTCGCGACCATCAATAAGCTTCGAATCCTCATAATACCTTACCGGAATATTGCCGACATTTAATGGAGATTGTGAAGTTTCGCTAAATAATTTGGAATTAAACCGTGCCGTATTTTTTATCTTTTCTTCTTCAAGCCAATTTATCAGCTGCTGTTTTTGTAAAACATTGTCTTTTACAGTAAGGCGCAATGCCTTACGGATAGCGGCAAATACATCCCTGCGGCCCGGATCAACACATTCGCGCAATGACAATACAACAGCCCTTAGTTCTTCCTTTGCCGGTACATATTGCGCCAGTTTTTCAATTAACGCGGCAGCTTCATTTAATTCAAGACGGATCTCATCACTAAGTTCGTTCCATACCTGGCGCTGGCACTCGCGCACATATTTTTTGGCATCCGCCTCCAGTTCGTCCATCTCGGTATCGCTTGCAATTGCAGAAGCGATCATCCATTTGCGCATTTGTAAAAGGCAATCATGCTCATCCTCCCAGGCAAGGCGCTCCTTGGTCTTATACCGTTCATGCGACCCGGAGGTAGAATGTCCCTGCGGCTGTGTCATTTCGGTAACATGTATCAAAACAGGCACATGTTCTTTGCGGCAAAGCGTAATAGCGCGTTCGTAAGTTTCACAAAGTGCCACATAGTCCCAGCCGCGTACTTTAAATATTTCGTAACCATTGGTCCCTGGTTCACGCTGAAAACCTTTTAATACCTCAGAAATATCTTCTTTGGTAGTTTGCAGCTTAGCCGGAACAGAAATCGCATATTCATCGTCCCAAACTGAAATAGCCATGGGCACCTGTAATACGCCCGCTGCATTAAGTGCCTCAAAAAACAAGCCTTCAGAAGTTGAGCCATTGCCAATCGTACCAAACGCTACCTCGTTACCATTTACCGAGAAGGTGTTAAGATATTCCAATTCCTTATTTTCCCTGTACAGCTTTGAAGCATAAGCAAGACCGAGCAAACGTGGCATATGGCCGCCTGTTGTCGAAATATCGGCAGCACAGTTCATAGTTTCAACCTGGTTTACCCAGCTGCCATCCGCATTTATAAAACGTGTAGCATAATGACAGTTCATCTGCCTTCCGCCTGATGCCGGATCCTTCTCAATATCAGGATAAGCATACAACTGTGCAAAAAATTCAAGCAGGTTGCTCATGCCTGTAGCGAACATAAAAGTCTGGTCGCGATAATAACCCGCACGCCAGTCGCCTTTGTTAAACACTTTGGCCATAGCCAGTTGGGCAACTTCTTTGCCATCGCCAAATATCCCGAACTTAGCCTTGCCCGTGAGCACTTCCCTGCGCCCGATCAAACTCGCCTGCCTGCTTTCAAAGGCAATGCGGTAATCAACAATCACTATTTTCTTAAAATCTTCAAAACTGAGTTCGGCATCACTAAGCCTACCGATAGCGTGTATTGCAGTTTCGGGCATATAAAATTTTGTTTAAGCGGTAAAATTATAAAATTCTATTCTGTAATTGGCAATATAACATATAAAACCCCGAGTTTTAGGAATAGTTTTTGATTTGCATTTATTCCTTTTATATTTGTAATTATCAAATCCAAAATATGAAAAAGATATTATTAGTATGCGCAGTAATTTTAGGCTTCGCCTTTACTGTATCCACTGCAAGGGCACAAGATAATGAAAAAGCTGAATTTAAATTCAATGAAGAAAAACACGACTTTGGTAAAATTCCGCAGGGCACTCCTGTTACCACGGTATTCGAGTTTACCAATATTGGAAAAGAGCCGCTTATTTTAACAGATGTAAGGCCAACATGCGGCTGTACCATAGCTGATTACACCAAAACCCCAGTAAAAAGCGGTGATAAAGGCCTTATTAAAATTACCTATAATGCCGCATTTGCCGCACCATTTACAAAAACAATTGTAGTTACCTCAAATGCTACAACACCTACAAAAAATTTAATTATTGTTGGCGAAGTGGTGGCGAAGCCGACGAGCAGCAGTAAGTAAGCGTAACGCCTCACCTAAATCCTCTCCAAAGGAGGGGACTTTAAAATATTCTTTGAAAAGACGCAGTTGCCTGTGTCTTTTTTGTTTTAGGCTATTTTTATCATCTTAATTATTACAAATTTGTGTTGCTTTTTTACTTTCGGACTTTACCGACTTTCGGACTTTCGTACTAAAATCATTAATTTTGTCCCATGCCAAAAATTTCGAACAAAGGGCGGCAAATGCCCGCCTCTCCCATCCGTAAATTAACACCCTATGCTGATAAGGCTAAGCTGGATGGTAAAAAAGTTTATCATTTAAACATTGGTCAGCCGGATATTGAAACGCCTGAAGGCATGCTCGATGCAATTAAGCATATCGATTTTAAAGTTTGGGCCTATACCCCGTCCGAAGGGACATTATCTTACCGAAAAAAGCTAACGGAGTATTATAACAAATTAGGGTACGATATCACCCCCGAAAATATAATTGTCACCACTGGCGGCTCAGAAGCTATTACTATATCTATGATGGCCTGCCTTGATCCCGGTGATGAGGTAATTATCCCCGAACCCTTTTATGCCAACTATAACGGCTTCGCCTGCCAGGGTGGAATTGTGGTTAAACCTATATTGTCATATATTGAAAATGGCTTTGCACTGCCGCCTATTGCTGAATTTGAAAAGCTGATCACCCCAAAAACAAAGGCGATCATGATTTGCAGCCCAAATAACCCGACCGGATATTTATACTCAAAAGAGGAACTGGAAGAATTAAAAGTACTCGCATTAAAATATGATTTGTACCTATTTTCAGACGAAGCTTACAGGGAATTTTGTTATGATGGACGTAGCTTCGTTTCGCCTATGCACCTGCAAGGGATTGATGAAAATGTGATCGTGGTGGATACCGTAAGCAAGCGTTACAGCGCTTGTGGTGCAAGGTTAGGCTGCCTGATTACCAAAAACAAACATGTGCTGGCTACAGCATTAAAATTTGCACAGGCAAGGCTTAGTCCGGGTATGGTGGAGCAAATTGCAGGTGAGGCAGCGGTTGATACACCCGATTCTTATTTTGAAGCTGTGAACAAAGAATATACAAACCGCCGCAATACAATTGTAAATGCCCTCAACAAAATGAATGGCGTTTACTGCCCTAACCCCGGTGGCGCATTTTATGTAGTGGCGCAACTGCCAATAGACAATGCCGATAAATTTTGCCAATGGATGCTGGAAACCTTCAGCTATAATAACCAAACTATAATGATGGCCCCAGCCACAGGTTTTTACAGTACTCCCGGCGCAGGCCTTAACGAAGTTAGAATGGCATACGTTTTGAATAGTAATGATATTGAAAAAGCAATGACCTGTTTGGAAGAAGCGTTGAAAGTGTATCCGGGGAGGAAAGTTGGCAGTGAGCGGGTAGCTTCAGTTGGCAGTGGGCAGTAGGCAGTTCGCAGTATGGATAAAAAAAGCAAGCTGCAAACTGACAACCGCGAACTTTTCTCTACAGTTTGGCAGTTAGCTGCAAGATAAAAACTGCAAACTGCCCACCGGCAACTGCAAACTTTTCCTTACCTTTGTACCCTTATCAAAAAACTGCAAACTGGCAACTAATAACTGCCAACTCAAAAAGGGGTCGACCGGAATTGACAGGATGGAGATAAGTAAGTAAGCATGCAGCGCGTTGGGTGAATTAGCGCTTAAATCTGAACGCTCAAACTTACAAATGGCGAAAATACTTACGCCTTAGCTGCTTAATTTAGAATTTAGCAAGCTTTTGTCCCGCCGGTTTTCCGTTTCATCGGATCGGCATCAGGGGCATCGAAAGATGAAACTGGCCTGCTTAAGGTGTGCATAGCGGGCGAGATAAAGCACCTAAGGAAGACGGTACAGGTAAGCGGCTGACCTTCCCCTTCCCTACAATTAAACAGCAGCTAAGCATGTAGAAAGCTTACCTTATACCATGTTTGGACGAGGGTTCGAATCCCTCCGGCTCCACAGACGACAAAACCCGCTGCTTTGCGGGTTTTGTCGTTTAATGTAGACAGCGGATGTGGTTGGACGATGGCCCACGATCATTCGCTTCGGAGGGATTTTACGGGGTTAGCGAGAGCCGCACGCATGGTCTGAATACTGACCGTCAAGAGGGCAATGGCGAAGGCGACGGCGCCTGCCAAGAGGAAGATCCACCAACTGATCTCCGTACGATAAGCAAACGTATCGAGCCATTTGTACATGGCCCACCATGCGACCGGGAAGGCGATGAGCGCAGCGATCCCGACAAGCATCGTGAAGTCCTTGCTGATGAGGCCGACGATACTACTGACGGAGGCGCCGAGTACTTTGCGGATCCCGATCTCCTTGGTGCGTTGTTCGGCAGCATAGGTAACGAGGCCGAACAGACCGAGACAGGCAATAAGGATGGCGAAGATGGCGAAGGAGATGAATATCTGGCCGGTCTGCTGCTCGGCGTGATACAATTTATCAAAGTCGTTATCCATGAAGGTGTAGCTGAAGGGCAGCCCTTGCTTAGCGGCATGGAACTTACTTTCCACCTGCCGGACGAGGCTGGAGACATCATTCGTGCGGAAGCGGACGGCCATGCTGCCCCAGTTATACATGTTGACCATCATGACAAGGGGGTGTATCTGGTCATGCATGGAGTTATAATTGAAATCCTTGACAACGCCGATGACATGAAAGGCGAGCGGCTTGAAGTGATCCAATTGACCGGGTTTGAGCTCATCCGCCCGATTGTAGAGGAGCATATTGAGCGGGTCCTTCACGCCGAGCATTGCTGCTGCGGCTTCATTGAGGATGATGGCCGTGGAGTCGGTAGGAAATTCCGCGAGGTTGAAGTTGCGGCCTTTTACCACCCGCATGCCCAAGGTGGGAACATAATGGTCATCGACATTGATCGTGGTCATGATGATCACCCTCCTGGCGTCGAGCGAGGCATCCCGGAACCAGCCTGGCTGACGGTACTGGTTGCCGCCAACAGTGGGGAGGTCGCCGGTGGCGGTTGCGTTGCTGACCGAGGCAAGGTTGAGCAGGTCCTTGCGAAGATTTTCCGTACCCTCCTGGCCGAGCGACCCGGTATAATGGATAATGAGTACCTGATCCCGGTTAAAGCCGACTTCCTTATTTCGAATATATTGCAGCTGGCGATAGATGACCAGGGTGCTGACGATGAGGCCAATAGAAATAAAAAATTGAAAGACCACCAGGCTGTTACGCAGCCAGCTGCTCTTGAAGCCTGCGGCCATCTTTCCTTTCAATACCTGAACCGGCTGAAAGGAGGAAAGGTAAAAGGCGGGGTAGCTGCCTGCGAGACAGCCGACCAGCAGCACCAAAACGATGAGGATAAGCAGGAACCGGCCACTGAAGAGTACGCCGGGATGGAGCGATTTGCCGGCAAGCTGATTGAACATCGGCAGCAGCAGAACAGCGATGCCAAGGGCGAGGACGAGGGAGAAGAGGCTGAGCAGGCTGGACTCGGTGAGGAATTGGATGATGAGTTGTCCTTTTGTCGAGCCGGCAACCTTGCGGATGCCCACTTCCATGGCGCGGTTGGCGGAGCGGGCGGTGCTGAGGTTCATGAAATTGACGCAGGCGATCAGAAGGATGAGCACGGCGATGACGGAGAAGATGTATACGAACTGGATATTGCTGTTGGCCTCGAGCTCACCAGACTTATTGGAATGGAGGTGTACGTCGGTGAGCGGGAAGAGGTGGTACCGGAAATGATTACCCCCTTTCTCAAGATCGGCCTCCGAACGGTGGAACGTTTGCTGGAGGGCCGGGCCGATATTGCGGTTGACGACTTCGTCTACATCTTTCTGCACCTCGGCACGCGTGACGCCGGGTTGGACCAGTATATAGGTATAATAATTACTGGCTATCCAGTCGTTGTCGTCGGGATCATTAAAGGTGTAGGCTTCGCGGAGGGGGCGAATGAAGCTGAAATGGAACTGGGACTGTTCCGGCATGTCCCGGATGATCCCAGTGATCTTGAGGAGGAGTTTATTGTTAATACCCACCTCCAGCGTGCGGCCGATGACATCGGTGCTGTTGAAATAGCGGCGGGCGGCACTTTCATCAATCACAATGGAATGAGGGTTGTTGAGCGCGGTATTGGGGTCGCCGGCAATCATGGGCAGGGTAAAGACCTTGAAGATCGTCGAGTCGGCGAAGGTGAAGCCTTGGTCGATGACGTGGTCGTTGCCCTTCCTCACCAGCAGGCCGCCCGGGTTGCGGAACCTGGCCATCTGCCGGATCTTCGGATAGGAACTGACGAGAGCGGGACCCATAAATTTGGAGGTGGTGACAGCGTCGACCTGGGTGTTATTGAAGTAGAGATCCTCATCGATCCGATAGATGCGGTCTGCGTTGACGTTGTAGCGGTCGTAACTGATTTCATCCGTGACGTACAGGACGATCAGCAGACATACACCGAGGCCGGCAGCGAGGCCGATAACGTTGAGGGTGGTAAAGCTCTTGCTTTTCCTGAGGCTGCGGAAGGCGATCTTGAGATAATTTCTAAACATAAAGCTGCGGTTTAATTTTTCGATAGACCACTTAGGTGTGGTTTCATGAATCGAAATTACCGCAGCCGGCTGTGAACCAGCTCTCAAATTATAAGTTGGGAGCTCTTTTTTATATTCGGCGGGAGTTTTGCCCGTTAATTCTTTAAATATGCGATGGAAGGTGCTTTGGGAATTGAAGCCCGAGTCGTAAGCTATACCCAGCAGCGTGAGATTGTCATAAGCTGGGTCCTGCATTTTCCTGGCAATTTCACGAACCCGAAACCCGTTAATAAAATCGCTGAAGTTTTTTTCCAACCCAATATTAATAATCCGGGACAGCTCGTGCGGGTGAATATTCAATTTCAACGCCAGCGTTGCCAGCGTCAGCTCGGCATCCTCGTAAAGATGGTTTGCAGCCACCGACTCCTTTAACCTTCGACCTTTTTCTTTTACGTCCGTTCTGTCAGTTATTGGCATTGTTAACTGGAGGTGGCCATCAGGCTTTACGATCGCGTTAATAGCCGTTACGATCAGGATCAATGCAATTACAAAACAGAAAGCATCACTTACTATTGCTAACAAGCAGAGCAGGCCTATTAGAAGCAAAGCGCCGTCAAGTCGTCGGAATGCAAAACGCGGCCTATCCATTAACACAGGGCGTAAACGCGCGTAAAAACGCTCTATCAGTCTGTGTGCCAGGTATAAATAGATAATGACTGAAATTAAAATAAGCCATGTCAGCAGCCAATATCCCAACAATAAAGAGCAAAAATGCAGCATATCTCTCCGTCGAAACTGCTGCTCGGTACAAGTTAACTGTCGTACGTAAAAATACAACAGCGGGCCAAGTGCCGGTAAAAAAAGTGCTGTAAGTCCACTGGTCTTAAAAATGATCACGACTAAGGCCAAACCTAAAAACAGATTAGCCGATCTGCCGGGTTTTTTGGTTAACAATAAAAGAAGTGTAAGCGTCATCCCTGTGAACAAAGTTCCCAGCGATACGAGTTCATAAGAGCCAATATGAAATGTAAATGGTCTCAAGAGGATTAAACGATACAATCACTATTCCAAACAGCTAATGTACTGATATGTTGGTAATTAATATCGATATCATCCCGGGGTTGTAACAAAACCGAACGTTCTGTTGTTCGGTTTTGAGCAGATCAGAAAAAGCCCGGCAACATAATTCCTGATAAATATGTTTAATTCTCATCGGATGGTCACAAATTTTGCTTTTGAAAACTATAGCGCAGCCTTATTCCTGCCAAAAGTTTTAGGTCCTGTATAAATCGGTTCGTTCTGATTAGCTCCAAGTGTACAGGTAACATACCGTATGTACAGCTTATGTTGGATATACGGTTTTTTGTTATAGAGCCATTTGTCGTGTTGAAATATGGAAAACTCTGCCGGTTTCCAACATTCCAAAAAAGCTATTCTGATTTTCGTTCATTTGCTGATTTCATCATCTCCTCAACAATATCCAGCATACCTTGAATTTTCGAGAGAAAATCCTCGTTTTCAATCAACGAAGCCTCATTTGGTTCAATTTGAAACTCATTGGCTCCAATACTATCCAACCGCAGGGTTCATTCGGAGACGAAACCTACTGACAATATTTTGTCAGTGACAAAATATTGTCAGTAGTTAAGTTGTTAATTATCAACCTTGTATCGCTCTGCAGCTGGGTGTAGCATGTGTAGCGCTACATACAAGTTTCAGTGCCCGTTCCGGCCTGCTAAAGTCCCACAATTTTTTTCACACTGTCCCGGTCTAAACCCTGCATTCGCGTAATTATTTTTTGATTTACTTTGCCATTGATATCTATAACTACGTAAGTTGGAAATCCGCCCTCCGAATTGAAAGCCGTCTTCAACCGGGCTATAATTTTATCATTGACATAAATATGCGTACCCGGGATTTGCATGTCCCCTATTCTATTTTTCCATAAAGCGATACTTGAACCACTCGTGGTACACAGGTAAATGTATTCGATAGGCAGGTCTTTATTTTTCTCATGCAAACTTTTGCTATAGGGAAGATCAGCCAGGCAAGGGGTACACCAGGTAGCCCAAAAGTCGATAATGAGCGCCTTGTTGGGGAATTTTGATTTTAGATTCAGTATAAAGTCATCAATACTTGTTACCGTATCCAATTGATATAAGCTGGCATCAAAAGGTAACCGCATTAACGGGGTGCCAATATCTGCCCTTTCTAATTTTTTTGATAATGCGAAAAGGCTGTCTATCCTTTTTTGGTTTGCATTCACTTTAGTCAATTCATTTGTCGCGATTTTTTTGCACCAGTTTGTTTTAATACTATTGATGATCAGCGGGTAAGACTGCGCATAACTATCTTTCTCTGATTCTAACAAGAATAGTTTTAACAGGTCAGATCGCTGCTGCGTATATAAACTGTCAAATAGTTTCATGGCGCCGCCAAGCGCGTCTTCTTTTTTAAAGCGTTTTTTACTCAAGATGTAGCTATACAGGGCGTTGTAATACGCAACGCCGTCGTTGCTTGTAAATAAAGGCCGGTGTGCGTTTAGTTCATTAAAAACCCGGTCGGGCATGGTGTCATACCAATAGGCTGCACAAATATTTCCATAAAAATCAGACAAAGTTTCATTTCTAATCGCCCAGCCATAATTAGGGAACCCGGCGATAAATTCGTTGTCCATATTTTTCAATAGTTTCAAAATGGAATCGGTTTTGAAGGCGAAAGAACCCACAGTGTATTTCTTTCTCGAATCGCACAACGTACGGAGATCGTTAAACAAACTTTCTCTTTCCTTTTTTCTAAAAAGTACTTTTTTATTCATTACGGTATTTAATTCCCCGTCGTAACCTGAATAGTTTACTCCCTCGCCGACCATATAAGCGCCGTCTTTGGGTACTTTTTGCGCGTCTATGGTAACGGTCAGTCCGGTATTAACAAATATCCCGGTGTATAGGTAATCGCCGGCGCTTAACCATACCTGCTGGTAAGGTAAATTCTGATCAAGGATTATTTTGGATGTGCCGGCGGCATCTGTTTCTGTATATTTTGTAGCCTGGAAAGCTCCGCCGAACTGTACCAGGGTATATTTAATATTCACTTTTTTGACGCTATCAGGGAGGTTTTTTATTTGGATAGTCAGTGTTGCAGGCTTGCGACCGGTAAGATAGGCGTCCATTTTTTTGTCCTCAATGGCAACAGGCGGTAAGTTTTGCGCACTTAAATAATTGCAGAAGCATATTATTACGATCAATAATAGATTTTTCATGATAGGTTTTTTTTATTTTTTAATGGTATGTCAAACCATGTAGATTTTATTTCGTCTACGGACATTTCACCGATTAGGTAAAACTCATTTTTGCTCTGAATTGCAAAACTGTCAATAACACAAAAAACTCCCCGGATTGGTTTAATATTCATAAACCATAAAGTTAGCAGATTAAACTTTATAATAACGCGTCGTTATTCTTATCGGATTTTTCCATTGCCTCAACTGTATCAAGCATATCTTTGACCAATAACAAAAAATCTTCGTTTACAGGCAATAGACGATGATTGGGTTCTATTTCAATCCCCTTGCGTCCATTGAGCCATTAATTAATCTCCTGTAAATTAATCATTTACAGGAGATTATTTCTTTTGATTATTTAAGACATGTAGTATTAAGGATTGTTACCCTATCGGCTTACACCTCAAAAGCCTCTTTTACCACACCCAGGTACGACGGCCCTGTAACAATGCGGGTAAAATCTTTATTGTTCAAAACAAGCGTGTACCGGTTGTTTGAATATTTATGGATCTCGGTTATTTTTTGCCTGTTAACAATGTACGACTTTTGCACCCTGATAAAATCTTCGGGCAGTTTTTCTTCCAGCACGGCAAGCATGTGGTCGCAAAAAAGTTTCTGGCCGTTTATGGTATGCACAAAGGTGTACTTGTCATAAGCTTCAAAATATACTATATCTGCTAATTGTACCAACGTAAACTTGGTGCCTTTTTTTACCGAGAGTGTTTTGATTTCTTTGCGTGGCCTTAAACCATTAAACAGCGATTCAAAATTATTCCAAACCGGGTTGATATGGTTGCCAGTGGTAAAATATTGCAGCTTGTTAAGCGCCTTTAAAAGCTTGTCCTCCTTTAATGGTTTAAGTAGATAGTCGATAGAAAGCGAATCGAACGCTTTTACTGCATATTCATCATAGGCAGTAGTAAAAATAACAAATGGTTTATAGCTTAATTCTTTAAGTACATCAAAGCCAAGCATATCAGGTAGCTGGATATCGAGGAAAATAACGTCGGGTTGCAGGTTATTAATCAGCAATATAGCGGCGTTTCCATTATCGGCCTCTCCTGCAACATCAATCAACGAACGGTGTTCTGCTAAAAGCTCATGCAATAACCGCCGTGCCGGTGGCTCATCATCAACAATAACAGCTTTAAACAAATGATTCATGTTTCAAAGAATTGGTAATGGATATGGTTACCTGTTTTGATGACCCGTTCTCAAAAAAGATGGTATGCCTTCCCGGGTAGAACAACGTCAGCTTATCCATCACACTTTTCAAGCCGTAGCCTATCTGTATGTCTTCGGGAAATGGTAATCCATTATCGTAAATTACAATATCCACTTTATCTGCGTTGCCTTTAAGCGATATTTTAATTATGCCTATTTTATCCGGCTCTTTAAGCCCATGCTTGACCGCGTTTTCAACCAATGGCTGCAAAATAAACTTCGGTACCATAGAACGTTTTACAGCATCATCCATTTCAATAGATACTTCCAGTTTATCTTCAAACCTTATCTTTTCTATCATCAGGTAGTTTTCAACCATCTCCATTTCATCCTCAATGGCTATCATGGTTTCATTCTTTTTGTTCAGACTATACCTGAACAGTTCCGCAAGTGCAATGGTCATTTGCCTGGCTTTTAAACCCTGGTGCAGCGACAATTCGGCAATGGAATTTAATGTATTATACAAAAAGTGGGGATTTACTTTTGCTTGTAACGCGTCCAGTTCGGCCTTTGTTTTTAATTCGTTCAGCTTTGATATTTCGAGCTCTTTTTCAAAGCGCAGGCGGCGTTCGGCTAAATTTGCATAGCTGATATTTATGTACAATGCTGAGACAATCCCACTGTAAAGCAATGACATCAGGAACGTATAAGTGATTGTAGATTGCCGGTGATCCGGTTCGATCAAAAGGCTCATCCATATATTTGTCGATATGAGGAAAATAAATATCAACCCAATAACAACGAGATGTTGCTTAAACAATGGCATATTCCTGTTTTCGACTGCACGCTGGACATAAAGGATGATAAAAACAGGTAGAAAAACAAAAAAGGTTGACCTTAGTATGTGATAAACACCACTTACAAAAAACGCGGCAAGCGTATCAAAACTGTTATAGCAGGGATAAAATGGCATACAGGCCATATAAAAACAGAAAAAAATGAGGGATATAGTCAGCCTTCTCCTGTTAAAGCTGCTTAAATTAAACCCGCTGAATATGGTTGCCGACCGGTAAAAAAAGTATATGCCCAGGCTTGTAAAAACAAAAATATTGCTCAGCACAACAGCCGTTCTGAAAGGGATGATCATATTTTCAAATTACACAATTACGGGCAATATCACACATTAGCTTAATTTTATTTGGTAAACATCATTTTAGTGGCAACCAGTGCCAAAAGTACCGCAAATATCTTTTTTAATATACCCACAGGGATATTTAATGCAAGTTTCGAGCCCAAATAACCGCCAAGTATAAATACAACTGCAATAATTAAAGCGTATTTTATGTTTACGTAACCCGCCTTATAATAATTATACGCCGCAAAAAAACCTATCGGCGGCAGCATAATAGCGGTGGTAGTCCCTTGTGCCATGCGCTGGTCCATCGCTAAAAATATAACCAGCGCAGGTATTAAAATAATTGCCCCGCCTAAACCCACCATTCCGCACAGGAAACCCGCAGCCAGTCCAATAATAATCAGCGTTAAAAAAGTTGATATACTCATCAGGTATATAAGCTTGCCTGTTAAATCAATTTGATAATTAAAGCAGGCATATTAATAAAACCCGGCATGATCTGTAAGAATGTTTACTGCATCTTTGCAGCCTTCCACATTGGCAGAAGCCCAAACTACCGAATATATGCCATCATAAAGCAGGTAAACATTGGTATAACCTTTATCTGCAAGCTGTTTACTTATAGTGCTCACATTTGGCTCTGAGTGCATTCCGCTCATCCCCGTCATGGCTGCCGTAAATGTTGAATAAATTAATATGGGTGTTGTTTTTGGCTTGCCTTTTAAATAAGCATAAAGATCTTCCACAGTAAAATTAATAGCGCCTTTAATATGCCCCAAATTATAAAAATTGTCTTTCGATTTGTTCTCAAAATCCTCTTTGGAGCGCAGGTCTGCAACGATTAGGTTTGGGCTATTAGCCACCAACCTGATGGTTTCCTTTACACCAATTATTTTATACGCTGGTGTACCAATAGTTAATTCATCCCTTATTTTGGACGATGAGGCAGTATTTCCTAACAGCGTATCATAGCCATCGAAAAGTACATTTACATTTTTAAACCCCGTCTTAGAAAACTTTGCGGCGGCCAGCATTGCATTATTACTGTACAACTCATAAACCAATATTGGACGATTTTTATACTTAGTCAAACCGGGTATAGCCACATCCAGGGTGCTTAGCGGCACATTTATGGCATTCTTTATATGGCCCACATTGGCAAATTCGGATGTATCCGTTCCGTTAAACTGTGACGCCGGCCTCACATCAATAACAACATTATTTTTATCGCGGATAAATGCAACCGCATCATCAGGCCCAATCAGTTTGTAAGGCATAGCGGTGGTATATAATGACGCCTTACAAGGGAAATCCGCATCAGCGGTTTTATTTACCTCGGTCATGCCGCCATTTAAACTATAAACACTTTTAAAGCCGCTGTCGGCTAAAAATTTACTAACGCGGCGACTGCGCTGGCTATGTGAGCAATAAACCAATATGGTTTTATCCTTGTAAGCTTTCAAGTCTGTAAAATGCTTTTCGACGGAGTCAATAGAAATATTTATCGATCCTTTTAACCGGCCGATATCAGAGGTGAGGTACTTACTACTGTCTGCATACTCGCCCGGCGACCTTACATCCAGTAAAACCAGGTTGGGGTTATTCGCCATTAATTGGCAAGCCTCCTTAAAATAGATGGCCTTGTAATTTGTGTTATCAAATCGCTGACTTAACTGGGCACTTGCCGAAATATAAAATAAGCTACAAATAAAAAGGCTTAAAATTTTTGTTTTCATATTCAATAATTGCTGTACACGGTTACTACTATCCCATAAATATAATGAGCTTTATCAGGATAACATGTTAAGACGGAGTGAAAGGTAGTGTTAAAGAAGTGAAAGAGGAGGTTTATGCTGGGCTAAGCTATTAATTTAGAATAAAGCGCTCTGGCCCCTGGTTCGTGTATAGTTGGGTGCACTTCAAAAAAGCCGTATATTCGCATAAAATACGGCTTTTTTTTCTAAAGGAACCGTAGGACTGCAGCGCTTTTTTTATAAAAAGCCAATCCATGATCCATAAATTAAGTTAAATTTGCTTTTACCACCAATTTATAGCATTTGAAAAAACGCATAGCGGGCACTTATCATAAGTTAAGGGCAACAAATATCCTATCCAACTTTTTTAACTTAAGCGGCATCCAGCTTTCTAATCTTCTATTGATAATACTTATTATACCTGTAATTACACGCAGTATTGGTATTTATGAGTTTGGTATAGTGATGTTTGCCAGCAGGTTTTCACAGCTTGCCGGTTCAGTTATTAACTGGGGAACGGGCCAATCGGGCGTAAGGGATGTTGCCTTTAACTTAAACGACTCAAAAAAGTTAGGTGTTGTATTTTATAACACGTTATGTATAAGAGTGGTTATTTTTGTTTTTTATTTATTGATATTATTTGTATTGCAATGGTTCCACGTAGGTTACTACACCTATATTTTGCTGTCTGTACCAATTGCTTTGGCCGAAGTTTTTAACCCGCTATGCTTTTTTATCGGTGCCGAAAGATTAAGGCTATTTAACATATATAATCTGGTATTTAATATCGTTTGTATTTTGTCACTACTTGTTTTTATTAAAGGCCCCGGTGATGCTGTTTGGGTTAATTTTATTTTAGGTACAGCTAATGTTATTACCTATTTGGTGTTAATAGTTTATTTTGGCTCAACATTTAAATTAACATTTAACCTTCCACTGAAAAACGAGCTCTTGAAAATCGGAAAGGATAACTTTTATCTTACTGTAAATAATATTTCTGTTAACCTGCAGCAATCCATCATCATATTTGCCTTGCCAAGGTGGGGGTATGCCATTTTATTGGGCCCGTATACCTTATGCGACAGAATTATAGGGCAATGCCGGAATTTACTTATCACTATTTCTAATGCAATATATCCTAATGCAGCCCATAACTATCAGCAAAGTATAGCCCTTTGGAATGTTTACAGACGAAAAACGAAATACTTGATTGCGGGTATATTTTTTGCAGGCTCAATGCTTATATTTATACTTGCCGGTTTTATTGTATTTACCTTAACAAAAGAATATAACGCAACTGCTATCTTAATTTTAAGGATAATGGCATTTGTGCCAACAATATCAGCCCTGAATGTGTTAAACGTGCTTGATCAACTTTTGAAAAATAATAACGTTTTTATATTCAGAATTGCTGTGGTGCTATTCATCATTTCATTAATAGTGGCATTTATATCATTAAGTATTGGTAATTACCTGGTAATAGGTGCATTTACACTTATTGTGGAAACCAGCGCCTGGCTGTTATATGAATATATTATAAAAAAAACCTCCCTGCAAAATGCCTAAACCCGTTGCATTGATCCTGCTCAATTGGAATACTCCCGTACACACGGCAAATTGTATTTTATCATTAAAGCAATATTGTGATAGGCGTTTATTTGATATAATCGTTGTGGATAACGGGTCCACTGATGGCTCATTGGCCTTATTAAAAACGCAGTTTCCCGGCCTCATTTACATCGATAATAAAGAGAACCTGGGCTTTGCAGAGGGTAATAACCGGGGCTTAGCTTATAGCATAGAAAAAGGGTATAGATATTCATTGATTATGAATACCGATACGTTGGTTGATGAAGATATTGTTGCCAAACTCAGCTCACATTTAAACAATCACCCTGAAGCTGCGGCCGTTCAACCTGCCATATATTGGATGTTTGATAAAACTAAGATTTGGAACGGTAAAGGTTTTTTTAACGAGGTTTTAGGTTTGATCAAAACTAACCGGAAACTCCCCCCACCTGCTAATCCTGCTGATTTTAAACTTGCCGATTGGATAACGGGGTGCTGTATGCTTATCCGTAACAGCGCCTTAACAAAAAGCGGCCTCTTTAACAAGCAATTTTTTTTATATTATGAAGATGTAGAACTATCTTTCAGGCTGCGCAATTCCGGTTACCAGGTTCATTATTTGCCTGCCTGCAAAATGTATCATGAAGCGGGCGTATCTGGTAAAACGGAGGTAAAAAAAAGGGAAGGTTTTTTAAGCCCTGTTATTCATTATTATATCAGCCGGAACCGCGTCTGGTTTTTGCGGAAATACGGAAATAAGATTTGTTATCCTGTTTACATAATCGGCAGCGGTTTTTATTATATATCTTTATTAATATACTTTAAGCTCCGTGGCCGCAATGAAAAAGCCAGGTATTTAATTAAAGGATTGAAAGACGGATTATTCACACCAAAAAACCTAATTTGGCCGGCAAATAATTAATATAAGTATCCGCTAAGCATGTTCATTTTTCCACTTATTTATATTATTTCCTTTATAGTTGCTTTCCGGGAAGTTTTAAGAGGAAACCGGGCGGGTGTACTTATTTTCCTGATTTTTGGCTTGTCTATTTATACAACAGCCATGTCTGTTGCTTTTATGCTGGGGCTGAAAGATATAATCCCTTTTTTACAGCCTTTTAAAGAAATAATCATAATAACTGTTTTCATACTAAATATAGCGGCCCTTAAATACCGGCCCAGGTTTCATATTATTGATTATGCGATTTTGGGCTACCTTGTATACACTATCATCTATGCCATTTTACCCATCGGAGACCAGGGCTTTGTAAACCGGCTAATGGCTTTAAAAAGTACTTCATTTTATATCGTGGTTTACTTTACAGGTCGTTTATTTGATCCAAAGACTGTTTACATCAATAAATACTTTAATTATATTATACTGCTAACCATTGCGGCCGGGGCTGTGCTCGTGGTTGAAGTAGTAGCCCAAAGCCCTTTGCAATTTCATTCGGGCTATTTTGATTACAGTTACTATTTCTTTAATCTTGACGCCGATGGTGCTTTTGGATTACAGACTACATTTACCTCAGATAGCGGGTTAATACGGTTTGCGAGCTTTTTTACCAACCCGCTTGAGCATGCCTCGGCCACACTGCTTGCCCTGGCAGTGATTGCCGGCTTGTACACAAGAGATGACAATAAGTTTAATATTAATAGCATCGGCATGATTGCCTTGGGCGCTTCCCTGTTATCAATTCTGTTTGCCCTGTCGCGTGCACCATTGGCCAGCTATTTTATTATGATATATGTATATGCGCTGATCACTAAAAGAAAATACATTACCAACACCATCCATGTTGCATTTGGATTGATTGCTATTTATTTTATATACCAGTTTCTCCAATTTGAAAATAACCAAAGCGGGATTATCGCCGTTATTATGAATACGATTGATTTTAGCGACCCTTCAAGCATAGGGCACGTAGAACAATGGGCAGAAGGGATTTTAGCGATGGCCCAGCACCCCTTTGGACTTGGATTGGGTTCATCCGGAAGGGTGGCAGGCTCTTTGGGGGAAAATGTGGGCGGAGAAAATCAATTTATTATAATTGGTGTACAAACCGGCGTGATGGCGCTGCTTTTATATTTGTACATATATATTCTATTTATTAAGACAAGTTTAAAATGGCTCCCCAAATTAACCGGAAAAGAAAGAAAAGTATGTATTACCGTTTTACTTTTAAAAATCGGATTATTTATACCTTTATTAACATCAGAAGTTGAATCATCATCCTACCTGTCCTATATGAATTGGTTTTTATCCGGTTTATTGATCAGTATTATTATGCAACCAAAAGCAACAACTCAAACACTGCCTGTATATGATCATTGAAAAAGTAATTAGAAAATTAAAAAATGATCCGGGGTATAAATTGGAGAGTGTTTATTCTTCAAGGGATTTGTTTAATGTGGGTATGCGCCGGTCGTTTCAGATAATGAGGGGGTTGTTTTTAAAGCCATTTTTAAAAAGTTCACGGGGTTTGTTATTTATTGGCCGGCATGTCAAAGTACGGCATGGTTACCAGCTAACCGCCGGGAAAAATTTAATATTGGAAGATAATGTAAGCATCAATGCATTATCTGCAAATGGTATAAACCTGGGCGACCATGTTTCCATCGCCAGGGATTCAATATTATTTTGCACCGGGGTAATTGCGAAAAAAGGCGCGGGAATTACCATTGGCAGCAGAACAGGAATAAGTGCGCGGGCATACCTGGCAGGGCAAGGCGGCATAACAATTGGCGAAGATGTAATTATGGGGCCAAATGTCCAGATATTTTCAGAAAACCATAATTTTTCAGATCTATCATTAACTATAAAAGAACAAGGTGTTACTAAACAAGCAGTTGTAATTGGGAATAACTGCTGGCTTGGAGCAAGTGCCATTATTTTAGCCGGTGTAACTATTGGTGATGGCTGTGTTATTGCTGCCGGTAGTGTGGTCAACAAATCTGTACCTGCCAATTCAATAGTTGCAGGCGTGCCTGCTAAATTGATCAAAAGACGCGAAGAATTAAACGAAAACATATAGTTATTCATTATGACGAAAACTGCAATTATAACAGGAATAACCGGACAAGATGGTGCATATCTGGCCCGGTTATTAATTAAAAAAAAATATAACGTTATAGGTTTAACCAGGAGTTATAATAACTTTAACAGCTCAAATTTTAAATATTTAAAAATCGACAGTGAAATTAAAATTGAAGAATGTGATCTATTGGATTTTTCTAGTATTATAAAAATTTTACTGAAATATAAACCTGTTGAGTTCTATAATTTAGCCGCTCAAAGTTCGGTTAGTATTTCATTTGAGCAACCAATAGGGACAATTAATTATAATACGCAATCGGTACTTAATATATTAGAAAGTATAAGACTTTTGAAGCTTGATACTAAGGTATACCAGGCATCCAGTAGTGAAATGTTTGGACTTGTAAAATCTTTACCTGTTAATGAAACAACACTATTACATCCTTTAAGTCCATACGCTATCTCGAAGGCGTCAGGATATTGGATAGGCATAAATTACAGGGAATCTTATGGAGTTTATTGCGTAAATGGAATTCTTTTCAATCATGAGTCATATTTACGCAGCTCAAATTATTTCATAAAAAAGGTTATAAAAACATCATTGGATATTAAAAATAACATTGCAAACAGGTTATATGTTGGTAATATTGATGTAAAAAGAGACTTTGGTTTTGCGCCCGACTACATAAAGGCCATGTGGTTATCGCTACAGCAAAATAAGGCCGATGACTATTTGATATGTTCGGGCAAATCAGTTTATCTCAGAGATGTTATTAATTACGTTTTTGAATATGTTGGTATAAGTAGTGATAAACTAATTGAAGATCCTGCATTATTTCGACCAACAGATATTAAGGATATATATGGCGATAACACCAAGGCGAAAACATTACTGAAATGGGAATATGACAAATCGTTTTTTGATGTATTGAATATATTAATTGAAGAAGAAAAGAACAATTACAATAAACGCCCCTGAATTTAAATATGACAAAACCATTAACCATTTGTGTTGACGTACGGGAACTTAAAGTTGCTAAAACAGGTATCAAAACTTACCTTGAAGAATTGTGCAGAGAGTTTAAAACCATGAATACCGGTGATCTTCGTTTTTATTTTTTGGATACATCTATCCCAATTTATACCGGTAATAATAAAATAATGAAGTATGTCGAACATGTGAGATATCAATTATGGAAACAATTGATTCTCCCTTTAAAAGCATGGTCAAAAAATTGTGATATTGTTTTTTGTGTTGATAATTGTGTACCCTATATACATTTAGGCTATAAAACTATTCACGCTATTCATGATGCTTTTTGTTTTGAATCACCCGAAGATTATGGCAAACTATGGTTGTGGCTTTATAAAAATACCGCTATACCGGGGGCAAGGCGAAGCCCGTTTGTGATCACGGCAACTTCCTACGGTAAAAAACAAATATCCCATTATATGGGAATTTCTCCCGAGAAATTAATTGTGGTTCACGATGGGGCCAAAAGATTGAATTATGATAAAGATGATGATGGGCTTTCGCAATTATTAAAATCATTATCTTTAACACCCTCCGGTTATATTTTACATGTAGGCTCAATGTTTAAAAGGAAAAACCTGCCTGCACTAGCGAATGCTTTCAGTAAAATTAAAAGCCTGAGCTACCCGGGATTGAAATTAGTTTTGGCGGGTTCGTCATTAAATACGATTGATAGTGATTATAATTTGGTTTTAGACATTATTAAAAATAACGGGCTGGAAAAGGATGTGGTATTAACAGGCTATATGACTGATAGTGATTTGGGACAGCTCTACAAAAATGCTTTGATGTATGTTTTTCCTTCTCTTAACGAGGGATTTGGGCTACCGGTGTTAGAAGCTTTTGAATCTAAACTGCCGGTATTAGTGTCAAATAATACCTGCCTGCCGGAGGTTGGCGGCGATGCAGTTTTACAATTCGATCCGTTTGATGTTGATGATATGTATCAAAAAATAAAAACAGTATTGGATAACCCTGCATTACAAAAGCAAATGATTGGCAAAGGGCAGCAACGCTTGAAAGAGTTTTCGTGGCATAAAGCAGCTACTGAAATAGTTGAAGTTTTTAAAAAGGCTGCGCTTAACCATTCATAAACACTTCCACGTGTTCATCGGCAACCTTTTCCCAGTTAAATACACTTAATGCCCGTTGTTGGGCTTTTAGTGCCAAAGAAAGCATGTCGGGGTAATGTTGCTCACAATAATTGATCTGGTCTGTCAATGACTCAATATTTCCTTTTTTAAACATGCGCACGGTATCTATAACTGCATACTCGTTTTCTTCAATATCACTTACAATCATAGGCACATTTAATCCCATCACAGTTAACACAATTGGTGACAATCCCTCAACATCCGAAGGTTGAATATAGCAGTAAGCTTTTGCAATAAGGACATTTACGTCATTGTCATAAATATAACCAGGGAACAGCACACGGTCATCAGCCATATCATGTAATTGCTTTTCATAGGGGGATGGATTTGGCGATCCGCCAACCAATACCAATTTTTTATCGGAATTTGAATTTTTAAATGCCTGGATTAAATAATGTAAACCTTTATCAGGTATAAACCGCCCGATAAACAAGTAATACCCGCCTTTTTTAAGATCCGTCTTTAGCAGGATATTCGTGTTCTCATCTATTGCCGCAACCTCACTCCCAAAGGGGATAAACTTGTATTTTTTTCCAAATTTGTCCTCAAAAAGCTTTTTTGCTATTACATTATCAAAAATTACATTGTTTGGTAAATGAGCGGTAAAAAATGTCGATAATTTTAAATAAGCTTTACCGTACCAAGGCCATTTATCACGTTTCCAATCTACACCGTCCTGGCTTATAAACACCTTTTTTCCAAACATCCGGAGGGGTAGTGCCCAAATGCTGTTACCGCCATTTTGTATGTGTACAATATCGGCCGTATTATGCAATATAATATCAAATGTGCTCCTGAAGGAATGCCATAATGTATCAAAACCTTTTTTTGAAGTAGTTTTAATCGTTTTGATCTTTACGCCTTTATATTCATTAATATCAACAAATATGTCGGGGTACCTCCTGTTATAGGCAATAACACTATGGCCTCTTTCAACAAGCCTGGGAAATAGTTCAAGGGCAAATTTATCAGCCCCCGCTGCCCCTTTTGAAGGAGGGATTGACCGGAAACCAAAAGCGGCAATACGCATTGTGAGGTAAGTACTTATAAAATAGTGATATCCTCGTTTACTAAGTGAATTTTTCCTTTCAGGTAATCAGTATAATAATCCTCAATATATTCTCTTAGTACAATTTTCCAATCCCGCATAATATTCATGTTCCTCAATTCAAGCTTCCTGTTTATCAAGCGTTCTGAAGTTGGCCTTGGTGCAAAATATGTGTCCTTAAAATAGCTCGAGCTAACTTCATGAAAAGTAACCTGGTCTTCCAATCCTAATATATTTACTAATTCTTCAGCAACCTCGCGTCTGCTGGTTTCGCCATTACAAACCAGGTTATACAAGCCCCAATATTCCTTTTCTATCAGTAACTTAACATTTTTGGCAAAATCGACAGTAAAGGTTGGTGTTCCGTCCTTATCATTTACAATGTACAATTCGCGTTTTCCGCTTGCAAGCTGCTTAATTATTTTATTAATAAATTTCTTATCCTTATAGGGGCCGCCCCCCATCATCCAGCCTGCACGGCAAATAATATATCTGCTTGCATGTTCACGAACATATCGTTCGCCCATGTATTTAGAACGTGCATAATGACCAAGTGGATTTGGTTCGTCCCAATCATCATAAAAATCCTTTTTCCCATCAAATATACCTGCGGTGCTAATATATAGCATCGGAATATTTAACCTGTTGGCGATAAAAACTGCGTTTTCTACAGATGTAGTATTGGTAAGATAAGTATCTTCTAAGTTAAGTTCACAAAATTCAAGATCGGTATATGCTCCTAAATGAAACAGGTAATCCGGATTAAAATCCTCTACATCTTTTTTGTACTTTTCGAAGTCACGAAAATCTAAGAAGCTAAGCCATTTTTCGTTTACATCTTTATCAGTGCATTTAATTTCGTAATCATTTTTAAAAACGCGGTAAAAAGCTTCCCCGAGCATTCCGCCTGCACCTGCAATATAAATTTTTTTCTTCATATGGTCGTTCTCGTTATTATTACAAACTGGTAGATATATAATAATAACTACAAGATAACTTTCAGTTTAGAGTTCAATTCCCAAAATTAACCTTTTTTAATTCATTATCATTATGTTTTTTCAAAACAACTGTTAATTTAATTCAAATAATAACATGTGAAAAGGTTTGGACTTTACACTGAATATTAAAACTTATAACCAGATGATTTATTACATACTAATATGATTAATTACAAGCATCTTTGGTTTTTGTTTGCTTTGATATTAACTAATAAAAAATAAAGACAGTTTTAGCATTGAATTAATAGCTGATAAATGAATATCCTTGTTGTTAACTGGTCGTGGTACCCAAGCGGTGGGGATTGGACATATGTTGAAAATTTAATTAAGATATATGAAGAGAAGGGGCATCACGTTGTTCCTTTTTCAATGAAAGACGACAGGAACTTTCCATCAATTTATTCTGATTATTTTATAGAAAATATTGATTATAAAAAAGTTGACAGGCGCAGCCTTACCGCAGGCATAAAAGTAGTAATGAACAGTATTTACTCTTTTGAGGCGCAAAAAAACTTAGAGAGGTTACTAACTGACGTTACAATAGATTTTGCACATATTAATGTTATCCATCATTATATAACACCAACCATTTTAAAAATCTTAAAAAAAAGAAATATTCCCATTATCTGGACATTTCATGAATATACCCCGTTATGCCCCGACAGTATATTTGTTAGCCATGGCCAGGTTTGTGAAAGATGTTATGGCGGGGCATTTTATAATTGCATTACCCACTCCTGCAAAAAAGGCTCGTACCTGGCAAGTACGGTTGCCGCTTTAGAAAACTACGTTCATAAATTCCTTAATTATTATGCTTATGTAGATTATTATGTATGTGGTTCTGTTTTTCAGTACGAAAAATATAAACAGTTTCATTTTTTCAATGAAAAGCTTGTACAAATTTATCACGGGTATGATTATGATGCAATTGAAAAAGCCACGCTTACGGCGAAGCAAAGCGATGAAAAATATATAGTATTTGTAGGTCGTCTTGAAAAGATAAAAGGGGCGCATACACTCCTGAAAGCCATACAAACATGCCCGGGCATTGCGCTTAAAATAGTAGGCGATGGCACACAGGAAGAAGAATTAAAACTATTTAAAAATAATTATCAATTAAACAATGTTACTTTTTTAGGAAAGAAAAACAAACAGGAAACACTTCAAATAATAAATGGGGCTGAATTTTTGATATGCCCATCAGAGTGTTACGAGGTTTTAGGCTTTACTGTGGTTGAGGCCATGGCTTTAAGCAAGCCTGTAATTGGCGCTGCCATTGGCGGCATACCGGAAATGGTAATTGACAATTACACGGGGCTATTATTTGAGCCAGGGAATGCTGAGCAATTGGCAAGCAGGATTAAATTGTTATATGAAAATAAAGACTTAGTTATTGAAATGGGTAAAAATGCAATTAAACATATTAATATGCTGATCAATAACGAAACACATTTTAAAAATTTAAAAAAACTTATCCCTTCATTATAACTAAACGTAACAATTTCAAATGGTTTTTTGACCGATTTAATATTTTATATTTGCACCACTTAGTTTAATACCATTTTTTACATGCGCATCAAATACCTGCTATATATTTTATTTTTTACTTTAATAATATTTGCAAAACAAACTATCGCACAGGGGATATCGATGAATGATGTCTCTAATATTAAAGTAAGCCAGCTAACTGATGAACAAATAACCCAGGCATGGAAAAAAATACAGGATATGGGCGTATCTGAACAGGACGCCTATAAAATCCTGATTCAAAAAGGGATGCCGCCTGACCAGGTAGAAGCTTTAAAAGACAGGATAACTTTATTAGGTTTAAATAAAAACCAGCAGGTTAAGCTCATTCCTGAAAAGAAAAAAGTAGATTTTTCAAGGGAAGAAAACGATTCCGTTTTAAAGCCATTAATTGTAAGGCCCCGATCTGGCAGTCGTCCATCTACTGATTTACAGGTATATGGGGCAGATTTTTTCAACCAGGTCGATATCAGATTTGAGCCAAACTTTTCTGTGGCGACCCCAAAGGGTTATATATTAGGCCCGGGGGATGAAATAATCGTTCTTTTAACAGGCCTTAATGAAAGCACCCAAAGAATTAAAATTAGCCCGGATGGGAATGTCTCAATGGACCATGCAGGAATAGTTTATGTTAATGGATTTACCATTGAGCAGGCTACTAATTTAATTAAAAGCAGAATGGCGAAAGTTTATCCTGCTTTAAATTCCGGACAAACACATTTAACGGTGAATTTAGGAAATACCCGCAGCATCAAGATTACTATACTTGGAGAAGTTAAGGCGCCTGGATCATATACAATGTCGTCCCTGTCTACTTTATTTAACGCATTATATAATTCCGGAGGGCCAAATACAAACGGTTCATTAAGATATATTGAATTGATCAGGAATAATAAACTTTATAAAACGGTAGATTTTTACAGTTTCTTACAGAAAGGATTATTAGATGGCAATGTACGCCTGGAAGACCAGGATGTTATAAGGATACCGGTTTACAAAAAAAGAGTAAGTATAAGTGGCGAAGTAAAAAATCCGGCTATCTTTGAGTTGAAGGAAAATGAAAGCCTGGAAGATCTTATTAATTATGCAGGTGGATATACAGATATTGCTTACAAAGGTATTGCTAAGATCGATCAGATCAATACACTTCAGCGCGAAGTAAAAGATGTGCCTTCCAATCTTTTTTCAAATTATATACCACATAATGGTGACCTGGTACAAATTGGCGCAATAACAAACCGTTATACCAACAGGATTATTTTGGAAGGATCAGTTTATCGCCCTGGCGTGTATGAACTTACTGTGGGCTTTACCTTAGCGCAGCTTTTAAAAAATGCCCAGGGATTAAAGCCCGATGCTTACATGGAACGCGGTTATATTAAAAGAACGCTCCCTAATTTAGAAAAAGATTTGATCTCATTTAAACCTGGCGATATCATTAATGGGAAAAATGATATACCGTTATTTCGTGAGGACTCGGTTGTAATACTTAACCAGGACATATTTACATCAAATCAAAAAGTTATTATTGAAGGTTTTGTTAGAAAACCATCTGTTTTTACCTACCGTAAAGGTCTCAGGTTAGCCGATGTTATTGCAATGGCAGGCGGGTTTGCTGATGAAGCTGCTGATCATCATGTTGAGGTATCCAGGATTATTCAAAATCAATCCGATACTGTCGCCAATAAGTTAGTTCAAACATTTACAGTTAACATGGACACATTATTGGGGGGTAAAAACGATATTGAACTCCAGCCAATGGATTTTATTTATGTTCCTCGCTTGGTTAATTACCGGTCGTTAGGCAATGTAAGTGTTAAGGGCGAAGTTGCATTTCCGGGAGATTATGCAGTGCAGAGAAGAGATGAAACAGTAATTGATTTTTTAAAGCGCGCAGGGGGTATAACACCTTATGGGTCAGTTGAAAATGCACAGGTTTACCGAAAAGGGATCCGTGTAAATATTGATCTCAATGTAACTACAATCCATGACTCAACCACTAATAGAAAAATGATACTTTTGCCCGGCGATAGTGTATATATTCCGCGCGTTATATCTTATGTAGAAGTATCAGGGGCAGTTAATAACCCGCAATATATAAGTTATAACGGGCATAGGTTCAAATACTATATTAATGCCGCTGCCGGCACTACAGAAAATGCAAGGTTAAAAGGCGCATATATTAAATATCCTGATGGGTTAAACATGCCGGTAAGGCAATTTTTATTTTTTCGAAATTACCCCAGCGTAAAACCAGGGAGTAAAATTATAGTTCCTGAAAAAACTCCGGATTCAAGATTTAAAATAAACTTTGGGGATATAGGCGGTATAGCCGCAGCGTTAACGGCAATAGTGAGTATCATTGCTATTTTACACAAATAATCATGGTCCAGGAAAACCCTTCATATCCTTACGAACCAGAATTTTCTTTTAAAAGGCTTGTGGATGACCGCATAGCTGATATTAAATACATTTTTCAATTTAAAAAAATGCTGGCGCTTGTTTTAATTTTGGGTGCTTTACTCGGCTTAGCGGCAGCCTGGTTAAAAGCCCCGACTTATACAGCAAGGCTTACTTTTGTAATAGATGATTCAAAATCAAGTGGAAGTACAGGCGGTTTATCGGCATTAGCAGGCCAATTTGGATTTAATCTGGATGGATTGGGCGGGGCGAGCGGTGTATTGGCAGGAGACAATGTAGAAGAATTAATTAAAAGTCATAAATTGATAAAAGAAACCCTTTTAACGGCTTACGACAGCACACAAACGCTTGCAGACAAATATGCAGAAGTTTACAAACTCAGCAAAAAATGGTTAAAATATAGTCCGGATGGAAAAATAACCCAGTTTCCTTTAAATGGCACCCATAATACCAGGCTGCAGGATAGTTTGCTGCATGAAATGACCGCAATGATACTTGATGGTGAATTTGAAATAGCAAAAACCGATAAAAAGTTGGGTTTTTTTGAAGTGAATACTACCATGAAGGACGAAAAACTGGCCCAACTTTTTTGCACCAGGATGATCAAACAGTCAACTGATTTTTTTATTACTACCAAGACTGAAAGATTAAGAAATAATGTTCAACGCTTACAACAACGTGCAGATAGTATTGGTGCAATTCTTAACCATAAAACTTATGCTTTATCAGCGGCTAACCAAACGCTGTTAGACCTTAATCCAGCCTATACATCTGCAAGTGCAAGTGTTGAGGTAAAAGACCGTGATAAAATTGTGCTAACTACTATATTTTCTGAAACCGTTAAGAACCTGGAAGCCAGTAAAACCATGCTCGCACAAGAAACGCCTACTGTTCAAATTGTTGATGAACCCGAATTGCCGCTAAAGAAAAATAAGCTTAAATACTCCGTAGCTATATTGACCGGTATCCTTATATCCGGAATATTATTTAGCTTGTTTAAATTGTTAACCCGCAAAAAGGCTAAAATCTAAAAGTTACACCCAATTCGGCGTGTAAATTATATACTGTATTATTGGGGATATAATATTGATTGGGGTTATAGTTTTTTAATATCCATTCGTAATTTAAAGATTCAATTTCTTGCAGCTTTGCATTAAATATTAAATTTTTGTAAGTCCATTCACCTGTTAGGCCAAATGCTAAATCCACCCAATTTCTGCTGTTCCCGTCTATATCAGGAAGATAGCTTTGGTAAAAATCAACATCATGTTCATAGCGTTCAATCGATACTCCTAATTTTTTTAAACCAGATACCCAGCTCACATCCATAGATTGAAGATTGCCTCCAGGGCCTATACCTGCACCAAGAACTTGCCCATCATTTGTATTCCCTTGTTGAACCTCCCCACTTACGTACCATGAACTGGCAGGCCTTACCAATCGATCAGGGCTCTGTGAAAGTTGGGTAATTTCTGAACTAAATAGAATATACTGATCCCGGGAACCTTTTAATGGAATCATCTTTCTTAAACCAAATATATAAGCCCGTGCATGATCAGGGGAAAGTTCAAAATCCCTTAAATCAGCCGCATTATCATCTCTGCCCCATTCAAAATAAACTTCTGCCTGGGCTTTAGGGAACAACCACCTGGCATAGAGAGACGTTTCCTGTTTCAGCGGATAACCATAGCCCACTGTTTTTTTAAATAATGAAAAAAGGAAAGGAGCGTAAGCGCTAAATCCCTGGGCCTTAACATCATTATAATAGGCCATAAAAGTTCTTGTCCAGCCAATAGTCAATCCGGGTATCCATTTGGGATGATAATTAAGGTTAAAACCAGTGAAATACCGCCAGTCATTTTCAAATGGAACAAATAAATCTGTTAAATTGCTTCCGGCTGGTAAAGTGCTTTGTAAGAGGGGCGGATATCCAGACTCTTCCAATTGTCCTGCAATTATTTGTCCTTCAAAAGAACCTATCCCTGTTTTTACAGGGCGAACAGTGTTTATTGTAACATGCTTAAATCCAGGGGCATTATTACTTAAAATTAAAGCATCTCTAATACCTGGTCCCCACCATAAATCTTCGTTTGATAGCCCAATTGAAACAGGGCCAAAAGTTAAGCGGATGCTGCTTTGACCCCAAAATACTTTACTATAAGGACCATTACCAAAACGTTCTGGTTCGTCTATCCTATTATATGCAGTAAAATAATTTATTAAATCCTGCCCGCTGTGACCACTAGCAAATCCTTCGAAAGGTGGATTCGCAGCATAAACATATTCAGGACGTAATTGTATCGACAGCGGACCATATTTAAAATAAAAACCACCACTTACCAATGTCTGATAACCTTTTGCAGGTATCATTGGAGCATCATCCCAACCATACGGATGATTGGAATTAAACTGTTGCTGCCAGCTTAAGGGTAAAATTTGAAAAGTACCATGGCCATTTGCGAAAGAAACGGGGCTATCCTCAATCCAGTGATCACGCTTGAAAGAGCTATCCGGGTCAAATACATTATTAACTTTTAATGTAGCGGCTGAAATAATTGGGCGAACTGTAAAAGATACAGTTGAATCAACTTTGCCGAGTAGCTGCATCCTTCTGTAATAGTCATCCAATACAGGCGTGCCTACTGGCAGAGATTGTGCATTTACCTTGCTCTGTAATAAACAATTAGTAAAAACACACACCACACATAATACAAAAAATATTTTTTTCATTTTTGTTATAGTGATTAAAACCTGTACGTAATACCCACCTGTAACTGTAAATTATAAGCGTTTAGCTGGTTGGCAAAAAATATGTCATCCCCATTTTTCTTTAAGGCCCATTGGTAGTTTAAAGATTGTATCCCTTGAATCTTCGCATTAAAAATTAAGTTTTTATAGTTCCATTCACCGGTCAGCGCTATACTCAAGTCTACCCAATTCTGAGAATAATTCTCACTGTCCTCAAAAGCATAGTAATAAAAGTCATTATTGTGGACGTAACGATTAAATTGAAGTCCTATTTTTTTTAATCCTTTTACCCAGCTAACCTCTACAGTTTGTAAATTAGCCCCTGGGCCTATTCCCGCCCCCAGCTCCTGCCCCATATTGGTATAGCCTTGTCTGATAAACTGACTCACATACCATTCTGTTCCGTTTTCGATATTGGTTACAGAATTTTCCTGCAATTGGGTAACTTCAACGCCAATTAAAATATTGCCGTTATCCGGTCCCTTTAAAGGCAAGAGTTTTCGAACACCAAAAATATAGGCGCGAGAGTTGTTTGGTTCCAATATCCACTGCAAAAGATCTGCCGTATTATCATACTGTCCCCATTCAAAATATATCTCGGCACGTTCCTGTTGCCATATCCAGCGCATAAATACCGAGCTTAACTGATCCTGTTTGGCAATTGGGTTATCAGGTGCGTCGGTTTGTTTAATGATAGAAAAAATGGGAAGATAGTCCTTTATATTACTTAAAGATTTACCAAACGTTTGTGCGCTTTTATCAAACCCTAAAAACAAACCCGGGACCCATTTTGGCTGCCAGGTAACAATAATTCCGGATAGGTACCGCCAATCCGTGGGTTTAGGAACATAAAGGTCGGCACTAAAAAAATAATGATCAGGCTCTAACGGAGGAAATCCTGAATCTTCCAATCTTCCGCCGATGAGCTGTCCTTCAAAAGAACCGATTGGCGTTTGCAAAGGCCTTAAAGTATTTAAAGTTACATGCGGAAAACCGGGTGCGGTATTACTCATGAGCAATGAATTTTGAATTCCAGGGCCCCACCACAAATTTTCGGTCGATAAACCAAGCGATAAGGCCTTAAAAAAGTTTAACCTTACACTGCTTTGCCCCCAGTATGCCTTTTTATAAGCGGTTGTACCAAATCTAACTGGTAAATCAATGTTATTATAAATATCGTAGTAACGTGCAAAAATCACATCATATTGATTTGGATTAAATGTGCTGAATGCCTGGTTCGCAGCATCAACAAATTCCGGCATGAGTTGAATAGTCAAAGGCCCGTATTGGGCGAAAAAACCTGCACTCACCACCGTTTGCAAACCTTTAGCTGGTATCATTGGGCCATCGTTCCAACCGTAAGGGTAATTTGAATTAAATTGCGTTTGAACACTTAACGGCAAAATGCTGAATGTTAATTTTTTATTGTTGGTTTGCCATAAGCCATTTGAATTTAATAAACCATATCGCCGCTCTGTAGTATCTGGAAAATATGCGTCAGCCCCTTTCTTAATAAAATTGGGGAAAATAGGACGAACGGTAAAAGAAACATTTGTATCAGTAATGCCAAGTAACTGAGATCTTCTATAATAATCTTCTAAAACCGCAGTACCAACCGGCAGTGACTGTGCATGAACATTAAATTTTACAAAAATAATTAATGTACATATAACGGTAAGCTTGGCAAACTTCATAAAGTAATTGCTTGTATGCGGATATTATCTACAGACCAACTTTTCTCACACATTGGGTCATCGTAATCTTTTTGGTCCCAGGTATCTAAACACTGTATAGATATAGTTTTACCTGAATCCTTAAAAGTCTTAGTAATCTTATACTGCGTTGTCCCATTTGGGTTTCCATTCAGGCTGCAAACCCCTGGCAGATCAGTTGCGTACGCCCCGGTTTGGGGATTGTTAAAATTATTGGGATAATTAAAGGGGTAAGATTGTGGTGGACAAGTGTTGCCCGGGACACACGATAAATTAGAAAACGTTGCGTTGATGTAAGGAACGCCATCAATAAGCATTTCCCAAATCTCCGGCCCTTCTGGAGCAAGGTCACCCCGCCAGTTATCATGAATATATAAATCAAAAGAAACGGTGATCAAATTATGTTCAGGCAAATTGTTTAATGAAAGGGTAAAATATCCATTACTAAATCGTCCAAGTACATTAGACCCGTTAAATTGACTAATTACCCCATTGCTTATATTGGATAAATTGCCAGTTTCAAAATCATTATAGTAAACCGTAACCTCGCTATTAACAGTCTTATTACAGGAGAAAATAAGAATAAAAGGAATAATGAAAAGAAACTTTTTATTCATTGGATAACATTAGCTATAGCATCTAATTCTTCAAAAACAGAATTCTTACTTTTAAACTCATGTACAATTTGTTTCATGGTTTTTACCACTAGCTGGTCATCATTATTTTTAGCGTGATAAATTAAATCATAAATTTGGTTTTCAATTTCATTAAACAAATATTCCCTCACTTTCCCAATCATTATCTTTTCATGATGGGTAGGCATGGTATTTTCGTTGTCATTGAGTAATTCTTCAAATAGTTTCTCACCAGGCCTTAGTCCTGTAAACTCAATTTTTATATCCTGGTAAGGTATCAACCCTGCCAGGCGTATCATTGTTTTTGCCAGGTCAATAATTTTTACAGGTTTACCCATATCAAATATATAAATCTCACCGCCTGTACCCATACAACCAGCCTCTAAAACCAAACGGCAAGCTTCAGGTATAGTCATAAAAAACCTGGTTATTTCGGGGTGGGTTACTGTCACAGGGCCACCTTTTTCTATTTGCTGCTTAAATCTTGGTATAACCGAACCATTTGAACCTAACACATTACCAAAGCGTGTAGTAATGAACCGGGTATTTGAAATGGTATGATTTAAATGACTTAACCCATTTTTAAAGGTAAACTCTCTGTTGCTTATAGACTTATTTAAAGATTGCACATAAATTTCAGCGATTCTTTTTGATGCACCCATAACATTTGTCGGGTTTACCGCCTTATCGGTAGATATCATCACAAATTTTTGAACTGAATATTTTACAGATAGCTCCGCAATAGTTTTAGTACCTAAAACATTGGTTTTCACTGCTTCAGACGGGTTATCTTCCATCATTGGAACATGCTTATATGCTGCAGCATGATATACGTAATGCGGCCTGTAAGTTTCAAATAAATGCTGCATCCTTTTCTCATCCTTTACATCGCCTATAAAAGCAAGAAAGTTTAAATCGCTATATATTTCTTCAACTTCAAGGTACAGATGGTGTAAAGCAGTTTCAGATTGGTCGCACATGATAATTAACCCCGTATCAAACTTTAATAACTGCCTTACTATTTCGCTGCCTATAGAGCCAGCAGCACCGGTTATTAATATTCTTTTCCCTTTTAATTCCGCCTGGATCCCTGTGATATCAA
>Ga0206864_1024_pt1 | contig 55816 bp, 46 predicted proteins | sample Alteio_BWOrgCont_42_FD_152632 | JGI IMG/M metagenome (GOLD analysis project Ga0206864, IMG submission 152632) | Enriched cells from forest soil in Barre Woods Harvard Forest LTER site, Petersham, Massachusetts, United States -... | ecosystem: Environmental > Terrestrial > Soil > Temperate forest >...
TTTCCTTTTTCTTGGATTAGGTTTCCTACTGCTCACTCCTAAAAAACTTCTGACCAATATATTGGCGCAGTGTTTTTTTAACGTGGTAACAATTCTTACAGCCATTGCCTTGCTTGGTTATTTGTACGGCGTATCATTTTTCCGTGTGCTTCTGTATAAAACATCCATGCCAACACATACCGCCATTCTGTTTTTTGTTATATCAATAGCTGCTTCACTTTTAAATCCTTCCATTGGTATTACAAGGCTTTTTTCAGGTAAAAGGATTGGCAATCAAATGGCAAAAAGACTTTATACCCTAATGATTGTTACGGCTATTATATTGGGATCGCTGAGTATCCCAACCCAGCATTTCCATTTTTTTTCGTCATTGGATATAGGTGTTTCGGTACTGGTGGTTTGTTTTTTATTAGTGAGCCTTCTGCTGATATGGAATACAGCTAACTGGCTTAATAAAATTGATGAGCAACGCTCAGAAGCAGAAGGCGAAGTAAAGCGGATGAACACCGGGCTTGAGAAAATGGTGGAAGAAAGATCGGCGGAGCTGCTCAACCTTGTGGTACAATTTCAGAAAAGTGAAGAGAAATACCGGTCACTTATCGAGCAGGCCTCGGATGCAATTTATACGCTCGACCTTAAGGGGAATTTTACGGATGTAAATGATAATATGTGTAAAACGACCGGTTATAGCCGGGAAGAATTACTGGGATTAAATATTGAAGCGATTATTGATCCGGAAGAGTTAAAAACTGATCCTTTACCAAATGGTCTGAATAACCAATGGGGATCCGTAATTCGCGAAAGAAGGTTTATGCGTAAAGACGGATTTGTATTTACGGTGGAGATCAACGCAAAAAAGTTTTCGGATGAACGTATTATGGTTATTGCGAGGGACATATCCGACCGTAAGCAAATGGAAACTGAATTGAGGGATGCTGAGTTAACATTCAGGACCATGGCGGACAAATCAATTGTGGGCGTTTATATGGTTCAAAAAGGAAAATTTACGTATGTTAACCCACGATTTGCTGAAGTTTTTGGATATGAACCGGAAGAAATGACGAATACATTCGCTGTAGAAACTGTTATTGATGAAAATTACCGTGCCATTACAACTGAACATGTAAGACGACGGATGGTTGGTGAAGTGGAAAGCGTGCACTATGAGGCAATGGGTAAAAAGAAAAATGGTGCAACAAATTGGGTGGAATTTTATGGAAGCCGGGCAATAATTGGAAATGAACCTACAATTATTGGCTCGATGATAGATATTACAAAGCGCAAAAAGGCTGAAGAAGAATTAAGGTCATCAGAGCAGAAGTATAGGTTACTTTTTGACAGCAACCCCTTGCCTCTTTGGATGATAGCGAAAGATGATCTGACAATAATAGCTGTTAACGATGCTGCTGCGAATCTGTACGGTTATACAAAGGGCGAGCTTTTGCGTATGTCGGTTACGGCCCTTCGGCCAAAAGAGGATCTGGAACGGCAACTGGAGGGTTATGAGAGGGATGTTAATACATCGACCGACCTGGGCATTGCAAGGCATTTGAAAAAAGATGGAACTATTATGTTTGTGCAATTGATTGTGCATGATATTATTTTCGAGGGAAGGCCGGTAAGGCTTTCGTTAACCAATGATATTACCGAAAAATTAAAGGCCGAAGAATCGCTTCAAAAATCGGAAGCCAACCTGCAAACTATATTAAATACCACTGATACTGCTTATGCCTTATTTGACCTTGACCTGAAAGTATTGGCCTTTAACCAAAGAGCCAATGAATTTGTTAAGGAACAATATAATCACAGCCCTGAAAAAGGTGATTTGCTTGCTGATTATTTTCCTGCGGAAAGATTTCCGAAGCTAATAGATAATACTACGGAAGTGCTGAAAGGGAACAATCTCAATTTTGAAGTAGATTATCCGCAGGAGGATGGCTCGACGCTTTGGTATTATGTGAGATTGTTTCCGATAACAAATGATAGCAAAGAGATATTGGGCGTTTTAATGGCCTTATACGATATTACTGAAAGGAAAAATGCAGAGCAGGATTTGAAAAGTGCTTACGAGCGGATACAAGGGCATATCAACAGTATAAAAAATATGGCCTGGAAACAATCGCACCTGATACGAAGCCCTTTGGCTAATTTAAAAGGTTTAACGTCGATGCTAAAAGATAACCCGGCAAATGATAAAGTACTTGAATTTATTGAAAATGAACTGGATAGAATGGATACTATCATTATTGAAATGGCCGAGGATGCATCAGATCATGAGTTCGGAGATTAATAAGTGGGGCAATAAATTGATTGATTGATTGATCAATTAATATCACTGATATTTCATCTTTTAGGTTAAGGGTTACTGCAATATTATAAAAAAAAGTTAATGGCTAATAAGAGAAATAAAAAAAATGAAATAGTTATCCCTTTACAAATTATTGATCTTCATGAGGATGGTTTTCATCCCTTGGTTAATGTCTCCATTTTCGGCAAAGCTTTCATATTGGTGCTGGATACCGGCGCTTCAAAAACGGCTTTTGACCAGGCCAGTCTTTTGGATGCTTATGAACATGCGGTAGTTACCACAAGCGACAGGCTTTCAACCGGGCTTGGCACAAACAGCATGGCTTCATCAACCGCGATAATAAATGATCTTTATATCGGCGGCTTATTGATTGATGAGTTTGAAGTAGCTGTGCTGGACCTATCAACTATTAATGTTGCTTATCGTCAATTGGGCCACCCCGAAGTTTTGGGGGTGTTAGGCGGTGATATACTGATGAAATATGAGGCGGTAATAGATTACGGCAAGAAAATAATTCTGTTAAAAAATTAACAGGTTACCGTTTATAAAACCACATCCCATGTTCAAACTGCTTCAAGTTTAAAATATATAACTTATCATAGCTTGTAAAGATGTAAGGTTTATTGAATAGTTAAAATCCTCGTGTGTGCCTCCAAGATTGTCAGATATGGATATCGGAAAATTATAAGTTAATGAAATATCAATATGGTTTTTTAGAATTATTCCAGCTTTTAACGGTACAGATAACCAATGCTGATTCAAACCACTATAGTTGGTTTGATTTTGATTGGTGACCGGATTATAAACACTATTGCCTGTATATTGAGAAAAGTTTATTAGAAGCCCGGTATTAATGTAAAATTTAAATGGGTCTGAATTGTAGAGACTGTATTGAAATTGGGGGTTAACTGAATAAGTGCGCTCTTTAAAAGAGTAAGTTGTCGTAATGTCCGGCTGAAAATAATATAAGCCACCAGTTGTTTGATAATTGCCCGATGTATATAAAAATTCGATCCTTATAACAGACTTACCAACATCTGGAACGGGGTAAAAATTAAATCCCAATGATATTTTTGGGGATAAAGAGCTATGAGACGGAGTAGAATTATAAAGAGGAAATGTTCCTGTCCTTGTAATTGTATTAAAACTTATACCTGCCCCCGCAAAAAACCTGACGTAAGTTTTTTTAATAGTATTTTCTTCTTCTTTAGTCGTATTATTTATTTTTCGGCAAATAAGCTTCAGGTCTGGGTCATTATAATTGGCATCCTCCAGTAACGCCTTTATGTTATCATTATAGATAACAAATTTTTGGGCTATCGTTAATAACTGTTGTTTATAGGCATTCTGACTAACGGTGGCAACATTATTTTTATCATTTTGAACAAAGTATATCCTGTAAATAAGTTCAGCAATGTTGTTATTTTGATGGTCATATATGTAAAATCTCTTTTTCCTGTCATCCTCAAAAGAATACAGGGTCACGTTTTTTCCCGTCTGCTCCACTTTTAAAAAAACATTGTCAACTATTGCGCTTGTGTCACGGTAATTAGTAAGTTTTTGAATATTGGTCTCATCTGTGCTGATTGAAGTATTAAATCTTCTGTAAGCAACTATTTTATCGATCTCAAAATAATTAATATCGTTTACTGTAAAATTTTGCGGGGCAGATTTATTTAATGAGGCTTTGAAGTCAATATTTGTCGGATTGTTACCCCATTCCTTTAAGTCAACATATCCTTTTAAAGTATCCCCCTTTAAAGTGATAACAAAACCTGGCTTATAGTTACCTTGTGCTAACGAAAAAAAAGGCAGTAAAGTGGCGGCTATTAATAACCTGTAAAAAAAATTCATATTATGATATTTAAGGTTTAAGTACTCAAATATATCACTTATTTATGTACCTCGGTCTATAACATGCAAAAAAACAAAAAACGCCCTGTTTTATACAAGCAGGGCGTATATTCAAAATGTGTAAGTATCTGATCAATTCCAGATCCTATGTATCTATCCTTGCGTATTTGGCATTCTTTTCAATAAATTCACGGCGTGGGCCAACCTCATCGCCCATTAGCATGGAGAAAGTATGGTCACATTCGGCGGCGTTTTCAATGCTTGCGCGTTTTAGCGTACGTGTCGCCGGGTTCATAGTAGTTTCCCATAATTGCTCGGCATTCATCTCACCCAAACCTTTGTAACGCTGTATATGAACACTGTCTTCTTTGCCGGCTCCTTTTAACTTTTGCACAGCAACGTCACGCTGTTCTTCGGTCCAGCAATATTCCTGTTCTTTTCCTTTTTTTACAAGGTATAATGGCGGCGATGCAACATAAACGTATCCAAATTCAATCAGCTCTTTCATATAACGGAAAAAGAAGGTTAAAATCAATGTAGTAATGTGCGATCCGTCAACATCGGCATCCGTCATGATCACTATTTTATGATAACGGAGCTTAGCTATATTTAATGCCTTATCATCCTCGGGCGTACCAATACTCACACCAAGCCCGGTGAACATATTTTTTATTTCCTCGTTCTCATAAATCTTATGCTCCATTGCTTTTTCCACGTTCAATATCTTACCCCTCAAAGGTAAAATAGCCTGAAATTCGCGGTCACGGCCTTGTTTGGCAGTACCACCTGCCGAATCACCTTCCACCAAATATATTTCGCATAATGACGGATCGCTGTTGGCGCAATCCGAAAGCTTGCCTGGCAAACCCGAACCGCTCATTACGTTTTTACGCTGCACCATTTCGCGTGCTTTGCGGGCGGCAGCACGGGCGGTAGCGGCAAGGATCACCTTGTTCACGATCATCTTAGCTTCTCTTGGGTTTTCTTCCAGGTAATTGCCTAAAATTTCTCCAACGGCCATATCCACGGCGCCCATCACCTCATTGTTGCCCAATTTGGTCTTTGTTTGACCCTCAAATTGCGGCTCGGCTACTTTAACGGAAATTACAGCGGTTAAGCCCTCACGGAAGTCATCACCTGTAATTTCTATCTTCATATTTTTAAGCAATCCCGATTTATCGGCATAAGCTTTTAGCGTACGTGTCAATCCCCTGCGGAAACCGGCTACGTGCGTACCACCCTCAATAGTGTTTATATTATTAACATAAGAGTGTACATTTTCCGAATAGGTATCATTGTATTGCAGGGCCAGTTCAACCGGGATCCCCTGTTTATTGCCATCAATATAAATAGGCTCCGGTATTAACGAAGATCGGGTACCATCAAGGTATTTTACAAATTCGCGCAAGCCGCCTTCTGAATAAAAATCTTCTGTTGGATTCGTCCCGTCTTCATTAGTTTCGCGCTCATCAGTTAATGACAGGCGGATACCCTTATTTAAAAATGCCAGTTCGCGTAAGCGTGCAGCAAGTGTTTCATATTTATACTCTGTGGTTAAGGTAAAAATCTCGGCATCAGGTTTAAAAATGATGGTTGTACCTCTTTTATCAGTGTCACCAATGGTTTTCACATCAAACAATGGCTTGCCCTTTTCGTATTCCTGCGTCCATATCTTACCTTCACGGTAAACCAATGCGGTTAAGTTTATTGATAGTGCATTAACGCAACTAACGCCCACACCATGTAAACCACCCGAAACTTTGTAAGTGTCCTTATCAAACTTTCCACCGGCATGTAATACGGTCATTACAATTTCTAAAGCCGAACGCTGTTCTTTGGTAGTTATGCCCGTTGGGATACCGCGGCCGTTATCAGAAACTAAAATTGAATTGTCTTTCTGGATGATTACTTTTATCGTATCGCAATAGCCGGCCAGCGCCTCATCTATTGAGTTATCAACAACTTCGTATACTAAATGGTGCAGGCCTTTTGAACCTGTGTCACCAATGTACATGGACGGGCGTTTACGTACCGCCTCTAAGCCTTCTAAAACCTGTATATTATCTGCTGAGTAATTTGATTTGTCTTGATTTTCTTCGTTCATATTGGGGTTAAAACAACAACCTTCAAAAGTACGGATTTTACCCCAAAATCCCGCATTTGTTGATAAATAAGGTGCGATATAAACATGCCCGCCAAAACATTAGGATACTTGCACCGAAAGTTTATCTTTGTCAAAATTTTTACAGTTATAACAAAGAATCATTCCTGCACATTTGCGGAATAAAAACTATTACTAAAATGAAAACTACGGCTTCAATTTTAACAAAAATCACATTAGGTGTATTACTTGCCGGGAGCATTGCCGCCTGCAATAAGGCTAAAACCGATAACAAACCCGCAGCTGCAGCAGTTCCCGATAAAGAAACCGTTGTGTTTATTAACCAGGATACTTTATTAAGTAAATATGATTACGCGAAGGATGTAACCAAAAGCATGCAGGACAAAGGTAAAGCTGCACAAAGTGATGTTGGCGGCAGGCAACAGGCTTTTCAGCGTGAAGTTGCTGAATACCAAAAGAACGCCAATACAATGCCTGCTGATCAGCGCCAAACAACCGAACAACGCCTGCAACGTGAGCAGCAGGACCTGCAAGGCTACCAGCAAAACGCAACTGCACAGTTTCAAAATGAACAATCCACACAAGCCGGTAAAGTCTATGATAAAATAGCCGACCTGGTAAAAGGATATGCTAAAGAAAAAGGGTTTAAATTGGTCTTGATGTATTCAAAAGCTAATCCAACTGTTTTATATGGCGATCAAAGCCTGGATGTGACTGCAGATGTAATAAAAAGGCTTAATGACGCCTATGCAAAGGATAAAAAATAAAATGGTAAACATTTAAAATCCGGCTGATTGCCGATTTTATAATGTCAACTTTTCCGCCAAAGAACCTCAGCTTTATGTTGGGGTTTTTTTATTTTAATGAATATGGAAAAACAGCTGCATGAAAAATTTATGAGGATGGCTATTGAGCTGTCTGAAGATAATGTCAAACAAAGCCTGGGAGGGCCTTTTGGCGCTGTGATTGTAAAGGATGGCGTGGTTGTATCCCGCAGCGCCAACAGGGTTATCCCTGAAAATGACCCAACGGCCCATGCTGAGATATCGGCTATCAGGCTGGCATGCCGGGAATTGGGCACTTATAATTTAGAGGGCTGCGTAATTTACACCAGTTGCGAACCTTGCCCCATGTGCCTGGGCTCCATATACTGGGCGCATATTAACAAAATATATTATGCAAATACGCAAAAAGACGCTGCCGATATTGGTTTTGACGATAGTTTGATTTATACTGAACTTGCATGCAATATGAATAAACGTAAGCTTTCTTTTGTACAATTGCTGCGGGAAGAGGCGCTAACTGCATTTAAGCTTTGGAGAACAGCTGGTTTGAAAAACTAATGTTAATTAATGCAGGGTTCAAACCAAAGCACTGCAATTATCAGAAAAAAGAGTAAAAATGACCAATGACTAAAAAGCATTATCATCGCCCAGTAATGAGCTACCTATTGTCAAAAAAATAATTTTAAGGTCAAGTAAAAATGACCAGTTTTCCAAATACCAAACATCTGCTTCCACCCTTTGAAGCATAGCATCAACCGTTTTAGTTTCGCCCCTTAATCCGTTGATCTGGGCCCAGCCTGTGATGCCTGGTTTAAGAAAATGCCGCACCATAAACCTGTCAATAAGTTGTGAGTATTGCTTGGTATGTGTTATCATGTGCGGCCTGGGGCCCACTACAGTCATATTCCCTATTAAAACATTAAAAAATTGAGGCAGTTCATCTAAACTTGTCCTTCGTAGTATTGACCCGATTTTTGTTATGCGCTTATCATTACGGGTGGCCTGTTGATGGTCAGCATCATTATTAACCCGCATACTCCTGAATTTATAACATTTAAAAGGGCTGTTATCCCGCCCCGATCTTACCTGCGTAAAAAAAACAGGGCCCCTTGATTCAAGTTTAATTATTATTGCCAGTATTGGAAATAGCCAGGTAAAAATAAAAATGATAACAAATAGCGAAAACGCAATATCAAAAAAGCGTTTAATCGACCTGTTTAGCAGGTTTTCAAGTGGTTCAGTCCTTACAGATATAATAGGTATATGTCCAAAACTTTGTATAAAGGTTGTTTTTTCAGCGTAATCATAATATTCTGGCACTGATTTAAAACGGATAAGATTTTTATCCGCATCAAGCATTAATTTTTCAATGGTCTTGGAGTCGGAAACAGGTAAAGTGCAAAAAATTTCATCTACTTTATTCTCCATTACATAATTAATGCAATCGCCGGTACCCCCTAAATATAAATTAATGTCTTTAATATTTTCCGGGTTATCATCAAAAAAACCAATCGCTGCATATCCTGCTTCAGGGTTTTCTTTAAAATAATTGTACAGATCGTAACCAATTCTCCCGGCTCCTACGATAATCACCCCCCTGGTATCAATTAACGATGCACGGGCACCCTTACGAATGCTAAGGAAAATGAGCTTCCATAATCCTAACAAAAATCCAAAAAGTGCTAATGAATAAAATAAATATTGCCGGGTTATGAAATAAGCTTCTGTACCAATTAATATGAGAATAGTAAAACATATAAAACTGACAAAAAGAAAATAAGTTTTAATTACCCCCCTGTATGTTTTAATGGAATCTTTATTTAACACTTGTTCATAAAGGCCGGAAATATTTGCTGATAGCAGCCATATAAGGTTAAAAACTAAAACAATTGGTAAATACCTTCTATTATTAGCCCAAAAAACATTTGATCTGTCCTCAATAAAGTAAGTGGCTACCATACTTATATTCAATATAAGATAATCAATAGTAAGGTTTAACGCTTTAAAAAATGTGGTATGCCTGTTTATCATTTCAAATACTAAATTATAGTCAATAAAAACAGTTACGCCGGTTAAATATAAAAGAGATCAAAAGTGTATTACCTTTCTGAAAAACATCAATAGCTAAATCCATTTTAAAAAAATATATTCAAACTTAAAACCCCTTTGTATCAAAAATTCCCTAAATATTTACTTTCCAATTAGCTGTTCCACTACTCATCAATTACTAATTAGGAGCCAAAGAAAAAGCCTGCAAGGAGTTAAGTGACCCTGAAAAAATAGAAGGATAATAAGGCTGCATTTTCAGCGTGTATAAACCACTACAGAAAACATTATCCAAAAGCTTGGGGCCTTTTTGGAGAAACGAAACTTGCTTTTGCCTGAAAGTAAGTTTTGAAAAAAATATTGGTAATTGAAATAAAAAAATATCCAGGTAGAATTTTTTTTTCATAATTTAAATTATTGTAAAACAACTCTTTTTTCTAACAAGGGGTGGTCAAAAATATGATTTTTTATTAAAGTAATGAAAACAATTATTCCAAAATCAAATCAGATTTATTCCTATAGACGAATAAATAACTATGTTTTAAGTATACGTTTTTTGAAAATAAAGGTTGTACTGAAATAAATATCAAAAGTGTTACATTAGTGGTAAAAGCACCTAACTCTTTTTCTCAAAAAAATCATCTTTTAATTCATCTATTTCGCGCCTGTCCCTTTTAGTAGGACGACCCGTACCCCTGTCACGTTTTAATATCGGGGCATGGAACATTGATTTAAACGCCTGCGTTTGTTCAATCGGGGTAATATCCTGGAAAAAATCAACAACTGTTTTTGCATCGGCCCGGTTCTCAAGCAAACCGGTAACCTTCAACACCTTGCGTTCAATACCTTTGGATACCTGGTAAGTTTCCCCAACCTTTACCTCATGCGATGGCTTTATGTTCTGATTATCCAGTTTTACCCTGCCAGCCTTACAAGCCTCAGCCGCCAGTGTGCGGGTTTTAAATATCCTTATCGCCCACAGGTATTTATCTATTCTTAATTTTTCTTTTTCAGGCATGATCAATAGCAAACTTACAAAGTATTGGAGAATTGACAGGTTTTATCGGGTTATTTTTTAATTTACACTGTACATTAATTCCAGGTAATCAAATTCCCTTAAAAATCCTTTAATTTGCTAAAAGTTTAATTTACTGATGCAAGACCTAAAAAAATTAATTGAAGAAGCCTGGGAAGACAGGAAATTGCTGCGTTACAATGAATATATTAATGCCATTGACGCCGTTATCGAAAAATTGGATAAAGGTAAGATACGAGTTGCCGAATTAATCGGTTCACGGTGGCATACCAATGAGTGGATAAAAAAAGCCGTTATATTGTATTTCCCTATCCGCCAGATGGAAGAAATTTCTGTTGGCCCTTTTGTTTTTCACGACAAAATGAAACTAAAAACCGATTATGCAAAAACAGGCGTACGGGTTGTGCCACATGCTATAGCACGCTATGGGGCCTACCTTGCAAAAGGGGTAATCATGATGCCGTCGTATGTAAACATCGGCGCTTATGTTGATGAAGGCACCATGGTTGATACCTGGGCCACTGTAGGTTCGTGCGCGCAAATTGGTAAACATGTACATTTAAGCGGCGGCGTTGGCATCGGAGGGGTTTTAGAGCCTATACAAGCCGCCCCTGTTATTATTGAAGACAATTGTTTTTTAGGATCAAGGGCTATAGTTGTTGAAGGCGTTCACCTGGAAACAGAAGTAGTTTTAGGGGCCAATGTGGTTTTAACCGCATCGACTAAAATTATTGATGTTACACACGAAAAGCAAATAGAATATAAGGGGATTGTACCTGCAAGGTCAGTGGTGATCCCTGGTTCGTATACAAAAAAATTCCCGGCAGGTGATTTCCAGGTGCCCTGTGCATTAATTATTGGCAAACGTAAAGAATCAACCGACAAAAAAACATCCCTGAATGATGCTTTGAGGGAAAATAATGTTGCTGTGTAGTGGGTAGTGGATGGTAAGTTGTTAATATTCCCTACTCACCTCACCACTAACCGCTTGCTTAACCAATCACCACCATGAAAATACTGATAAGGCTGCCCAACTGGCTTGGCGATGTAGTGATGAGCGCTGCATTCGTTGCTTCGGTTAAACAGCTTTATCCAGAGGCAATTGTGGATGTGATCATCAAAAAAGAACTAAGCAGTATTGCTTCCCTCATACCAGGCTTACACACAGTTCATCCATTTTCAAAGCAGGAATATAGCGGATTAAGTGGTGTTTACCGTTTCGGGAAAGCATTAGGGTCTGAAAAATACGATCTCTTTTTTAATCTTCCCTCCTCTTTGTCGTCCTTAGTAATGGGATGGGCAATAGGTGCTAAAAAGCGCGTTGGTTTTGCCAAAGAAGGCGGATTTTTTCTATTGACCAATGTTTATAAAAAACCTTTAAGTGTGCACAGGGTTGATGAATACATATCGCTACTGGAACAATTTACAGGTAAACAGATTAGTGAAAGGCATGTAAATTTGATTATTAATAAACCGGCGCAAGTTAATAAGGATAGAGTATTGATCAATTTTAATTCGGAAGCAGATTCAAGAAGGATGCCGCTTGATAAGGCGAAAACAATCATTAATTCACTAACTAACAGGTTTGTTAACGCAACTTTCATCTTCGTCGGGTCTCCGCAAGAGTCTGCTTTTGTTGATAGGGTGATTGATGGCGCCGAAAATACTGACCGTATTGAAAATTTTGCAGGAAAAACCGATCTTGCCGGCTTAAGCAATTTAATGGTTTCATCAGCAGCGTTAGTGACTACTGATTCCGGCCCTGCGCATTTGGCAAATAGCGTTGGGACACCCACAATTGTTTTGTTTGGCGCCGGCAACGAGCATAACACCGCCCCTTATAATAAACAAAATTTAACGGTTATCCGCTATGGCAAACTTAGCTGTGAACCTTGTGTTAAAAACACCTGCAAATTGTATGGCATACCAAAATGCATGCAACTGTTAGATGAATTGCAGATCATAAATACATTGAGCTTATATTTGCCCCATGCTTAAAGATGAAGTTGCAAAAGCTTTAAAGGTTATACAGGATGGTGGTATCATCCTTTACCCTACCGATACCATTTGGGGAATTGGCTGCGATGCTACTGATACGGAAGCTATTGAGCGGATTTATAAGCTAAAACAACGCGATGAAGCTAAAAGCATGATCATTTTACTTGATACAGAAAATAAGCTGGAAAGTTACGTAAGAGAGGTGAACCCGCTGGCTTACGATTTGATTGAGTATGCCGAAAATCCATTAACCCTGGTAATGCCCGGCGCTAAGAACATTTCACCGGCGTTAATCAGCAGTGACGGCAGCGTTGGCATAAGGATATCAAAACATCCGTTTTGCCAGCAATTAATTCAACGTTTGCGTAAGCCATTGGTATCCACGTCGGCCAACATTAGCGGGAAGCCGTCGCCTCAATACTTTGGGCAAATAGCCCCTGAAATTATTGAAGGCGTTGATTACGTGGTAGATATTGACCAATATGATATGGAAATCAAAACACCTTCCACCATCATGAAATTAGCGCCTAATGGAAGCTTTGAGTTTATTCGCAGATGAGATTTGAGGCTGTAGATCAGAGGTTAGTTGAAATCTGTAAAGCAGTTAAAATCGGTGAAATCACAATTAAATCAGTGAAATCCAAAACTAATGAAACAACACTTAAAACATCCCATATTCTCTATCATATCAAAGTTGGCTGCTGAACAAAACCTGCAGGTTTATGCCATTGGCGGCTTTGTGCGGGATATTTTTTTAGACCGCCCTTCAAAGGATATTGATATAGTGGTTATTGGTAACGGTATTTCATTTGCCGAACGTGTTGCGGAGAAACTCAAAGTTAAATTGTCCGTTTTTAAAAACTTCGGTACAGCATCGTTAAAATACTATGATCTGGAATTGGAGTTTGTTGGCGCACGTAAAGAATCCTATCGGCTTGATTCAAGGAAACCGATAGTGGAGAACGGGACTTTGGAAGATGACCAGAAACGCCGTGATTTTACCATCAATGCCCTGGCTATTTCTCTTCATCCCGCTTCATTTGGTGAGCTTTTGGATCCTTTTAATGGAATTGCCGACCTTGAACAAAAACTAATCCGGACACCGCTTAATCCCATCGAAACTTTTTCTGATGATCCGCTTAGGATGCTACGTGCCATACGCTTTGCATCACAACTAAATTTTAAAATAGATGAAATTGCTGTGGCAGCGATAAAAAGCAATGTCGAAAGGATCGGCATTATTTCGCAGGAGCGCATTACTGATGAAATGAATAAGATTATTTTATCAGCCAAACCATCTATCGGATTTAATTATTTGTTTGATACAGGGCTGCTGCATAAAATATTTCCGCAAATGGTTGCATTATACGGGGTGGAGATTATTGATGGCAAAAGTCATAAGGATAATTTTTATCACACTTTACAGGTACTGGACAATATTTGCGAAACAACCGGAGACTTGTGGCTTCGATGGGCGGCCATATTGCATGATATTGCCAAACCAGCAACCAAACGCTTTGAACCAGGCCATGGCTGGACGTTTCATGGGCATGAGGACAGGGGCGCACGTATGGTACCAAAAATATTTACGCAGCTTAAATTGCCGCTTAATGAGAAGATGAAGTTTGTACAAAAAATGGTACAACTGCATTTAAGGCCCATCGTCCTGGCGCAATCCATCGTAACTGATTCGGCAGTACGGCGCTTATTATTTGAGGCAGGTGATGATATTGAAAGTTTAATGTTGTTGTGTAAAGCAGACATCACCACAAAAAACGAATATAAAGTAAAAAAATATCGTAATAATTTTGAGCTTGTCCAACAAAAGCTAAAAGATGTAGAAGAGCGCGATAACATCCGCAACTGGCAGCCGCCCGTAACCGGAATTGACATTATGGAGCTATTTGGCATAAAAGAAGGGCGGGAAGTGGGAATTATTAAAAACTACATACGTGAAGCTATATTAGAGGGCGAGATCCCGAACAAGCGGGAAGCGGCAATTGCCTATACAATTAATAAAGGCAAAGAAATTGGCTTAAAAGTTGTGGGTGAGGATTTGTAATTTCGGATTTCGTCCGCTAATTAGCGGGGCGATTTCGGATTTGTAAATTCGAATCGGGTATTCGGTTCAAATAATTCCGAAATCCGAAATTAATCCAAAACATTATTAATTTTGTAAAAACATACTAAAAAAAAATGGCACTATACAGGTTCAGGGTTACTTTTGAAGACTATGATGATGTAATTAGGGAGATCGATGTGAAATCCAATCAAACATTTGAAGATCTTCACCGGGCGATCCACCAGTCAACAGGTTATAATTCAGAATATCCCTCATCATTCTATATCAGTAATGATCAATGGACAAAGGGTGAGGAAATTACTTATTTGCCTAATCAAAAAAGAATTGACCGGGGTGTGCCGCTTATGGACAAAGTAAAACTGCTTAGTTTTATTGATGACCCGCATCAAAAATTTTATTACACCTTTAATTTCGACCGCCCTTTTGACTTTCACGTGGAGTTGATGAAAATCATACTGGAAGACACCCCCGGTGTTGTTTATCCGGCTGTTATAAAATCAGTTGGCGAAGCGCCAAAACAATTTGGAAATGTACTAACTACCCCAATTGCCGCGCCTGAAGGCGACGACTTTGATTTCCTGAATGAAATGGGGATAAGCGAAGAAGACACAGAAGATTTTTCGGAAGTTACAGATACCGGAGAAGATGATGAGGTAGTGAAAAAGGTAGATGATGAAGAGGAAGAAGACGAATTTGGCAACGAATTCTCTGACGATGAAGGGTTTGAAGACGAAGGTAAGCTGCCCCATGGGGATGACTATTAGTAGATCATGGTTCATGGTTAATAGATCATAGTAGCTGCATTCAGGTTAATTTAATTCAATAATTTCTTCCTTCTATGAACTATTAACCATGAACCATGAACAACACAAAAAAACCCTCATCTTAATTGCCGGCCCCACTGCGTCAGGTAAAACAGCTGCAGCAATCGAATTAGCAAAACGATATAAAACAGTAATAGTTTCGGCTGACTCTCGTCAATTCTATCGTGAAATGTCTATCGGAACAGCAAAACCCAATGATGATGAGCTCGCTGCAGTTAAACACTACTTTATCAATTCATTGTCTATAACAGAAACTTTTACAGCGGGCGATTATGAAAAACAAAGCCTTGACCTACTAAACAATCTTTTCCAAATTCATGATGCTGTGATATTGGTTGGCGGATCTGGTCTATTCGTTAAAGCGGTGTGCGAAGGGTTTGACGAGTTCCCAAATCCTGCACCAGGTTTGAGAGAAAAATTAAACCGTGAACTTGATGAGAAAGGGATTGGCTTTTTAAAGGAAAAATTAAAAATCGCCGATCTTGAATATTACGGACAGGTTGACCTGAACAATCCCCAGCGGGTTATAAGGGCGCTTGAAGTTTTTGAAACTACAGGAAAACCATTTTCGTCCTATCGTAAATCTTCCATTAATAAACGGCCATTCAGGGTTATAAAATTGGGGCTTAACTTATCAAGAGAAGCATTATACCAACGAATTAATAGTCGTGTTGATGATATGGTAAAACAAGGCTTGGTTGAAGAAGTAAATTCACTATTACCATACAGGCATTTGAATGCCTTAAATACTGTTGGTTACAGTGAGCTATTTGATTACTTTGATGGGAAAACCGACCTTGATACAGCTATCGCGTTGATAAAACAAAACACCCGCCGCTTCGCAAAAAGGCAAATCACCTGGTTTGGGAAAGATGATGGAATATTGTGGTTCCAGGCAGACAAACAAACCCTTGTTAATGATATGCTGTCAGCGTTAAAGTCAATTATTTAATATACCCGTAATATCATCCCAAAAGGGTTTGCAAATAAACGCCATAGCCGCTTTTTATATATTTTTCAACTAATGCCTTCAATTGTTCATCGTCAATAAAACCCATGCGGTATGCTATTTCTTCAATACAGCCTATTTTAGTAGCCTGGCGTTTTTCAATAACCCTTACATATTCAGATGCATCGCTTAGTGAATCGAATGTTCCGGTATCCAGCCAGGCTGTTCCCCTATCCATTACACCAACGTGTAAATTCCCTTGTTCCAGGTAAAATTTATTTACATCAGTAATTTCGTATTCCCCGCGTGGCGACGGCTGTAAGTTTTTAGCAATCTGTACTACATTGTTATCATAAAAATAAAGTCCTGGTACCGCATAACTTGATTTTGGCTTATCCGGTTTTTCTTCTATTGATAAAGCTTTAAATTTTTTATCAAATTCTACAACCCCGTACCTTTCGGGGTCGGCAACCGGATAGGCAAAAATAGCAGCGCCTTCAACCTCATTAAAACTACGGATCAATTCGCTGAAACCAGTTCCATAAAATATATTATCACCCAATATCAAAGCCACCTTATCATTACCTATAAACTGCTCACCTATAACAAAAGCCTGTGCAAGCCCGTTTGGCTTTTCTTGTATAGCATATTCAAAACTGCAGCCTAATTCCCCGCCATCACCCAGCAGTCGTTTAAAGCTTTCGTTATCTTCAAGCGTTGTAATAATTAATATCTCCCTGATGCCGGCCTGCATTAATACCGATAAGGGATAATAAATCATGGGCTTATCATAAATGGGCATTAATTGCTTACTTATGGCCCTTGTTATTGGGTAAAGCCTTGTCCCGGATCCACCAGCTAAAATGATGCCTTTCATGCAGTAAATTATTTATTGTTTTAGTTTATTGATACAAATTACCAAACTATCCCGCCAATAAGGGATTTCAATACTAAAAGTGTTTTTTATTTTGCTTTTATCCATTACAGAATAGGCAGGGCGAAGGGCCTTTGTGATATACTCTTCTGTTTTTATGGGGATTACCTTTACCGGTGTCCCTGAGATTTCAAAAATAGCCATTGCAAAATCATACCATGAAGCTATACCTTCATTGCTGTAATGATAAATGCCGTATCTGGTGCTTTTACTTTTGATAATGTCAAAGATACATCCTGCAAGATCCATCGCATAGGTAGGTGTTCCAGTTTGGTCGGCAATAACTTTCAATTCCCCCCTTTCGGCCCCGAGTTTTAACATGGTTTTTACAAAGTTATTCCCATATTCCGAATAAAGCCAGCCTGTACGAATTATAAAATATCTTTTTAACAAGGCTTCGGCAACCTGCTCGCCTTCAAGTTTGGTTTGCCCGTAGACATTAACAGGCTTAGCTGCATCAACTTCATTGCGAGGGGTTGATTTATCACCTTTAAAAACAAAATCGGTAGATATATGAATTAGCGTCGAATCATTTTCAGCACAAAGCCTGGCTAAGTTCTCAACGCCCGTTTTATTTACTTTAAATGCTATTTCCTGTTCATCTTCGGCCTTATCAACTGCAGTGTAGGCGGCGCAATTGATGCTGTACATTGGTTTATATGTTTCAAAAACCTTTTTTAGCGCATCATAATCCAATAAGTTTGCTTCGGCCTCAGATGGGAAATATATGCATGGTATTTGTTCTTTTTCTGCAAGGTTTTTAAAACACTGCCCTAACTGTCCCGATGACCCAAAAACTACTATGTTACCCATTATTTTGATTTAAAGTGCAGTGAGCCCTTTTAGCTATTTACAATATTTATATAAAAAATCCTTGTAGGCCAATTTAATTCCGTCTTCCAACTCAATTTTATGTTTCCAGCCTTTACTATGAATTTTTGTGACATCCATCAGTTTGCGGGGGGTACCATCAGGTTTTGATGTATCAAAACTTATTTCGCCATCATATCCCACTATATTTTTTATAAGTAATGCAAGGTCTTTAATAGATACATCTTCGCCGGTGCCAATATTTACCAGCCCTTCTTCATTATAATTCTGCATTAAAAAATAACACGCTTCGGCAAGGTCATCAGCAAATAAAAACTCCCGCTTAGGCGATCCGGTCCCCCAAATAGTTACAGAAGGGGCATTTTGTTCTTTTGCTTCGTGAAAACGACGGATCAGCGCAGGCAATACATGCGAATTTTGAGGATGGTAATTATCATTGTAACCATAAAGGTTGGTTGGCATTACCGAAATGTAATTACAGCCATATTGCGCACGGTAAGCATCGCACATTTTAATACCAGCAATTTTGGCAATAGCATAAGATTCATTTGTTGGCTCGAGCAATCCCGTTAATAAATATTCTTCTTTTAAAGGTTGCGGGGCAAGTTTAGGATATATACAGCTTGATCCCAAAAACATAAGTTTCTTTACACCATTCAGGTATGAATTATGGATAACGTTATTTTGTATCTGCAAATTATCGTATAAAAACTCCGCCCGATAGGTATTGTTGGCCACAATTCCGCCTACTTTTGCAGCAGCTAAAAAAACATAGTTAGGTTTTTCCTGTTCGAAAAAATCAGCGGTTTGCTGTTGGTTACGCAAATCAAGAGTTTCAGAAGTACGGGTAATAAAGTTATTGAATCCCTCCTTTTCAAGTTTTCGATAAATAGCCGATCCAACCATGCCCCTGTGGCCTGCAATATATATCTTTGCTTCCTTCTCCATAAAATATTATTCAAACTGGTTTTTAATGGTATAACCTGAGTCTTTTAGTAATTTTTCTCTTCTAAAAAGATCAACATCTGCAGCAACCATTTCTTTTACTAAACCCTGCAGATCATATTTAGGTTTCCACCCTAATTTTGTGTTTGATTTTGTCGGATCTCCAATAAGCAAGTCAACTTCAGTTGGACGAAAATATGTCTCATCCACCGCAACCACTTCTTTCCCTATCTCAACCTGAAAATCAGGGTCACTGCAACTTACCACATAACCTTTTTCAGCTGCACCTTTGCCTTTAAATTCTATGGTTATACCTACTTCCTTAAAAGCCATCCTTACAAACTCGCGCACATGGGTGGTTACCCCGGTAGCTATTACGTAGTCTTCAGGCTCTTCCTGCTGCAAAATCAGGTACATGGCTTCCACATAATCTTTTGCGTGGCCCCAATCTCTTCGTGCATCCAGGTTACCAAGGAATAACTTGTCCTGTAAACCCATTGCAATTTTAGCTGTGGCACGTGTTATTTTACGTGTCACAAATGTTTCGCCGCGTAACGGGCTTTCATGATTAAATAAAATTCCGTTGCAGGCGTATATACCATAAGCTTCGCGGTAATTAACGGTAATCCAGTATGCATATAATTTTGCTACAGCATAAGGTGAACGAGGGTAAAACGGCGTAGTTTCCGATTGTGGTACCGCTTGTACTAACCCATATAATTCTGATGTTGATGCCTGGTAAATTTTTGTCTTTTTTGTGAGACCCAATAGTCTAACCGCCTCCAAAATCCTTAAAGTCCCAATCCCGTCGGCATTTGCAGTGTATTCAGGTGTATCAAAACTAACTTTTACATGCGACATGGCCCCGAGATTATATATTTCATCTGGCTGTACCTGTTGAATGATCCTGATGAGGTTAGTTGAATCACTTAAATCGCCGTAATGCAAAATAAGGTTAACATTCCTATCATGCGGGTCCTGGTACAGATGATCGATCCTGTCGGTATTAAAAAGTGAGCTTCTTCGTTTTATGCCATGTACCTCATATCCTTTAGAGAGTAATAATTCGGTTAGATAGGCTCCGTCCTGGCCGGTTATGCCTGTTATTAAGGCTATTTTTTTCATGGTAATCGCAAAACACGTTATATTAATTTTAATAAATAATTCAAAAAATCAGCTTCAACATTGGTTTAAAGTCGAAGCATTAAAATATCCACAATTATTTTTTTATATCTTTTTAATCCAAAAAGCTCTGGGTTCCCTACCTGATTGTTTTCCAAATACCGGGCATTTTGCCGAAAACTCTTCGATGTAATTGTGATTGTTACTGAGAAAATTTGTTGTACATATATTGATCCAGGATCGGTAAAACTCCTGATTTTGAAAAAATCGCTTCCTTAACTTTCCTAACAAGCTTTAGCCAAAAAGAGGATAAGAAAGTAAAAGGTGTACCTACTATTAAAAAAGTTTTTTTTACAGACATATAAGACAAAACGTTTAATAAACAAATTAATTTAAACAAACCCTTTTCAATCCGGACAAATTACTACTACAGTTTATAATTTTAACTTCTTTTTAATGATCTTATAAATAAATACAAGCCCATAATATAAATATCTTTTACTCATTCTTTTGGGCTCTTTTATCAATCTTATTAACCACTCAAGACCTAATTTGATCCAAAATTTATGGGGTCTTTTAACTGTCTCTGCATAAAAATCAAATACGGCGCCTATTGAGCAAATAACATTTACATTTAATCTGTTTTCAAATTCCGCAACCCATTTTTCCTGTTTAGGTGCTGTCATCCCGATAAATAAAACCTGTGGTTTAAAGGAATGCACCATCTCCAAAATTTTACTGTTATCTATATCGCTAAAGACGGGCTTAAATGGGGGGGAGTAAAATTGTATGTTGATATTTGGGTATTCAATTTTAATTTTCTTTTCAATTTTGTTTAATGTGTCGTTCGAAGAACCCAAATAAAAACACTTGCCTCCATTTAAATTCAATTTCGCCAATAAATATTTATGCAATGTTGCTCCTGCAATTTTTTTAACTTTGATTCCGGATATTAATCTAATGGCTAAAACAATCCCAATTCCATCCGGCAACAAAATATCCGATTTCTTCAGCGCGGCTTCAAAGGTTATATCTTCTTCGGCGAGACAATAAGAATATTGATTTATAGTATTTATAATTAATCTCGAGTTTAGATCAATTTTATTGAGACTTCCTGTAAATATATCATATTGGTCAAAAGAAATTGAATCTAATTGTAAATTCATATACAAGCAATAATGAACTTTTTTAATTTTTGTAAATTAACGGAAATAATTTATCCTTCAAAAATCATGGTGTGCTTTGAACTGTAGTTTTTAATATTTTTATTAAATTATCCTGAAAATGTTGAATGGTAAAATAATTATTAAAACGCTTTCTTCCAGCATCTCCCATTTTTTTTATAAGCAAGGGCTCTCGTATAAATAATTCCATCTTGGTTGCCAAATCTTTTACATCGCGCTGAACGACTAAAAAGCCTGTTTGTCCATTTAAAACCGCATCGGGAATGCCGCCTTCCAAAGTTGAAATAACGGGTAAGCCGAATTGCATTGCTTCTAATATTACCACTGGAAAACTCTCGTAGTGATAATAAGTTGGAAAAACAAAAACATCAGCATTTTCAAATAGAGCACTCTTTTCTTTTCCGTATTTACCTCCGTGTACAGAAACAACATTTTCCAATTTTCTTTTTTTTACAGCTTCAAAAAAATCCATTTCAGAAACATCAGACCACGAACCAGCAAAATTGCAACTAAACTTTAGCCCTTTATTATTTAAATTTTCACATGCATCCAAAAGATCAAAAACTCCTTTTTCTCTCATCATATTTGACAAGAATAAGAAAGAAAGGGGCCAATGTCCCGGTTTCAACTTTTTGTCTTCAGATATTACTTCCCCTATTGAAGGGATACCATAAGGGCAATGGTAAACATTTTGAATATCAAGATATTTTTTAAAATCCTTATATAAGGATTCTGAACTTAATATGCTTTTTGTGTTTGAAAATACAAATCTATATAAGGTTTTGTTTAAATAACTTTCTTTAGCATTGGATACTCCTTTATTGTGAAAATGATAGACAATCTTTTTCCTAAATAATTTAATAATACAAACAACTAATACATCTTTATAGAAACCTGGGCCACTGGCTGTTAAGGTTACATAAACTAAGTCATATTTTTTACTTAACAGCTCTTTAAACACTGTTAACAATATTCTTAAAAATTGAACACCTTTTTTTATCTCGGCCTTTCCGATTTGTATAAGACTGGTTGAAGTCGACAAGTTAATGAATTCTGCATCAAACTCCTCTTTTATATTGGAACTTTGTTTTATATAACTTCCAATCATTGAGGCTCCATGAGTGGGAGGTGGCAGATGTAAAATAAATAATATACGGGGCTTTATATTATTCATAAATTTTGGTTTGCAATTTCATCTTATTAAAATAATTTTTGTTTTAATAGTATATTAGAAATCAGTTTTATAGGAGAGTTAGAATATTTTTAATTGTTGTTCTGATTTTTACAAAGCACAGTATAAGAATTTGCTAAAAGCTCACTCAATCTTTTCCCGGAAATCTTACCCAAGCTTTTTCTAACAATAAACTTTGAGATAATCTTCAGGTCAATAATAAAGTTTCTTTTTGATTTTTTTTATTGATGTAGTACTCTCATGTAAATCAAATATCATTTCTTTAATAAACGTTTATTCAATATTGCAAGGATTTTACGCTCTAAAAATACATGCAAAAGAATCCCTACCGCAACACTTAAAATAAATGACAATAAACAAATTTCATAATAATATAATGTGCCCTTGTAATGCATTTGGATAATTAATTTGAAAAAAATGGCTAAAACTATGTAATGTACTAAATATAAGACATACGATGCATCCCCAAGAAGCAGAAAAAAATCTGCTATAAGGTCTTTTTTATGAAATTTCTTCATTGCGGCACCTAAAATTATTATACCTGATGAAATTCCATAAAAAATTCTGCTATATATTGTAAGCTTACCAAAAACTAATGGGAAAGTTAAACTACATATCCAACTTGTTAAAAAAAGAATTACGCCTAAAATGAAAAAAGAATTAATCGCGACCTTTCTGGTAATCAAAATATCTTTTTTAACTAATCTCTTGTAACATATTGAAGTTAAAACTCCAATTAAAAATTCCAAATGAAAATTTGACGATAAAAAGTTGAAATAAAAATTATTATAACCAGATACGTGAAAAAACACTTGATACCCCAGTAAAATAAAATAAACTGTTAAAATAAAAAGGATGGCCCGAATTCCGGCAAAAATTCCCAAAGCAAATATCAGATAAAAAAAAACCTCACAACACAATGACCATGCAACACGTAAAAATGGTTCCTTTATTTGTGGTATTAAAAAAAACGACTTTATTAAATATAGTGGTTCAAGACCTTGGAAATTTGAAACATGTTTATTAGCAACAATAATTAATATCAATGCTATAATAGCAATTATCCAATATATCGGATAAATTCTAATAAAACGTTTATAAATAAATTTTTTTAAACGGTCAGGATGTCCAATATCATCTGAATGAATATAATAAATGATGAAGCCACTCAAAACAAAAAAAAAGTCGACACCATTCCATCCGGCTTCGAATATCCCTCCTAAAAGTTTAAAATTTAAATAAAAACTTGCAGATCCGGTTATATGATGTAAAACCACAATTAATGCAGCAATTCCCCTGGTAATTTGTAAATATTCTAACTTCTTCCCCATATTATCAACTACGGTCATACCGTCAGGTATATCTTTATTATAACGGAACCCGGTATATTTATTTATAGAATAAGGCGTTTAAATAATCTATGGTTTTTCCAGATATAGCGGTCCGGTTCCGATCATCGTTCTGACAAGGTTAAATATAATTCATTGATATTTTTATTTAAAAAGTTTATTTAAGTACTACTGTTACCATCATGTTACCTAAAGGTTTTATCAATTCAAGTATTCCATATATTAATTTTGCAATTTTCAACTTTAGAGAACCAGGAAATTTTTGAGCTATTCTCCCCACTATTAAATTGTGATCCCAAAATCGAATCACTTTAATTGTTCTATAGTTTTTTAATAAATAACTTTTGACTGTTTGATTAATCAGCTTTTTATTCCATCTGAATACATAATTTGTTGAATTGCCATGCACTTCCCATTCAGTTCCTATTAAATTACCAATAGCGCTGTCATAAGGCTCGATAACTATTATGCCTTTATTAGCTATTCTAAGCATTTCTGTGAAACCGGTAACCGGTCTTGGTAAATGATGTAAGCCATCTTGAACCACTATTAAATCATAAGCATTATCTGCCAAAGAAGTATCTTCTCCATTAAGATAAATAGTCTTTATTTTGGGTTCCAACTGATTACATATTTGTAGTGAATTCATAGAAATATCGGACACAGTAACATCATGAAAACCGTTTTTTATAAAAAAAATCCCTTCTCCGCCTACTCCGCCGCATACAATAAGAACTCTCCATTTAAATATGTCTTCACTGCGGGCATTTTTTTTTATGAAACTTAACGCCTTATTCAGTCTTCTATCACGTAAGTATCTTGTAAGAGGATTATTAGTAACATGGAAATCGAATTGTGAGCTTTTATCAATTGAATAAATTTCCTCAAAAGTATTTTGTTGTTCTAAAACTTGTTTAAGCATAATTGATTTTTTTAATACACATCCAGCTAAAATATTGATTTTATTTTTAGATATTTATATTAAAAACTATTGTAAAACATTTGCATTAAGCACATATCGGGCAGGTCAAAAATAATTATTTTATAAATTTATTTAATAAATAAAACCATAACCGCGTTGACATAGAATATTTATTTTTAAATCTTTTTATAAAAATTTTATCTTCAAATATATCCTCAGAAAAATTGAATTTATATTTAAGTTCATTGTCTAATGCTGCTTTATACTGATTAAGTCTTTTCACGGTATGGGTTGCTCCAGCACCAAATCCTAAATTAATAACTTTACTTTTCAATGGATAAACTGTATAAGTCTGTTTTTTAAATTGATTGTAAACACATCTGATCGCCCATGAATTAATTTCCCCATTCATTTGCCTAGTTAATGAAGAAGATAAATCGCTGCCAATTCCATTAAAAGCTCTTTGCTTTAGTTTAGAATTTTTAAACTCATTGAAATCTTCTACATCCCAATCTATTTCGTTCCATCTGTCTTTCCACATTGCCCAACCCCAGGAACAATGACGTTTTATAAAAAAAACATCATAAGGTATATCGTTATTTGGCTTTATATTAAAAATATATCCTGATATTGAATAAACCTTTAAATTCCTTTCGTAGAAATCCAAAGCCCGGTTCATAAACATTAAAAAATTGGGGGCCAATAACAGGTCATCTTCAACCACAATGGCTTTACCATATTCATTTATTATTTTACTTACTCCAGTTATTATTGAATTGGCTAATCCCATGTTGCTTTCCCGTTCTATAATATTAACCTCTTTAAAACCAGCAATTGTATGCAAGTATTTACGCACTTCATTAACAGGGGCTTCATCATTTATTGATTTTGCTGCATCGGAAAAAATATAAACCAGGCTTTCAGAAGCAAGTGCGTTTAATTGAAGGGAAGAAATGGTTTTATGTAATGTATCTAATCTTTTATATGTAAAAACAATTATTGGGGCTAATTTCTTATCCATGCCTGCGAAGATAAATAGATTTTAAATAAACCATTCATGATTTTATTACAATTCCCATTCTAAGAAAATTAAAACAATTTTACATGATAACACTTTGGTGGCACTATGACGGCTTGTGTTGGCAAAGGCACAAAATGTTAATTTTGCTTAATAAAAAGCACTTAAATATTTTAGATAGGGGTTTATCAGCCGCGTTTCGATCAGTCAATAGGTTTTCGGGCCAAGCAGCAAAAAAGAACTCAAGCGCATGTGGAAAAGGTGTTTTTTTATTGTCCGCTCTCTGTTCCTGAATTATTAAAAAAAATTTAAAAGAGCATATATTTACAAAATGCAATTCAACTTTTTTAGAATTAAGAAATGATAAAAAATAATTCCCTCAAGATTCCCGCCCTAATCAAAACAAAAGTTAAAAAACTTATTTTAAAGATGACTGGAAGAGTTAGTCATCTTAAAATTGGTGTAAAATGTAAACATGTGTGGTACGGAAATCAATATGGTGGTTTTTACGTTTGCCCTGAATTCTTAAATGAAAATTCCATTGTTTATTCATTTGGTATAGGCGAGGATATTTCATTTGATAGGGCTATTGTTCAAAATAACCATTGCCATGTTTTTGCATTTGATCCAACTCCAAAGTCAATTAATTGGATTAAAAATCAAGACCTCCCTGAAAAATTTATTTTTTTTGATTTTGGGGTTAGTGATAAAAGTGGATATGTTGATTTTTATTTGCCTAAAGATCCTCATCATGTATCAGGTAGCGTCGCTGTTCAAAGTAACATAAACGTTAAGGAAAAAGTACATGTCAAAATGAAATCGGTCGAAGATATTATTAACGAACTTGGACACAAACGTATTGATGTGTTAAAAATGGATATTGAAGGATCTGAATACGATGTTATGGAAAGCATTTTAAATGCAAAAATCCCGGTAACTCAAATTTTAGTTGAATTTCATGATAGATTTTTTGATAACGGGAAACTTAAAAGTCAACAAATAATCTCAAAATTGAATAAAAACGGATACGAAATATTTGGTATTTCTGATACATATGAGGAAATTTCATTTATCAATAAAAATCACTTTTTGATATAGCCTTTCGCCCCTTCTGCATCTATCTTGCTTCGCTCATCAACAGGTAAGCTTAGCAAATTTTGAGGTAAAATATTTTCATTTAATGTATTGTCGGACTTATTTGTTTCCCATCCTTTTATATCGCCCGCATTTTTATGATGCCAGAAATCATTTCTTCCACCAGATTTGTTCGTAAAATTAACTCTGTTACCTGATATTTCAATTGAGTCAGACGTTTTTCCGTTTCCCTCTTGGTTCCACGCATATACACCTATATTAGTGAAACCCTGCTGTTTGCCATATACTACATTATTCCGTATGGCCATATGAGACCCTCCAGCTATCGCTATGCCGTATTGACCGGGATTTACCAGGATATTATCTTCAATAACTTCATATGAACCTCCCTTATCGCCGGCAATTATCCCCCCTCCACTCGTGCTGGTGCCGCTTCCTTTAAATTTGTTATGACTTACTTCTATAGGTGAATTTGGTGTGCCGTTTGATTGAAATATATTTATTAAATCTTCATCACTGTTAGCACCCAAAACACTTTCACCAACGTTATATGATATGATATTCCCTTCTCCATAAACATGATTAAATTGCACATATTGACCCCTTGGCATTGGGCCTTGCATATTTAAAAACCTATTATTTGTAATTTTTATTCCGGAACTTTTCTGCACAGATATTCCAGTACTGACGTAATAAAAGAAACAATCATTTATAGTAATATTTTTGCAATTATATATATTTATGCCGGTCTTTTTCGAGTCCCCAAATTCACTGCTTTGGATAACGATGTTATTGCAATTAGTTATAGTCAGACAGTCTTGGTCTGTCGAAGTGATTTTGATATAGTTGATCGTTATATTTGATTTACCATCAATTGTGTATGGGCTTACTTTCTTTTTATTTTGACTATACGCAAAATTTGTTACAATCAATAAAATTGCTATAAGAAAATTGTTTTTCATCTGAATATAGGATTAATGATATACACAAATATAATTTTATTTCATAACAATCGAAAAAGTATTTTGGAATAGTTGTGGCAAACAAATCTCAGGAAGCGATGTTCTTTTTTCCTCTAATGCTAATGTTAATACGAAAATAGCCTTTGAATTATAACAACGTTTTGTTCATCCTAATTCCTCGATAAGCTTCTTAGGTAGGAGAGGAAAATCCGGCCCATATCAAATGAAAAATAAAGCACAGGCATTTTTGTGTGTTTTTTAGCCCAATGCCACCTTATGATTGCGTTATTAGGGGATTTAATACTTGCTAACGACTTTATAAATAATTTGCCTGAGAGCCTTTTATTACTATTTAATCCGGTGGAGCCAATATGACTTTTTACACATGCTGTAGCTACTATTAATTTATATCCCGATTTTTTGCATCGCAAAGAAAAATCTTCGTCAGCACTATAATGTGGAAAATTATCCTCGTCAAAAAAGCCGATTTTTGAAAATGCCTGAACGGGGATTAAAGTGCCGCGGCCCGGTAATAAATCAGAAGATATATAAGGATAGCATTTTTTCAGCTGTGTGAAAGATTTATTAGGGGTAATTGAAGGTTTATATTTTGCGGAAACACTATTCCACTTAACACCTGCAAACAATACCTTTTCAGGTTGATTAATATCAACTGAAACAGATCCGATTAATGCATGATGAAATTGGATATGCAGGTCGATCATTTCTTGCAAATAATTATCATTAAGTTCAAGATCATTATTTAAGGTAAGTATCAAGTCATCATTTTGTGCCATTAAAAGAGCCCTCTTAATACCCAAATTAGTAGCGCCCGCCCACCATAAATTACTGGTACCATTAACGATAAGTACTTCCGGAAAATTTGTTTTAATTAGCTCACAGGTACCATCTGTGGAACCGTGATCAACAACAATTACTACGAAATTTTTATAGGTTTGATTAAAAATTGAGATTAAACAATTGTTTGTAAGTATTTTACGGTTAAGTACAGTTATAACAATAAATATTTTTCCTTCCACATTATGCATTTTTATCTTCTAATCTAATTGGGTATATAGTACATCTTTACTATAATAGCCTGCTGAATCATTTAATAAATTGGTCCTCTTTAGTGATGCGGTAAAAGGTATACTCATAAATACAAACGTCCAAAAAAATGGTGTGCCAAAATAATTTTCACTAAACGCCATAAGCCAGATTACAAATATTAAGGCAACGGGCATAAAGCGGTTCGTATTAAATAACCGACAATATATTTTAAAATTTTTATAATAAAGTACAAAATAGAATGTAAAGAAAATAATCCCCCAAGAAGCTAAAAAATTAGTGAGCCCATTATTACGGATGACATATTTGAATTTACTGTCAACCCTTGTTTCATCCCATATGCCCCGCCCGGTTATAGGATAACCCTTTATATCCTGCCAATCGAGATATGCAGAGGCTAACCTCGTATTACCGCCTTTTGTGGCAATTGCATCCTGGACCCCCGCCTGTTCCGCATCAATCTTAGCACCAAGGAAATCGAGGGTCTGAAATCCTACTATCCCGACAAAGCCTATAGCTATTAACAAAGCCCTGTACCAAATTGAACGTTTTTCAAATAAATAATAAATAATGATAAAAGCAAATAAACCAATATATGTTGTAGTAGATAACGTAGATATAATTGTTATCATAAATAACCAATTCAATTTATTAAGTAAGGTTCCTGCTCTTACGGTATTAAACATAAAGGCTAGTATTAAGAAACCTCCAAAAGCGCCGGGCTCCCAAAAAGGCCCGCAATTTCTAATCAGCTTTGTGCCTTCAATAGTCATATTAAAATTATAGATTATAATTGTCTTACGGTCAATCTCAAAACCCCAAAGTTGGTATTTATACCTTAAAATATCCGGTATTGCACTAAGTAACTTATCCAGCAAACCCGGGTATAAAATAATGGGAATGAATATAACCAGACTTGTTAAGCAAAAAAAACGCATTATTCCAATGTAATAATAAAGGAAGTTTTTTTTTAGCAGTTTAACGGACAGATAAGCCACCCATATCCGCAAAACCAACCCCGCAATGGTTATAAGCTTAAAAAAAGAAAAAACCAACGACTGCAATAAAACTACAAATAATAAGGCGAGAATGACATGGCTGATATCCTTATCAATTTTAATTGATTTATTAGTAAAAAACATTACTGTTAAAACGCCCGCGCCAATAATAATATAAGCCTGAGTAACATTAAAATAAGGCATGGCTGAAACAGCCAATAAAAAAAACATTATCAGATAATTCCTAAATTGGTCCCCTCTCTTAATCATACAATGTATGTATTAATTTTCCTTAAAGAATATGCCATCAACCTGGAATTGCTGACCAGTTTTCATAGAAGCAAATCCATTCTCAAGGGAATATAGTTTAAAATTTTTGCTTTGAAGATAAGCGATCATCTCCTGAAACAAGATTGAATGATCATACAAGGAAACTAACGACATTTCCAATTGAATGCCTGCAATTTTATCTAAACTATTTATAGCGCCGTCCAGGATAATTTTTTCATATCCCTGGGTATCTAATTTAACAAATACCTTCTCTCCCGGGTTCACATAGTCAGAAAAAATACTATCTATTTTGGTTATTTTCACCTTCTCCTTATCAATGTATTTTGAGTCAGGTGCATTATTTAAATGTTCTGGCAACATAGCAAGGATTGAGCTGCTGAACAGATTCTGCGAAACATTAATTTCTATTTCACCATCCTTATTACCTACGGCTATATTTTTAATTGTCCATTTTTCATTATTAGCCGAAGCTTCAGAAAGGGCTTTATAGGCAATTGACAGCGGTTCAAATGAAATTATTCTTCCTTTAAAACCCAGATCGAACAACTCCATTGCATATTGCCCTGTATGTGCACCGATATCAAAAGCAACATCGATATTAAAGGTTTCTAATAACTTTAATCTTCGCTTTAAGTCTTTACGCGGATAACGGCAGATTTCAATGCCATTTTTTTTAAAAAAATTTTTTATAATTTCTCTCATTTTGTTCACTACTTTAAGATTATCCAGAAATAATCTTCACTTATTTTTAGTAATCTTAATCTATTGAAGGTTTTTTTATAATATATCTACAGGACCAGCTTGAGTAATTAAAAAAATATTGTTCCTTTTTACCGTGTAAAAATTCATCTACTGCTTTCCGGCAACCTGAATATAAGCCATAGTCATCAATTATAATAAACCCGCCCGGTACAACTTTGTCAAATAAGTAGTCCAGACATATTTTAGTTGAAGCGTACCAATCACCATCCAACCTCAAAATAGCTATTTTCTTTATTAACTTACTATCCGCTGGTAATGTATCCTGAAACCAGCCTTTATGAAATATAATATTATCCGCAGGATAAGCAATTTTATTTTTTATCAAATCATTACATGCATCTATAGTACCATGACCACCAAAAGAATCATAGATACCTTTCTGAGGAAGTAATTCTCCTTTAGTACCTGCCGCTGCTCCGAGTATTTGCTTCATTTCATTAATAGCTCTTTTACCATCAACTTTCTCATCAGGAGCACATATATCATCAAAAACATCAAATAAATGCAAATCTCTTCTATTTTTAGATAATTTTAAATTGGCGGCCGCCATTAGGCCTACAGCCCCCCCCTTCCATACCCCACATTCAACGAAGTCTCCTTCAATGTTATGTGTTTCACAAAATAAAACTTGTTCATATAAGGTAACCAAATTAACAAAAGGAAGCATTGTATTTTTTCTAACTATTTTTATCAATTCATTTGCTTCATTTTCATATTCATAATTAATTTTCTTATCATAGTCATCATGAAAAGATATTACTGAGGCTTTTTTTTTATACGAAATTTGTAATCCAAATAAGTTAAATAGCTTATTAATCATTTTTTATTATTAATATGTTTAAATTAATATTATTTATTCGCTATAATTAAAAAATTGCTTGATTATATTAGTGATATATATTACTTGTTTATTTTGCAGTTCATAATAAAAAGGTAAGCGTATTAAACATTCTGTATACTGATCAGCTTTATTTAACTCTCTTTCATCATGTTTGCTTTTGTAGTACTCGCTCTTATGTAAACTAATATAATGAAAAACAGAGTGTATTTCGTGACTCTTTAAATGGCGTATTAATTTACTCCTGCACTCTTCATCGCTACATATCAAATAAAACATGTGAGCGTTATTTGTAGCATATTCGGGTATATATGGTAATCTTATGAGTTTAGCTTGTTCCAAAGGCAAAAGTTCTTTATAATAATTAAACCATAACTCTTTTCTTTTGCTTTGAATTTGGTCCAGGTTTTCGAGTTGGGCAAAAAGAAATGCAGCAATTATTTCTGAAGGGAGAAATGAAGAACCAGTATCAACCCATCCATATTTATTTATTTCACCCCTGAAAAACTCTGCGCGATTAGTGCCTTTTTCCCATATAATTTCGGCTCTTTTTAAAAATCTCTTATCATTAATAACCAGCATGCCGCCTTCACCAGATATAATATTTTTTGTTTCATGGAATGAAAATGCAGACATATGGCCAATTTTGCCGAGTGGCTTATTTTTATAAAATGAATCTATTGATTGTGCTGCATCTTCAATAACCAATAAGTCATATTTTTCAGCCAAAGCCATAATTTTGTCCATATCGCACGCTATGCCTGCATAATGAACCGGCACAATCACTTTTGTTTTTGGCGTTATCAATGATTCAATTTTGTCAATATCAATATTTGGATTTTCAGAATTACTATCAGCAAAAACGATTTTTGCCCCCATACGAATAAATGCCAATGCAGAAGATACAAATGTAAATGAGGGCACTATAACCTCGTCGCCGGGCTTAATATCAACCAGCATAGCTGCCATTTCCAGTGCATCTGTGCATGAAGTAGTAAGTAATGTTTTTAGAAAACCATATTTATCTTCAAAAAACTGCTGACATTTTTGCGTATATATACCATTGCCTGAAATTTTTCCAGAATATACTGCCTGGTATATATAATGTGTTTCCTTACCGGTTAAGTAAGGTTTATTAAATGGAATCATATATTAATTAAACCAGTAATGATAAATATTAGTAACACTTGTTTGTGTAAACCCAACGTTTTTATAAAAATTGCATCCACTAATGTTATTTAATTGTGTTGCCACATTTACTTTCATTATATCTTTTTGAATCAGGTAATCAAAAACAGTGTATATCATTTTTTTTCCTATTGACTTGCCTCTGCTCATTTTATCTACACACAGCAAACCAATATTCCCTTCTTTTTCTTTTTTTGATACAGAAATAAAACCTGTTAATAAATCGTTTTCTTCGTAAATGAATACCTGGTCGGCGATATCTTTTTTTATTGATTTATGTAACCACTCCTTATAAAGCCGGGCATATAATTCATAACCAAAATTTTTATCAATATAAAATCTAGAATATTCTCCGCATTGTAAGGCAATAGCTTCAAGTCTTTCTAAATTAAAAGATGAATTTATATCAATTTGATGTATATTTTGTTGTTCAGGCTTTATGCATTTAATATAATTTAAATCAATTTCAAAAATAATTTTCTGATCAACTAACGATGCTCCTGAATCAATTAAATTTTTATTACTTATTTGATCATCAGGGTCAACAAAAAAATATACCAGCTTATATGATTGTTCTTTAATATCACTCAAATGTTTAGAAAAAGTAGCTTTATCTAAACATTTAATATCCATTCTACCGATTTTAAATCCAAAAAAATCAGAATCCCATTTTAAATATTTTAAATTGTTGTACATGTATAAATGTTATTACTGATTTAAATTAGGTTTGCTTGTAATAAATCATTTATTTTATTTATTCGTGTTTTCGGTGAACAAATTTGTAAACCTAAATCGCGGCAATTTTTACTCATCGCATCATAATCAGTATCATTAAGCTTGATAATAAATTCCATCCCAAAAGCTAAGTCGGAATTATCTTTGAGTTTAGCTCTGTAGCCCGTCTCGCCAGATATTACTAAATCTAAGGCAACTCCCATCTCAAACGCAACAACAGGTGTTCCACACATAATGGATTGATTAATCATAGTCGGGCCAGCATCTTCAATAGAAGGGCAGACAAAAATGTCTGAGGCTTGATATGCCGCTGCCATTTCCTCACCATTATTAAGTACACCTAAATATTTATGTTCAAAATTAAGTAAATGCTGTATACTTTCAATTCCACTCCCGGCAATCAAAAGTAGAACATCGTTTTCTAAATTTGTTTTTTTTAAATTGGAATACAATATTTGAAGGCTCTCTAATAATTGAGACATTCCCTTCCGTTTGTATTTAAGGCTTATAGAGCCAAAAAATATCACCTTTTTTCCAGGTGATATTTTTAACTTTAATTTTAGTTCATTTTTATTAACAGGTTTAAAAATATACGGATTAACAGAAAGCAGTATCTTTTGGTAAGGTTTATTTTTAAATAGCGAACTCTTTTTTATTTGGTTAATTTGCCATTCTGTACATGGTAATATCGTAATATCAGTTGATTGCAAATATTTATTCTTATATTCCCAATTTACCCTGGATTGATCATCAGGGTCTTCTGAATATAACGCCGGGCAATTGCCGCATTTTTTTTTATACCCGTCACAATCCCATGCGTAATGACATGCACCTGTATATGGACCCATGTCCATTGGCATTTGATATATTTTTGCTCCTGTTGATTTTCCTAATTCAAATATGTTTTTATAAGATACAAATTTTTGCATAAACATTATAATAATAACATCTGGCTTAAAATCAACATAACTCAGCAATTTTTTTGTTGAAAAATATGTTATTGTCTGATCAATAACGACATGATAATCAGGATTAGTTGGTTTGATGATTTGGAGTTTGATAAAAACGTTTCTCAATCTCTCTATAATTCTGTTCTTAATTTGACCATAATAGGTATCTACAGGTATAATATTTTTATCAGTATATTTATCCCAAGCCTTCACTAAAAGTTTTACATTATTGCCTTTGTTTTGTAACTCAGTATAAATATCATATGCCACCACTCCGGCAGTTTTATAAGGATGTGATGTTGAAATAATAACTATATTCATTATATAGCCAGAATTATTTAAACCAAATTCCTTTGGCTTTATTATTAACTACTTTATAATATTGAACAGGGCACCATATAGCAGTAAAAAAACCTATTATACAGGTAGATAATACTACTCCGGAAACACCAATTTTTTTACCCAAAAAAATTGCCAATGGTATATTTATTAAGGCTCCGGATAAACCAAAAACTAACTGAAGTTTCAATTTCCCTACGCCATTTATAAACTGGGCAAATATATTGCACCATGTATTAATCAACACGTAAAAAGCTAAAATAAAAGATAATAAAAAGGGGATTTTAATGGTTGGTACCCACCATGAATAAATTTCATTCGAGGCAACACACATTATAAAAATAACAACGCATAATAATAACCATAACTTTATTACTTTTCGGATGCTCCTCTTTATCCAAACTATATCATTTTTAACATATGCTTCTGCATAAGCACTCCACATCGGGCTTAAAACAATGTTAAATACCATGGGTATAATTCCAAAATATTTATAGGCTATGTTATAAGGAGTAACTTCGACAGGGCCAAACAATTGCGAAATGATCACATTGCTGCTTTCATATAATATCAATGCAGAAATTTGTATAACGAAAAACTTCAAACCTAAACTCATTAGGTTTTTAGCATATTCAAATTTTATATACTTTAATGAAGGTGCATAACATTTATAATCATGAGTATAAAACCAAATGCTGGCAATAATCAATACTATTACAGGTGTAGCACCTAAGGTAAATCCTAAATATATTAAATTGCCATGCGTTGTTTTGGTTAATATATATATAATAAAAAGTGATAAAAAACTGCTGGATAGATTAAAAAATGCCGCTTTAGCTGGCTTTTGATCGGATATAATAATAGTTGTAAGCAATTGTAAAATAAATTGTAAACAAAAGAAAACAAAAGTAATTAAAGCCAAAACGTACAATTCTGAGGCCATACTATTCGGGGTATTGAGAATTTTCGGCCAGCTTAGAAAATAATTTATGACAATAAAAAACAATAACAATATACCAATTATGATGCTTAATATTCCGTATGTAGTACTTACATAAATGCGGGCCAACTCGTGCTGACCCTTTGCCACAGCCTCTATAAATTTGTTCCTAAGCCCATTACCAAATCCTATATCAAAGAAACTTAGCCATCCAATAATTGAGCTTAATGTAAGCCATATTCCGTACCGTGTGGGATTTATATAGTTAATGGTAAGCGGAACCAACATTAAACTTATTACTATGCTGCAGCCCTTAATGAAAAACAAGAGAATTATATTTTTTCTTGCATTTATGCTACGCTCATGCCCTTTATTAATAAATTTATATAAAAAATACCTATACATTATATCAGAATAAAAGGTGGTTTGAAATATGCAAAAATACTTTACTCTCCATGAGTTCATATAATACTAAGATCAATAAGTCACTTAGTATAATTCAGCACAATAGGTGCAATGGGTTGTTGTTGCATTAAATGGCAAATAATACCATATGTTTCTTGGGGAAGCATCCTCAATTGCACATCCTATTCACACGCAGATGAAAGTTTCATTATTTTAAATCAAAATATTTACATCATAAAATTTATCCATGAGCAACTGATTATAAAATCATTATTTTTTATTACCGGTTATGGACGATAACCAGGATTTCTTTTTTATCTCATTCTTCGAATAACCATAACCATATCCATATCCGTATCCATACCCATATCCATATCCATATCCGTAATACCCTGCTTTTTTTGATTTAATATCATTTATTACTAGGTAGGCATTTCTGAATTTTTTGCTTTTAACCAAATCATTAATAATACCCAACTGAGCTTTATAAGTATAATTCTGTCTAACAACATACAGGATAAGATCAACATGTTTTTCAATTAACAAAGCATCCGATACAAGGCCTATGGGAGCACAGTCAATAATTACAAAATCAAATCTTTTCTTAAGTTCGCTTATAAGATGATTTAGTTTATCACTCGACAATAACTCGGAGGGGTTTGGAGGTAGCGAACCAGCTGAAATTATGTAACAATTCTCATTAAAAGATGACGGTTGCAATATTGAGTCAATGCTTATTTTATCAGATACAACATAATTGGTAAATCCAAAATTACTATCTAAACCCATGTTTGAAGATAATTTAGGTTTACGTAAATCCAATTCTAAAAACACCACTTTTTTATCCGTTATTCCCAATGAAGCACCCAAATTCAGCGAAATAAAAGATTTTCCTTCGCCGCTCATACTCGATGTAAATAGTATGACCTGCAAGTTATTGCTATGCGAAAGAAATTGCAAATTAGTTCTCAGCCCTCTAAATTGTTCTGATATTATTGATCGGGCATTATTTTCAAATATTAAATTCTGATTGGAAGAATTATTTCCAAGTTCACCAACAATTGGCACGTTGGTAATTTTTTCTACATCCTGTTTTGAAATAATTTTAATATTAAGGCTCTCCTTTAAGTAAATAATCCCAAATGGTATTAGTATGCCACCTAAAAGACCTACTATATAAATTATTTGCTTATTGGGCCTAGTAGGTAGCTGATCGCTTTTAGCAGGATCAATTATTCTGGAAGTTGAAATTGTGGAGTACTTTGTAATGGCGGTTTCTTCTCTTTTTTGCAATAAATATAAATAAAGTTCCTGTTTTAGATTTTGCTGTCTCGAATAATCTAAAAATATACGCTCCTTACCGGGCACATTTTTTATCTCTTTATCAAAAAAACCATTTTTTTTCGATAATTGATTTTGACCAATTTCCAATGCTTGCCTGTAAGTAGCAAAACTCTTTAATAAATTGCTGCGCGCTTCATCTATCTGCTGATTCATATTTTGCATTACAGGATTTGAATCTTTATAAGACAAACTCAATTTGCCTTTTTCTAATAATAAATCATTGTACTTGCCAATAGCATCCTCAAATACCGGATCCTGGTTCGCAAATGAACTTGGGATGATGGTTGCATTATTAGGGTTCTTAAGAACTTTTTCCAAGTCCTTTATTACGGTCAACTGTATATCCTGTGCATTTAATTGGTTAAAGTAATCAGCTGAGTTTTTTACAAGAGCTTTGGATTGCTCATCTGCATCGATCAAATTATTTTGACTTTCAAAATCCTGAAGGTGCTTTTCAACACCTGATAATTCACTTTCAACAATTTTCAACCTTGAGTTGATAAATGAAATGGTACTATCAGCAATACGTACTTTATTTTCAAGATTATCAACCAAATAAACATCCATTAATGTTTGGAGTATTTCCTGACCTTTGCCAGGATTAGGATAATCGAAAGTGATATCCAGTGTGGTACTTTGTTTATCGGTTAGTTGTGCATCAAATGCAGATGATAATGCTTCAACCCTGTTATCAACAGATTCAATAATCATACTGTAACCGTAATTACTTATTTTAACATTAGGCTGACGATTAAAAATCAAATTATAACTTGAAAGCCTGACGGAATCCCCAAAAGGTGCCTTTACATCAATATCATTTTTTGTATCTTTTAAATGTACGACATTGTTCTCAACAGTAATATCGTAATTGGCTGACCGAATGCTATCTGTTTTGTATCGTATACCCACCGTGAAAGGAGCATCTTTGTACACTTCGACAGAATTAAACCTCCCTTTTTTATAAAGTATGATATTTAATTGTAATCTTTCAACTACTTTTTGCATTAAATATCTTGACTTAAGGATCTCCAGCTCATTTTCAGCATTATTAGGTAAATCAAACAAACTCGAAAAATCTAATGACATTTTTGAGGTGCTACCGCCTGGATCGTTTTTTTGTTCATCAACTAAAAGTTTACTTTTTATCTTAAAACTAGGAGTGGCATACCTGGCGTAGGCAATGGCAATTAGAACACAAATCGTTATAAATATTGCAAATAAATACCAATTGGATATAACTTTACCTACTAAATCTTTGAGATCAAAATTATCTTCCTCCAGGGAGGAAACGTCAAGAGGTTTGTTTTTGTTATCCATCAGTTAACTCGGGTGGCTATTATAATTATTAGTGATAATACTGAGCTGAGTATTGCTATATTACGTGTTTGAGAAAGGTCATTTGCCGCGGCCTTACCCTTATTTGGCTCAACATATATGTAGTCATTTTGCTGCAAATAGTAATAAGGAGAATTTAAAATATTGCTTTTATTAAGATTAATCCTGTATTCCATCATGGAGCCATCTTTACCTTGCCGTAATAATAAAACATTATCTCTTTTGCCATAAATTGTCAAGTCGCCAGCGGAAGACAAAGCATCAAGTATTGTTATTTTTTCATTAGGAAATATGTAAGTTGAGGGGCGTGCGACTTCACCAGCAACTGTAATCTTAAAATTAGCATTTCTAACGATAACAGTCGGGTTTTTATAAAAACTTGAAGCCTTTGAACGGACAACCTCCTTAGCTTCAGCTATCGTTAAATCCGAAACATGGATTATACCTAATATAGGCACTTCAATATTACCATTCTTATCGACAAGATAACCGGATATTGGTTGCTGAAAATTAGTTTGGTTAGCACCAGTAGAACTGGCTGTAGAAGTTGAGGCAAGCGGGATATTGCCTATGTTAATTACTTCTGTTGCGGTTGGGTCTACAGTTTCGACTATTACAGTTAAAATGTCATCAACCTTAATAGTTGGTTCTGTATAAGCAGCGACAGGAATTGTCTTTAACAACCCCGAATCAGGAATATCCTGAAAATATTTAATATTTTTAGTTGATGAGCAGGAAAAAAGTGTCAATGAAAAGTATATAACCGGAGCAAATAAACAAAATCTAAAAACTAAAGATTTCCTCATGTATCTATATTTAATTAATGTTTTAATGGCAGATAAAATACTCCCGCAATATAGTAATTTGTATTTTTATACCAATGTTAAATTTATTTTCTTTAACTAAATGGCCCAAATTATAATTAATTGCTAATAAACATGCCTGAATATTAACAAATTACAAATATAAACGCTATGCCTGGCCCATTGTCCCGCCAAAATTCATCGGGAACCCCGATGGGTCCTGTTGTATTTTTATGCGGCCGTTTATGGTTTCAAACTTTTCTAAATTATCTTCCAAAGCGGTTAATAACCTCTTCGCATGCTCAGGTGTCAAAATTATCCTGGATTTAACTTTAGCTTTTGGTACGCCTGGCATAACCCTGATAAAATCAAGCACAAATTCCGAACTTGAATGTGTAATTATTGCCAGGTTCGAATAAATGCCTTCTGCAATTTCTTCAGAAAGTTCAATATTCAGCTGATTTTCATTTTGTTCTTCCATTTTACAAAAATAAGAATGTTTCCATACCGCGTTGTCTTAAAATATATTATTGATTTCGTGTACCGTTTAATTTTCGTAAAACTCTCTAAGTTACTGCCGTTAAAATAACGGCTGGTTCTTTTGATCTGCTTGGAAAATATCTCTCCCTAAAGCCAATTAAAGGGTACTCAATACATTTACTTATTATTATGCCACCGGTAATTGCCGATGAAAAATAGAGCAGGTAATAAAACACCCCTCCATGATTAATTAAACGCATGGCAATATTATCAAAAACAAAGTGAAATAAATAAATGGAGTAAGAATACTTTCCAATATAAGCCAAAGGTGAAATGATTTTTACAAATTTTATGTTTTTAATATCAATAACAACAAGCATTAAATATCCATAGCAAACTGGATTTACTGCCAAATTTATAACAGGCAGAAGGGGATAATTTCTACGGGTTAAAATAAAATTAGTCATTAAAAACCCTATTGCCATCACCGAAAATAAAATTCGGTATTTATAAGATAATATCCAGGCGATTATTTTGCTCTTTGAATTGACCAGGTAAGCCAGCAGTACACCGAAAAAAAGTGAATCGAACCTGAAATGGCTTTTGGTATAATCTCTTACAAAGTTAAAATCCGAATAATGGAAATAATTATATAATCTGAAACCTATGCCTTCTACTAATAAAAAGGCATAAATGAATATAAATGATCGTAACTCAATTTTTTTGAATCGGATTAAAATCAGAAAAACTATGGCAAGAATAAAATAAAAATGCTCTTCAACACTTATCGACCATAAAATCCCATTGTTATTACTAAAGTAATTGGCCACAAAAATAGCCTCATGAAATAATCCTGTTAAAGTTGGGGGCTTACCTATACTATGAGAATAAAGGCCCAATATAAACGAGAAAATGATAAACAGGTAATAGGTAGGATAAATCTTAAATCCCCGACGAATTAAAAACCGCACAGCATTGAAAGATCCGTATAATTCCTGTTCCCTAATTATTAAACCTGAAACCAGGTACCCGCTTAAAACGAAAAACAAATCAACACCTGTCCACCCGCCGACTTTGATAATCGAGAGACCCTTATCTAAAATAGTGTTGCCCGTAATATAGGTATGAGTTACCATTACCAAAAAAACACCACAGAATCTTAAAAAATCAAGTTGTATATTTCTCTTCATATTTTCAAAAACGACCATTTTAAGAGCCTCATAAAATACTAATAAATTTGTTGATTTAATTAGCCCTAAGATAACTTTGTTTAATTCTCATTTATGCCTTCAAATTACAAAAAAATCGTCCCGATAAAGAAAAAAGCTGCCTCTTCCGAGACAGCTTTTATGCTAATACTTATTCAACCACTTTATCATGCTTCAATTTCTTCTGCTTTTGAAGCCATCAGGCGGTCAAATTCCTCCTGTGAACCTACGCGGATATTTTCATATACACGCAAACCTGTTCCCGATGGAATAAGGTGCCCTACGATCACATTTTCTTTCAATCCAAGCATCAAATCTTTTTTACCTGCAATTGCTGCTTCGTTCAGCACTTTTGTAGTTTCCTGGAACGATGCTGCCGATATAAATGATTTTGTGCCTAAAGAAGCCCTTGTTATACCTTGCAGTATCGGGCTTGAAGTTGCAGCAATAGCATCGCGAACTTCAACTAATTTTAAATCTTTACGTTTTAAAATTGAATTTTCGTCCCTTAGCCTTCTTACTGAAACAATCTGGCCTGATTTTAAACTGGCTGAATCGCCTGGTTCTGTAACCACCTTTTTATCAAAGATATCATCGTTTTCCAGCATGAAATCCCAACTGTCAACTGCTTCTCTTTCAAGGAAACGGGTATCACCGGCATCTTCAATAGCTACTTTTTGCATCATCTGGTGAACAATAACTTCAAAGTGTTTGTCGTTGATCTTCACACCCTGCAAACGGTAAACTTCCTGGATACCATTTACCAGGTATTCCTGAACCGCTGCCGGGCCTTTAATAGCCAGGATATCTGCAGGTGATATGGAACCATCGGACAAAGGCATACCTGCTTTCACAAAGTCATTATCCTGTACAAGGATGTGTTTTGACAATGGAACAAGGTATTTTTTAACCTGGCCGTCTTTTGATTCAATAGTGATCTCACGGTTACCGCGTTTAACGCCGCCTAAAGTTACCACACCATCAATTTCGGTTACAACAGCCGGGTTTGAAGGGTTACGCGCTTCAAATAATTCCGTTACACGTGGCAAACCACCTGTAATGTCCCGGGTTTTACCAGTTGAACGTGGTATCTTGGCAATAACCTGCCCGGTTTGTAATTTTTCGCCTTCATCAACAGCGATGTGAGCGCCAACAGGGATGTTATATCCTTTTATTACATTGCCTTTATTATCGGCAACCTGGATAACAGGGTTTTTAGTTTTATCTCTTGTATCAATAATTACCTTTTCGCGGTGGCCTGTTTGTTCGTCTGATTCTTCGCGGAAAGTGATGCCTTCCAAAACAGCTTCAAACTTAGTAACACCTGCAAATTCAGAGATAATTACAGCATTATATGGATCCCATGAACATATACGGTCACCTTTACTGATCTTGCTGCCATCTTTAACATACAAGTATGCACCATAAGGAATATTGTTGGTAACGATCACTTTATTGGTTCCCTGTTCAACTATACGGAATTCGCCTGAACGACCTAAAACAACATCAACAATACCATCTTCAGTTTTGTACTCAACCGTACGAACATTTTCAAATTCAATTATACCTTCAAACCTTGCATTGATCTGTGATTCAGCAGCAATGTTTGAGGCAGTACCACCCACGTGGAATGTACGCAATGTTAACTGTGTACCAGGCTCACCGATTGATTGTGCAGCAATTACACCAACAGCTTCACCTTTTTGCACTCGTTTACCGCTTGCAAGGTTACGTCCGTAACATAATGCACACACACCTCTTTTGCTTTCGCAAGTTAATACTGAGCGGATTTCGATACCTTCCAATGGAGAATTTTCTACCTTTTTAGCTATTTCTTCGGTTATATCCTCACCTGCTGATATCAATAATTCATTTGTAATAGGATCATGAACATCATGCAGTGTAGTACGGCCCAAAATACGGTCATATAATGGCTCAACAATGTCTTCGTTATCTTTAAGAGCGGTAGTATATATCCCCCTTAAAGTACCGCAATCTACCTCACCAACGATCATGTCCTGCGCCACGTCATGTAAACGACGGGTTAAGTAACCAGCATCCGCAGTTTTCAATGCGGTATCGGCCAAACCTTTACGTGCACCGTGGGTAGAGATGAAGTACTCCAATACCGACAAACCTTCTTTAAAGTTTGAAAGGATAGGGTTTTCAATAATTTCACCACCTGAACCTGATTTTTGCGGTTTAGCCATCAAACCACGCATACCTGCAAGCTGACGGATCTGCTCCTTTGAACCACGTGCTCCCGAATCCAGCATCATATATACTGAATTAAAGCCCTGGTTATCGGTAGACAGGATTTCCATTACATTCGCGGTTAAGCGGTTGTTGATACGGGTCCAAATATCAATGATCTGGTTGTAACGCTCGTTATTAGTAATGAAACCCATGTTATAGTTACCCATAACATCTTCAACTTGTTTAGAAGCTGTTTCAATTAGCGTAACTTTTTCAGCAGGGATGTTAATATCCTTAAGGTTAAATGATAAACCACCCTGGAATGCCATTTTGAAACCTAATTCCTTAATATCATCAAGGAACTGGGCGGCCCGCGCCATACCGGTAATTTTCACTACCTCGCCAATAATATCACGTAATGATTTTTTGGTAAGCAACTCGTTAATGTATCCTACCTCAATAGGGACATGCTGGTTAAACAATACCCGGCCAACAGTGGTATCTATAATTTTACTTACGATGCTTTCGTCACGTTCCTTAACCAATACTTTAACTTTTATAAAAGCATGAAGATCAATCTTTCTTTCGTTGTAAGCTATAATTACTTCTTCCGAAGAATAGAATGTTAAACCTTCCCCTTTTACAACACGTTCAGCATCAGTTTTACGGCCTTTGGTTATGTAGTACAAACCAAGCACCATGTCCTGTGAAGGAACTGTAATTGGTGTTCCGTTAGCGGGGTTTAAAATGTTATGCGAAGCAAGCATTAAAATCTGGGCTTCCAGTATTGCAGCGTTACCAAGTGGTACGTGAACTGCCATCTGGTCACCGTCAAAATCCGCGTTAAAGGCGGTACAGGTTAAGGGGTGCAGCTGGATAGCCTTACCTTCAACCAATTTTGGCTGGAAAGCCTGGATACCTAAACGGTGCAGTGTTGGCGCACGGTTTAATAATACAGGGTGCCCTTTTAATACGTTTTCCAATATATCCCAAACCAACGGGTCTTTACGGTCAACTATTTTTTTTGCAGATTTTACTGTTTTAACCACACCACGCTCAATCATCTTGCGAATGATAAATGGTTTAAACAATTCTGCCGCCATATCTTTTGGTAAACCGCACTCATGCAGTTTAAGGTTAGGGCCTACAACAATTACCGAACGGGCCGAATAATCAACACGTTTACCCAATAAATTTTGACGGAAACGGCCTTGTTTACCTTTCAGAATATCCGAAAGTGATTTCAGGGCACGGTTACCTTCGGTTTTTACCGCATTTACTTTACGCGAGTTATCAAATAACGAATCAACAGCTTCCTGTAGCATACGTTTTTCGTTACGTAAAATAACTTCCGGCGCTTTTATCTCGATCAAACGTTTTAAACGATTGTTGCGGATAATGACGCGACGATAAAGGTCATTTAAGTCCGAAGTAGCAAAACGGCCACCTTCCAATGGCACCAACGGGCGCAATTCAGGCGGGATAACCGGAACTATCTTAACGATCATCCACTCGGGGTTATTTTCTATCCTTGTTTTTGCATCGCGGAAAGCTTCAACAACCTGCAAACGTTTTAAAGCTTCGTTTTTACGTTGTTGTGAAGTTTCATTAGCAGCCTGGTGACGTAAGCTAAATGACAGCTCATCAAGGTTAAGGCGTTTTAACAACTCCTCTAAAGCCTCGGCGCCCATTTTAGCCACAAATTTTTGCGGGTCCTTATCATCCAGGTACTGGTTTTCTTTTGGTAGCGTATCCAATACATCAAGGTATTCTTCTTCTGTCAGGAAATCCATTTTATTGATCCCGTCAGCTTCCTTGACACCCGCTTGTATAACTACATATCTTTCATAATAAATAATCAGGTCCAACCTTTTTGTAGGCAGGCCCAATAAGTAACCAATTTTATTTGGCAACGAACGGAAATACCAGATATGCGCAACGGGGACCACCAGGTTGATGTGCCCCATACGCTCACGGCGTACTTTTTTCTCGGTTACTTCAACACCGCAGCGGTCGCAAACAATACCCTTGTAACGGATACGTTTGTATTTACCGCAATGGCACTCATAATCTTTAACCGGACCAAAAATACGCTCGCAGAATAAACCATCGCGCTCAGGCTTGTAGGTCCTGTAGTTAATGGTTTCCGGTTTTAAAACTTCACCGCTTGAACGCTCCAGGATAGATTCAGGCGAAGCTAAACTGATGGTAATAGTAGTGAAATTGCTTTTGATTTTATTATCCTTTTTGTAAGACATAGTCTCCTTGTTTTTTTAGTTGTAAGAGTTGTAAATGTTGTAAGGGTTGTAAGGAGTTGTAAGTTTTAACCTTTACAACTTATTCCAACCTTTACAACCTATTCCAACTTATTCTAACGTAATATCCAAACCTAAACCTCTTAATTCATGAACCAATACATTGAATGATTCAGGAACCGATGGCGTTGGCAGGTTTTCGCCTTTAACAATAGCCTCGTAAGTTTTGGCGCGGCCGATAACATCATCCGATTTAACGGTCAATATCTCCTGCAGGATGTTTGATGCACCGAATGCTTCCAATGCCCAAACTTCCATTTCACCAAAACGCTGACCACCAAATTGCGCTTTACCACCTAATGGCTGCTGCGTAATTAATGAGTATGGCCCAATTGATCGTGCGTGCATCTTATCGTCAACCATGTGACCAAGTTTCAGCATGTAGATAATACCTACCGTTGTTTGCTGGTCGAAACGGTCGCCGGTTAAGCCATTGTATAAATAAGTACGACCAGCTTCAGGCAAGTTTGCCTTTTTAACCCAGCCTTCTACTTCTTCATAGCTTGCACCATCGAATATTGGGGTTGCGAATTTAATGCCCAGCTCTTTGCCGGCCCAGCCTAATACTGTTTCATATATCTGGCCCAGGTTCATACGCGAAGGTACGCCCAGCGGGTTAAGAACTATATCAACAGGTGTACCGTCTTCAAGGAAAGGCATGTCTTCGTCACGTACAATACGTGCAACAATACCTTTATTACCGTGACGGCCGGCCATTTTATCACCAACTTTAAGCTTACGCTTTTTAGCGATGTAAACTTTAGCCATCTGTACGATGCCCGAAGGAAGCTCATCACCCACGCTAATAGCGAACTTATCACGACGGTAAGCGCCCAATTCTTCATTAACCTTGATGTTATAGTTATGAAGCAGGGTTTTTATGTGATCGTTTTTATCGTCATCAGTTGTCCATTTGGTTGGGTTTATATTTTCAAAACTCAAATCAACCAATATTTTTTGGGTGAATTTAACACCTTTCGGAACCTGCAGCTCTTTGTAAACATTGTAAACACCTTGTGATGTTTTACCGTTCACTATCTCAAATAACTTTTCGATCAAAGTATTTTTAAGCTCCTTAACTGCTTTATCATGTTTGGTATCCAATTTTTCTAACTGTGCTTTTTCTTCAGCTTTTGAAGTTTTCTTGGCACGACTGAATAATTTGGTATCTATAACCACACCTGCAATAGATGGCGGAGTTTTTAATGATGCATCTTTAACATCACCTGCTTTATCACCAAATATGGCACGTAACAATTTTTCTTCCGGAGAAGGGTCGGACTCACCTTTTGGAGTGATCTTACCAATTAAAATATCGCCTTCCTTAACTTCAGCGCCTACACGGATAATTCCGTCTTCGTCAAGGTCTTTGGTAGCTTCTTCTGATACGTTCGGAATATCCGGTGTCAATTCTTCTTCACCCCGTTTGGTATCACGCACTTCCAACTCAAATTCTTCAACGTGAAGCGAAGTGAATATATCCTGCGATACAACACGTTCTGAAATTACTATCGCATCCTCAAAGTTATAACCCTGCCATGGCATGAAAGCCACTTTAAGGTTACGGCCTAAAGCCAGTTCACCATTTTGGGTAGCATATCCTTCGCAAAGCACTTGTCCCTTTTCAACGCGCTGGCCTTTTTTAACAATTGGCTTTAAGTTGATAGTAGTGCTCTGGTTAGTTTTCTTGAATTTGGTTAAACGATAGCTTTTTGTGTCACCTTCAAACGAGATCAAACGGTCAAGTTCATTACGGTCATAACGGATACGGATCTCGTTTGCATCAACATACTCAACAATACCGTCACCTTCGGCGTTAATTAGTGTACGTGAATCCTTTGCCACACGGCCTTCCAATCCTGTACCTACAATCGGCGCTTCAGGGCGCAATAAAGGCACTGCCTGGCGCTGCATGTTCGATCCCATCAATGCACGGTTAGCATCATCATGTTCCAAAAACGGAATTAATGAAGCTGCGATAGAAGTGATCTGGTTAGGGGCAATATCCATTAAATCAAGCCTTTCAGGCTCGATGATCGGGAAGTCACCTTCAAAACGCGCTTTAACTTTTGGTAATGCAAAAACACCATTATCATCGTAGTGTGCATTAGCCTGGCCTATAGTTTTACCGTCCTCATCTTCTGCCGACAGGTAGATAACTTCTTCCTTAACCTGTACTTTACCATCAACCACACGTTTGTACGGTGTTTCGATAAAGCCTAAGTTATTGATCTTGGCATGTACGCAAAGCGACGATATCAAACCAATGTTCGGTCCTTCAGGTGTTTCAATAGTACACAAACGGCCATAGTGGGTATAGTGTACGTCACGAACTTCGAAACCTGCACGCTCACGTGACAGACCACCTGGCCCTAAGGCTGACAGACGACGCTTGTGCGTGATCTCTGCCAGTGGGTTGGTTTGGTCCATGAACTGTGACAACTGATTTGTTCCAAAGAAAGAGTTTATCACAGACGATAAAGTACGTGCATTGATCAGGTCGGTAGGTGTGAACACTTCGTTATCACGGATGTTCATACGCTCACGGATGGTACGCGCCATACGCGCTAAACCAACACCGAACTGTGCATATAACTGCTCACCAACGGTACGTACACGACGGTTTGACAAGTGATCAATATCATCCACCTCAGCTTTTGAGTTGATAAGCTTGATCAAATATTTCACAATCGCGATAATATCCTGTTTGGTTAAAACTTTAGTTTCTTCCGAAGTGGTCAGTTTTAATTTACGGTTGATGCGATAACGGCCCACATCGCCCAGGTCATATCTTTTATCCGAAAAGAACAAACGGTCGATGATACCGCGCGCTGTTTCTTCATCAGGCGGTTCAGCGTTACGTAATTGACGGTAGATATGCTCAACCGCTTCTTTTTCAGAATTCGAAGTATCTTTTTGTAATGTATTATATATAATAGTGTAATCACCACTAGTAGCAGCATCTTCCTTATTAAGGATGATGGTTTTAACACCTGCATCGATGATCATATCAATATGATCGTCTTCCAACACGGTTTCACGCTCCAGAATGATCTCGTTACGGTCAATAGAAACAACTTCGCCGGTATCTTCATCCACAAAGTCTTCAACCCATTTTTTAAGCACCCTTGCGGCAAGCTTACGTCCAATGAATTTTTTAAGACCTGATTTACTAACTTTAACTTCGTCGGCAAGTTCAAATAATTCCAATATATCTTTATCAGAATCATAACCGATCGCGCGAAGCAAAGTAGTTACCGGGAATTTCTTTTTACGGTCAATGTAGGCATACATCACGTTGTTAACGTCAGTAGCAAATTCAATCCATGATCCTTTGAAAGGGATAACACGGGCCGAATACAATTTTGTACCGTTTGTGTGGCGGCTTTGTCCAAAAAACACACCTGGTGAACGGTGTAACTGCGAAACAATTACACGCTCGGCGCCATTGATAACAAATGTGCCTTTAGGCGTCATGTAAGGGATAGTTCCCAGGTACACATCCTGCACAATAGTTTCAAAATCTTCGTGTTCCTCATCATTACATGATAAACGAAGCTTGGCTTTTAAAGGCACACTGTAAGTTAATCCGCGCTCAATACATTCCTGTATGTCATAACGTGGCGGATCAATAAAATAGTCAAGAAACTCTAATACGAAGATGTTTCTTGAATCGGAGATAGGAAAATTTTCAGCAAACACTTTAAACAACCCTTCTTTATAACGGTTGTCTGAAGTAGTTTCCAATTGAAAAAATTCCTGGAAAGATTGCAACTGAACATCAAGAAAGTCGGGATAATCCAATACCTTCCTGCTGGTCGCAAAATTTACTCTTTGATTATTTTTGTTTGCCAAGGGATTATAATTTTAGTTTATTGATAAACTGATGTAGATGTTTTGGGTTAGAGATTAGAGACTTGAGGTTAGAGATTAGAAGAATTAAATATTCGGGACCTGATTTTAAACTTCAGGCAACGAATCTCTAATCTTCAATCATAAATCTCTTTCTTATATCTCATCAATATAAACAGCAATAGACCCCGACCAAAATGGTCGGAGTCTGATGCTATATTCGTGTTGGTTAACTTATTTAACCTCAACTACTGCTCCGGCTTCTTCTAATTGTTTTTTCACAGATTCAGCTTCTTCTTTAGTAACACCTGTTTTTACTTCTTTAGGTGCGCCATCAACTAAATCTTTAGCTTCTTTCAAACCAAGACCGGTTAAGTCTTTTACTAATTTAACAACTTGTAATTTAGCGCCGCCTGCTTCTTTCAGGATAACGTTAAATGCTGTTTGCACAGCTTCGGCAACAGGGGCATCATCGCCACCACCTGCAGCAGGTGCAGCAACAGACACGGCTGCAGCAGCAGGCTCAATACCATACTCATCTTTTAATATCTGAGCTAATTCGTTTACTTGTTTTACTGTTAAGTTTACCAACTGTTCAGCAAACGCTTTTAAATCCGCCATTTTATTTTAAATTTTACTTTTAATACTTTTTGTTTTTAATATCGAACTTTAAGGTGTCCGGTTAACCTCTTTCCTGTAATGTTTTCACAACGCCTGCCAGTATATTTCCGCCTGATTGCAGTGCCGAAATAACATTCTTTGCTGGTGATTGCAACAATCCGATAATCTCTCCTAACAGTTGTTCCTTTGATTTTAAATTGATCAAAGTATCTAACTGGTTATCACCAATAAAAACTGACGCATCAATATATGCGGCCTTTAAAATTGGTTTTTCGCCTTTTTTCCTAAGCTTTTTGATCAGTTTTGCCGGGGCAGTAGCTGATTTTGAGAAAAGGATTGATGATGAACCTTTAAGTACATCATAGATGGGCGAAAAATCGCCGCCGGCAGCTTCCATAGCTTTTTTAATCAAGCTGTTTTTAGCTACCTGCATCGTAATGTCACTTTCGAAACATTGACGACGGATGTGATTTACTTTTGCAACCGTTAAATTTGAAGTATCGGTAATATAAAAATTACCATACTCTTTCATTTGTTCAGTAAGGGCGGCTACTAATTCGTGTTTTTCTTCTTTATTCATGATTTAGATCCCCGCTACTGTTTTAGTTTCAATTTCAATTCCAGGCGACATGGTTGAAGAGATATGAATACTCTTAAAATATGTTCCTTTTGCTGCTGAAGGTTTTAATTTTGAAATGGTTTGTAATACTTCCAAAGCATTTTCATAAATTTTATCAGCAGGGAAAGATACTTTTCCTATTGAGGCATGAATGATGCCGGTTTTATCAACCTTGAAGTCGATTTTACCACCTTTTACCTCGGTTACAGCTTTCCCGACATCGGGTGTTACTGTTCCTGATTTAGGGTTTGGCATAAGGTTACGCGGACCGAGAATACGACCCAAACGACCTACCTTAGCCATAACACTTGGCATAGTTATGATAATATCAACATCAGTCCATCCGCCTTCAATCTTGGCAATATAATCGTCCAAACCAACAAAATCCGCACCTGCATCCTTTGCTTCTTGTTCCTTATCAGGAGTACAAAGCACCAATACCCGTACAGTTTTCCCGGTTCCATGAGGTAAGGTAGCTATACCACGCACCATTTGATTGGCTTTGCGCGGATCGACACCTAAACGAACATCAATATCAACGGATGAATCAAACTTGGTTAATGTAATATCTTTCACCAAAGATGACGCATCCTGTAATGAATACGCTTTGTTAGCCTCAATTTTGGACTGTGCCACTTTTTGATTTTTTGTTAATCTTGCCACTGTCTTAAACTGATTTGTATAAATTAATTAATTGTGATTTCGGATTTCGGATTTTCAATTTCGGATTTTAACTTCCGCATTCTACATTCCGCATTCCGCCATCAATTAGTTCCAGGGAGCCGTACCTGATACGGTAATCCCCATACTGCGGGCAGTTCCTGCCACCATTTTCATGGCTGATTCTACTGTGAATGCATTCAAATCAGTCATTTTATCTTTGGCTATTGTTTCAACCTGGTTCCAGTTCACACTGGCAACTTTTTTACGGTTTGGCTCGGCCGAACCACCTTTTAAACCTGTGGCTTCCAATAACTGGATAGCAACCGGAGGGGTTTTGATGATAAAATCGAATGACTTGTCGACATAAACAGTAATAACTACCGGTAAAATTTTGCCAGGTTTGTCCTGGGTACGCGCGTTGAATTGCTTGCAAAATTCCATTATATTCACCCCTTTTGCACCCAATGCTGGGCCAATTGGAGGTGATGGATTTGCAGCGCCGCCCTTTACCTGCAGTTTCACCATCGCACCGACTTCTTTTGCCATTTTTATTTGTTTAAATTATAACTCAATGTTAGTAAGTGGAAGCTAAGTAACATTTAAGCTCTTCGAGCAGTGATTTGTGATTAGAGGTTAGTGATTAGTTAACCCGGCTTCAATCAATCAGCTCATTAATATTTTAATTTGATTAACGTATGGGACGAGAATATTTTTCTAATCTCTAATCACCAACCACTAATCACTCCTTTTCAACCTGCATGTAATTCAATTCGAGCGGTGTACGGCGCCCGAATATCTTTACCATTACTTTTAATTTTTTCTTTTCTTCGTTAACCTCTTCAATTACCCCGCTAAATCCATTGAAAGGGCCATCCATCACTTTTACACCTTCACCTATATAATAAGGTACATTCATGGTTTCGCCCTGTGCGCTCATTTCATCAACCTTACCTAAAATACGGTTAACTTCTGCCTGGCGCAAAGGGATAGCATTACCGGCTTTATCACCTAAAAATCCGATAACACTGTTTATATTTTTAATAATGTGCTCTATTTCAGCATCAAGCGCTGCTTCTATTAACACATAACCAGGGAAAAAATTACGTTCTTTCGCAATTTTCTTTCCATCGCGCATTTGGTAGTACTTTTCTGTAGGTATCAAAACCTGCGGAACCAAATGCGTAATACCCAAACGGGTAATTTCAGCATCAATATATTGCTTTACTTTTTTTTCCTTGCCACTAATAGCCCGTACCACATACCATTTTACCTGATCACTCATTATCTTGCTATACTATTAGGTTAGTGAATTATAAAAATGCTCAAGCAAAAAACTTATGCTTCGGTCCATTGCGAATATTATTATCGCGATAATAAACGCTGCTATCAATACTAAAACAGCGCTGTTTTGCAATTCTCTCCAGGTTGGCCAGGTTACTTTCTGGGTTAACTCTATGTAAGACTCTTTAATATACTCAGATACTTTAGCCATTTTTATTATTTACTATATGCACGGGAACAAGGATTCGAACCCTGATCAAAGGTTTTGGAGACCTCTATTCTACCGTTGAACTATACCCGTATTACTATAACTAAGAAAACATAAGCCCGCTTTTATACAGCAGACTTATGTTTCCAATTAACCTTTTTTTGAAATTTATTATTTCAAAATTTCAGTTACCTGGCCGGCGCCTACAGTTCTGCCACCTTCACGGATAGCGAAACGCAGGCCCTTTTCCATTGCGATAGCGTTGATCAACTTTACAGTGATGGTAACGTTATCACCCGGCATAACCATTTCTACGCCTTCGGCTAAAGAAATTTCGCCGGTTACGTCAGTTGTACGGAAGTAGAACTGCGGGCGGTATTTGTTAAAGAATGGTGTATGACGGCCACCTTCTGCTTTTGACAATACATAAACTTCTGCTTTGAAATCAGTGTGCGGGGTTACTGAACCTGGTTTGCAAATAACCATACCACGACGGATATCAGTTTTTTCAATACCACGTAACAATAAACCTACATTATCACCTGCTTCACCGCGGTCAAGGATCTTGCGGAACATCTCAACACCTGTTACGGTTGATTTTAAGTTCTCAGCACCCATACCTAATATATCAACCTGCTCGCCAGAGTTGATTACACCACGCTCGATACGACCGGTTGCAACTGTACCACGACCAGTGATCGAGAATACGTCTTCAACAGGCATAAGGAACGGAAGTTCAGTTAAACGCGGAGGAATTGGAATGTGTGCATCAACTGCATCCATTAATTCCATGATCTTACCAACCCAGGTTGGATCACCATTTAAACCACCAAGGGCTGAACCTTGAATTACAGGGATATCATCACCAGGATATTCGTAGAATGATAATAATTCACGAATTTCCATTTCAACTAATTCTAATAATTCGGGATCATCAACCATATCCACTTTATTCATAAACACAACCAATGAAGGCACACCAACCTGGCGGGCTAAAAGGATGTGTTCACGTGTTTGAGGCATCGGACCGTCAGTAGCGGCAACAACTATAATTGCACCGTCCATCTGGGCAGCACCGGTAACCATGTTTTTTACATAATCCGCGTGACCCGGGCAGTCAACGTGTGCATAGTGACGTGTAGCAGTTGAATACTCAACGTGTGCTGTATTAATAGTAATACCACGCTCTTTTTCTTCAGGAGCCGAGTCGATTGAATCGAATGAACGAGCTTCTGAGAAACCTTTATCAGCCAATACTTTAGTAATAGCTGCGGTAAGGGTTGTTTTACCGTGGTCAACGTGACCGATAGTACCGATGTTTAAATGCGGCTTACTGCGGTCAAACTTTTCTTTTGCCATGATTTATATTTAATTATTTGTAGGTTAATTTTTACTTAAAAATTGTATTCGTATTCTGTTTATAACATTGAGCCAACAATGGGATTTGAACCCATGACCTCTTCCTTACCAAGGAAGTGCTCTACCCCTGAGCTACGTCGGCTTATTTTTTAGCTCATTGGTTCACTGGTTCATTAGTTCATTTGTAAATAGTTCGATAGTGTTTTACCACTTTGGCTACCAATAAACCATTGAACTAATTAACCAATGAACCAACCGAGCGGAAGACGAGGTTCGAACTCGCGACCTATAGCTTGGAAGGCTATCGCTCTACCAACTGAGCTACTTCCGCTTATTAATTATTGAAGGATTGAATTATTGATTTATTGAATTTTTTAATTTCTTCAAATCAGTAATTCAATAATTCACCCTTCAATCCGTGGGGGGAGAAGGATTCGAACCTTCGTAGCCGAAGCAGCAGATTTACAGTCTGCCCCATTTGACCGCTCTGGTATCCCCCCGGGGTTAATTGCGGAATGTGCAATGTGAAATGCGGAATTAAAAAACTTCCGCATTCATACTTTCGCATTTCGCATTCAACAGAGCCTCCTATCGGGATCGAACCAATGACCTACTGATTACAAGTCAGTCGCTCTACCAGCTGAGCTAAGGAGGCTTAAATTATCACCTTTCTTTTCCCCTCTGATCATTAATGACCTTCGGAATAGTGCCGGTTAATTAATAAGGCTGTATTTTTTATTTTAAAGAACCACCCGTTTCATAAAAAAGAACATGGTTATATGCCTTTCCGAAAGGGATTGCAAATTTACACATTTTTAATGCTGAACAAAATTTATTTTTCAAAAAAAATCGGCGGGCTATAAACCCGCCGATTTTACTTATTTAAGGCCCCTATAGTCGCTAAATAATAGTATAAATTTAGTCGGAAACTGGACTTATTGTTTCGAGGATCCGCTTAAACTCTAATGTTTTGATGGCAATAACTGATGGGAACGATATGTGCTTCAATATATTGAAATGTTTATCTTCTGAAACTATATAATCAGCATTGGCTGCAACAGCGCAATCAAAAAACTTGTTATCATCAGGATCATTGTCAATTACATTCCATTTAAAATAGCGGATTATTTGAACTACATTTTTATGTAATAAAATTTGTGTCAGGGTATTTTCTGCATCAATTACCGAGAAATATCTTTCAATTATTTCTGCGTATTCATCCAAAATATCAGAAGTTATACATAGTTTATATTTTCCCTGTAGAAATGATTGCCAAACCCAATGAAAAGGCGATTGATGAGAAATGCTTGCAACCAATACATTAGTATCCAAAACAACCCGGATCATTTTAGTGCGCTTTGCGCCTATGTCCGTTTAACATATTTTCAAAATCAGATGCGGTATAGTCTTTTTGGGCAATAGTTTTATCTAAATGCTGCTGCATTTTACGATTGTTGAA
>Ga0206864_1025_pt1 | contig 54881 bp, 62 predicted proteins | sample Alteio_BWOrgCont_42_FD_152632 | JGI IMG/M metagenome (GOLD analysis project Ga0206864, IMG submission 152632) | Enriched cells from forest soil in Barre Woods Harvard Forest LTER site, Petersham, Massachusetts, United States -... | ecosystem: Environmental > Terrestrial > Soil > Temperate forest >...
GGGCTTAGTGCCCGATGTGCTGGAGGAACTGAAAAGCATCTTTCATATCCTGGAAAGGGACAAAGGCGGTAAAGCAGAATTTATCTCCCTGTTCAGCTTAGTCAGCGGGAAGTATGCGAAGATCAAAGGCACGTCCAATGAGCGGGCTATCAATAACTATATCCGCGAAAATGTCCTTTTCCCCATTTCTGACCAGGAACTGGACAGTCTTTGGGTGTAATCCTTAAAAATCGGTGCAATCAATCTTTTAATCAGTGTAATCAAAAAATATTCTAATGAAAAATCAATTCATATCTCCAAAAAAACAACTATTCGCCAAATTCCTGCTTGCGGTGTTCATCGTCAATGCCTTCGAAATGCTTTTCGATTCGGTGAAAGCGCTGGCGCAGGACGGCAATGCGGGCATCCAGCAGGCGACCACGATGATCCAGGGCTACTTCGATACTGGCTGTACCCTAATGTATGCCATCGGTGCGGTGGTGGGTATTGTCGGTGCCATCAAGGTATTTAACAAATGGAATGCGGGTGAACCGGATACCAATAAGGTCGCCGCCGCCTGGTTTGGCTCCTGCATCTTTCTGGTGGTGGTAGCTACGGTGATCAAATCATTTTTCGGGGTATCATAATATGACAGCGGTCTATCATATCAATAAGGGTATTAACAAGCCCATTGTCTTTAAGGGGCTGAAAGCGCAGTACATCGCTTATCTCGCCGTGGGGCTGGTTTTGTTGCTTATCCTGTTCGCCATCCTGTATATCTGCGGGTTAAGTATGTATATCATCCTTCCGGTTATTGGCGGGTCCGGCGCGGGTTTATCTCTCACAGTAATCCGTTTAAGCCGCCGGTTTGGGGAGCATGGATTGTCCAAGTATTTCGCTAAAAAGCAACTGCCAACGGCTATCCGCTTTAAGTCAAGACGGATTTTCATCCACCTTTCAAAGTAGTTTAATATGCCATCATCAGCTATCGAAATAGAAAAAATACTGCCATTGAGCAAGGTGGAAAACGGGGCGATCCTTTCGGCCAGCGGGGATATCACCATCGCCTTTGAAGTGCGCCTCCCGGAAATTTTTACGCTATCCGACCGTGATTACGAGGCTTACCACCAGGCATTTGTAAAAGCTATTAAAATACTTCCGCCTTTCAGCATTTTTCATAAGCAGGACTGGTTTACCGAGGCGGCATATAAAGCCAATTTTGAAAAAGCGGGCAAAAGTTTCCTGTCACGAAGCAGCGAGCGTTTTTTTAATGAGCGGCCCTACCTGGCGCATTGCTGTTATATCTTCCTGACGAAAAAGCCCAATGACAAGAAGTTAGCCTCATCCGTGTACAGCAATATCCTGCGCAAGTCCATTGTGCCGCAGCAGACGGTCAACCCAGTTTTGTATAAAGAGTTCCTCGATTGTGCGGGGCAGTTAGAAAGGATATTGTCGGACAGCGGTTTTGTGGTAATCCGTCGCCTAAGCGATGAGGAATTGGCGGGGACGGCGAATCAGCCCGGTGTGATCGAGCGCTATTGCTTTTTGCTGGAGGCGGGCAGACAACCTGTGATTAGGGACATCCATATCAAAGACGGCATCAAAGTCGGCGATCAACACTGCGAGTTATACACCCTGTCGGACGCGGAGGATTTGCCGGGGCTTTGCGGTTCACGCATCAATTATGATAAGTACAGTTCGGATAAGACAAAATTCAGCATTGGTTTTGCTTCGCCATTGGGGCAGTTACTGAACTGTAACCACATCCTGAACCAATACATTTTTATCGAGGATGCCGGGAAGACCATCAAACGGCTGGAAGCGAAAAAGCTGCGCCTGCAATCCCTGTCCGGTTACAGCCGCGAAAATGCCATTGGCATGCAAGCCTGCAATGATTTCCTGAACGAGGCTATCGGAGAGCAGCGTTTACCCGTCAAGGCGCATTTTAATGTGCTGGCCTGGTCGGATGAGGCGGCGAAGATCAAGGACTTAAAAAACTTAGTCGGGTCGGCGATGGCGCAAATGGATGCGGCGGTAAAGCAGGAAACCGATGGCGCGCCCCAAATCTGGTGGGCCGGCCTGCCCGGTAATGAAGCGGATTTCCCGATGAACGACACTTTCGATACGTTCGTGGAACAGGCGGCCTGCTTTTTTAATCTCGAAACGAATTACCGGGACAGTGTTTCTCCTTTCGGCATCCGCCTGGGCGACAGGTTATCCGGTAAGCCGGTACACGTGGATATTTCCGATGAACCGATGCGTTTGGGATGGATCACAAACAGATCGAAGTTCATTTTAGGCCCCAGCGGTAGTGGAAAATCCTTCTTCACAAACCATTTGATACGGTCTTATTACGAGCAGGGGGCGCATGTGGTTTTGGTTGACATCGGGCATAGCTACAAAGGGCTTTGTGAACTGGCCGGCGGTTATTATTTCACCTACGCGGAAAACGCGCCGATCAAATTCAACCCTTTCCATTTGGCCGATGGGGACAACATGGATACCGAGAAAAAGGAAAGTATCAAGACGCTGTTATTGGCGCTATGGAAAAAGGATGATGAGCCTTACCGCAGATCGGAATATGTGGCTATTTCCAATGCGCTGACCGGCTATTACCAGCATTTGGAAGCTTTTACCGACATCTTTCCCTGTTTCAATACTTTTTACGACTACCTGATGGAGCATTATTTACAGATATTGGAAGATGGGAAGGTAAAAGAAAAAGATTTTGACGTCGCGAATTTCCTCTATGTGCTGAACCCATATTACCGGGGCGGCGAATTTGATTATTTGTTGAACGCGGCCGAAAACCTGGATTTGTTGCATGAACGCTTTATTGTCTTTGAAATTGATGCCGTGAAGGATCACCCTATCCTTTTCCCGGTAGTGACGCTCATCATCATGGAAATGGTGATTTCCAAAATGCGCAAGCTACCGGGTATTCGTAAGGTGGTGCTGATCGAAGAATGCTGGAAGGCCATCGCCAAAGAGGGCATGGCCGAGTATATCCGCTACCTGTTCAAGACGATGCGCAAGTTTTTCGGGGAACCCATTGTGGTGACGCAGGAAGTGGAGGACATTATTTCCTCACCCATCGTCAAACAGGCCATTATAAATAATTCGGACTGTAAAATATTGCTTGACCAAAGCAAATACCAGAACCGCTTCGATGCGATACAGGAATTGCTGGGCTTAACAGACAAGGACAAAATGCTGATCCTTTCGATGGGCAAAGGCATGGACCCGAAGCGAAAATATAAGCCGGTCACCATTATCCTCGGCAGCCAGCAGACCAAAGTGTATGATACCGAAGTGAGCCTCGAAGAATACCTGGCCTACACCACCGAGGAAAGCGAAAAGGTCCGGGTGAAGGAATATGCAAGGATATACGGCAGTATGCAAAAGGGCATCGCCATGCTGGCGCAGGACATCAGGAATAATAACTTAAAACGATAAAACCATGAAAAACTACATCCATTTCTTCATCATTGCGCCGCTGATCTGGCTGGCCGCGTGCAACAAGAAAGCTGATCAAATCAAAAGCTTTATCCCCGGCACCTATACCAATTTCGCCAAAGGCGCTTACGCGCAGGCCAATGACACTTTAGTGATTACCCTGGTCAAAGACAATACCTTTTTAATCACTCGTAACACCACTTACCAGGCCATCCGGGAAGGAAGCTTATTGCCCAAACACCGGCAGGTAAAGCTGCTAAATGCCATCTACGACAGTCAGAACCAGGTGCTGGATGAAACCACCAATGGGAGGATAATCAAGTTCGATCCCGGCAAGCGCCTGCTAAAAGTCAACCAGGCAGTTTATAAGAAAATCAATTAACCCATTTATTTATCCATTAGTCGCTATGCTGCATTGCAGTGTAAAAGGAAGCTATTATGTCAAAATTTAAAGCAATTATGAAAAAGTATATGGTCATTCTACCGTTATCGACCGTCAGCATATTTGTATCCATACCCAAAGGCGCGGACGCGCAAATGATCGTCGGGTCGGTAATTTCAGCTACGGTAGGTCGGGTGATCCGGGCGATTGACCTGGAAGTGCAGCGTATGCAAAACCAAACGATCTGGCTGCAAAACGCGCAGAAGGCGCTGGAAAACCAATTGTCGCAGGCGAAACTGACAGAGATTTCGTCCTGGTCGCAACAACAGCATAACCTGTTCAGCCAGTATTACAATGAACTCTGGCAAATCAAGACAGCTATCGCCTGGTATTCGCGAATCAGCGAAATGGCCGAAAAACAGGTACAGTTGGTCAATTCCTATAACCAGGCCTGGGCGCTGATCAAAAACGACAAGCATTTTAATGCCGAGGAATTGCAGTATATGTCGACCGTCTATTCCGGCATACTCCAGGCCAGTGTCAAAGACCTCGACCAGATCATGATCATCATCAACCCCGGCAAAACGCAGATGCCCGATGCCAAAAGGATGGAACTCATCAACAAGACCGCCGACCACTTGGACAGCAACTATAACGATTTGCAGGAGTTTACGACGCAAAATGAGATGCTTAGCATCGACCGGGCGGAAGATGAAAACGAGGTGCTGACTTTAAAACAATATTATGGAATACAGTAAGGTAAAAGAGAAAAGGATAAAGCTGAAAGGTTTTTTAAGCATCTTCAGGGGTTTAGGGTTCTTACTGCTACTGCTTACTGCAACTGCCACTAATAGCCGCGCGCAAAGCTTCGACGATTGGTTCGCACAGGGCAAGACGCTGATCAAGGATTTGGAGCAGCAGGTTTTGGCCCTAAACGCCTGCGAATCCGGTATCCGGCAGGGTTATAATATGCTGAAAAACGAATGGGGTTCCATTGAGAACTGGAAGTATGGCGAGTTCAGTTTGCACCAGGGTTATTACAATTCCTTAAGCCAGGTCAACCCGCAGGTCAAAGCCGGCACGGATTTACCCGGTATCTTAGCTGAAGAACAGGCAATTATCAGCCAGTTTAATGCTTTGAATGGATTAAATGGGTTGTCGCCGCAGGAGCAAACTTATATCGGCAGCGTTGCGCAAAATATCCTGAATGAATTGGGTAACGACTTGCAGGAATTGCAAACGGTGCTTACGCCGGGGCAACTTTCGATGTCGGATGACGAGCGGATTAAACGCATCAATAAAGTCACGGCCAGTATCAAGGACAAATATTTGTTTACCTGCACTTTTTGCAGGCAGGTGCAGGTGTTGGTGGTGCAGCGGAACAGCGATGGGAACGATGCAACGGAAATAGGCAACCTCTACGGTATTCACCCTTAAACAGCATTCATGAGTGCCGTTAAAAAACAAACAACTAACGAATAAACAAGTACGATGAAAAAGTTTATGATTTTATTAATACTGACAGCCGGTTTGAGTTTTAGTTCCTATAAAGCCAACGCACAGTCCACTGTACAGGATATGCAGCAGTTGATCCTGGATATTGAAAAGCTTACCCAACTGAAAGCCATCCTGACCGATATGAAAACAGGGTATGACATTCTTACGCAGGGATATGCACAGGTTAAAAGCATTTCGGAAGGCAATTTCAATTTACATGCGGGTTTTTTGAACGCGCTGATGAAGGCCAGCCCGGCGGTGCGCAAATATGTCCGGGTTGCGGATATTATCGAGAGCCAGGAAGAGATCGTCACGGAGTATAAATCGGCTTATAAGAATTTTAGTTCCAGCGGCCATTTCAGCGCAGCGGAATTGATCTATCTCAATAATGTCTATGTGCAGTTATTGAACCAGAGCCTGAACAACCTGACGACGTTAACGAATATCTTAACGGCAAATACATTGCGGATGAATGATGCGGAGAGGCTGCAGGCCATTGACCACATCTATGCGGATACCCAAAGTAAGCTGACTTTCCTGCGGGATTTCGATAACCAGGCGCAGGTACTGGCGATACAAAGGCAGCAGGAACAAAACGAGGTGCAAAGCTTTCAAAACATTTTTTAACATGAAACCATCATGAGCTTTTGCTCATGATGGTTTCATTATCGATTAAAAACAATTAATCTCAATGAAAACTAAAATTCTATACAGCACGGCAGGTGTGCTACTGCTACTTTTTACTGCCACGCAAAGTAACGCCCAGGACATTACCAGTAGCCTGCAAGGGATGCAGCCGGTATTGGACAATGTGTATAACCAGATGATCCCGATGTGCTCGAACCTGATCGGCGCGGCGCAGGGGATTGCGGGTTTCGCCGCCTTGTGGTATATCGCTTCGCGCGTCTGGCGGCAGATTGCACACGCCGAGCCGCTGGACTTCTACCCGCTGTTGCGGCCCTTCGCTTTGGGGATTTGCGTGATGCTGTTCCCTTCGGTGATAGCGCTGATGAACGGTGTCATGCAGCCCATTGTGACTACGACGGGGAATATGGTGACCACCAGCAATAATGCGATTGCGCTGTTATTGCAGCAAAAGCAGGCGGCCCTGCAAAACAGCAGCAGCTACCAGATGTATGTCGGCGATGACGGTAACGGGGACCGTTCGAAATGGTACGCGTACACGCACCCCGATGACCCCAACGACCAAAATGAGGGGACGTTTTCCTCTTTGGGCAATGATGTAAAATTCTGGATGGACAAGCAAGCGTACAATTTTAAGAATGATATCAAGGAGTGGATGAGCGAAATTTTGGAGGTGATCTATGCCGCTGCGATATTGTGCATCAATACCATACGAACGTTTTACCTGATTGTTCTGGCTATTTTAGGGCCTTTGGTCTTCGGTTTTGCCGTCTTTGACGGTTTGCAGCATACGCTGACGCAATGGATCGCCCGGTATATCAATATCTTTTTGTGGCTGCCCATTGCCAATATTTTCGGCGCCATCATCGGGCAGGTGCAGCAGCAAATGCTGCAATTGGATATTAACCAGATTCAAAGTTCGGGCGATACCTTCTTTAGCCCGACGGATACGTGCTACCTCATATTTCTCTGCATTGGCATCGTCGGTTATTTCTGTGTGCCCAGCGTCGCCAACTATGTTATTCATGCGCACGGCGGCAACGGTTTGCTGAACAAAGTAACCAATGTAGCTGCAACCACTGCCAGCACGACGGTAAGTGTTGCTTCCGCCGCAGGTTCCCGGATGGAACAGGCCCGGGGCAACATCCGTTACGCAGCTTCGGATTTTAAGGAAGGTTATAACAGCAGCGGCAAAAGCACTTACCAGGAGGATAAAATATCGGGTAAACCGAGCTGAAAGCGAGCTCATGAGTGCCATTGAAAATCAAATCACTCACGAATAATCCTAATCAGGGCAATCATTTAATCAAATTAATCAACGGTCATGTTTCAACAATTCAAAAATATCGACACCGCTTTCAAGCATATCAAACTATTCAGCATCTTTTTAATCATCGGCAATGTGATTACGATATGTTTCTGCATTTACAAAAGTGATGACATGGTAGCAAAGTCGCAAAACCGGGTACATATCCTGTACAACGGTAAGGTTTTAGAAGCCATTGCAGCAGACAGGAAAATCAACCTGCCCGTGGAGTTGCGGGACCATATCAAAACATTCCACGAGGACTTTTTTAACCTCGACCCTGATGATAAACAGATACAGACAACCATGACTAAAGCGCTGTATTTGGCGGACGAGAGCGCCAAGACTGCCTATGACAACCTCAAGGAGAGCGGTTATTACGCCAATTTGATCTCAGGGAATATCAGTGAGCAAATTACCGTGGACAGTACACAGCTGGATATGAATGTGTACCCCTATGCTTTTAAATGCTATGCCACGGAAAAGCTGGTCAGGAGCACTTCGACGACGACGCGGGGCCTGGTCACGCAGGGCTATGTAAGAAATGTGGCCCGTTCGGACAACAACCCGCATGGCTTTTTAATCGAGCATTGGGAGACGCTGGAAAACAGGGATGAACGGGTAAAAAATACGACGCCATGAGGTTATTCAGGAAAATTAGAAACGAAGTTTTGCCAGCGGCTAAGGCTGGCTGGGCGGTAAAGGTATCGGGCAGGCTGGACCAACTGCAATTGCGGACAGCGATTTACCTGAACGGGAAAACAGCTAACCTGTCCGTCAGGGGCAAATGGGTTTTCCTGGTTGTGGTCTGCCTGCTGTTCGGCGGGTTCAGCCTTTACTTGCTCATTCAGGCATTTATGTAAATAACGGCTTAGCATTTATGAGTACCATAAAAAGACAATAAACACACGAACAATTATTCACCATTTAACAACATTTATATGGAACAAAAAGAAAAGAACAAACGCAAGCTGCTGCTCTTGATCCCCCTGCTATTGTTACCCTTTGCAGCGTTACTGTTTTGGGCGTTCGGCGGGGGTAAGAAAGATGCCGCAGACAGCAAATCGCTCCATTTAGGATTGAACACCAGCCTGCCGGGTGCGCAATTGAAAGGGCGGAAAACGAAAGACAAACTGGCGCTTTATGACCAGGCGGAAAGGGATTCGGCGGCGGCTAAAGCAGGTAAGAGCGGCGATGCTTTTGCCGCTTTAGGATGGGATACGACAGGTTTTGGCAAAAGTAAAGTAGCGCCCGTTAACAGCGCACAAGCAAGCGAGGCGAAGATCACGCAAAAGCTGGCCGAGATTAACCGGCAGATACATTTGCCGGAACAGCCTGCAAACACTTACCCGGCTTATGGGCAGGCCGACCCTTCATCTGCTCAAATAGACAGGCTGGAGAAGTTGATGAAGCAAAAACCGCAGCCTAATAATCCCGACCCGGAAATGCAGCAATTAAACGCTATGCTCGAAAAGATCGAGGATATACAACACCCGGAACGGGTCACGGAGCAGGCCAAAAAGGTTGCAAAAGCGGACCCGGACAGTATCTATAAGGCATTCCGCGCGGTGATTGTTAAAAAGGAGAAAGTAAAGACAGGGACTTCGGTGGAATTGCAATTGACGGATACGATCAGGATCAAAGGCCAGGTCATCCCCAAGGGCCATTCGGTGTTCGGGCTTTGCCAGGTGACCAACCAGCGGGTGCTATTGAATATTAAAGATATCCGGCTGGGCAGTTCTATCCTGCCGGTGGATTTGACGGTATATGATCTGGACGGGATGCCGGGGATAAGGGCGAATGATGCGGAGACGCAGGACGCCATGCGCGCAGGGTCGGACAATGCTGTGCAAAGCCTGGAGTTTATGCCGATGGATGCGACTGTGGCAACACAAGCGGCAGGGGCTGGTGTGGAAGCGGCTAAGACCTTGTTTTCAAAAAAAGTAAGGGTGATCAAGGCGAAGCTGAAGGCGGGTTACCCGCTGTTGCTCCGAAACAACCAGCCCGACAAAGCCAGGCGGTTATGAGCGGTGTAACCGTAGTGATCCACATTAATAAGTGATCTCATGAACCTGGAAACCAAATATGCAGAAATGATCATCAGCCTGCTGGAAGACGCACAGGATGCCGGGCTGCCGCATGTTGTGTTTGAACTGCGGCCACAGGATATGGAATTACAGCCCCACCAATTGAGTTTATTTGAAAAGCTCGGCGAGGCTTTGGAGTACCTGGATAGTGCATTAGGAAATAATTACCTGCCGTGGGATGCTGACTACCCAATTTACTACCGGCACGCCGACCAGCTACTAGAAGAAATCAAACAAGCTAATCTATTAACCATAAATAAGATTGACATGAATTTAAACAATTTAGAGAATTTAAAAGAAGAACTCAAAACGCTGGGCTTTAGCGAAAAGACCGCCGGCGAAATGCAGCAAAACATGGAAAAGGGCATTCCCGAATTTACCCTGAACGAAAAAATCACCGGTACGCGCGGGCAGGTTGACCTCACGCTGCATTTCAAACAGTCCCTCCAGTCCGAGCATTACTTTTTTAACAAATACGAAGCCGCGCTCAGCAGCGGAAAGGCATTGGAAGACGGCCATAAATACGTGATCATCACCCCTAATGAACAGCGTAAGAACATGGTTAAATCTTTCGAAAATGTCCCCGACGCTATCGCTTTCTTTAAGGAACAGAAAGGCAACAGTGAATTGGCCGTAGTGAAGGGCGAAGGCAAAGAAAGGGATATGGAACACCGTACCAAACTGGCCACCATGGAAAACGGTAAGATCAATTATGTGGCCAAAGAGTTCCAGAAAACCTTCCGCACCCCTGCGGTTACGCAAACATTTTATGTAGAGCGCGGCAGCGGCTTTACGGCGGAGCAGGCTGCCAATTTGATACAGGGCCGTTCGGTGTACCGCGATAATATGGCGAACGTTGCGGGCCAGACCTACAAAGCCTGGGTCAAATTGGATATGGACCATCCCAAAGACCGTCACCAAAACTTTTACACCAATCAATACCACGACCCGTCCTATGGCTTTAACCTGGAAAAAGTACTGGAGAAATTCAACATTAAAGAATTGACAAATCCTGCCCAAAAAGAAGAACTGGAAACTTCGCTAAGGAATGGTAACCGCCCGCTCATCACCACGGTGAAGGACGGTGAGGAAGTCAAAATGTTCATCGAGGCGGTACCCCGTTACAGCCAGGTCAACCTTTTCCGGGAAGACGGCAAACCTGAAAAAAGGGAGCAATTCCTGAAGGAACCCTTGCAGGAACAAACCCTGAAAGTCGGTAAAACGAAAGGCCAGGAGAAGGAACAGGGCCAGGCTGTCAACGTTTAAGCTGGCTGTTATTTTTGCGCCTTTTATTTTTAACTTTAATTCACCAATTTATAAAATTTAAAATTCAATCATCATGGAAAAATTCAAAGCGTTAAAAGAATTGCTGGTTTCAGCTGAGTCGGATGCTGAAAAGTTTTACAACAAAGGCAACAGCGCAGCAGGGACGAGGCTACGCAACGCGCTCCAGCAAATAAAAGTTGCGGCGACAGATATCCGCAAAGAAGTAATAGAAAAGAAAAACGCTGCCAAATAATCAAAACCCTTTAGGGTCAATTTATTGCAGGAGTAAGCCGCAAATGCGATGCTAATAAACAGCACGGTCAGCAATGGCCGGGCTGTTTTATGAATAATATTCTATCTTTTTATAGAAGTATTGCCACCAATCTTAGCGCCGATGACTGTACATGAAATGACTGCCAAAGGCCCTCCACCCAAAAATGCGCTTATTATCATACCCAAAGTACCACCCGCCAAGACATTATCACTTCTGATCTTGTCTTTTTTTGCTTTGCTATACGGCGCTCTTGTTACCCCATAATTTTTTCTTACCGTTTTAGTGTGGTGTACACCTTTCTCAAGATTGCAAGAAATACAAGCGGGAAATAGATTATTGAGGTGATCTGTTCCACCTTTTGCTTTAGGGATAGAATGCTCTATATGCCAGGAGCCTTTTGCTCCATTTATTCCATAATTGGTAAAAGCAAGTTTTTTATGACAAAGATGACAATAGCCATCGGTCTTATCATAAATCTTGTTTAATCGATCCTCGGTCATGTCGGTTGAATTAATGATTTAAAGCTAAATATTTTAGTATCAGAAAGCAAATCCTATTTTTCAACATTTCATTTAAGCCAGCAGGTGCAGCCGCTTCACTCGTTCCTCGCTTCAGCCGCTTACCTGCATTTTAAAAGACCGGGCACAGCCGTCTTCCTCCGCTGCGCTGCGGAGCCGCCCGCACCCGGACTTTTGGCTGCCACCATTAAGTCCATTTAGCCCGTTTTCCATCCCACTTTAAAAGTTCCCCCAGGCTTTTTGGTTAGCAAATTTCTGAAACAAGCCCTTTGACGACAAGGCCGGGGCCCTGCGGGTTTGCTGAAAAAAAATCTCCACCCTCGCTGGCGCTCGGGTCGTATTTTTTTTCGCAAAGCCTTGCCTTACAAAGGGCTTGTATTCAGGTGCGGTTGCTTAACAAAAAGCCGGGAGGCCCCTGCCGACCGGATTTAAAAAAGGAAAGCACCATGAACACAGCAAACGGAAGAAGCCCACCGCACAGCCCGCAGCGCCCCCAGCCAGCCGGCACGGCAGACACGGACAATTATTCAATTCATTAGTAAAAACAATTTAAAATTTAGAAATCATGGAAACCAAAGTAGCAGAAAATAAGACAGCTAAAAACAACAGTGAAGTAAAAAACCCTAACCCTGTAACAGTGGAAAACAAGCACCCCCAATTTGTAGCGGGTAACCCGGTTAATAAGGATTCGGCGAAACCCGAAGTAAAGCCCGAAGCGGAAAAAGGCAAGGAAGCGCCAAAGACGGAAGCCCCTAAAGTACAGGAACAGGCAAAGCCACAGCCCGAACAGCCCAAAGCTGAACCGAAAGCAGAACCCGCCAAGCCGGTTTTGAATTTGGAAGGCACGTTAAAACTGGTGGAAGAACTGCACCGCAGGAAGATACAAAGGGACAAGCTGTTAGAAACCATTAACAATTTGGAAGGCTTTGAATTTGACCTGAAAGAGGAAATGGACGAAACAGGCGGTAATGTGTACCAGGGCTGTGTTTTGACCATCGAGGATGATAACCGCCAAAAGTTTACCACCAAGAACCCGACCATCATTTGGACAGTAGCCCAAATGGTTAACCGCCTTTGCGTGGATAAACTGGCAGAGATCGAAGCCGGGATAACTATTCCCGCTTCATTGAATTAATGGTAACGCCCCCGGTAACGCAATATCGGGGGCGTATTTCTAAGATATAAAATCTTAAAAGCTATGGCAATTTTAGAAATTTTTATCGAGTTAACCAACCAAATTTTTTGGGAAGGGTACGCCGAGCAATTAGCGAAAGACAACCCCGCAGCTTTCAGGATGGAACTGGCGGAATTTATTAACCTGTATAACTCATAAACCTATGTATGATACCGTTTTTTTACTGGTCAAGGCGACCATACAAACCACGCATAAAAACGTGCATGAAGCCATTACCGAAATACAGGAAAAGGCAACATGTACGATCAGCGATACCAAAAAGGTAAAAATCAGGGAACTAAAATTTATGGATTACAAATTAAAAGTTTAAAATCATGGAAACACTAAATAATCAAATCGTAAAACCAAAAGTATGGCAGGTCATCGGTACGACGATTGCCAAAAATGCGACAAGTGCCGAAGCGATGCTACAGGCGGGGTTAGACTTCGGGGTGATGAAACGCCCGAATTTACACGCCCTGCCAAGTGGTAACAATATCATTTCCGATAACAGTTTTTATACCTTCCGCACCGATAACGAAGCCATCTTAGGCGACAAGATCGGCAGGGATTACGAGGTCGTACAGAACATCAACGCCTTTGAATTTTTCGACAGCATTGTAGGCGGTAGCGATGGCATACGGTACGAAACCGCCGGGGCATTGGGCTATGGTGAAACCATTTTTATTACCGCCAAATTACCGGAATATATCCGTGTCGGGAGAAACGACCTGATAGATCAATACCTTTTTTTGACCTCCACGCATGACGGTTTAGGCTGTATTACCATCGCCTTTACACCTGTGCGGATTTGGTGCAGTAATACGCTTAACGCCGCTTTAAATAATTGCAGTAACTGTATCAAAATACGCCATACCGCCAGCGCAGCGGAAAAGCTCAAAGGGGCGCATAAAATGTTAGGGCTGTCCGACCAGTTAAGTATTGAACTGGAAGCCATCTTTAACCGATGGGCAAGGGTGCGGATAAGCGACCCGGAGATAAAACGGCTGATACAGTTAGCCATGATACCCAACAAAGAAACTTATGAAAAGCTGAAAACAGGCAAGGACGAACAACTTTCCAGCCACTATAATAACATGGTTTCAAGCGTATTCGACTACTGTATAACGGCAGACAGCCAGCAGGAAAACACGACAAAAGGAACCTTATTCGGGGCATATAATGCAGTGACAGGTTATTACCAAAACGTACGCAACTACCGGGATGATGAAAGTAAATTCAAATCTATCATGTATGGAACAGGGCAAGACCGTTCACAGGTCGCCTTTAATCTATGCGCCGAGTTTGCCAAGAATGGCAATAATGCCTTAATGCTTAATTAACGATTGCAGGGGGTGAAATATCCCCCTGTTTTAATATTTATAAAAATGAGTTACATTGTTATAGAATTGCATGGTGGGCCGGAATATGCCGCCATCGTAACGAACCAGGACGGCAACAATCTCGTATTTGAAAATCGTGATGATGCCGAAGCAGAAGCAGCGGATTGCCAAGACGGGTTAATTGTTGAGTTATAAGCGAAATTAAAGCCCTCAAACAAGCTGACACGACAGAAGTTGTCTCCTCCAAAATAGCGCTTCATATCCCTTTATTTATGCTGTAAAGAGGGATTTGGGGCTTTATTATACCCGCGCCTTAAGTGCCCGCTAAGTGCTTTAAAAGTGATACCAATTTAATTGCCAAGCATCATTAAAGCCGGCTAAATGCAACTCTGCCCCGTACTCAATGGTTCAATGGTGTTTTCTTATGTATATCTTCAGAGCATTTTAAAGATATTTTATTCACTTACGTATTTAAAAAAAGAAGCGGGCTGAATTGATTTAAGGTTTTGAAGCAACAATGGAAATCGGTCAAAAACACTTACAAGAAATATCATTTGATGATTATTACTGACCTGCATATTCAGGTCATGAAATTTAAATAATTTTTCGCAAGCACCAGGATTGTAATTTTGGATAAAATAGAATAGTAGTGTTTTTTCACCGGAAGACAGGCTTTTGTAATATTTCTTAATTCCTTCTGTCTTGATGTACAGCATATCACCGTTCACACCCCAATAGTCATCAAATTTCATTATTGCTGATTGAAATATATAGGCCCAAACATCCTTGACAGCCTTCAGTATCGTGTAAGATCCATATTTTGCATCAAGTTCAGATTCCAACTTTTTAAGAATTTCAAGAGCAGCCTCTACCGTTTCGATAACGTAGACTGGCCGTACCCTCATGTATTTGCCTTTATTCCGCGGATCACCTTTAGCCGTCCGAATATATTTTGAGTCAACCTTAAGATTGTTATGTATTAAAGAATTTCTTCTTGCTTTCTTCTCATTCAGTTTTTTATTAAAAAGTGGCGATAAGTTAGTGACACCCAACAATTGACAGTATTTCTGTAACATTAGGCCACCATTTTCATAACTATTTTCGATTAAGTATTCTCGAATAAGCAATGCGATAAGCTCATAACTAAAATCGGTATCTGAAATTTCAGACATATATTTTTCAGATTCTATTTTTACTTTAGGAAGCTTTTCGGGGAATGAAAATAAATACCGCTCGACACATTCAGTTACAGACCCTTCAAGTAATGCTATCACATAGGCAAACACCCCCTTATTCACATAATCCGCCGATGGCGGTTCTTGCTTGTAATTGTCGGCTATTTCCTGTAATTCATATATTGCGTCTGAAATTGGTTCGATTAAATCCTGATAAATTAAAAGATTCGGTTTCTTATCCATTATTAGATGAAGGGTTTGGAGTAAATATCCGCTTTAGCATAGATAATCAAGTATATATTTGCCGGGTAGCGTCTCATTCATGCTGACGAAAAAACGTTTGTACCACGTTCTTCCTTTCTTAAAAAATCCTATAGACAACTCATCCAACCCGATAAAAGCTGTAAGTGCTTGATAATGTGTTACGAAAGCTGTGCACCCTCGTGTACTTTCTTTAACTTAATTTTTATTTTTGCCAACCAAAGTGGATCTTCCCGCATTTACATTTTATTTCCTTTGTGTCTTCAGCGTAAAATGAGATAGAAAGAAATTTCTTACAATCATTACATAAAAAAACCTTTTGTATGTCCATTACATCTTTCCAAAAAGCTTTAAAATCTCCCATACTTGGTACGAAGGAGTTGTCATGAGAGTCCCTATTTCCAATAAAATTCGACAAGAGAGTTCTTAAAAAAAGAGGTTCAATTATCTGCTTAATTCCATGATCACCCTTACTGCATTTATCTACTTTTGATTTTATCTCATTAAGTAACTCCGGGGACATTCTTTCTTCATTCCTATCATTATAACGAAAAGTAAATTTTGCCTCAATGTTTGATGCTATCTCTTTACACAGATGTTCAAGAAACTCCCTTATGTCATTCCCTAATTTATCTGTTTCACCCCTATTAAGTTTGTTTTCTATTCGTTCAATTAAGTCTTTTTTAGCTTCAGAGAGATAAGTTCCTCTTTCGGTATCCCATTTAAATGAAGCAACATTCCAGCCCTTCATTTTGGCGACAACTTTTGCATAATCGAAAAAATGATTTTCGTGCGTTAATAGGATTATCTGATAGTCGTTAAATTTTTCAGAAAGTAAGTCCAAAAATCGCTTTCGGTGATTTGAATCAAAACTGGAAATAACATCATCCAAAATGAAAAACTTATTTATTTTGTTAAATGCTTTTACAGAGGCTAAAAAGAATGCAAGGCCTAAACAATTTAAATGCGATTCACTTAAATATTTATGTGGTGGTGAAACTTGATTATCGAAAAAATCAAACTGTATGGTTAAACCCGTGATTTCGTCTTCGGTCTCAACGGGTATCAGTTTAATATTCTCAACTGATTCCCCAGGGTTCATGAAAACATAATAATCATTAATTTGACTTGAAAAGAGGTTAAAAAAGGCGTCCAGCCCTTCTTTTTGCCTTTTACCAAATTCATTACAGATTATTTCAAAGGAATCTCTTTGTAGTATAATTTTTTTTTGAATTACCCTTTGTTTAATTATTTCCTGATATGCCGTTACAGAACTTTGCAATTTAACAATTAGATCAGTTTGGGAATTATCAGCAAGTTCCAGTTTTAATTTTTTTAAAATATTCTGAATCCCCAATTGAATTTCGGAACAGGTATCCTTATTGGGGAGAATAATTTTTTCGGGGACAGATGCCGTAAAATTTGCTTTTTCAAAGGCATCTTTAATATATTTTAGATTTACCCCCAAATTAATTGTGCTGTTTCTAATCTCACTAAATATTTCTTGTTTTAACTGGGGCTGGTTAAGCGGGATTTTTAAATTGTTTATTTCTTCTTGAACCTGATTAACGCTTTCGGCTTTTAGCGTTTCTAAAAATTGCTTATCCTTCTTCAATTTATTTAAAGAAGTCAATCGTTGCTGAATAGTACTTAATAAAGTAACTCCACTAATATCGCTTAAACATAATGGACAGTTAGTTAAATCATTCACTTGGGGAGTTATTATACGCTCTCCCGTTGTTAATAATTCAACCAAATTCAAATTGCTTAGGCTCACCGTATCTTCAATAACTTTATTGTATTGAGTGGCAAATTTTGCATAATCTGATATTATTGAATTTAACCTGTCACTGAAGCCAACTATTAAGTTCAATAATTGCTCAAGAACGCCAATAGTGGTTATTTTATCTTGATTAACTGGTTTTTTTAATTTGTCTATAATTAAACCAATACCCGATAATGAATCAATTTTATCAGTAAGTTTATACTTTTCGAGTAAAGAATTAATCGCCGAAATAAACTGATCCTGACTTACTACATTTTGTTGAAGATTGGAAATTAGAGTTTGCTGATTGCTCTGAATTATAGATTCAAAACCCGATTGTTTTAATTTTTTGTCAAGATCCTTATAGACTTTATTTAAGAGCCGTTTCGTGTCTGTGACCTTTGAAAAACCGATTATTTCAGATAATTGATTTAGGCGTTCCCCTAAAGGCGCAACTATAAATTCAGAGACATTTTTGTGACGGATTATCAGATTTTCATTTAGAGACTTTAAGATATAGTCTTCAAATTCTTCGCACTTATTATCTTTTTCAACATTTAAGGAGCCTTTTTTTACCAATAATTTTTTATTACAGTCTAAATCCTTTTTATTGAATTTAATATTGCATAACCCTTCGTCGTTATCATTTAAAGCCGAATGACGCATGGCTTCAAGTCCATTTCGTCCTATCTCTGTTCCGCTTAGATGATCAATTTTATTATGGTAAAACCACTCCAACGCATCAGCAATACTACTTTTACCGGAGCCATTATCACCATATAAAACCATTGATTTTTCCTCAAAGGGAATTATTAAATCTGTCTTAACCCCTCTAAGACCTTTTATTGAAAGTTCTTTCAGTTTAATATTATTCATTGCCTGTACGTAAATCATTTAAAGCATTGGTAATATTTTTATCAGAAAGTTTATCTTTTTGGTAAAGGTCCTTAAGTGCCATAGCCAAATCACTATCAACTCCCTCAAGTTGTTCTATTTTAGAGAAAAACTCATCTAAAATCTCTCCTCCATTTTTTAAAGTATCCATATTTTAATTAAAATAATCCCAATGTATGTTTAGATTGATAGTCATATCAAGCTTCTTTACCTCAAATCCGGACTTGTTATTGCAGATGGGATAAACGCCGTAATGTTTAACAAAATCCAATATGAAATAACTTTCAAGATCTTCCACCCGAAATGCCCAAATCAGTTTAAGCATATCAATATTTAAATAAGTAAACCAAACCTTATCTACACTCTTGTAACTTTGAATACCAATGTTTTTGGATTTGCCATCAAAATGCCCGGATAATCTCACGCCGATACTGTTAGTTATTTTTTCGCTCATTCCGATATAAATCAATTTGGATTCCTTGAAAGGGTATTTTATAGATATAGTATCTAAAAAAATAAAATAGAGACCTACAATACCATTTAGAGGCCTTACATTCCGCAACTCAAACAAATTTGGTTCATCAAAGAATATTTTTATATCGTTCATTAAAACAGTTGTATGATTACCTAATTCAATATTTGACCAACCTTATTAAATAAATTTTGAAGGACAGGGATGGCCTTAATTTCTTGCACAGTCATCAAATCAATAATTTTGGCGGCAAATTCCGGCTTTTTATACCTCGTGTGGTGACTGGCGATAAATTTAGAGGATTCTTGTGCAAATCCTTTAGAAATTTTGGGGTAATTAACTCTTAACTCTTGTATATCTCTTAAAGTCCATTTTCTTTTCGTCGGTCTCGGATATAGCAAATTAAAAGTTTCCCTAATTCTATGATCAGGGTAGAGGTCTTCAAATTCCTGAACACCTGCAAAAAATACATGATCCCTTAAAAAGTCAGCATCAAACCCTATTTCATTTAATTTAGTAACGGTTACAGACGCACCACAATCGGGGTTTTGAGTATCATGATCTAACAGCATCACCGTACTGCTCTTTTTATTACTCCTCAATAACTTTAAAAAATTGAACCAGGCGCCGTTTGATTGCAGGTTAATTAAAACAATACCGTCTTCCGATAAAGTACGATTAAACCATCCTTTATAAATTTTGCCCATGCTTGCTTCTTCACTATCACCTTCAACTATTAAAAAGCATTTTTCATAGAATATACTACTGTTTTTTATTCCGCCAATAATCGACACTTGGTTAAGAAATCTTTGGATTTCAGCATCCCCGTCAGTCTTTAAGAAATCAATCGAAGATATTCCTGCTTCTTGAATTATATGATTTATAGAGTTGGAAGGAGCTCTGTCAATCATAGTTAAGGAATGTGTTGCAATTATAGATTGAGTATTTGCTTTTGGATTATTAGCAACTTCTGCAATGGCATAAAACATTTTACGTTGTGCATCATAGTGCAAATTGGAATCAGGCTCATCATAAGCACGCATAATTGGACGGCTTTGTTGGGATGCCATTTGGACTTCTTTATCCCATTCAAGAATGGATAGAAATAACCTTTTTTTTGAACCTTCGCCTTTCTGGTCAACTAATTTAAATCCCTGACCCTCGTCCAATTCCAGCCCTTGGAAATTTAAACCTTGAGCAAAATCAATATTTATTCTTCCTTGAATATTTGTTATCCGTGGGTTGTATTTTTGAATTTGTACCAAAAGGTTCTCTTCTATGCTCGAATTAAGTTTCTGTAAAACCCTACTTTTTATATTCCGGATGGACGATAATTTTAGCTCACCATTTTCGTCGTAAAATTGATTCCTTATAATATTATCAAGTGTCTTTTTAACCAAAGATTGAGGGTTCCCATATTCATGGCTTCCATAATATTGATAATACGGTAAAGCTTGGCTAATAGAATTAAATGCTATTTCCACTTCACTGACAACCTTTGGCAAATTATCCCATTCATTATCAATGTAGGTCTTCAATTCAATCTTTCTTTCATCTTGCGTCGTATGTCCCGGTAGCGCATACTTGATTAATAAATCCTTCGTAGGTTGGGCTTGAAGTGTTTGATAAATTTCTAAATCATGATCTGCTAATGTATTTTTAAGCACAAAAGTTTTAAAGGGCTGGCCCTTTAAAAAAACTTTTTTTAAGGTTAAGGATGCGTCAATAACGAATGGCTGGATACTTTCAGGAATATTTCGAGTGTCAATTTTGAATTTACCAATCAAAGTAAATGAATTTGCTTCTACACCATTTAAGCTGTAAAAATCTTCATCCTGTTGACTGGCTTTTCCTAAAAAAAATCCCAGGGCTTTAAGAATGGTAGATTTGCCGCAATCATTTTCACCAATTAACACCGTTAAATTATGAAATGGTATAACGGTTAAATCTCGAAAGCATTTATAACCTTCAATAGATAGTTCTTCAAGAATCATAACATTTTATTAAAGTTCGCAATAAATGGAAACCATTCCCTTATCACCTTTACTGTATCCCGGCCTTATTTCTGAAAAAATTTCTTCTTTTATCAAAACTGAAGTCACTTTCGACATATCGTATAATTTCCATCCCATTTTTCCTGTAGATGAGTATCCATCAACTTGATAGGCTCGTAATACATGATTGCCTTTTGAAGAAATACCATGACAATGAGGTTCAACTATTCTAAGTCCACCGTCATAATCAAATTCAATTAAAAACTGTGATTGAATTGCATTTGTAAGGAGAGTAATCATAATTTGGTTAGTTAAGGTTTATTCTGTAAAAATAAGGTTATTATATTTATATATCCTTTCTAATCTGTCATAATATGATCGCCAAAGGCTAAAATTCGTAATCGAAGGAAATAAGTTCCAAAAATTGATTGGATAAACTTCCCTCCGCCCTTCTTAAAAACCTTGATTCTATGCAATTAGGCGGGCTAAAAGCTCAATATCTTCTAAAAAATGATCGGAAAGCTGTAACTTTTGGAGTACATTTTAAGAATCGACATGAAGCCTGATATGAGAATATCGGGCTTTGTTGTGTTATCAGTGCAAGGGTCATTTTCGATATCTGTTTAATTTTTATAATTTGCCTTAAACTAAATCTTATAATGAAATATCAAAAGATCAGAGGACATAAAAGAAAGCATAGAGACATCGAACGGTGGAGATTAGAAAATCTTGAACTTAGGTTGGATCTAATTGAAAAATACGGCTATGATCATATTGATATTGTTGTTCACCCTTGGTGTGATATTTCTATAATTAAAAGCGAATTTCCAGAACCTGTAAGAAAAACTAAACAGTTAATATTAAACGGTCTGATTGATATTTACTATTCCTGGAAAAAGCAATTGGATAAAATCGGCCAACCCTACTATCTGAAAATTTGGCTCTTTGAACCGCGGTTTTCAAAATCGCAGGTTGTGTGTGGAATAAAAGATCGGATTGATTATTATGAGAACTTGTTTTTTGAACCGGAAATTGGCAAACAGTTTCAAAGTATGAACTATGGCAGTTTAAAAAAGAGACTTGATGCATTTAAATGGGAATATAGTTTAGATGAAGATCATATAGAAAACGATTATGTTGGAGAACCAAAACAATATTTAACCGATAATGATTTCTTAGAAACAAAAAGATGGTTTGATAAAACCATGAAAAAGCCGCATCGAATAACAAAGTTAGATGATGCGATAGAATACTATTCATTCAGAAAGGGAGATGCTTGGTTAGGTGGACACAATTAATCAACATCTAAAATGTTTGTAAAATTTGCTGTTCCTCCTCAAGAAATCTATTTTCTATTGCTCTAACCCTATAATAATTCGTAAGTCATCGATAAAATGTTCTGATATCTGTATATCCCCGAGTACAAAGCCCTGATTTATCGGGGCTTTGTCGTTATATTTAAACAATGTTTTACACCTACATTTTGCAATCTGAGAAAAGCGGTCGATATTATATTGGCCACGCTGAAGACATTCAAAAAAGATTGGAACGCCACAATGTAGGGAGGGTAACAGCGACAAGGAATAAGGGCCCATGGATAATAAAATATTATGAGGAATACGAAACTAAAGCATTGGCTAATTCAAGAGAGCTTTATATTAAATCGATGAAGAGTCGTGTTTTTATTGAAAAATTGATTGCCGGGTTTCAAAAAGATATTTAAGGAACTGTTAGATACGCCCCGATTTAAATCGGGGTTCCCGTAAACGGAGTGCGGGTTCGATTCCCGCTCTGAGTACATTTAGAATCGACATAAAGCCCGGTCCGCAAAAGCGGATCGGGCTTTGTTGTAGTAACAGCGCAGGGTCCCTTCGAGACCCCGCTGGGACGGAAAATTTATCAGTTATAATTTGGGTCAAATTCCACAATCCATTCTATACCATATTTATCCCTGAACATGCCGGCGTAGGTACTCCAGGGACTGTCGCCTATGGAGCCTTCAATATCTCCACCTGCCGATAGTCCGTTAAATATCTGGTCTGCTTCTTCCTTACTTTCGGCGCCGACCACTATTTTAGACCTGTTTTCATTTTCGCTTACACGCCCCATAAATTCGGGAACGTCATTGGCTATTAACACATTGTGCTTGCCAATTGGCAAGGCAATGTGCATTATTTTGTTCGCCTCATTTTCTGCCACGGGAAAATCATCGCTTGCCAGGTCCTTGAAACGAATGATCTTCGCGAACTCGCCGCCAAAAACTGATTTGTAAAAAGTGAATGCCTCTTCGGCATTTCCATTGAAGTTGATCCAGGGATTAATTGCTCTCATGATTTTATTTTTAGTGTGTTTGTAAATTTTCCTTTTATAATTTCCGTGATAAAGTGGTTAACAGGTCTTCCAGATTCTCCAATGTCATGGTAAAGCCTATCCTGAAGCCCATTTCAATCATCTTTTCCATACGTTCAAGTGATTCATTATAAATGGTAATGTTCACTTTAGTCCTGTCATTTTCTTCCCTGAAAGTGTAATCCCATTCAGAACCCGGCAATTCACGGTTTTCGTCTTTATCTGAAAACGCGTTGTACATCTTAAAATTGGTTTTCGGGGTAATGGAAGTATATTCCTGAACCGACCAACCCTCTTGTCCGTCGGGGCTTATCATCGCATAAAACCTTCGCCCTCCGACTTTAAAATCCATATACTTGGTTTTCATGCGCATTGGTGCCGGTGCTCCCCACTGGTCCAGTAGCTCGGGTTTGGTAAAAGCATCCCATACCAAAGACTGTGCGGCATTAAATTCCCTGGTGATGTATACCGTTTGCGCTGCCTTGTCAACGGTAAAATCAAATAGCAAATCGTTGTTCATTATTTCTGTTCTTTAATTGTTGTTAATAATTTGTCGAGTTGGTTAAATTGAGTTTCCCAGTTTTGCCTGAATTGGGCTAACCAGTGGTCAAATTCCTGCATTTTTTTCGCATTAAAGTGGTAGTAAATTTCCCTGCCACTCTGTTCAGATTTAATTAAATCGCACTCATGTAGTACTTTAATATGTTTCGATACAGCCTGCCGGCTCATATCAAATTTTTCGGCCATTACATTTGGTGTTAATGCCTGGATAGTGAGTAAAGTTAAAATGGCTCTGCGTGTGGGGTCGGCTATGGCCTGGAATATATCCTGTTTCATTTTGTAAATATCTAATCAGCAACCTTCAGGTTGCAAATATATGTGCAACTTTTTAGTTGCGCAAATTTATTTTCTTTTATTTTTTTAGCAGTTCATTTACCAATTTCACACAGAATTTTATTGGTTATATATACGACGATAATAAAGGCAACATTTGGACTAGTTCAGAAAGGGCCCATGACCGGTCATTGACCGATAAAAAGCCGATCGTAACCAAAATAAACTCAAAATATAAAGGAAACAAAGGAATGCTTTTGGGATTTTAGAAGCTAATGATGGAAGTATTTGGTTTGGATATGGAAACGGAGTGAACCGTTATGATAGAAAGACCATCACGACTTTAGAAATAAAGAGGGTTAGAAATAACTTTTATAGCCAATATTTAAACGATTGGATATTCTTCCCGCCGCCATTTTTAAAAACATCGATTCAATCTATTAAACGCAATAAGACTTTTAAATCTTCAATAAAATGTTTGGAAATTTGTATATCCGAGAGTACTTACACAGAAATGCAGGTTTGTAATAGTTTTACTATCAATAACTTGCATTTCTTGTTTTCAGTAATCTTAAGTACTCACAAAGCCGCTAACCTATACAGGTAGGGTATTTAACAATATAATTACGCCTCAGGTTTAGCGGTGGTAAAGTTTAAGGCCTGAAAAAAGCATAATAAAGGCTAAAAGCCCAAATAAGATAAATGCGATTATTGTCACCAGCCAACGTGGCAACTTGGATCCCTCAGATGAATGTTTTTCCATTTTTATGTAGTAATTATAAATATTGATCTGTTTTACCTGCCAATTATTTGTTATAACGCATTCTCTGAATTATTATTAGTGAAGCACGAAATATAATAAATCCATTGGAATGACGTCCGTCATTTTGGAAATTAGAATTTGTCATACATACCATCAAAAACCCGTAAATGTGTTCAATTAATTTCCCGGTATCGGTACAAAGCCTTATGTGAAAATATCGGGTTTGGTTGTTTTATAATGCGGTGATAACACCGACCATAGGCTGAAGTACAAAGCTTGATTTAACCACTGAACCGCCACATTTGGGTAGCTGCTGTTAGCGGTTTTGTTCTCATTTCTTCGTCAGTTTGTATCTCAAATGTGTTGTCAAGTCTGATAGCATTACTTCTACAATTTGAATATCATATATGTTTTTGTCAATGCCGTCAAACAGTCGGATACCACTTCCTAAAAAAACAGGGGCAATGTGAATAAAAAATTCGTCCACAAGCCCTGCATTGAGAAATTCTTGAATAGTATTCGCACCACCTTGTATCCTTATGTCCTTTCCTTTGGCTGATTGTCTTGCTTTTTCCAATGCACTTTGTATTCCGTCATTGATGAAATAAAAAGTTGTTGTCCCCCGTTGAACCCAGGGCTCGCGTTTTTCGTGTGTCAGAACATAAACATCCGCTTTGTACAGGTCTTCTTCCCAATGAACTTCGCCTTCTTCAAACATTCGCTTTCCCATAATGTAAGAACCTGTTCTTTCAAACACATCATCAATTAACTTACTGTCTGCACCGTATTCTTCACCGCCTTCCATATTGATATGTTTCCAAAATGCCTTTTGTTTAAACATCCATTGGTGGATTTTTGGTGAAACGCCGCCCATTGGGTTGTCCGGACTCCTGTTATCACCTGCGAAAAAGCCGTCAAGCGATATTCCGCTGTCAAAGATAATTTTGCTCATAATTTTTATTTATTTATTGTTCGTCAAAGTTAATTTTTGTCCGCTGGTTTGATTGTTGGCACTGTCGCCCTACAATTACCGCTAACAATGTATAAAGAAAATTAAGTGTAAGCAAAAACGATTGGATATTCTTCCCGTCCTTTTTTTTAAATGCAGGCTATGGTGTGACACTTGAAGGGGCGGGGGAAGACCTGTGTGGTCGAAAAAATAAGCTCCTAATAAGTTAGTTTTTCTGTAACGCGGAGGGCGGCTTCGTCGTCTTGTAGCTATGAAACTGATACAAATACTTTTTTTAACCTTATTTGCGCTTTTATTATTCAACTTTGCTAACGCACAAACCGGGGACGGTAAAATTTCCGGGTCGGTTTTAGATGATACTAAAAAACCACTCGACGGCGCAACCGTTATTTTACTTGCCGCAAAAGATTCAACTGTTATAAGCAGCCAGCTGGTTAGCAAGGATGGCAGCTTCGCTTTTGAAAACTTAAAAGATAATACCTACCTGGTAAAGGCGACTTATATTGGCTATAAAGATTACCACAGTGGGAATGTGGTTGTAAGCCAGCAGAAACAGGTTAATTTATCGGCATTTATTTTGTCGCCCGCTGGAAAAACGTTGAATGAGGTATCGGTAACTGCTCAAAAATCATTTATACAGCAAAAAATTGACCGTACGGTTGTAAATGTGGGTGCGCTGATCTCCAATACCGGCACTAATGCTTTGGAAGTGTTGCAAAAAACGCCCGGTGTGCAGGTTGACGCGGATGGCAACATAACCTTTAAGGGTAAAAGTGGCGTATTGGTGATGATAGATGATAAGCCCACTTATCTTTCGGCAGCCAACCTGGCAACTTACCTGCGTTCGTTGCCGGCGTCATCATTAGACCAGATCGAGCTGATGGACAACCCGCCGGCCAAGTACGATGCTGCCGGAAATGCGGGCGTGATCAATATCAAAACTAAAAAAAATACCATCAAAGGATTTCATGCCGTGCTGGGGGCTGACTATGCCCAGGGCTTTTATGGCCGCAACAGCGAGAATGCCAATCTCAACTACCGTATAGACAAAGTTAACCTGTTTGCCAACCTGTCATACAATGAGCAGCGCACCTGGCGAAGGCTGGAAATTGACCGGGCCTATTTGGATGCGAACGGAGACCCGACCTCGTCGCTAAAGGATATTTCCTATTTCAGGCCAACCAACTACAATACCAATATTAAGGCCGGGATGGATTTTTATGCATCACCCAAAACAACCTGGGGCATCGTATACACCGGCAATATATCGCCCAGTCATGATAACAGCCCTGTAAACAGCCCGCTTTACGGCCAAAACGGCGCTTTGGATTCGACTATCAATACTAACAACACCTCCAAAAACAAATTTAACAGCAACGGCCTGAACGTAAACTATACCCATAAGTTTGACAGCACCGGCCACGAACTTACCTTCGATTTGGATTATATCCGCGATGTATCGGGCAGTAATCAGTTGTTTGTTAATAATACTTATTTGCCCGATGGCACCTTAACCAACTCGACGATGCTGACCGATAATTTGCCTTCTTACATCAATATTTACTCGGCGAAGGCCGATTACGCGCATCCCTTTAAAGGTAAGGCAAAGCTGGAGGCCGGCGTTAAAAGCAGCTATGTAAATACTGACAACGCCGCCAATTACTTTAACGTGGTGAATGGCGTAAGCACCATTGATTATAACAATACCAACCGGTTTTTATACAAGGAGAACATCAATGCGGCGTATGTTAATTTCAATAAAAACTTCAGCCGGTTTTCATTACAAACGGGCTTGCGGATAGAGAATACCAATGGCAATGGGCATCAGTTGGGCAACGCTGAAAAAGCCGACTCATCATTTATTAATCATTACACCAACTTGTTTCCAACCGCGTATTTTTCCTACAACCTGGATACGGCTGCTCATAACGTGCTGGTTGCTTCATACGGCCGCCGGATAGGCCGGCCCAACTACGGTAGCTTAAACCCCTTTACCTTTTTTGTGGACGAGTTCACCTATTTCTCAGGCAACCCTTTCCTGCGACCGCAGTTTACTGATAATTATAAACTGGCCTATAGTTTCAAGAGCCTGTTTACCCTTGCGTTCGCCTACAATTATACCACCGATGTTCAGGGTGAAACGATCCACCGTGACAGCGACGTATTTATCAGCACCAACGGCAATATAGGGCAGCAAAAAACGCTGGATTTTTCCGTTACCACCAATTTTCAGCCCACTAAATGGTGGTCGGTTAACCTGTATGCCGAGGTATATAAAAATACCTACCAGGGTGCATTTTATACTGGCTACCTCAACCAGTCGGAAGTTACCTTAGCGGGAAATGGCAATAACCAGTTCACAATATCACCCACCTGGAGCGCCGAAGTAAGCGGTTTTTTTGATACCGGTGGCACATACGGACAATTTGTTACGCTGCCCAAAGGCATGCTTAATGCGGCTATCCAAAAAAAAATATTGAATAACAAAGGCACCATCAAGCTAACTATGCAGGATATTTTGCACTCGTTTAGCCCAAGCGGCACCATCACCAATATTGTAGATGCCACAGCAACCTTCCACAACACCCTGGATACCCGGGTAGCAACCCTGGCATTTACCTATAGTTTTGGCAACTCAACCAACACCCCTCAAAAACGCGAAACCGGCGGCGCCGAGAGTGAACAAGGGAGGGCGCATTAATTGTATATAATCCATGTCCCGGCAGGGTCTGTCCAATGTTATTAAGCTAAGCGTATTGCTTTTTTACCCTCTTTCCGCAGTAGGCGAAGCGCGGGTCGAACAGCGCAGCGATGTCGGGGTGAGTAGACTCTGCGCCATGCATTTAAGCTAATGCCGCGCATATATTTTACTCACCCGGTCATCGCTTCGCTTGACCACCCTCCTATGTTTGTTGTTAATATCAAAGATAATAGATTAGCAAGATAAAAGTGAAGGGAAATGAGAGCGGATGGCCACCCAAACAACCATAAGGTATGTACAAAGAGAGATACCCGCCTCATTTCTTTTTGCTCTTTAGAGTTTGAACAGAATGTAAGGAATATTGCTAAGCATTATATCCAGGATATCCGTAAGGAGAAAAAACGAAGAAGAGCTATTCACTTTGTAACTATTTAAACAAAGTAACTGATGACAGAAATTTTAAAACAAGCGGCAGGCGTGGACGTGTCGCAAGACGAATTGGTTGTATCCCTGGGGCGGGTGACCAGATCACTCGAACCGGAAATTTATGCTTTCAAAACATTTGCCAATAAGCCGTCAGGTTTTGCGGCCCTGGAGGCATGGGTAAACAAGAATACAGATCAGCAGGTGCCAGTTCGGTTTGTGATGGAGGCCACAGGAGTTTATCATGAGAAATTAGCTTATTACCTGTCCGAACAGAACCGGGAGGTGAGCATTGTATTGCCCAATAAGATTTGCAATTTCGCTAAAACACTGGAAACAAAGACAATTACCGATAAGACCGCATCACAGGCCATATGCCGGTTCGGGCTGGAAAAGAAGCTATGTATATGGCAGCCGCCTAAAAAGATATTCAGGGATATAAAGCAGCTGATGCGTGAACGAGACCAAATAATAGCAGAACGTACCGTGGCCAAAAATCAACTGCATGCAGAAAATGCAGAAGCTTTTCCAAATAAGAGGAGCATTGCCCGGTTGAATGAACGTATCCAATTGTTCAACCGCCAGGAAAAGGAGATCAGGTATGAAATAGCAGAAATCATTAAACAGGATGAAGAACTTGTTGAAAGGATAAAGAATGTTACCACAATACCAGGCGTAGCTAAGCTTACTACCGTAATAGTTTTAGCAGAAACGAACGCTTTTGACCTGATTACAAGCAGAAAACAAGCATCCAGCTATGCCGGATTTGACATCGTAGAAAAGCAATCCGGAACATCAGTAAAAGGGAAGCCCAAAATGTCTAAAAGGGGAAACAGGCACTTACGCAAAGCCATGCATATGCCGGCATTAGCAGCCATAAGACATAATGAACGCTTTAAAGCGATTTTCGTCAGATTGGTATCCAAACATGGCATTAAGATGAAAGCGGCGGTAGCAGTACAAAGAAAATTGTTGGAGTTGATATATACCGTCTGGACGACGAATACTAAATATGATCCAAACTATTTACAAAAGATGATCGAAAATGATACGGCTACTTAAAAGAGTTAGAGCGGTAAACATCACAAAGATGAACCGCCCTAAACAGGCTAACATAAAGCCGCCTTAATAAAACAAAATTAAAAAATATTTGATAATTAACACAGAATCTCTCTTCGCCTGCGGCGGAAAGAGGGTTTGGAACATTGTTTTTTACCCTCTTTGCGACTTGTCGCAGAGGGACGACCAGCGAAGCGTAGTCGGGGTGAGTAAACTGCCCGCTATGCAATATGTGAAAGTTATTTTGAAAGTTTCGCTTAACAATTTACTTATAAAAAAGTCTCATTTTATTTTTTTGGCATCATGGGCGCCATTCTGGTAAAGCACCAGCTTGATTACCTGGCCTTTATCATCCTTAATAAATTCAACTTCGGCATCTACCGCTTTTAAAAAGAATTTATTTTGAGCTTCGGGGAAAATCTGCACCTTGCCCTGCCCTGTGCCCTGACCGAATAAATTGTTCCCTTCTTTTGTTATTGTTAAAATAAATTTGGGGGCAAGTTCATATTGGCCGGTATAGCTTTGCAAAACTGAGTCGGCTACAGTAACCGTTTTGATCACTTTGGAGTGGTTTAAATCTTTGAACCCATAAACCTTAGCTACACTGTTTACAATCTCGGGAATAATGGCGCCGCCATTTGCCGTATTTGTCATTACCACCACACCATTACCATCTTCAAGACTGCCGTAGTATTGGCTAATAAAGCCTTCGTCAACCCCGCCATGCTCAAAGTATTTTGTGCCGTCCGGGTAACTATCAATAAAAACGCCAAAAGCGGCGCTTTTATCAACGTATGGGGTAAGCCTTAAACTTGTCATTTGCTGGCTAAGCACTTTATGTGATTTGCCTGCATAAGCCAATTGGGTTTCTATAATATATTTGCAAAGATCAGTGGGATTTGTCCATAAACCCGCCGCTGCCTGCTCGGGGTATGTATGATATTTACCGGGCACTTCCTTGCCATCGGGATAATAGGCGGCTGATACCAATCCAGGGCTTTTATCGACAGGTGGCTGCTGATACGTGCTGGCCGTCATTCCCAATGGTTTCAATACATTATCGTACATATATTTATCATAAGGCTTATGGGTAACATCCATCACGATAAGTTGAGATATGGTAGTGCCGCCGCCAGAATATTCAAATTTAAGCCCCGGTGCGTACATGGAACGTACAGCAGGGGAATTAGCCGGTTTTTTGCCGTCAAGTACCTGTTCAAGTGTGGGTATAGTATCTCCTTTTTCATAACCGCCAAAACCATGTACGGTTAAACCTGCAGAATGGCTCAAAAGATTTGCTATGGTTATTTTTTTTCCTTTCGACAATGAATCGTACGGAAATTTCCAGCTTTGCAGGTAAGTATTGATATCAGTGTACAGATCGACCTTTTTGTCCTGCACCAGTTCAAGTACGCCAATACTGTTTAAAGATTTACTGATAGATCCGGCCTGGAAAAGTGTTTGGGTGGTTACCGGGATTTTAAGGCTGTCATCAGCCCATCCATAACCTTTTGCCCATTCAATTTTATAGTTATGGATAATGGCTATACTCACCCCTTGTATGTGGTAATAAGTCATCCGGCCTTTTAACGTCCATGTGGAATCACCTTCTGCCTGGATATTTGCAACAAGGTTTGTTTCAACCTGCCTGATTTTTTCGGCGGTATCAATGGTTTGCGCACCAGCGCTTAACCGGGTAAAGAATACAAATGCAAAAACGGATAATAAGGCAGATGATCGCATAAATAATGAACTATTCGTTAATGCCAACTAAGGTAGGAATAAAGATTTAGATGGCATTACGTCAATAAAAGACAGGGAAAATTAGTTTGGCTTTATTTATAAAAATCTCACCACCCCAATACGATTTTATCCTCGTAGCTTAAGTTAAGATCGTCTTCGGCTTTAGATTTTGTCGGCCTTATCCAGATAAAATAAAGCACATTGAGCCCAATTAAAATTAAATAAAATGCATTCCCGGTAAGCATATAACTCACTATTCCAAATAATGAAGGTCCTTCTGCAAGTGCAAACCTTGTGATCAGTGCGGTTTGATAACCCTGTGTTTTTTCAATCAATAGTTGTTTACCGGCGAATTTGGCAACCTGCTGCTTAAATACAAAGGTACCACCTAATATTCCAAATAAAATAAGGAATGGCACTGCATAAAAGAATGGGTCATTGCCCGCCTTTAAATTAATGGCAGTGCTATTAGTTATAGAAAAAACCGTTATTCCAAATAAAACCTGGCCAATAAGCAAAGCAAAGTGAATAATGGTTATGACTTTAAAAAATGCCGGGTTAGGTTTAATGGAAGTATCGTTGCTGTACATAATGCTTATAATTGAAAACTAAGCTACAATTATTTTCGACAGGATAAAGTGAAACACTTAATAGTTGAGATCAATGTATTAAAACAGCAAGAAATATTTCTTGGATTTAATGGTGGCCCGGATTATTATAATTTGCCGGCGGTGTAGAAACGATCTCGCCAAATTCATTAACATAAGCAAGCTCCATATCCCCGCCTGCTGAGTTTTGCTGGCGATCGAGTTTACGTTGTTCTTTATCTTCTTTCCTTTTCTGTTTATTTTTTTCGAGTTGCTTCTTCATGAAGGTAGCCTGTGATTTTGCCATGATGCTGTTATTAAAGTTAAAAGGCCTTTGAGCTGTATGTGCTATTCCGGGCCGGGGGAGCCCGAATGTATATCAAACAAGCATAATTTTGCTAAGGTAACAAAAAAACTGGACAGTGATTTTATAGCACCCTCTTTTGGGTGACATTCCGCAATAAAAAATCCTCTATCCCTCTTGCCAATCCAAATAATTATTATTTACTTTGAAACACAAAGTACTTTTACAGTTATGATTGGTTTCAATAAATCCTATTTCCTTCTTTCCCTATTCCTGCTGGCAATTGAGCTATACACCGGCATTTATATGCACGATGCTATTATACGCCCTTTCGGCGGTGATTTTTTGGTGGTGATTTTGCTGTACTGCCTGGTGAAAAGCTTTCTCAATTCACCTGTTTTGCTCACTGCCTGCTGGATATTGGTTTTTGCGTACGCCGTTGAGGTATCGCAGTATTTTCACTTTGTACACCTGCTTGGGCTGCAACATTCTAACATGGCAAAAATACTGCTTGGCACTTCATTTTCGTTCATTGATATGGGTATGTACACACTGGGTATCCTGCTGGTAATTATTGTTGAAAATTTGCGGGCCAGTCTAAATAAATTTTAATGAAAGCATTATTTGTACAAAAAGGTTCAATTGTCAGGAAAATATGGGGCAGGGCTGATACCTGTTTATTTATCTTCGCAGGCGCTGCGGCCGAATTTGCTTTGAACAAGGCCGTCGACTGGCTTTATTTTACCGGCCGCCTCCCGGCCGATCCACTGGGCAGGCTGTTTTCAACGGTAACTTATGCTCATAAAATAATTTTTTCGGAAGAAGATGCTGCATTGCGTGCTATAGACCAGATAACCGCCATACATAAAGATGTTGAAAAAAACCGCGACGCCCAAATACCTGATTGGGCATACAGGGATGTATTATTTTTACTGATTGGTTATTCCATCAGCTCCTTCGAACTGCTCGACCGAAAACTTTCCGATGCCGAAAAAGCTGAAATATTCAACGTTTTTTACCGTGTTGGGGTGAGAATGCAGTTGGTCGGCTTGCCTGGTAATTTTACAGAATGGATGGTGATGCGGGAAGATCACCTGCAACAAAATCTCAACAGCAGTGAATTTACTATCGATTTATACCATCAATATAAAAAACACCTGGGCGCTATTAGGTTTGTTATTTTAAAACAAGTGCAGTTGCAACTCGTCCCGTTAAGGGTAAAAAAAATGCTCCCCATTGACAAAATCACCTGGTCAATACCTTTTATCTGGCTGTATAAACTTTTTAAGGCCATAAAACTTGAAGGGCCCTTAAAAAATGCCTTACTCCCTTCAAAATATAAAGCGGAGATTAATAAGTTAGATGTTGATGTGGTGAATGGTGAGTAGTGAATGGAAATAACTAACCCAATAAACTTAATCAACCATTTTATAGTACAAAATAAAAAAACCTTTTGTGAGGGAGCGCAACCAACTTTATAAACAAGCTGGAAGATTTTATCCCTGGTTTAAGTTTATCAAATGTGGGGCATCCATTGATAAACTTAAACCGGGGCAAATCAAGCATCGAAGCTTAACATAGTTTAGGTTAAATAAACTCCATTTAAAAAAAAAGAAATAAATCTTGTTGCTTTAACCTTTCTTTTAAACTACCAGCCTGAACCTTTTTTGGCATTGCCGTTCTTTATATGCTCTTCGGCCGTTGCTTTTCCCATAATCGCAGCCATTTTATTGCCTGCAGCATCTGTTCCTGTTGCAATGTACCTGCCTGATTTAATGTCAATAACAGGATCGATCATTGGTACATTCTTTGTTTTTGTTTTTACTGAATAAGCAGTAATACCGTTTGTTGTTGCCATGATAAGTTTTTTTGTTTTTTTAAAGTTAACCCTTGTTGGGGCAATTTGTTTTTATAAATGGTTTTGTTTGTTATAATTTGTAGAACGATAACAAGCAGGCAAGATATATAATTATGCTTAACAAACAAGATAGTTTAAATAATTGTTATTAACACATTGCCAAATACTGCACACTATTATTAATATTTGTAAGTATTAACATTAAATGTTAGTTTAACACCGTAAAAAATTACTGCCAATAACTAAAAAACATAAGCAATCATGAGAAACAGAGATTCAAGTATCCTTTACTGTGTATTAGGGATATATTCATTAATGGTAAGCTGGCATTATAACCACAACCTTATCATCCTTTTAATCAGCTATATATTTTGGCCGATATATCTTATTTATGAATTACTTATTGGGCACCTTTCACATGGCTTGTGGAAAGAAATACCAATGTCATACTTTAAATAGCATAGTGAGTGGTGAATTGTGAGTAATAAACCACTCATTATTTACTACTCACCACTCACAATTCACTACTCACCACTCACCATTTGTTAAATTGTGTAAAAAAACCAGTACCTATTATATTAATCTTAGCTAAAAGTCGTTCTTTTGCTAAATAAACATATATGAAGAAAATTTCACTTATTGCTACCTTGTTATTAGCGGTTTTATTACTGCAAAAATGTAAAAAAGATACTGTAACAGCTACTGCCACCTCAAGCACTACACTATTCGCGACTATTAATGACACTTTGTGGAATGCGGATACAATAAAAGCCTCCCTTACTTATAATTCAGCTGCAAAAAGCAAAGTGTTTGCTTGTACTGGGATAGCTAACAATAAAGAGATAAATTTTTCATGTACACAAACTAATGCTATTAATACAGCAGGTTTTCCTTTAAGCACTTTTAATGCTGATGCAGCAGGAAATAATACGTTTTCCTTTTTTATGGCACAAAAAAACCCCGCCGGTAATTATGTACTTGTACAGCAGGGCGCAGTTGCGCCAGGTTCGGGTAATATCACCGTAACCGCCGTCGATTCTGTTAAAAAGTTGATAACAGGGATATATGCATTCACTTCAATACAAAACAATTACGACAATAATGGCAATATTATTTCTGTAACTGTTTCACAGGTATCGGCGGGGGCATTTAATGCTATGCCTTATACCTTTACAAGCAATTAATTTTTAAGCAAAAATCTTTTTAGCCTATAATATTAAACCAATGCAATATCATTTTGCGGTTTAATATTACAGGCTTCTCTTTTTTAACGCTTTATGTACATTCCCGGCATTTTTGCCCATTAAAAACCCAAATCTGATTATTTTCAGGAATTGTTACCTTTGCCAAAATTTTATTAAATGCCTGAAAAATATAAAGCTGTTTTTTTAGACCGCGACGGAGTGCTGAACCAGGAAATGGGTGATTATGTATGCCGGCTTGAGGATTTTCATATCCTGGATAACTTTGACCCCCTTAAAACATTGCAGGACAGAGGCTATCTGCTGGTGGTTGCCACTAACCAGGGGGGCCTTGCCAAAGGTTGGTATAGTGAAAACGAATTAGCTAAAATGCACAGCCATTTAAAAGTAGAATATCAAAAACATGGCATAGTGATCACTGATATTTTTTACTGCCCGCACCATCCTGATTTTACCGGCGACTGCGACTGCCGCAAGCCAAAACCTGGTTTATTGCTGCAAGGGATTGAAAAATACGATATCGATCCGGCAAGATCATACTTTATTGGCGATCGTGAACGGGATATGGAAGCTGCAGCCGCTGCCGGCGTTCAAGGCATTTTAATTGATAGTAACCAGCCTTTAAGTGAAGTGCTGGACTTGATTGATTAATTTTTAGTCCGAAAGTCCGGAAGTCGGGAAGTCCGAAAGAAGAATTTTATCTTTACCGGCAAAACGACATTACAACCTTTCAACTTTATAACGTTACAACAAAATAAAGCCCATGAAGCCAACCCGCTATCTAAATAATCTCGATTCATTTATAGCTGCTTGCATTGGTTTTTATGTTATTTATTTATACACCAAATACAGTGGTGTCGGCCTTTCGCCAGATTCAATTATGTATGCCAGTACGGCAACAAATATCCAGGCGCATGCCTCATTGCTTACTTTCAATAAAACACCCCTTGTATTTTTCCCGGTTTTTTATCCTTTTTTCCTTGGCATAATCCAGTTTTTTTCCGGGACTGATCCGATAAAAGCAGGGGCGATGATTGATGCTTTCCTGTTTGCCGCTGTAATATTTACCAGTGGATGGATCATGTCAAAATTCGTGGCACATTCAAGAATATATAAGTGGATAATACTTATCGCCATCATCCTAAGTCCGGGTTTACTTGAAATCTATACTTACTTATGGTCCGAAACTTTATTTATACCGGAAATCTTATTTTTTATCATCGCCTACTGGCGATATATGCAAACCCACACTACTAAAGCCCTTGTGCTTGTGGCAATAATTGCGGCAATAAGCTGTATCACGCGTTACGCAGGTGTTACCATTATAGGTGCCGGCTGTTTAATGCTGTTGCTGGATAATCAATTGCCTGTACGCAAAAAATTGGGTCACCTGGTACTGTTTGGCATGTTATCGCTCTCTTTATTAATAGGGAACCTTATACTTAACAGCCATTCAACAGGCTTAAGTACCGGTACGCGTGAGCCTTCAATTACGCCTTTTGCCGATAACCTTTATTATTTTGGAACCGTTATTTGTGATTGGGGAAGCCTCAGCAAACAGGCTTATCCCTTTTCCGGGCTCATCACTTCAATAATTTTGGTGACCTTGATAGCTATTTTGGTTTGGAAAACGTACAAAGGCCGCATTAACAGCTATGAAAATATTGTAATCGCCTTTGCCATTGTTTATGGCCTTTTTATTGTTATATCAGCAAGCATATCGCGGTACGAACGTATAAACAGCCGCTTGCTGGCCCCTATGTTTATCCCGCTGTTAATTGCCTGTACAAGTTGGGTGCCCGATGTTTTGATCCTTGTAAAATCAAAAGCAAAATATGCGCTTGCAGGTTTAACTATTATATTAATGCTGACTTTTGAGTATTTCACCTATCAAACCGATTGGCAGCGTTATGATGATGAAAACGATTACGGCGTACCGGGCTACAGCGATGATGACTGGAATAAATCGGAATTTGTGGTTTATCTTAAACAACATAAAAAAGTGTTTAAACCGGGTGTCCCAATTTTTACCGATGCCAATGAAGCTGTCTATTTATTTACCGGCATGTCATCTGAATTAATACCTCATAAATTTTTTAAAGCCGACGTACAAAAATTCTATGCAAATAAAAGCTTTTATTTAGTTTGGTTTGATAACCTTTATAACGCCGAACTGGTTAGCTTACCGGATATAATGAAAAATAAGAAGCTGGTTAAAATAGGGTCTGCAAAAGAGGGGGAAATTTATTATTGTGATGGGAAATAATATCCATGCGATTTAGATTTTACAACTTTTAAAAGTTGTAAAATCTTTAGTGTGTTAATTAACATTTTGATAATCATTATGGCAACAAAATATATTTTGATTTTACAAACAACTCCCTATATTTGCACCACTAATCTATAGTTTTACTATACAAAAAATGAACGGTTATACTTTACATCATCTTCAACTCCACCATCACCACCATGTGGTGATCAGATAATGTATGTTTCTACGCGAAATAACAAAGCCCGTTTATACTTTTTATTATAGTCCTCTTAAAAACAATCAGTGAAAACACTAAAAATTGCCATCCAGAAATCTGGTCGGCTAAACGAAAAATCTGTCGAATTATTAGAACATTGCGGCTTAAGCTTCGAAAACTACAAAAGCTCACTTATCTCGCCGGTATCAAACTTCCCGCTCGAAATTCTTTTCCTGCGCGACGATGATATCCCCGAATACGTACAGGATGGTATTGCCGACCTGGGCATTGTTGGTGAAAACGTGATAAACGAAACCGAAGTTGAGGTCAGTTATTTGCAAAAGTTGGGATTTGGTAAATGCTCTTTAAAAATTGCCGTACCAAATAACAACACTATCCAGCAGCTTAGCCACCTTAATGGTAAAGCAATAGCCACAACCTACCCCGTTATTTTAGGAAAGTTTCTAAAAAAACATGACATCCAGGCCGATATACGCACCATATCTGGTTCGGTTGAAATATCACCCGGCCTGGGCTTAAGCGATGCCATTTGCGACCTGGTATCTACAGGTGGTACGCTTAAAAGTAATGGCTTAGTTGCTTTCGCGGATGTAATGTCATCCGAAGCAGTATTGATAGGCACAAAAGGGTCTGAACATTCAGACTTAGTGAAGGAATTGATACAGCGTGTCCAATCTGTTTTGCGGGCAAAGGAAACCAAATACGTAGTATTAAATGTTTATAGGGATAATTTAGCGGCAATTACCGCATTATTACCGGGTGTTAAAAGCCCTTCAGTTGTACCTTTAGCCGAAGAAAACTGGGTGGCCGTACATACCGTAATACCGGAACGTGATTTTTGGGACAGGATAAGCCAGCTAAAACAAGCCGGCGCACAAGGCATTGTAGTAATGCCGATTGAGAAGATTATTTTATAGTTGGCAGTTGCCAGTGCGCAGTTAGCAGTTTGCCTTTGGGTGAGCTTTCAACTGCAAACTGCCAACTTAAAACTGCAAACTGCTATGAAGCGATACAACTATTCAGATTTAACTAAAACAGACATTCAAAACCTGGTTCAGCGGAACGTTGATCCGGCGAACGAGATACGTGCTATAGTTGAAGAAATTATCGGACATGTAAAGGATCATGGCGACAGTGCTTTGCTTGATTATGCCCTTAAGTTTGATAAAGTTGATCTGGATAAACTTTATTTAGATAAAGATGAATTAACCGCTATTGCTTCCACAGTTTTACCTGAGCAAAAAGCAGCTTTAGAAACCGCTTACAACAACATCCATAAATTTCATAGTGTACAACTAAAAGCTGAAGACAAGATAGAAACGATGCCCGGCGTAACCTGCTGGCGCGAAGCAAGACCGATTGAAAAAGTTGGTTTGTATATCCCCGGCGGCAGCGCCGTTTTGCCAAGCACTTTTTTAATGCTGGGTATTCCTGCACGTATTGCAGGCTGCCATGAAATTGTGGTTTGTTCGCCCCCGCAAAAAAATGGCAAGGTAAATGCTTTTATCGCTTATGTAGCCCTGCTCCTCGGTATTGATAAAATATACCTTGCAGGCGGCGCACAAGCCATAGCAGCAATGGCTTATGGTACCGAAACCATTGCCAAAGTGGATAAGATATTTGGCCCTGGCAACCAGTTTGTTACCAAAGCAAAAACAATCATACAATCAACCACTACAACGGCTATTGATATGCCCGCCGGGCCGTCAGAAGTATTGATAATTGCCGATGAAACTGCGAACCCTGTTTATGTGGCCGCTGATCTGCTGGCGCAAGCTGAACATGGTATGGACAGCCAGTCGATTTTAGTTTGTACATCCGGTAAAATAGCTGATGAAGTTTTAGTTGAAGTAGAAAAGCAGGTACCTGTTTTACCCCGTGCGGAGATCGTGAAAATAGCGTTGGAAAACTCCTATATCGTAATAACAACTACCTTGGATGAAGCGATGCAGTTCAGCAATCAATACGCACCCGAGCATTTGATACTTGCAACTGCTCCCGATAGCTATCGGGACTACGAGCTACAAACCACGAACATTCTAAACGCCGGTTCAGTTTTCCTGGGTAATTTAACACCGGAAAGCGCAGGGGATTATGCTTCTGGAACAAACCATACTTTGCCCACGAGCTCATATTCGAGGGCATATTCTGGCGTTTCGGTTGATTCCTTTGTAAAGAAAATCACCTTTCAGCATATCACACTTGAAGGAATTGAAAACATAGGGCCAACAGTTGAGATATTAGCTGAGTTGGAAGGTTTGCATGCGCATAAGAATGCTGTGAGCTTGAGAATGAAAAAATAAATTATATAAGCTTGTCATTGCGAGGCACGAAGCAATCGCGAACTATATATGGAGATTATGCATAGTGGACATACATAGTTTGCGATTGCTTCGTGCCTCGCAATGGCAAGGTGGTTCAAACGTTGACAAAAAGGATTAAAAGAACATGTTCAGTATAAACAACATACTTAGAGATAACATCAAAAACCTTGTCCCTTACTCCTCCGCGCGCGATGAGTACCAGGGAGAGGCGAGTATATTTTTGGATGCGAATGAAAATTCGTTTGGTTCGCCATTGGAGCAGCAATTTAACCGCTATCCTGACCCCCTGCAATACCAGGTTAAAAAGCGTTTAAGCGATATAAAAGGTGTACCCGTACGTAATATATTTTTAGGCAATGGCAGCGACGAAGCTATTGATATTCTTTTCCGTAGCTTTTGTAACCCCGGTGTTGACAACGTAATTTTAGTACCGCCTACCTATGGCATGTACCAGGTTTCGGCCAATATTAATGACGTGGAAGCGCGCAAGGTTCCGCTTACTGAAGAATTTCAGCTTAATCTGGAGGGCATTGCAGAGGCCATTGACATGCATACCAAACTGATATTTATCTGCTCGCCAAATAATCCTACAGGTAATTCTATTGACCGTGCCGATGTGGAAACACTGCTGGCAAATTTTAGCGGTATTGTAGTGGTTGATGAGGCTTACATCAATTTTAGCCGTCAAAAAACTTTTATACAGGAACTAACCGAATACGCTAACCTTGTGGTTTTGCAAACACTCAGCAAAGCATGGGGTTTGGCAGGGTTGCGTGTAGGAATGGCTTTTGCAAGCGAAGAAATTATAGAGGTAATGAATAAGGTTAAACCGCCTTATAACGTCAACGAAGCTTCGCAGCAATTGGCTTTGCAGGCGCTGGCCAACATAGACCAGGTAAATAGCTGGATAAAAGAAACACTGATCCAAAGGGATAGATTAGTGCTGGGATTAAAAGATTTTGATTTTGTAGTAGATATCTACCCATCCGACGCTAACTTTATCCTCGTAAAAACAACCGATCCAAGGGGTATTTATAATTTTTTAGTACAAAAAGGCATAATCGTACGCGACAGATCAAAGGTTGAATTATGTGAAGGATGCCTGCGCATAACCGTGGGAACGCCGGATGAAAACAATATATTACTCCAAACTTTACAAGATTATAAATGAGCAAGCTGCAGAAAATACTATTTGTTGACCGCGATGGCACCGTTATAAAAGAGACTGCTGATGAACAGATAGACTCGTTTGATAAACTGGAGTTTTACCCAGGCGCTTTGCAATACCTGCCCAAAATTGCTACAGAACTTGATTATGAATTGGTAATGGTAACCAACCAGGACGGTTTAGGAACGGCCTCGTACCCTGCCGATACTTTTTGGCCCGTGCAAAACTTCATTATCAAAACATTGGCGAATGAAGGGGTTATATTTTCAAATGTTTGTATCGACAGGACATTTCCATCAGACAATGCCCCTACCCGCAAACCGGGAACAGGTATGCTTACCCAATATTTTGATACCGAAAAATATGATTTGAAGGGCTCTTATACTATCGGCGACAGAAAAAATGACGTATTGCTTGGCTATAACCTGGGAGCAAAAGCAATTTGGCTGAATGATAACTCAAATTTGGGCAGTCATGAGTTTAGCGGAAAAGCTGAAGAAGATGCAGTAAAAAGTACAGTTGCGCTGGAAACCACCGACTGGCAAAAGATATATGAGTTTTTAAAACTGGGCGAGCGGGTTATTGAGCACCGCCGCAGTACGAAAGAAACAGATATCTATGTAAAATTAAATCTTGACGGGAAAGGTGACGCAAAAGTATCAACAGGTCTTCATTTCTTTGACCACATGCTTGACCAGATCGCCCGTCATGGCAGCATAGACCTTGAAATTGTAGCTAATGGGGACCTGCATATTGATGAGCATCATACTATTGAAGACACGGGAATCGCTCTTGGCGAGGTTTTTGCAGCAGCTTTAGGTAATAAGAAGGGCATTGAGCGTTATGGCTTTTGCCTGCCGATGGATGATTGCCTGGCACAGGTAGCTATCGATTTTGGTGGAAGAAATTGGATTGTATGGGATGCTGTATTTAAAAGAGAAAAGATTGGTGAAATGCCGACAGAAATGTTCTTTCATTTTTTCAAATCATTTTCTGATGCGGCAAAATGCAATTTAAATATAAAAGCCGAAGGCGAAAATGAACACCATAAAATTGAAGCCATATTTAAAGCTTTTGCCAAAGCAATAAAAATGGCAGTTAAAAGGGACGTGAACAATATGGTTTTACCTAGTACGAAGGGAATGTTGTAGGGCCCCCTAACCCCCTAAAGGGGGAATTTTTGATTAGCATGGACGAAATAAAAAATTTCATAGAGACTAATAAGGCTATCCCGCCAAAAAGCTCCCCCTTTAGGGGGCGGGGGGGGATAGGAATTATCAACTACGGCGCAGGTAACATTTTCTCATTAACAGCTGCTCTTGAGCGGTTGGGGATTGCCTACGACATGATTAATAAGGAAGAAGATTTTGAGCAGTTTGACCGTTATATTATACCCGGCGTGGGCCATGCAGGGGCAGCAATGAATAAATTGGAGCAAACCGGGCTTGTACCGGCTATAAAATCGCTTACCAAACCTACTTTAGGCATTTGTGTGGGTATGCAGTTGCTAACCTCGTATTCAGAAGAAGGCAGTTCAAATCTCCTGGATATCTTCCCTATAAAAACCTTAAAATTTGCAAACAATACTGAATATAAAGTACCGCATACCGGGTGGAACACGGTGTATCCAGAAAAAGAAAATCCACTATTTGAAAATATTCCTAACGGTTCACACTTTTACTTTGTACATTCATACTTTATTGAGTATAATATTGTATATACTTTATCATCCACAACTTACAATAATAAGTTTTCGGCATCAATTTGGCGGGATAATTTCTATGGGGTACAGTTCCATCCCGAAAAATCAGGCGCTTATGGTGAAACCCTACTAACAAACTTTTCAAAAATTTAAAAACATGTATATTATTCCTGCAATTGATATTTTAGATAAAAAAGTGGTGCGCTTACGTGAGGGGGATTATAAGCAGGTAACTGAATATGATGTTACCCTGGAGGAAATGATAGAAAAGTACCAGTCGAACGGTACACATTTCATCCACATTATTGATTTAAACGGGGCAAAAAACGATTTCTCCAATCAGCAGTACCTTTTTGATGTAATCCGCAAAACTGATATGCAAGTGCAATATGGAGGCGGCATCCGCAGTATTGACAAAGTTAAAGAACTGATAGATGCGGGCGTTCACCGGGTCATTGTAGGCACGCAGGCGCTTACAAATCCACCTTTCCTGAAAGAATTAAGCAAAGCGATATGCGGCCGCGACAAATGTTCGGACCAGGTTGTGATAGCCATTGATGTACTTGATGAAGTGATCAAATACTCCGGCTGGATGGAAAGCTCACCAATTAAACTGATGGATTATGTTGATAAATGCTTGCAATTAGGTTTTTTCCGCTTTTTATGCACCGACATTGGTAAAGACGGCAAACTCGGCGGCGCAGGCATTGAGCTTTATGAGAAGTTGCTCGACCATTCCCCTTTTATTAAACTGATTGCTTCCGGGGGCGTTAGCTCTATGGATGATATTGAAAAGCTTAGCAATATTAAGGTTGAATCCTGTGTTGTTGGCAAAGCTATTTATGAAGGCCATATCAGCATAGAAGATGTAAAAAACTGGAATTTGGAATCTCTTATCTCAATATAAGCCCCCTAACCCCCTAAAGGGGGAACTATAGTTTAATATGAAAAAACAAATGTTTATGGGTGCGAGCGATCTGATATTTAAGAACGCGGCAGTACTTAGAAACAACCTGACCCCTGCAGAGATGTTACTTTGGGGGCATTTAAAAGGTAGTCAGCTTGGCTCAAAATTCAGAAGACAACATCCATTAGGTATTTATATTGCTGATTTCTATTGTCACCAACATAAAATAGTGATTGAACTTGACGGCAGCATACATAATCTTCCGGAAATCGCAATACATGACTTAGAGAGACAAATTAATATAGAAAACGACGGCGTTAAAGTTCTTCGTTTTAAAAATGATGAAATATTCAATCAATTAGAAAAAGTATTGGACAAAATTAAACAAGCGATAAGCTCCCCCTTTAGGGGGCGGGGGGGGCTGTCAAAAAGAATAATCCCCTGTTTAGACGTTAAAGATGGCCGCACTGTAAAAGGCGTAAATTTCGTTGACCTGCGTGATGCAGGCGACCCGGTTGAGCTTGCCTGGAATTATTCGCGGCAGGGAGCTGACGAATTGGTATTTTTGGACATCACTGCTACGCACGAACGGCGTAAAACAATGGTGGAGATGGTTAAAGCCGTGGCGAGGCAAATAAATATTCCGTTTACCATAGGCGGGGGGATTACTGAAATTGCGGACGCCGATGCGCTGCTAAATGCAGGGGCTGATAAAATATCCATCAATTCGGCGGCTGTGCGCAACCCTGAATTTATTGACGAACTGGCGAAAGCATTTGGCGTTCAGTTTGTGGTGGTTGCAGTTGATACCAGGCTGATTGACGGGTTTAATATCGTACATTTAAATGGCGGCCGGATACCAACTGAAAATGAAACATTGCATTGGATAATGGAGGCTGAAAGCCGTGGCGCCGGTGAGATATTGTTAACTTCGATGGATCATGATGGCACAAAAAACGGTTTCGATAAAAGTTTATTAAAATTGGTTAATGATGCGGTTGGCATCCCGGTAATTGCATCCGGAGGTGCAGGTTCAGTTCAGCATTTTGTAGATGTATTTGAGCAAACTAATGTTGACGCCGCACTTGCAGCTTCGGTATTTCATTACGGTGAGATATTGATACCGGATTTGAAAAGCGTATTGAGAAAAAATAATATAGAGGTAAGGGAAGTATAAAGAACAAGATGAATATCGATTTCAACAAAACAGACGGCCTTGTACCGGTAATAATACAGGATGAGCAAACATTAGAAGTGCTGATGCTTGGCTATATGGACCAGGGAGCCTATGATAAAACGGTCGCCGAAAATATCGTTACTTTTTTCTCGCGCTCAAAAAATCGCTTATGGACAAAAGGTGAAACAAGCGGTAATTACCTGCATGTAAAAAGCATAAATATCGATTGTGATAATGATACCCTGCTGATAAAAGTTAAAGCTGACGGCCCAACCTGCCACACGGGATCGCGGAGTTGCTTTAAAACTGATTATAATCAAAACTTTATATTAAAGTTAGAAGAGATAGTTGACGACAGGTACACCAATCCCAAAGAAGGATCCTACGTCAATAAACTTCGCAGTAAAGGGCTTAATAAAATTGCTCAAAAAGTAGGTGAAGAAGCCGTTGAAACAGTAATAGCCGCGTTAAACGAAACAGAAACAGACTTGATAAATGAATCCTCCGACCTGGTTTTTCATCTGCTTGTTTTGCTCCGCGAAAAAGGCCTGAATCTTGAAACCATAGCAAAGAATTTGGAAGAAAGGCATAAATAGTTTTTTGGTTCATAGATCATAGTTCATGGTTCATAGTAGAAAAGAGCATGAACTTTTTCCATCAACTATGAACCATCAATTGGGCCGAAATTCGGCTATGAACTATGAACTATCAACCATGAACTAAAAATGATCTCCGTAAAAAAAACAGCTGAACTAAACGGCCACGGTAACCCGGTATTTACGCTGGGGCTTTCGCAAAAGCCGGGGATATTATTTACCGGGGGTAATGATAAGGGACTGGTTGAGTGGAGTTTAAAAAACTATGCTTTTATAAAAGTGCTGTTTCCGGTCAATGCTTCCATTTATGCGATACATTGCCCTGTTGGTTTCCCACTTTTATTTACCGGTTTGCGTAATGGTGATGTGCTTATATTTGATTTTATAAAACAGCAATTACTTGCACCATTAAAACATCATAAAAGACCGGTGTTTGATATTAAATCTATTAACAATAAGCAGGAATTATTAGTGGCATCGGAAGAGGGAACAGTTTCAGTATGGAGCCTTAAAACCCTGGAGCTTTTGCACACAATCAAAGTTTCGGATGATACCATAAGGTGCATCAGCATTTCATCAGATGAAAAGCGGGCTGCATTTGGCTGCCGGAGTAACGAGATAAAAATTTACGACCTTGAAGATTATACTTTGGTAAAAACCCTTCATGGACATACCATGTCGGTTTTTTCGCTTCAATATTCCCATGATGGTAACTATTTGGTATCAGGCGGTCGCGATGCCCAGGTAAAGATATGGGATGCGTTGTCGTACGATATAGTACATAATATCCCCGCCCATTTATTTGCAGTGAATTGTATTGCTTTTCACCCAGTTTTGCCTTATTTTGCTACCGCCAGCATGGATAAGAGCATAAAAATATGGGGGGCGGATGATTTTAAACTGTATAAAATCATTAGCCGGGAAAAGGGTTACGAAAGTCATGCATTATCTATCAACAAAATTGCATGGAACGGTGATCAGCTTATTTCTGTTAGTGATGATAAAAGGATAATCATTTGGGATATCGGTTTCAATGATTAAAACATCCGCTTAATAGTCCTTAATTTGTGGGTATAACGCTTTGATTCTTCCGAAAAAATGCCCTTTTCATCAATAGAGTCAATCTTAACTTTTCCTGAAGCATGAATAATTTTCTCGTTGTTCAGTAAAATCCCCACATGGATAATTTTACCTTCCATATTCTCAAAAAAAGCAAGGTCGCCTAATTTAGTCTCGTGCAATGAATTTACGGCGTACCCTTGTTCCGCCTGCTGGCTGGCGTCACGCAACAGGTTTATTCCCTGTAATTTTAAAACAGCCTGTGTAAAGCCGGAGCAATCTATTCCAAAATGTGTGCGCCCGCCCCATAAATAAGGTGCATTTAAAAATGATGTAGCAGTAGCTGCAATATTTTCGGTTTCGCCTATTTCACCTATTATTTCAAACTTCTCATCGCCAATGTGACAGGTGGTACCTTCTAAAAAGGCAAGTGAGCTGCCCATTGGTAAATACAAAATACTGTTATTGGTTATTTTCCAGGCTTGCGTAACGGCCCGGAAAGTTAAAGGGGGCGGTGTTTGTTTAAACCTTTTGAAGGCCATGTGCCCCAGCATTATGAATTGCAGGCGCCCTATCCAGCCCGGGTAATTATCATGGGCAGTAATTATTCTTACCCAATTTTCTTTCCATTCGGCAATTTCAAATATCTCCCCAAATAAAACTTGCGATACCTGTTCGCTCCTGTCATTTGCTTCTGCCCTCAATGGGATTACCGAAAGATTACAAATACCGTATTCCATAAAATCAGGCTGTTTAGGAAACCCGGGGTCGTAGTTTCATTTTACAAAAAAAGGGAAAGTATTGATATACTATCCCTTTATATTAAATATAGCAAAAATGTTACTCATTAATATGTAACCACTCTTTTTTAGCGAGCAGCTCTTCTTTTGTTTCACGCACATCCTCATCATCAACACAGCAATCAACAGGGCAAACAGCTGCACATTGCGGCTCATCATGAAAACCGACACATTCGGTACACTTGTCAGGAACGATATAATAAATATCATCAGACAATGCAGCTTGTGTTTCCTCCGCATTTAATGTGTTGCCATCGCCAAAATCAATCAGCCCTTTTAAATCCGTGCCATCCGAAAAACGCCATGCGGCCCCGGCATCATAAATAGCATTATTAGGGCACTCAGGTTCGCAAGCTCCACAGTTTATGCATTCATCGGTGATTTTAATCGCCATATTTCTTAATATCTTATAATCTCAATTAACTTTGCCCGCAATTACAGGCACGCAAATATAACAAAAAAAGGTTTTATGGTTTTCAAACCATACCATATATATGTCAAAATTTAATAGAACACAGTTATTAAGCGCATTTTCAGAACTCGGGTTACAATTATTAAACCCAAATGAACAATTATCCGAAATTATAAACGACGAGAAGCATTATAATGCCTGGTTTACACCTGAAAGCGTTTTACAGGCCGTAACGGCCATCGGCAAAATGCTTAACCCAAAAAGTTTAGGGGAATGGCTCGATAAATATTCAGTCCCCCAAAACGAACACGATAAAAGGGTTGGCTTAATACTGGCCGGAAATATACCGCTTGTTGGTTTTCATGATGTATTGTGTGTATTGGTAAGCGGGAACCACGCCCTCATCAAAGCCTCCGTTCAGGATACCCGGCTAATTAAATATGTCTTACAAATGCTGATTAATATTGATGGCAATTTTGCCGGTCAATATAGTTTTGTGGAGCGATTAGAGAATTTTGATGCAGTAATTGCAACCGGCAGCAATAACACCTCTCGCTATTTTGAATATTATTTTGGCAAAGTGCAGCACATTATCCGCAAAAATCGCAATAGCCTGGCGTTGTTAACAGGTTACGAAACCGAGGAGCAACTCTTTGCGCTTGGCCACGACATATTTGATTATTACGGATTAGGCTGCCGTAATGTATCAAAACTGCTGGTGCCCGAAAGTTATAATTTTAATTTCTTTTTTGAATCGATAGAAGCTTACCAGCCTATTATTAATCATCACAAATACAATAATAATTACGACTATAACAAATCCATTTACTTAGTAAACAGCGATAAACATTTTGATAATGGGTTTTTGTTACTAAAAGAGGATGAAAGACTTGCGTCACCGCTGGCTGTTTTGTATTATGGATATTATACAGATATTTCATCAGTGCAGACATCGCTTGAAGCTGAAAGCGATAAAATACAATGCATTGTTAGCACTGCGCCTTTACAGATAAAAACAGAGGTTGTTGATTTTGGCATGAGCCAGCAGCCTGCGTTGTGGGATTATGCGGATGGGGTGGACACGATGGAATTTTTGTTAACCGTGTAGAGACACAATACTTGTGTCTCCCGCGTTTAAACTGTATCTTAAAATATTCAGAGAAACAAAGTATTGTGTCTCTACTGGTTAAATGCCAGATATTATCAACTCGCCCTCATTTGGATAAGCTTGATACTGAACACAACTACCTTTGTCATCTTTAATCACTTCTGTTTTATGGATGCGTTTACCTTGTTTAATGTCAGCATGTTTCCAATCAGCAGGGACATAAGTTTTTAGCGTGAGCGGAATATTATACATGCTTTTATCAAGGGAATGATTAAGGGTCACAGTGATTTTACTACCTTTTTGGCCATTGCTTATTTTGGCGGCTTCCCGCTCCCTCATGTATTTGGTTACATCGCCAAAAGTGGCTATCCAAAGGCTGCTGTTCCTGCTTTTTATATATTGAAAATAATTATCAAGCAATGTATCCGACAAGGCTTCATAACCAAGACCATCAACGCCGTGGATAACCAGTACCAGCCATGTATCTTTTCTCGCAACTGTGGTATCTACCCATGATTTCATTAATGACAAAGGTGAGCGGGTATTACATTCGCGCTGCCACTGCACGTAATCTTTGGTATTGACTGCCGGTGTTTTCTTACTTGGCCTGTCGAGTTCAGTCAACCATGGTTCAGGCATCCTGTTGCGCAACGCCGGGTAAATTTTATAAGCAATCTTCATTACCCGTTCATTTTCGTAGCCATAAGGCACTTCAGTTGAAAAAGTATATTTTTCACCCATCTGATTTTTTATTTCTTCTTTGCTTTTTTCAAGCTCGTAGGTAATATTTACCGAATCAAGTCCCGGCATGCTGGCATGTGTAATGGAGTGACTGGCAATCTCATAACCTTCGGCGGCATATCGCCTGAATTCATTCCAAGTATCACCTTCCTCCTGCAAATATTCATCACAAGGCTGGTAGCCCGGCTGAAAATCACCATGCCGTACTTTTTGATAAAGGCTGTCCATTAATTTAAAAGCCCGTTCTTTTCTCCTGGGATTATCATACATACCCGCTGCCTTCGTAACATAAGTGATCGTTCCTTTGTATCCTAAATATCCTGCAGCGGAGCAACGCTCCAAAAAGTTTTGATCATTTGTCGGAGTGGTAGCTGTTTCGGCAATAATCTCTTTTACAGGCCGGCCTATAAACTTCCCATGATATTTTGAGCCGGGTATGCCCCCGGTAATCACAAAAAATGTAGCAGGCAGCTTTAACCTTTCCATAATTGGCAGCGCTTTTGTGAATTGATTGCGGGAACCATCGTCATAAGTGATAGACACAGCGCCGGCTTTTCCGTATTGCCATTCGGTTACTTCTGTTTGGCCTATATTTGTTTGGCCTTTGGCCAGTATAACACAAAGACTAATTGCAATAGTTAGGAGTAAAGATTTCATAATGGTTAGTTTGCTTCAGGAACAGGGATCAAATATAAATTATTAGAAAACGAGGAGTAGCTATTTTTTGTATCAAATCTGTTATGATGCCAAACTTATTAATTTTATTTAAAAAGTCTGATTAAGCGTGTGCAAAAAAGGTACTCTATTCCATATAACAAATCAGCCCTATCCTTTTACCATTAAATGTAACCTGGTTCTTTTCCAAAAAACGTTTTAGCTTACTGCCGTTATGCCTTTGGGCGTTGTACATCGTACCATCGAACAATAATAAAAATACGCCCTGCAATATGATTGATGAACCATAGCCTTGTAATTGATCGGAATTTTTAATATCGCCGCGATGTTTAAGAAACAGGCCTGTCCCGATATAAACGACATCAAGGCCTCCGTTGATTAGAAATATCTTTTCTATTTTTTGCTGTTCTTTTGAACTTTCGGAAGGTGTATACTGTTTGTTTTTATTTTTCTGCGCTCCGGTAAACCCCTGGATTGAGGCACCCAGATTTACCGTATTCCATAAAACATCCATCTGATAATAATATTTATTGGAGCCACCTGCAGAATTAGCCCAGCCTGCAGCCCCAACGCCGATATTAGCAATCGCCCAGCTGCCTAAAACTTCCATTCCAGTGGTGGTAATGTGATTTCTGGAATAGTTAAAACTTTTTAGAGAGTCTTGTGCAAATGCGCTGCATGATGCTAAAATCAAAATAGCCGTGAAAATCTTCTTCATAAGTCACAAACGCTTCGCAATATGATAATGTTTACACGACCCTCATTCCCCGGTGCAAGGATCTTTAATTTTTTTATGCTAATTAAAATTAAGAAAAAATCAAACTCTTTTATGCTATCAAAAAAAGGTTCAATTTTATATTATTTTTAAATCGGCATTTTTTCTAATACTATTATGGAGAATTTAAATCTGTCACGTGAGCAAAAAGTTGCACTTTATAATAAACTTGTCGCGTCCCACGCTGATGCTATCCTCAAAGGCGCAACAATCCCATACACATCGCTAAATGGGCACATGTACAGCTATTTTACAAAGGATGATTTTTTAGCCCTCAAGCTTCCTGAGGATGAAAGGGTAAAATTCCTTGACAGGTATAAAACCAAACTGGTAGAGCAGTATGGATTAGTACAAAAAGAATATGTAGTGGTTCTTGATAGTCTTTTGGAAAAAACAGATGAGCTTAAACCCTATTTTGACATTAGTTATAAATATACAAGCACACTGAAGCCTAAACCGACTGCCAAAAGCAAACAGAAGAAATAACGCTTACGCCGGATGTGCCACAAAACGCACCAACAAATTTGTCATTCTGGAACGAAGTGAAGGATCTTCTTGAATGGATAAGCTGCCCACCTGATTAGCGTAGAAGATGCTTCACTTTGTTCAGCATGACAAAAAGAAAATTATCTATGTCTATTTCTTCTTTTTTATCGGCTTTTTCTCCAACGTTTCAACTTCAGCTGCCGATATTTCTGCAAACATTTTCCATTTATCTTTATAGTGAAACGGGATTTGTACCCAATCTTTCATGGGTTTGCCTTCCATAGGTTCAAACAATTGTACGCCATCCAAACTCAATGCTTCGTTCAATGCGCCACCATGAAGCTTTACAACTATGTTATCTTTCCAAAACATGGCCCCTGATTTCCCATTTGGCATTTTCATGCATAAGGCGCCAAACATTTTTCCTGGTACAGCATTGGGGATTTCTTGTGTTAATTCAGTGAAATAAACTTCTGCAGCTGTCATCGTTGTTGTTTTAATGATCAAGTTTAGTGTATTAGACTTACGAAATTTTCAAAATTTCGTAAGTCTGGTTGATTATTATTTTACCTATTATCGATAGTCCGCGAACCACTCTTAAGCGCTATTAGATTACCCATTTCTGTGGCAGTCCTGATTAAATTTTTGGCAGTATTGTCCATTGCAGCCGCTATATCAACAGGTTCATTATTGATAGGAATTAAAACATCAAAATATTGCTGTAGTTCTTCATCCGGTTCCAATGGTATTTTGCCAGCCAACCCAATCACTGTTATGCCCCTGTTTTTTGCTTTTACAGCAACACCAAAAGGCCCCTTGCCTTGCAGCGTTTGTCTGTCAATACTCCCCTCTCCTGTTATCAGCAGTTTGGTTCCGCGTAAAGCAATATCAAACTTTGTAAGGGATAAAAAATAATCGATACCATTAACCAGCTTTGCATTTAGCCATACGTGCAAACCAGCTGCAGCCCCGCCGGCTGCGCCACTATGTTTTATATTTGCCATATCAATTCCTGTTTTGGCGGCTGATATTGCTGCAAAGTTTTTCAAAAAATCATCTAATATATTCACTGCTTTAGGAGTGGCTCCCTTTTGAGGGCCAAAAACATAAGCGGCCCCATGCGGCCCAAGTAATTTATTATCCACATCACAAAGTATAACCAGTTCACAATTAAAAATCCTTTTGTCGAGTGCGGAAATGTCAACCCTGGCCATATTAATCAAACTGCCTGGTACTACCCATAAATTTTCGCCTTTTGCATTATAAAAGGATACACCAAGTGCACTTAATATACCGCAGCCTCCGTCAACGGTGGCCGAACCTCCCATCGCAATAATAATCTTATTAACACCTTCATCAAGCGCAAACTTTATCAGTTCTCCCGTTCCGAAGGATGAAGCACATAAGGGGTCCAGTTCATCTTTTTTTAACAATCTGAGTCCTGATGCGTCAGCCATTTCAATTACCGCCGTTTGTCCGTTATCGATCAGCCCGAATTTAGATTTAATTTTTCTTCCTAAAGGATCCTCGACCTCTTTGCGGATCACAGTGCCTTTGCATGTTTCAATGATCAGCTTTCCTGTGCCGTCGCCGCCATCGGCTATCGGGAAACATGCCGTAGTGCAATTCAGGCGGCTTAGTTTTAATCCGGCCTGGATAGCCTCCGCAACCTCTGTAGCGTTAAGGCTATTTTTAAAAGCATTTGGAGCAATGAGGATATGCATGTTTGATTTCGGATTTTCGATTTCGGATTTATTTATATGAACTATAATTGTAAGATTAATTAAATATAATTACTTAACATTATAATAACTTTGATAAAATATAAACCATTGTTATTGTTGTCAGCCCCATTAGTATAGTTGCTGTTGAATATACTTTTAGCATAGTTTTCATTTCAAGACCCGAGAATTTGGCTATCACCCAAAAATAAGCATCATTGGCATGTGATATCATCATAGAACCCCCGCCCATGGCCAATACACAAAGCAATTTACCATTTTCACTGTTTAAACCAAGGGCTGGCAATAATGGCAGTACTATTGATGCCGCAGTAATGATAGCTACCGTTGATGAACCCTGCGCCGTTTTTAATACTGAGGTTAGTAAAAAAGGAAAAAATATACCCATGCTACCCAAAGCCACTACATGACTAAAATGACTCCCTATATTTGCTGCGGTTAAAATCGCGCCAAAAGCGCCACCCATGCCTATGATCACCAATATTCCCCCTGCTTTTTCTGTTGCATCCTGTAAAATTTTACCAGTTTCCACTTTTTTCCAGGAACGTTTGCAGTTAAATGTCAGCAATACTCCAATCAATAAAGCGATGACCGGGTCGCCTAAAGAAAGCAATAATGACTGCCAGCCATGATAAACGGCCGTGCCTGTTGTTAAAAAGGATTTAAACCCTATTAAAACAATCGGGATAATTATTGGCAGGCAAGCCCTTATTAAAGACGGATTGCTGTCAATATTGTTTGACGCAATTATATCTTCGGATATTTTGTCTGCCGCCTTTTTGCCCGCATACCTGGCCCATAAATTACCCACGATCATTGCCGGAATAGCCACAACCATCCCGGTCAATATCAGTTTACCAAAATCAACCCCGATGGTAACCGCAGCCGCCGTGGCGCCAGGATGAGGCGGCACCAGGCAATGAACGGCTAATAAACCTGTGGCCAGTGAAACCGACATAACGGTTACCGGGATACCAGTGCGTTTTGTCATCGACCTGTTAAGGCCGCTCAATACAATAAAACCTGAATCGCAAAATATTGGCAGCCCCACAATAAACCCCGTAATACTCATGGCCAGGGGCGCATACCTGTCGCCCAGCTTTTTTAAAATAAAGGACGCCATTACAGCGGTGCTTCCTGTATATTCGAGCAGCAAACCCAAAGTAGTGCCCAACACAATTATTAAACCTAATGACTTTAATATGTTGCCAAACCCGTCTTTTAACACGGTAAGCACATCGGCCAGGGGCAGCCCTATGCCTAAGCCAACCAATAAGCAGGCAAAGAATAAAGCGTAAAAAGCCGGAACCTTGTATTTAGTGGTCAGTATTACGATGAGGGCAATGCCGGCAATTAAAAAGGCAAGTATATAAGCCAGTGAATGGGTCATTTGCGAATTGGATTATCTTAACAAATCATTGATCCTGCCATACGGAACA